>Ga0209167_10000308_pt1 | contig 40753 bp, 45 predicted proteins | sample Coa_R1_9_FD_187154 | JGI IMG/M metagenome (GOLD analysis project Ga0209167, IMG submission 187154) | Surface soil microbial communities from Centralia Pennsylvania, which are recovering from an underground coalmine fire - Coalmine... | ecosystem: Environmental > Terrestrial > Soil >...
GTTTCGTTCAAGGCTTGCCTGCCGGCGCTTCCTTGACTGTCGCGATGTTGACCTCGCTGAAGCCGAGGCGTCCCAGCACGTCCATGGCCGTGATCACTGCCTGGTGGGTCGCGTGCGCATCAGCACGCAGCGTGATGCGCATGTTGCGATTGGTGCCCGCCTCCTTCAGGAGCGCGGCGCGCAGCGTCTCGGGACTTGAGTTGATGAGCTCGCGCTGGTTCACGAGGTAGCTTCCCGTTTGCGTGACGCTGATCACCAGTGGTTCGCTGCCCACCTTCTCGGTCGGTACGGCGCTCGCCGTCGGCAGGTGCACCCGCAGGCGCCCTTCGTCGCTGAAGCGGCTCGACAGGATGAAAAACACCACCAGGAGCAGCACCACGTCGATGAGGGAGACCACGTTGATCTCGGGCTCTTCGTGGCTGCGGGGTTTGAGATTCACGGCCGTGCCTGCGGGTGCCCTAGGCGGCGGACGCCGCGGCAGCTGCGGCGCTGCGTTCATGGCCGCGGGCGGCCTCCAGTGCATCCGCCATGCGGATCGCCTGCTTCTCCATCTCGACCACGATCCCATCGACCCGGCCACGCAGGTAGCGGTAGAAGATGAGCGCCGGAATCGCCACGCACAGACCGGCCACGGTGCAGATCAACGCCTCGGCAATGCCGCCGGACAGCGCGCGCGGATCGCCCATGCCGCCCGCCTCGATGGCGTTGAAGGAGCGGATGATGCCGGTCACGGTACCGAGCAGACCCAGGAGCGGTGAGATGCCGGCGATGGTACCGAGCGTGTTGAGAAAGCGCTCGAGCTCGTGCACCACGTGGCGGCCGGTGTCCTCGAGCCGCTCCATGAGGATTTCCCGCGGCCGGTGCCGGTTGGCAAGCCCGGTGGCCAGCAGCCGCCCGAGCGGCGAATTCTGCTCCAGCGCCGCGATCACCTTGTCGTTGACCTGGTTATTCTCTATGAGCTGCCAGACCCGCTGCGGCAGCTCGCGCGGCAGCACCCGCTTGTCCTGCAGCGTCCACAGGCGCTCCAGGATGATCGCGGCCGCGGTGATCGAGCACAGAATGATCGGCCACATCAGCGGGCCGCCAGCCCGGACTATTTCCCACATTCGTAGCGACCCTTAAGGACCGGTCAAAAGATGCGGCATCATACCGGAGGGGCGCGCCGGCGGGAGCAATCGCGACACGCCCGCGGCAAGAGGCATCTGCTAGAGTCCGCTGCTCGATGCCGCGCAGGCTGTTGAAAAAATTCATCCCGGCCCCCCAGTTCCTGCGGGAGCGCTGGATTTTGCGGCCGTTCGGGGAGCGTCTCCAGGACCCGCAGTTGTGGACGCTGCATCGGCGCGGCGTGACACCGGCGTTTGGCGCCGGCCTGGCGATCTGCTTCGTGCCCTTCCCGGTGCACCTGCTGCTCGCCTGCACCACCGCTCTCGTGTGTCGCCTCAACATCGCGGTTGTCTGCGCCACGACGTTTCTCCTCAACCCCTTCACCGCGGTGCCGGTGTACTACGCCGCCTACCGCGTGGGCGCTGCCCTCATGCATGCGCCCCGCCACCACTTCAAGTTCGTGCCAACCCTGGCTTGGTTTCGGCACGGGCTCGCGCCGGTCTGGCAGCCCTTCCTGCTCGGCTGCCTGGTGTGCGCGGTGGTAGTGGGAGTCTTGGGGTGGGCGACGCTCGAGATCCTGTGGCGTGCCCAGGTGAGCAGCCGCTACCGGCGCCGGCGGGCTGCGCTCCTGGTGGCGCCGCCCCCACCGCCGATGGACTAAGCGCGCGCCGTGAGAGTGCCGCGCTCGATCTCGTAGACCCGTTCCATGCGGCTGGCGAGCTTCAGATCGTGCGTTACCACCACGAGGCTGGTACCGCGTTCGCGATTGAGCTCGAGCATTAGTTCGAACACCGCGGCCGCGTTGGCCCCGTCGAGATTGCCCGTCGGCTCGTCGGCGAGCACCAGGCGCGGCTCGGTGACGAGCGCCCGGGCCACGGCGGCGCGCTGGCGCTCGCCGCCGGACAGCTGGTGCGGCCGGTGGCTGAGCCGCTCGCCCAGGCCCACCCGCTCGAGCACCCGTTGCGCTGCGCTTTTCGCGAGCGCTGCCGGCGTGCGCCGCACCAGTAGCGGCATGGCCACATTTTCCAGCGCCGAGAACTCGGGCAGCAGGTGGTGGAACTGGTAGACAAACCCGAGCGTGCGATTGCGCAGCATGCCGCGCTCGCTTTCGCTCAGGGAATGAATCTCCCGCCCCGCAACCAACACCTCGCCGCTCGTCGGACGGTCAAGGCCGCCGAGGATCTGCAGCAGCGTGGTCTTGCCCGAGCCGGAGGCGCCGACGATCGCGACGCGCTCCCCGGCTGCCACCCGCAGGCTGGCGCCGGCGAGCACCGGCAGGACCACCGGCCCCTGGCGAAAGCTCTTGCAGACGGCGCGCGCCTCGAGAACGTCATCATTCATGGCGCAGCGCCTCGGCGGGTGTGGTGCGCGAAGCCCGCCACGCCGGATAGAGCGTCGCCAGCGCACACAGGATAAATGCCACGACACACACGCGCAGCACGTCCACGCCCTCCACGTAGGCCGGCAGGTCACTCATGTAATAGACCCGTGCATCGAGGAACTGCGTGCCGAGCAGATGTTCGAGTCCCGCCACCAGCGCCTGCAGATTGTCCGCCAGCACCGTACCAAGAGCTGCGCCCAGGAGCGTCCCGGCGAGTCCGATCAGCACGCCCTGTACCGCGAAGGTCAACAGCACGTTGGCGGGACCGGCGCCGAGCGTGCGCACAATAGCAATGTCGGTCTGTTTTTCCTTCACGATCATCACCAGCGTGGCGACGATGTTGAAAGCGGCGACCGCGACCAGCATCAGCAGTATCACGAACATCATTGACTTGGTGATCTCAATGGAGCGGAAAAAGTTGGCATGGTCCTGGGTCCAGTCACTGACGTAGTAGCCCGGGCCCCCGAGCGCAAGCGCGAGACCGCGCACCGTCGTGGGCGCACGCAGCGGGTCATCGAGCGCGAGGCGCAGGCCGGTCACCCCCGCTCCCAGTCGCAAGAGGCGCGCCGCATCCGCCAGGTGCACCAGCGCCAGCCCGCGATCAAACTCGTACATGCCGGAGCTCAGCAGCCCCGTGACATGGAAGCGGCGCATTCGCGGCACGACGCCGGTCGGGGTCGCCGTACCCTCTGGGGCGATGAGCACCACGGAGTCGCCGACGCGCGCATTGAGTTCGTGGGCGAGCGCTGTGCCCAGGATGATCCCGTAGCTGCCATCCTTCAGATCGCTCAGGCTCCCCGAGACCACATGCCGGGCCAGGCCGGTCGCCCGGCGCTCCTCCTCCGGCAGCACGCCGCGCACCGCGGCGCCCGCCATGCGCTGGCCGTTCGCGAGCATCGCCTGGCTTTCGATATACGGCACCACCGCCTGCACGCCCGGCTGCTGCTGCACGCGCCGCTGCAGCGCTTGCCAGTCGCTGAGCGTGCCGTTGAGTCCCATGAGGGTTGCGTGCGAGGTTACGCTGAGGATGCGATTGCGCAGCTCGCGCTCGAAGCCGTTCATCACCGACAGCACCACGATCAGCGTGGCCACGCCGAGCATGAGGCCGCACACCGACATCACGGCGACGAAGGACACGAAACCGCGCCGGTGCGTCGAGCGCAGGTAGCGGGTGCCGATCAGCCACTCGTAGGCGCTCATGGGCTACTCGTAACGCAGCGCTTCGGCGGGCGCGGTGCGCGCCGCCCGGATCGCCGGATACACGGTCGCCAGCGCCGTAAGCCCCAAGGCCGCGAGCGCGATGACCAGCACGTTCCCGGCGTGCACGTCGGAGGGGATGGCGGTGATGTAATAGACATCCGAGTCCATGATCTGGAAGCGGAAGGTGCGCTCGATGAACGGCACGATGGTCTCCACGTGCAGCGCGAGTGTGACGCCGAGCGCGACCCCGAGGGCCACCCCCAGCCAGCCGATCACCAGCCCCTGGGTGATGAAGATCCCCATCACCCGGCGCGGCGAGGCGCCGAAGGTGCGCACGATGGCGATGTCCGTGCGCTTGTCGGTGACTACCATCACCAACATGGCGATGATGTTGAAGGCGGCGACCGCGACGATCAGCAACAGGATCAGAGACATCATGGTCTTTTCGATGCGGATCGCGCGGAAGTAGTTGGCGTTGTCCTGGGTCCAGTCGCTGACCTCGAAGCGCGCCGGCAGCAGCTGCCGCAGCCGTGCCGCCACCAGCGGCGCCGCCAGCACGTCCCGCACGCGCACCCGCAGGCCCTCGCTGGCTGCGGCCTGCGGCGCAAGCGCGCGCACGTCGGTGAGCGGCGCGAACACCAGCGTCGCATCGTGGTCCTGCAAGCCCACTTCAAACACGCCCGCTACCGTGAACTCCCGCAGTTTCGGCACCGGCGTGCCATCCGCGTTGACGCTCGGCACCAGCAGCGTCAGGGGATCCCCGGGCGAGAGCCCCAGGCGCTCGGCGATCACCGCCCCGACGATCACGTGTGCCGAAGCCGGCACAAGATCGGCCAGATGTCCCTGGGTGATCGCGCGGGCGAGTTCGGCGGTGCCGGGCCGGTCCTGCACATCGATACCGCGCAGCACCACCGGCAGCATCTCCGGTTGCCGCACGGCGAGCGCCTGCAGCTCCGCGTAAGGCGTCACATCCGTGACCCCGGCGGCGCTGCGTGCCAGGCGCGCCGCGTCCTGCCAATCCGCGGAGGACATCGGCGCCGCGGCCACGCTGCCTGTGCCGGCGGCGGCGTTCACGCGCACCTGCGCGCTCAGGGACAGCAGCCGGTCACGCAGCTCGGCTTCAAAGCCATTCATCACTGACAGGATCACGATCAGGGCGGCGACACCCACGCACACCCCGACCAGCGAGGCCCAGGTGATGAACGAAACGAAGAACTTCTGGGAGCGCGCGCGCACGTAGCGCAAGCCCACGTAGACCGACAGCGGATGAAACATCGTCGCGATTTAACCACAGTTAAGGCCTTTTCCGACGTACGTCACAAATCAGCACGGTGTCGTCCCGTGGCGTCTCTTTGACAGATTCCGCCGGTGTTATAGTCAGCCGGCAGTTATTTGAGGAGAGTGGCATGCAGGTCCGAATCATCGCAGCGCTCCTGTGTGGATGCGCCGCCGCGAGCGCCGCGGTAGCCGACACCGTCGTCGTCAATGACCAGGTGCAGGTGCGCGAGTCGCAGACACCCACGCCGCATCGCGGCAGCACCATGAGTGACGTCGAGAAGCGATTCGGCGCGCCGACCACCCGCCATGAGACGGTTGGCGAACCCCCGATTACCCGCTGGGACTACAGCGGCTTTGCCGTGTTCTTTGAACGTGACCGCGTGATCCACGCGGTGGTAACCGGCGGCTGACGTCCCGTCGCGGGCGAACGCCCCGCACCGGATACCTACGGCAAGCCCGCCGGCCGGCTGGCCTGCACCGGCGTGGCTCCCTCCACCCCCTTCCCGCAAAGCTCGAGTCTTGTGGTAATCTCGCGTTTAACAGAATAAATTCATTGGGGATATTCAGTGTCGGTGGACGAGCCACTCCGGGCCCAGATTGAGGCCCTGGCACGTACGGGAAGTGTCCGGAGAAAGACGGCAGCGGCGCAGCTGGAGGCTGAAATCCGGCGACGCGAAGAAGTGTTGCGGCAGACCTTTCGCCGCTACGTGTCCCCGCGCGTGGCCGACAAGATCCTCGAAGACGCGCAGCTGCGCGATACGTTGCTGTCCACCGCCGATGCGCGCGCGCATGCCGTGGTGCTGTTCGCGGACCTGCGCGGCTTCACCAGCATGTCCGAGCAACTCGAGCCGCACCGGGTGGTGCCGCTCCTCAACGAGTTCTTTTCGCTCCTGACCGAGATCACCTTCCGCCACGAGGGCACGGTGTTTCACATGGCGGGCGACTGCCTGATGCTCGGCTTCGGCGTGCCGCTCGAGCAGCCGGACAGCCCGCAGCGCGCGGTGCGCGCCGCGCAGGAAATGCTCGCCGGCTTCGCCGCGCTCGCCCAATCCTGGAAGGGGCGCTACCAGATCGACGCGGGCCTAGGGATCGGCATCAATGAGGGGGATGTCGTCGCCGGCAACATCGGCTCTTCCTCGTATATGAATTACACCATCATCGGCGATGCGGTGAACATCGCGGCGCGGCTGTGCCAGCGGGCGCGCGCCGGCGAGATACTGTTCTCCAGCACGGTGAAACACTCCCTCGACGCGCTCGGCATGGACATCGGGGCAACCCCGCTGCCGCCCTTGCAGCTGCGCGGACGCTCCAACCCGATCGACATTTTCTGCGTGCCGCTGCAAAACCGCGTGCAGCTGAGCGCCGGCCCTATCGCCGCCTGAAAGGGCGCGCAGTCCTTTGCTGCCGGCGGCTTGGGTAAGCTGCCCTCCCTTCACGCCAGCGAAGCCGATGGCCCCATTGCTCAACCCGCCGCTGCCCACGGCCAGCTACCCGCATTTGCGCTGGCACCAGCTCTACGGCAGCGCCGCGGCACTGGCGCTGGCCGAGGCCACGCGCGCCGACCAGCGTCTGTACGTCCTCATCGCCGACGCGGCGCTGGAGCTTGAGCGCCTGACGGCGGAGCTGCAGTTCTTTGCGGGAGCCTCCCTGCCGCTCTTGCGCCTGCCGGACTGGGAGGTGCTGCCGTACGACCTGTTCTCCCCGCACCCGGACATCATCTCCGAACGGCTGCAGACGCTCTACGAGTTGCCGCACCTGTCCCGCGGCTGCCTCATCGTGACGGCCGACACGCTCATGCAGCGCCTGCCGCCACGCAACTACGTGCAGGGGCGCGCCTTCGAACTCTCCAAGGGTGAGGCGCTGCTGCTCGAGCCGTTCCGCGCACGCCTGATCGAGGCCGGTTACGCGAGCGTCAGCCAGGTTGTAAGTCCGGGCGAATTCGCGGTGCGCGGCTCGCTCCTGGACGTGTTTCCCATGGGCGCCTCGACCCCGCTGCGCATCGATCTGTTCGACGATGAGATCGAGGCCATTCGCCGCTTTGATCCGGAAACCCAGCGCTCGCTCGATGCGCTCGACAGCGTGCGCCTGCTGCCGGCACGCGAGGTGCCGCTGGACAGCCAGGCCGTGAAGGACTTCCGGCGCCGCTACCGGACACGCTTCGAGGGTGAGCCTACCAAGGCCGCGCTTTACCGGGGCGTGAGCGAGGGGCTCGCGCCCGCGGGAGTGGAGTTTTATCAGCCGCTGTTCTTCGATTCAACCGCGACGCTCTTTGACTACCTGCCCGCGGATGCCGTAGTGGTGCGCGACGCGGCGCTCCCCGGGGCCATTCTCAAGGCCTGGCAGGACATTGAAGCCCGATACGAGGAGCGTCGCCACGACATCGAGCGCCCGGTGCTGCGACCGGGAGAATTGTTCCTCGAGCCCAGCCAGCTCGAGGTCGCGCTCGGGAGCTTCGCGTCTATCACCCTCGAGGCCTTCAAGGCCGATACGGAGCTGCAGGGCGAATCCCCGCAGGTCCGCAACTTCCCGACCACCGCTCCACGAGAGCTGCGTGTGGATGTGCGCGCCGAGGAACCGCTCGCCCCGCTGGACGCGTTTCTGAAGTCCTTCGACGGCCGGGTCCTGCTCGCCGCGGACTCAGCCGGACGACGCGAAGTGCTGTACGACATGCTGCGCGCCCATCACCACGAGGTTACGACGGTCGGCAGCTGGGATGCCTTTGCCCGTGGCAGCGCGAAACTTGCGCTCACCGTGGCGCCGGACCTCGAAGGACTCACGCTCACCGCGCCACCGACCGCGGTCATTTCCGAGGCGCAGCTGTTCGGCGCCCGGGCGCGCCAGGAACGGCGGCGCAAGAGGACCTCGGACCCGGAGGCCATCCTGCGCGATCTGCAGGACCTGAATCCGGGCGCGCCGGTGGTGCACGAGGAGTATGGCGTCGGCCGCTACGCAGGTCTCCTGCCGATGGAAATTGCCGGCCAGCCCGGTGAGTTCCTGGTCCTCGAGTACCAGGACGGCGATCGGATCTACGTCCCGGTTCACGCGCTGCACCTGGTAAGCCGCTACACCGGCGCGGCGCCCGAGACCGCGCCGCTGCACAAACTCGGCACCGACCAGTGGGCCCGCGCCCGCAGGCGCGCGGCGGAGCAGATCCGCGACGTGGCGGCGGAGCTGCTGGACCTCTACGCGCGGCGCAAGGCGCAGCAGGGGCTCGCACTCACCCTCAACGAGGCGGATTACCAGTCCTTCGCCAATGCCTTCCCCTTCGAGGAAACCGCGGACCAGGCGCAGACCATCCGCCAGGTGCTCGAGGATCTGCAGAGCGAGCGTCCGATGGACCGCATCGTGTGTGGCGATGTCGGCTTCGGCAAGACCGAAGTCGCGATGCGCGCCGCGTTCGTCGCCGCACAGGCGGGCAGGCAGGTGGCGGTGCTCGCGCCGACGACGCTGCTGGTGCAGCAGCACCTCACCAACTTTCGCGACCGCTTCGCCGACTGGCCGGTGCGTGTCGAGGCGCTGTCGCGCTTCGGAACTTCGAAGGAAACCCAGGCCACGCTCGAGGGCCTCGAGCACGGCAAGGTGGATATCGTCATCGCCACCCACCGCCTGCTGCACGCGCACGCGCGCTTCAAGGACCTGGGTTTGCTCATTATCGATGAGGAGCATCGCTTCGGCGTGCGCGACAAGCAGCGCCTGCAGGCGCTGCGCGCCAACGTGCACGTCCTCACCCTGACCGCCACCCCCATTCCGCGCACCCTCAACATGGCGCTCGGCGGCCTGCGCGACCTGTCCCTGATCACGACCGCTCCGGTGGCGCGGCTGGCGATCAAGACCTTCCTCATCGAATGGCACGCGCCGACCCTGCGCGAGGCGGCGCTGCGCGAGTTGCGGCGCGGCGGCCAGATCTATTTCGTGCACAACGAGGTGCGCAGCATCGAAAAGATCGCCGCGGAACTGCAGGCCCTGGTGCCGGAAGCGAGCGTGCGTATCGGGCACGGGCAGATGCGCGAGCGCGATCTTGAGCAACTGATGGTGGATTTCTACCACCGCCGCTTCAACGTGCTGGTGTGCACCACCATCATCGAGAGTGGCATCGACGTCCCGACCGCCAACACCATCATGATCAACCACGCCAACCACATGGGACTGGCGCAGCTGCACCAGCTGCGCGGCCGGGTCGGGCGCTCGCACCACCGTGCCTACGCCTACCTCATCGCGCCGCCGCGCAAGGCCCTCAGCCGCGACGCCGCCAAGCGCCTCGAGGCCATCGAGTCCATGGAGGAACTGGGCGCGGGCTTTGTGCTGGCCACCCATGACCTGGAGATCCGCGGTGCGGGCGAGCTCCTGGGCGAGCAGCAAAGCGGCCAGATGACCGAGGTCGGACTCTCTTTATATCTCGACATGCTCGAGCACGCGGTGGCGGCGCTCAAGGCGGGCCGGGAGCCGCTGCTCGATCAGCCGCTCGCGGCGGCCACCGAGGTGGAGCTGCGGCTGCCGGCGTTCCTGCCTGAGAGCTACGTCGCCGACGTGCACGTGCGGCTGTCGCTCTACAAGCGCATCGCGGCCGCCGCTACCGCGCAGGGACTCGACGAGCTGATGGCGGAAATTCACGACCGCTTTGGCCCGTTGCCGCCGCCGGCGCAAAGCCTGTTGCGGATCGCGAAACTCAAGCTCACCGCGCGCGCCATGGGGGTCCGGCGCCTGGACCTCGGACCCCAGGGCGGCTCGGTACTGTTCGAGGCCCATTCGAGCGTTGACCCCGCGATGCTGGTGAGCCTGGTGCAACGTGGGGCGCGCGAATACCGACTCGAGGGGCCGCTGAAGTTGCGCGTCTCGCGCGAGCTGCCGACGGAAAATGCCCGCTTCGAATTCGCCGCGGAACTGCTCAAGCGGCTCGGCGCGCCCGCCCGCCGCCACTAAGACCTGAGGCTTCCGCTAGAATCATGGCGATGGAAACCCGCATTGCGCCGCTGCGCACGCTGAGCCTTGCCCTCGCTGCCACCTTGCTGGCCGCCGCAACCCTGCCCGCGCTCGCGCAGGAAGCAGCCGCGGCGGGCCCGGCGCCGGCCAGCGCGGCAGGTCCCGTGTACAACGTCGAGATCATCGTGTTCCGCGCGGCGGGCGCCCTCGGGGGCGCGGAGAACTGGAGCGCGGAAGCCGGCGCCCGCTACATCGCCGGGGATGAATCCGCGAGTGGTTCGATGCAGGTGGGCCGCTTCGTGGCGGCGCTGCCGCCGGCCGTTTGGCAGTTGAACGAGCTCGAGAACCGCCTGCGTGCGAGCGGCACCTACGTGCCGGTGGCGCACGCCGCGTGGTCGCAGACCGCGAGTTCCTGGGGCACACGCGCCGGCTTCAGCATGCAGCGCCTCGGGATCAGCGTGCCGGGCTTAAGCGGCACGGTATTTCTCGAGCGCGGCCAGTTCCTGCACGTGGGGATGTCTCTCACCTACGCCATGCCCAACCCGCCGCCGGGGCTGGGTGCCGCGCCGGGCACGGCCTTCACCCTCAACGAAAGCCGGCGCGTGAAGTTCTACGAGCGCAACTATTTCGACCACCCGGCGTTCGGTGTGATCGCGCTCGTGACGCCCGTCCAGGGTGCACGGGCGCCAGGGCGCTGACCGGCACCGCCGCAGCCGACCAAAGTCACGCCCTTGGCCGGCGGAAACGAAGCTGATGTCCGCGAAAATCGCATCCTGCGATTTCGCCAATGTACCTAAGGGCCGTCCACCAGCTGCGCGGCGCTGAACTCCCAGCTCGCACCCCCGCGCTCATCCTTCGCGCACCGCACCCGCTCGCGCGATGCGGCGATGAACCAGCTCTCCTGCGAACGCGGCTTGCCGCGGCCGAAAGCCACGGGGTTCAACACCGCGGCGCACGCGGCGTGCTGCGGATCACGCACCGACTCGTAGCGAATCACTGCCACGCCCGCCGCGCGTGCCGCGACCGCCAGCGCCTGGGTTGCCGAGTAGCTCGTGCGCGAAGCCCAGCTAGAACGCTCGCGCGCCAGCGGCGCGCGCTGCAGGTCGAGCGCCTTTGCGGTGCGCACCGCGGCGCGAAACGCGGTGTGGGGCACGGGCTTAAGATCCGGCGTGCCTGGGGAGTCCAGGAGGAAGCGCACGCGCCAGTAGCTCTTCTCCGCGAGCGCCGTGCGCAGCGCTTCGGCGCCGTACCACACGCCGGCGTCAAACGCCGCGCGAAAGCGTGAGCCATGGTGGGGGCGGTAGCGGAACGGGGTGGCGAGCAGGTAGTGCAGCTTCGCAACCACCGGCGGCAGCGCCGGTTTGCTTTCCTCCAGGATGAGCTCAAGAGCTGCCTGCTCCTCGAGCGAATCGGCAAGTCGCATGGTCGAGGCCGTGTGCTGCGCCTCCACCACGCGCCATAGCTGGCGCGCGTAAGGATGCGCCTCAGATGCGAGCGCGCGCGGCGTCCAGATAGTCAACCGTGCGCACCAGGCCCGCTGGCTCGCGGATCAGGGTAAGCGGAACACCACCGAGTGCGCTGTTGTCGCTGCGCAGCCAGGTGCGCGCTGCCGCATCGTCCGAGCCGACGATCGCATCCAGCGAGCGGAACAAGCGCACGAACAGAGCCGCGAGCTGCCAGGGCTTGGAGCCGGCCTCGAGCGTCTTGCGGCCGTTGGCCAGGCGCGAGAGCGTGGCGGAACTCACTCCGATCACCTCAGCGAGTTCCGCCTGCGCCACCGCCAGATAGCGGGCGGCCCGCACGGTAGCCCGCGACAAGGTCGCACCCGGATCCGGGGCCAGCTTGCGGGAGGATAAACTGCTCATTTGCAGTGGAAACTATAGTACAGAACTATTTCCTGTGCAATAAAGCCGCCGGGGGCAGCCGGCGGCGGCGCTGATCGGTGCCGATCACGATGCCTCGACGTTTGAAATGGTCTGCCTGGATGCGCGCCTCAGCGCGGCCGGCTGGATTTCAGTGGAAGTCGTTCGCCTCGGCGTTGACGATGCCGTCCTTGCCGTTCTTCTTCGCCCGCTTGAGCGCCGCTCCACAGGCCTTCAGCAGACCCTCCAGCGGCAGGCCGCGCGGCGGCACCAGGCTCGCGATGCCGGCGCTCAAGGTGACGTAGCGTCCGGCACCTGCCGTGGGATGGTGTATGAGGAGGTCGCGCACCCGCTGCTTAACGACGCTCGCGTACTGCGTGGCTTTCTCCGCCGCTTCGCCCTGGGTGAGCACCGCGAACGTGCCGCCATGCCAGCGTCCGACCAGGTCCCCGCCGCGCCGGTAGGAAGCCCCGACCACGCGCGCCACGCGCCGGATGCAGGCATCCCCCGCCGCCCGATCGAATTTCTCGTTGTAAGCACCGAGATCATCGATATCGAACAGCGCGAGTCCGATCTCGTGCGAGTCGCGTTGCGCCACCGACCAGTCGCGGTTCAGGAGCTCCTCGAAGTAAGCCCGTGAATGCAGCCCCGTGAGGCGGTCCTCGCGCAGCCACGAGGGCAGTCCCGCCGGCGCCCGCTCGGCACTCTTCAGCCGCCCGCCTGCGTCGCGGTGGTAACCGATGAAATACGTGACTTTGCCGGACGCGTCGCGAACCGGCTGGACGAGCGTTTCGTTCCAGAAGAGCGAGCCGTCGGGGCGGTAGTTGCGCATCAGCACGCGTGCCGGCTCGCCCTTCTCCACCGCCTCGCGCAGCCGTGCGCGCGCGTCCTGGTCGCGGTCGTTGCCCTGGAGGATGCGCAGGTTGGATCCCAGGAGCGCTGCGACCGGGTAGCCGCACATCTGCGCAAACGCGGCGTTCACGAACAGCGCCGGGCAATCCGCGGCCGTGGCATCGCAGATCACGATGCCCTCGGGGGCGCTCTCCACCAGGCTCCGCCACGCTTCGGCCGACCAGTTATTCACGTGTTGGTTTCCGCGTCGAGTGTCAGCGCGGGCGGCGCGGCACTCTGCGCCAGCAGCTCCCGGGCCCGCTGCCATTCGGCGCTGGCCTCGAGCTGCGAACGGTCGAGGCTGGCGCGGCCGTGCAGCCGCACGAGGCGCAGGCTGGAGGCCGGCTGCGGCTCCACATCCAGGTGATCCAGCAGCTCGATGACGCCCGCGCGATTGTTACAGACCGGTAGCATGTCGCAGCCCGCCGACAGGGCCTGCCGCGCCCGGGTTACCACGTCCCCGTAGGCTGCAGCCGCCCCTCCCATGGACAGATCATCGGCAAACACTACCCCCTGGAACAGCAGCTCTCCGCGCAGCACGTCTCGAATCCAGCGGCTGGACAGGCTCGCCGGGGCCGGATCCACCGCCGGAAACAACACATGGGCGGCCATGACGGCCGGTAGGCCGTTGGCTATGAGGCGCCGGTAGGGGGCCAGGTCGGGGGCCAGGTCAGCCAGGGAGCGACGGTCTACCGGCAGCGTCAGGTGCGAATCCGCCACGACCGCCCCGTGGCCCGGGAAGTGTTTGGCGGTCGCCGCCATGCCGGCATCGCGCATGCCGTGCATCCAGGCGCCAGCGAGCTGCCCCACGGCCTCGGACGAGGCATGAAACGCCCGGTCGCCGACCACCTCGCTCAGGCCGTAATCCAGGTCAACACAGGGCGCGAACGAGATATCCACACCATGGGCGCGCAGCTCCGCCGCCATCAGCCAGCCGAGCGAGCGCGCGAGGTTAAGTCCCGCGCGGGCATTGAGATCGAACTCATGGCCGATGCGCCGCGCCGGCGGCAGCAGCGAGAACCCCGGGCGGAAGCGCTGCACACGACCGCCCTCCTGGTCCACGGCGACGATCAGCGCCGGGGTGCGGGCGGTATGAATGGCGCGCACCAGCGCGGTGAGTTCATCCGGACCCGAGTAGTTGCGGGTGAAGAGGATCACCCCACCCACCAGCGGATGCCGCAGCAGCTCGCGTTCCTCGGCGGTAACCGTGGTTCCCGCGAGGTCGATCATCAAAGGGCCCAGGCTCATGCAACAGCTGCCGTGCGCCCCGGGCCCGACAGGAGCGCGACGGATTCCACGTGCGCGGTGTGCGGAAACATGTCGACCACGCCGGCCGCTTCCAGAGTTAAGCCGTGCTCGTGCACCAACACCCCCAGGTCCCGGGCAAGGCTCCCCGGGTGGCAGGAAATATACAGCACTCGCCGCGGCGCGAGCGCCGCCACCGCCGCCAACACTTCGCGCGCACCGGTGCGCGGCGGGTCGAGGAGCACGTGGCTGTATGGCTGGCGCAGCCACCCGCAGCTGCGCGCCACCGGCGCCACGGCCAGGTTGCTGGCATGGAACTCGGCGTTGGTGATGCCGTTGAGATGGGCGTTGCCGCGGGCACGCGCGATCAGCGCGTCCTCGCCTTCAACCCCGACGACCTGCGCGGCGTGCCGGGCGAGCGCCAGGCTGAAGTTGCCGAGGCCGCAGAAAAGATCCAGCACCCGGGAATCCGCCTCGGGCGCGAGCAATTCGAGCGCCCGCGACACGAGCGCCTCGTTGACGGCGCCGTTCACCTGAATGAAATCAGTGGGCTCGAATTCAAGCTGCAGATCAAAATGCGGCAGGCCATAGCGCAACGCTTCGCCGGCAGGCCCCAGCGGCCGCATGGAATCCAGCCCCCCGGGTTGCAGGTAGAACCGCACCTGGTACGCGGTGGCGAACTCGCTCAGCCGTTCAAGATCCTCGGCCGGCGGGGTCTTCAGGACGCGCAGCACCAGCGCGGTGAGGTTGTCGGCGACCGCGACCTCGATCTGCGGCAGGTGCTCGCGGATCGTCAGGCCGGTCAACATCGCCGCCAGTGGCGCGATCAGGTCCCCGGCTGGTTTCGTCAGCACCTCGCAATTGGCGAGCTGCGCAACATAGGGCGCCGCGCGCTCGCGAAATCCCACCAGTACGCGCTCCTTCCTGCGCACGAACTTCGCCCCCAGGCGCGCGCGGCGGCGATAGCCCCAGGCGGGACCGGCGAGCGGCGCCAGCCACCGGGCGGGCGTCACTTTCGCAACCCGCTCGAGGCTGTCCTGCAGCTGCTGCTGCTTCGCGGCCAGCTGCGCCTCGGGCGCGAGATGTTGCAGGGCGCAGCCGCCGCACACGCCGAAATGCGCGCAGCGCGGCGTCACCCTCACCGGCGATGGTTGCAGCACCTCGATGAGCTCACCGTCGTCGTGCTGACGGTGCCGGCGCGTGCGCCGCAAGCGGATGCGCTCACCCGGCAGCGCGCCGGCCACGAACACGGTCTTACCGGCGTGCACCACGCCTTCGCCCTCGTGGGTGAGGCCGTCCACCGTGGCGAGCTCCCCGGCGGCGTCCGCTGCCGCGGCCGCGTTCACGAGGGAGTCTCCCAGGCGGCGAGGAACTGCGCGTAATGCGGCTCCTTGCCCGAGCGCAGCAGCGCCTTCACGAGTTCGATTTCCTGCGCGTGCTCAGCCGGGGACACTCGTCCACGCAGCATCTCGAAACGCAGGTAGACGAGCCAGGTGTTCAGTACATCGGTCTCGCAATAGCGGCGAATGCCCTCGACATCGCCCGCCTGAAACGCATCCCAAACCTGGCTGCCGTCGAAGCCCAGCTTGCCGGGCAGCCCGAGCAGGCACGCCATATTCGCCAGCGACACGCGTCCGCGGCTCTGGAAGCCCGACAACACGTCCATGAGATCCGTATGCCGCGCGTGGTAGCGGTTGAGATAGTTGTTGTAGCGGAAGGCCGTATCCTCGTCCCCGGTCTCCCAGAAGCGCGGCGCGTGCACGCCCGCGCGCAGCGCGCGGTAAGTCAGAACCGGCAGGTCGAACCCCGAGCCGTTCCACGACACCAGGTCCGGTGAGAACTTCTCGATGCCATCAAAGAACCGCTGCACCAGATCGCCTTCCGCCGCGGCCGGCTCCCCCAGGCTCCACAGCTTCAGGCCCTCGCGACTGCGCAGCGCACAGGAAATGGCGATGACGCGGTGCTGCTCGAGCGGCAGGAAGTCGCCGCCGCTGTCCTGGCGGCGCAGCGCGAACATCGCCTTCGCGACCTGCTGGTCCGCGAGCCCCTGCAGTCCGTACAGGCGCCGCCCGAGCTCCACGTCCGGTATCGTCTCGATGTCGAACACGAGCGTGTTCATGGCGCTTTCATCAGCACGGCGACCGCGACCACGAGCCCCGCTTCATCGGTGAGGGTGACATGACCCTCACCCACACCGAGCCCGGCGCGCACGCGCTCGCCGCGCTGCGAATACACCACTTCGGGCTTGCCCCAGGAGTTTTGCACCACGCCCACGTCGCGGATCCAGATGCCGTGTGTAAACCCCGTCCCCAGGGCCTTGACGATCGCCTCCTTGGCGGCGAAGCGCATGGCCACGAAACGCTCGGGGCGCGCGGTTTTCCTCAGCTGCTCCTGCTCGGCTGGCATCAGCAGGTGCTCGATGAAGCGTGCGCCGAAGCGCTCGAGGGTCGCGGCGATGCGCCGCGTCTCCAGCACATCCACGCCGATACCGAAAATCATGCGCGCGCCGCACGCATCAGCGCCCGCATCTCGCGCACCGCGGCGGCGAGTCCGACAAAGACCGCGTGCGAGATCAGGGCGTGGCCGATGTTGAGTTCAACGATCTGGCTGATGGCCGCCACCGGCTGTACGTTGTGATAGTTCAGTCCGTGACCGGCGTGCACCGTGAGTCCAAAACCCGCTGCCAGGCGCGCACCGCTGTGCAGCCGCTCGAGCTCGCTCGCCTGCCCGGCACCGCTGGCGTGCGCCCAGGCGCCGGTGTGCAGCTCGACCACCGGCGCGCCGACGCGTGCCGCGGCCTCGATCTGCTTCGCCTGCGGATCAATGAACAGCGCGACCCGGATGCCGCGGGACCTGAGCCTCGCCACCGCCTCCTGTACGCGCGCCTCCTGGCCGGCGACGTCGAGACCACCCTCGGTGGTGAGTTCCTGGCGCCGCTCGGGTACCAGGCAGCAGTCCGCCGGCCGCACCTCGGCAGCGATCGCCAGCATCTCCTCGGTCACCGCCATCTCGAGGTTCATGCGCGTCTGCGACAGCTCGCGCAGCGAGCGCACATCGTGATCCTGGATGTGACGACGGTCCTCGCGCAGGTGCAGCGTAATGCTGTCGGCGCCGGCGCTCTCCGCCGCCAGCGCCGCGTGCACCGGATCCGGGAAGCGCCCGCCGCGCGCCTGGCGCAGCGTCGCCACATGGTCGATGTTCACCCCGAGGGCGATATCGGCATTACTCATCGCGCCGCCTTGCGCAGCACTGACTTCGCCACGCTGCGGGTGCTTAAGGGACGCCCCTCGAGGCACACCCCGAGCGCCGCCTGCAGCACGTGCCGTGCGTCCTCGAGCTCGCGCGCATCGCTTAAGGTTTCCCGGGCCAGATTCACGAGTGAACTCCCGGCGAGCGCGCCGGCGCTGCCGCTGGGCGCCGCCACGAAGCCGAGCGCGGGGCGAAACTGATAGCAGCGGTCCACTTCCAGGCGCACGCCCGAGTGTGCCTCGGTGGCAAGATTCAGTCCGTAGCCGAGCACCTCGAGCAGGCGCTTCTCGAACACCCGCAGTGCGGGCGCAAGCGGCGCGCCGCCGCGTAAGGCCTCCAGCGTGGCATGGTAATTGTCGAACAGCTGCGGCAGCGGATCGTGGCGCGTCGTCAGCCGCAGCAGCAGTTCGTTCAGGTAAAAGCAAGCCAGCAGGCAAGCCCGCGGCAGCGCCGCGGAGTGCTGCGCGCGCTCAGCCCCGGTCAGCTGCGGGGCCTCGCCGCGTCCGCTCCAGGACAACAGCAGCAGCTGGAAGGGTTGCAGGACGGGGGCGAGCCTGGCGGTCGGACCACGCACGCCACGCGCGAACACCGTCAGCCGTCCGTGCTCGCGGGCAAAGACCTCGAGGATGCGGCTGCTGTCGCGCCACGGATGATGGTGCAGGAGGTAGCCCGCGGTGAGCTGCACACGGTGTGGGTTGCGCGTCATTCGAGTCCCAGTTCCTTCAGCGCCCGGACGTTGTCCGCCCAGTTCTCGCGCACCTTCACCCACAGGTTCAGGTGCAGGCGCCTGCCGAGAATCCCGTTGAGTGCCAGGCGCGCCGAGCGGCCGACACGCTTCAGGCGCTCGCCCTTGGGTCCGATCACGATCGGCTTCTGGCCCTCCCGATCCACCCAGATCGAGGCGTCAACGACCAGCAGCTGCTCCTCTGCCGTCAGTTGCTCTACCTCCACTGCAATGCCATACGGCACCTCCTGGTTCAGCTCCAGGGTGAGCTTCTCGCGGATCATCTCCGCGATCCGGAACGACAGGCCACGATCGGTGAGCTCACCATCCGGAAACAGGGCCGCAGAGACCGGCAGCTCCGCCACGATGGTGCGCCGCAGAGCGTCGATGTTGTCTTCCTTCAGCGCCGAGACCGGCACGATGGCGCGAAAGGCGTGGCGCGCCGCGAGCTGCGCAAGATAGGGCAGCAGCTTCTCGCGCGGCCGCAGCCGGTCGATCTTGTTCGCCACCGCGAGGGCGGCGTGCCCGGCGCGCGCGATGCGCTCGAGCACCAGCTCGTCCTCACCCGTCCAGTGCCCCGCCTCCACCACCAGCACCACGACGTCCGCAGCATCGAGCGCGGCGGCGGCGGTGCGGTTCATGGCCTTGTTGAGCGCGCGGCTCGCGGCGCGGTGCAGCCCCGGGGTGTCCACGAACGCGATCTGCGCGTGCTCCTGCGTCAGGACACCGAGGATGCGGTGGCGGGTGGTCTGCGGCCGCGGCGTCACGATGGATAGTTTCTCCCCGACGAGCGCGTTCAGGAGCGTGGACTTGCCCACGTTCGGCCGCCCGACCAGCGCGGCGAATCCGCAGCGAAATTGTGGCGCGGCAGGGGTGGTCAAAGCGGTCGGTCCGGTGCGGCCCTAAGTTTCGATCTGTATGAGCATACGCTCGGCGGCCTGTTGCTCGGCGCGCCGGCGACTCGAGCCGCGGCCGCGCACGGCCAAGCCGAGCGCGGCAACCTCACAACTCACCTCGAAGGTCTGCGCATGGTCCTGGCCTCCGACATGGGTTACGGCGTAATGCGGCAGGCTGAGGCTGCGCGACTGCAGGTACTCCTGCAAGCGGGTCTTCGCATCCTTGAGCGTCTCGGCTTCCGGCAGCGCAGCAATGCGCGACGCAAACAACCGCACGATCACCGCCGTGGCCGCCTCCAGCCCGCCGTCAAGGTAGAGCGCGCCAAACACCGCCTCCAGCGCGTCGGCGAGGATGGATTGGCGCCGGAAACCTCCGCTCTTGAGCTCGCCGGACCCCAGTTGCAGGGTAGCGCCGAGAGTCAAGTCCGCAGCCACATCGGCCAGCGGTTCGCGGCTGACCACCCGGGAGCGCAAACGGCTCAGGTCCCCTTCCGTGGCGTCCGGGAAGCACCCATACAGGTGCCGGGCAACCACGAGGTTGAGAACCGCATCGCCGAGGAACTCGAGCCGCTCGTTGTTGGGACCCGAGGCGCTGCGATGGGTCAGCGCGGCGCGAAACAGCGCCGGATCGCGCGGCTCATACCCTAAGCGCTCGCGCAGCCAGCGCGCCGGCCAGTCGGCGCTCGTCAAGGCGATCCCTGGGCTAACCGCCGCCGCCGCCGGCAGCGCCCGCATGCACCCTCTTGTCGAAGGTCAGGCGCAGCGAGATATTGGCGAACAGCGGCACCTCGTCATCGTAGGCCATCTCCACGACCCAACCGGTTCCGTCACGCGTGACCTTCAGGTCCCTGGTGGTCGGGAAGTCCACCATGTCGATCTCGAAGTGCTTGTCGACCACGGAGCGAATGGTAGTCGGGTCGCCCCCGCCATCCTTGTAATCGCTCGCCACCTGATCGAGCGCCCGCGTGACCTTCATGTAGTTCAGGTACAACGGCGTCACGCGAATGCCCACATAAACCAGGAGCGCGATCGGGGTGAGCAGGAACAGCCAGCCGATCGCCGTGACACCGCGTTGTCTGTTACGCATCGTTTGCAACCCCTTGGCGCAGGTGAGCCGTAGTCTTAAGGAATGGCGGTGCCAATTCGTTTCCAGATGGGTCCGCCGGCACGATGCGGATCCCAATTGAACCAGATCCGCGTCGCCTTGCCGACCAGGTTCTGCTCCGGGACGAAGCCCCAGGAGCGCCCGTCGTCACTGTTGTCGCGGTTGTCGCCCATCATCAGATATTGCCCCGCCGGCACGTCGCCGACAAACAAGGGCACGCGTCGCTCCCCCGGTGCATCGTCCTCGCCGCACACAAAGCCGCGCACGGTGCTGCGGTTGCATCCCTGCAGCAGCGGCTGGCGGTCGATCGCCACCGGGCAGAATATGGCCGTGTGGTCGTGCTTGCCCAGACGCTCCCGGGCGAGCGTGAAGTTCACGTAGCAGCCGTCGTTGTACTTGCCGCCGTCCACGTCGAGCACCGGTTTGCCGTTGACGGTGATGTGGTTGTCGCGCACCTCGACATGATCGCCCGGCAGCCCGACCAGGCGCTTGATGAAGTTCACGGATGGATCCACCGGCCAGCGAAATACCACCACATCCCCGCGCTGTGGCTCCCCGACCGCGATGATCTTGCGGTTGATTACCGGCAGGCGCAGGCCGTAATCGTACTTGTTGACGATGATGAAGTCGCCATCCAGGAGGGTGGGCATCATGGAGTCGGACGGGATCCGGAACGGCTCAAAGATGAAGGAGCGCAGCACCAGCACTACCAGCGCCACCGGGAAGAAGCTGCGCGCGTAGTCGACCGTGCCGGGTTCACGCGTGAGCGCGGGATCGCGGCCGGCGGCGCGCGCCGCCGCGGTGCGTCGTGGCGCGAGGAACACGATGTCCAGCCCCCAGAAGACCCCCGTGACCACCGTGATCGCCAGCAGCACGGCGCTGAAATCCAGGCGCTCGGCGAGCAGCAGGCGCAGCACCGCGGCCCCGATCAGGATCACGAGGCTGCCGTACAGAACGCTCATGAGCGGCGTATCGGCCACGCCGGCGGCGCGGCGCGGGCGCAGGAACCAGTCATCGACGACGCAGATGAGCGTCACCGGCAGCGCCAGCCAGGAAAGTAGCACGATGATCGGCATCAGGGTCTGCAGCATGGGAGGCCTTGGTGAGGGTTAGTGTTAGTGTTTTCGTCCGACCTGCAGGACGGCGAGAAACGCCTCCTGCGGAATTTCCACGTGCCCGAGCTGTTTCATGCGCTTCTTGCCCTCTTTCTGCTTCTCGAGGAGCTTGCGCTTGCGGCTGACGTCGCCGCCGTAGCACTTGGCGAGCACGTTCTTGCGCAGCGCCTTCACCGAAGCGCGCGCGATCACGGCGCTGCCGATGGCCGCCTGCACCGCCACTTCAAACATCTGCCGCGGGATCAGTTCCTGCATCTTGTCGACCAGTTCGCGGCCGTGCTGATAGGCGTTTTCGCGGTGCACGATGCTCGACAGCGCGTCCACCGGCTCATCGTTGATGAGGATGTCGAGTTTAACCAGCGGCGCAGCGGAAAAGTGGCTGAATTCGTAATCGAAGGATGCGTAACCGCGGCTCGAGGACTTCAGGCGGTCGAAGAAATCCAGCACCACCTCGGCGAGCGGCAGCTCGTACTGCAGCGACACCTGGTTGCCCAGGTAGAGCATTTTTTTCTGCGTGCCGCGCTTGTCGTTGCACAGCTTCAGCACTGCGCCGACGTGCTCGGGCGGCACCAGGATGTTGGCGATGATGATCGGCTCGCGGATCTGCTCGATGTCATTGACGGCTGGCAGCTTGGTCGGGTTGTCGACGTACAGCAGGCTGCCGTCGGTGCGCAGCACCTCGTACACCACCGTGGGGGCGCCCGTGACCAGGGTCAGCTGGTACTCGCGCTCCAGCCGTTCCTGCACGATATCCATGTGCAGCAGTCCCAGAAAGCCGCAGCGAAAGCCAAAGCCGAGGGCCGTGGAAACTTCCGGCTCGTAGTGCAGGGCCGAATCGTTGAGACGCAGTTTCGCAAGCGCATCGCGAAATTTCTCGTAGTCGTCGGTATTCACGGGAAACAGTCCCGCGAACACGCGTGGCTTGATCTGCTTGAATCCCGGCAGCGAGGCTGCCGGCCGGTTCTCGAGCGTGATGGTGTCGCCCACCGGGGCGCCGTCGATTTCCTTGATGCCGGCCACGATGAAACCCACATCGCCGGCGGCCAGTTCCCGCTCCACCACCGGCTTCGGGGTAAAGCGACCGAGGCGGTCGACCACATGGCTGCGGCCGGTGGACACCACGCGGATCTTGTCGCCGGTTTTAAGGCTGCCGTTCATCACCCGCACGAGCGACACCACCCCGACGTAGTTGTCGAACCAGGAGTCGATGATGAGTGCCTGCAGCGGACCTTGCGGCTCACCGCGCGGCGCCGGGATGCGCCTGATGAGCTGCTCCAGCAGTTCCGGAACACCCTCCCCGGTCTTGGCGCTCACCCGGGCGGCATCCGTTGCGCCGATGCCGATGATCTCTTCGATCTCGTGCATGACGCGCTCGGCATCGGCGGACGGCAGGTCGATCTTGTTGATCACCGGCAGGACTTCCAGCCCCTGCTCGATGGCGGTGTAGCAATTGGCGACGCTCTGCGCCTCCACGCCCTGGGAAGCATCCACCACCAGCAGTGCGCCATCGCAGGCGGCGAGGGAGCGCGAGACCTCGTAGGAGAAGTCGACGTGTCCGGGAGTGTCGATCATGTTCAGCTGGTAGCGCTGCCCGTCGTGCGCGTTGTAGTAGAGCGTGACGCTCTGCGCCTTGATGGTGATTCCGCGCTCGCGTTCCAGCGCCATGGAGTCGAGCACCTGTGCCTGCATCTCGCGGTCTGCCAGCCCCCCGCACAGCTGTATGAGCCGGTCGGCGAGGGTCGATTTGCCGTGATCGACGTGCGCGATAATGGAAAAGTTACGTATGAGCCGCATGAACCGCCGTAGGACCTGTCGCTTTTCTGCCGCGCCAGGGGTCAAGCGGCGGGCGAATTATAGGGATTTTTCCGTTTTAAGCGACCGGATAGTGACGCAACAGGCGTCGCAGCTCGCTTTCGTCGAGCCGATGACGGCAAACGACCGTTCCATCGATCAGCAGGACCGGCACGTCGAGGCCGTGGCGGCGCCTCAACGTCGGGTTGGCATCCACATCGATCACTTCGATCGGCGGCAGCGGCAGGACGGATTTCAGGCGCGCCAGCGCCGCGAGCATCTCATCACACAGCTCGCAATCGTGACGGTGCAGAACCGTCAGCCGCGCTGTCGCTGCCACCTCAGTGGCGCTGCAGACCGGCCGGCTCTTCCTGAGCCTTCACCTGCGAGGCGATGAAACGCACCGTGTCCGGCGGAACCTCGCCCACGGCAGTGACCCGGTGGCCATCCACGACGGTCGAGAAAGTGGACGAGGAGCCGACCGTCGCGGACTGGGCTGCGGCCCCCTGCTCGGCGCTGGGGCGCAACTGTTGCTCGACGAACACTGATACGGATGCCACCCCGTCGGTGAACACCAGGTGATCCACAGGTCCGGCAGCTCCGGGCAGGCGTTGGGCCGAGCGCACCGTCATCCGGAAGCCCGGGGGCAGCCGCAGTGCATACCAGGCGGGCGCAGCGGCGACTGCGCCTTGTGGGTCAGGTCCGTTGCGCAGCCACTGGAAGCCCTCGGTTGAAACTTCCGGCTTGAAGGCGGAATCGGGGATATGCGGGCTGAGGGTGAGGCTGGCGAATACGACCTGCTCGATGACATGTCCATGCGCATCGCACAACTGGGTCTTGAGCGGCATGGCGGTGGAGTCATCGAGCCACAGGCGGTAGCCGTAGCGGAACTCATCCCGCGGCGCAACCGTGATCACATGAGTATCACGGCGATTCAAGCGCATGCGCGCCACCTCGCGAATGTCATAGAAACTCGCAGCCTGCTCGTTGAGCGCCGGGAAACCCACCAGTGATTCGCGCGGCGGCCTTTGCTCCACGACCACGGTGCGCTTGTCAGGCAGATAGCAGGCGAGGTTCGCGCCGGTGCGGATGAACTCGCGCCCCGAGCCATCGAGGGATGCCAGCCGCTCGGACACAGTGCCGTCCTGCACGCGGTGAATGATGCGCAGCATCTCCACGCGCCCGCCCTGCCAGTGCGAAAACGTGCCGTCGTAGTTGCGGGTGGTCAGGGCATGATTCATGCGCTCGAGCCACTGCGCCGGCGTGTTCTTCGGCTCATCCGCCAGCGCGGCAGCCGTGAGCGCCCAGGCGAGCGCCGCGACGGCGAGCTTCTCGCTACTGCGCATTGCTGCGCGCGGCTTCCAGCGGTTCCTCGGTGCCGGCGGCACCGGGGTCGCTCGTCATAAATGCAGACAGGAGATTGCGGCGCGCCACGGGTGAGGAAACCGCGCTATGCGCCACGACATAGTTGGCGAGCTCCGTAATGGGGACCACCACGGAGCGCCCGGCCGGCGTGCGCGGCACTACGTAGCTGTCGGCTTGCCCCGCCGGCGCGCTGCTGGCCGCGACCGGCGTCGCGGCGAGGACTTGTTGTACCGGCGCCGCGACGCGCGCGGCCACGGGGCCCGTAGCGAGCGGTGTCTGGCCACGCAGCCAGAAAATGGACACGGTCGCAACTCCGGCCGCGACCGCCAGACCCGCCACACCCTTGCGCCATCGCCAAGCACTGATCGGCGCGCGCTGCGGCGTCGCGACCGCCCCCAGGGCAGGCTCGGCGAGAATGGCGGCGTTCACTTTCCGCGCCAGTGCCGCATTCAGAGGCACGCCGCGCTCGGCGCGGATGGTCGCGCCGATCACGGCGTAGCGCCCCCAGCGGGCCTTCAACTGCTCGTCGCGCGACAGGCGCCGCGCCAGCAGCTCGCACTCCGCAGCCGGCAGCTCGTCGTCGAACATCGCCGACAACTGACTATCCAGTTCCTCGTTCATCCCAGCTCCTCGGCGCGGCCCAGGCCGCCCTCAAACACTTCCCGCAGTCGCTGATCGATCGCCTCGCGGGCGCGGAAAATCCGCGAGCGCACGGTGCCGACCGGGCAATCCATGGCGGCGGCGATTTCCTCGTAAGACAGTCCATCCAGTTCGCGCAGCACGATCGCGGTACGCAGGTCCTCGGGCAGGGCATCGATGGCGGTGTTGACGATCGAACGGATCTCGTCGGTCAGCACCAGGGCTTCCGGGGTCTCCGAATCCTTCATACGGCCCTGCATGTCGTTGGACTCTTCGCTCTTGCGGTCGAGATCATATTCAACCGGACTGCGGTCACGGGAAACCACGGCATTCTTGGCGGTGTTGATGGCAATTCGATAAAGCCAGGTATAAAAAGCGCTGTCACCGCGAAACTGCGGCAGGGCCCGGTATGCCTTTATGAAGGCCTCCTGGGCAATGTCCTCGGCCTCCGCCGGGTTACGCACATAGCGCATGACCAGCTTCACGAGTTTGTGCTGGTACTTGAGCACCAGCGCATCGAATGCCCCCTTGTCGCCGCGCTGTACGCGGCGAACCAGACTCAGATCACTTGCATCGGCCCCCATACCCCCCAACTTCCTCAGCAGAGGGCCTGCGCCGTGCGCTGGATAGACTGCATCCTGTGGGGAAAGTTCAGCACCGGTAGGCTTAAGAACGCGGCCGTGACGGCCAGAATAGCGCCCCGGCGTCTTTCAATCGACATAAGACCGGATGCGGGTCACCAGGGTGGCCAGTTGCGCGCCACGCGGCGCCTCCCCGCCCAGCAGATACCGCGCCAGTTCCGGGTCCGGCAGCGCGAGCAGCTCGGCGAGCAGTCCGCGCTCGGCGCGCGATGCCACGGCCAGGCGGGCGCGCACGAAGCGCTCGAGCACGATGTCGAGCTCTTTCATTCCCCGGCGGCAATGCCACAAGAGGCGCCCGCCTTCCGGATCCGGGGTTGGCAGCGTGTTCACCCGGCTCGCTCTACCAGCATCTTTTTGATCTCGGCGATCGCCCGGGCGGGGTTCAGGTCCTTGGGGCACACGTCGGTGCAGTTCATGATCGTGTGGCAGCGGTACAGCCGGAACGGATCCTCGAGCTCATCGAGGCGCTCGCCGGTGGCTTCATCGCGGCTGTCGATGATCCAGCGATAGGCCGCGAGCAGCGCCGCGGGACCCAGGAACCGCTCGCTGTTCCACCAGTAGCTCGGGCAGGCCGTCGAGCAGCACGCGCACAGGATGCAGGCCGCCGGACGGTCGATTTTTTCCTGCTCTTCCTTGGACTGCAGCCGCTCGCGATCCGGCGCCGCCGGCGTGCGCGTCTGCAGCCAGGGTTTCACGGCGGCGTACTGCGCATAGAAATGTGTGAGATCCGGCACCAGGTCCTTCACCACCGGCATGTGCGGCAGCGGATAGATGCGGATGTCGCCCTGCAGGTCCTGCATGGGCGTCGTGCAAGCGAGGCGGTTGACACCGTTGATGTTCATGGCGCACGAGCCACAAATGCCTTCGCGGCAGGAGCGCCGGAAAGTCAGCGTGGAATCGGTGGCGGCTTTGATCTGGATCAGGGCATCGAGCACCATCGGTCCGCAGCTGCGGGTATCGAGCTCGAAGGTATCCAGCCGCGGGTTCTCGCCCGAGTCGGGATTGAAGCGGTAGATGCGCAGCGCCCGCACGGCGGTGGCGCCCGCGGCAGCGCGGTGGGTCACACCCTTGACGGGGCGCGAGTTCAGAGGCAGTCGGAATTCGGCCATCAGTAGGTCCGTGCCTTGGGCGGGATCGACTCGACGTCGCTGGTCATGGTGTTGAGGTGCACCGGGCGGTAGTCGAAGCGCGCCTGGCTCGCGCCTTCGATCCACACCAGCGTATGCTTCATCCAGTTCACATCATCGCGCTGCGGAAAATCCTCGCGCGCGTGCGCGCCGCGGCTCTCGGTGCGGTTGGCGGCCGAATGAATGGTGGCGGTCGCCTGCAACAGCAGGTTCTCCAGCTCGAGGGTCTCGATGAGATCGGTGTTCCAGATGAGCGAACGGTCGCCGACATGCACGTCGGCGAAGGATGCAAACGTCTGTCCAAGCCGCTCGATTCCCTGCGCCAGGCTCTCGCCGGTGCGAAACACGGCCGCATCCAGCTGCATGACCCTTTGCATCTCGAGCCGGATGCTCGCCGTGCTGCGTGTGCCGTTGGCGGCGCGCAGCCGTTCGAGACGCTCGCGCGCCGCCGCGCCGGCATCGGCGGCGAGGGGCTTGTGGTCGCCGCCGGGCGTGATCAGGGTCGCGCAGCGCCGCGCCGCTGCGCGCCCGAAAATCACCAGATCCAGAAGCGAATTGCTGCCTAAGCGGTTGGCGCCGTGCACCGACACGCAGGCGGCCTCGCCGACCGCCATGAGACCCGCCACCACGCTGTCCGGATCCCCGTCCTTCGGCCGCACCACCTCGCCATGATAGTTGCAGGGAATGCCGCCCATGTTGTAGTGCACCGTGGGCTGCACCGGGATCGGCTCGCGGGTCACGTCGACACCGGCAAAGATGCGCGCGGTCTCCGCAATCCCGGGCAGGCGCTCATGGATGACGGCGGGCCCCAGGTGCTCCAGGTGCAGATCGATGTGGTCGCGCTCGGCCCCGACGCCACGGCCCTCGCGCACCTCGACGGTCATGGCGCGGCTCACGACGTCGCGCGAGGCCAGGTCCTTGGCGTTCGGCGCATAACGCTCCATGAAGCGCTCGCCGCGCGAGTTGGTGAGGTAACCGCCCTCGCCGCGCGCCCCTTCCGTTATCAGGCAGCCGGCGCCGTAGATGCCGGTGGGATGAAACTGCACGAACTCCATGTCCTGCAGCGGCAGCCCGGCGCGCAGCACCATGGCGTTGCCATCACCGGTGCACGAATGCGCCGAAGTGCATGAGAAATATGTGCGGCCGTAGCCCCCGGTCGCGAGGATGGTCATGTGGGCGCGGAAGCGATGCAGCGTGCCTTCCGTCAGATCCAGCGCCACCACCCCGCGGCACACCCCGTCCTCCATGATCAGATCGATCGCGAAATACTCGACGAAGAAGGTCGCGGCGTGACGAATGGACTGCTGGTAGAGCGTATGCAGCATCGCGTGCCCGGTGCGGTCCGCGGCCGCGCAGGTGCGCTGCGCGATGCCCTTGCCGAAGTGCGTGGTCATGCCGCCAAAGGGGCGCTGGTAGATGTGCCCGGTCGCGGTGCGCGAGAACGGCACGCCGTAGTGCTCGAGCTCGATGACCGCCGCCGGCGCTTCCTTGCACATGAGCTCGATCGCGTCCTGGTCGCCCAGCCAGTCCGAGCCCTTGACCGTGTCGTACATGTGCCAGCGCCAGTCGTCCTCGCCCATGTTGCCGAGCGCCGCGCTGATGCCGCCCTGCGCCGCCACCGTGTGGCTGCGCGTTGGAAAGAGTTTGCTGATGCAGGCGGTGGACAGGCCGCTCTCCGCCAGCCCCAGCGTGGCACGCAGGCCCGCGCCGCCGGCGCCGACCACGATCACATCGTAACTGTGGTCGATGAACCCGGCGGCGCTCATTGGCCGCCCCGCAGGGCCACCTTAAGCACCGCGAACACGCCCGCGGAGGCGAGCAGCACGTGCGCAAACGCGATCGCGACCAGGGTGAGGGTCCTGGCTCCAATCCCGTGCACGTAGTCATCGACGATCACCTGCAGGCCGAGTTGCGAGTGCCAGGCGGCGGTGAGCACAAAGAGAATCAGCAGCAGCGCGCTCGAGGTCTGGGCCATCCATGCGCTCACGACCCCGTGATCGAGCGATGGCAGCGACAGCAGCGACACCAGGAACCAGATCGACAACGGCACGAGCGCGACGGAGCTCAGGCGCTGCACCCACCAGTGATGCACGCCCTGCTTCGCGGAACCCCTGCCGAGCACCTGACCCAAGGGACTGCGCAGACTCATCGCGGGTGCGCTGCGCCGAACCAGGCGCAATAGACGATGACGAGCGCCAATGCGAGGCTGGCGGCGGCGACGACCCAGGCGCTCCTGCGCGCCTGGTTGCGCTCCAGTCCCCGTCCGGTATCCCAGATGAGATGCCGGACACCGGCGATGAGGTGATAGCTGAAGGCGATGATGAGTCCCAGGTAGATGAGCTTCACAACCGGGAGCGACAGGATTCGCCCGGCGCGCACCTGGCTGCGCTCCCCGCCAGCGACCGCCGACAGCCAGTACACGAGCAGCAACAGGCCCGCCGAGAGTGCTGCACCCGCGAAACGATTGAGGATGGAGGTCACCATGGTGTACTTGAACTTGTACACCGACAGGTGCGGTGATAGCGGTCGCGTTGGCATAGACTAAAAATCGATGCAGCGGCCGTTCTTTTCCCAATCGCCAAAGCGCGTGGGCTCAGGTCCCCCGGTGCCGCCAATCTCCGGCGGCAGCGTGGCCACCCCGGGAGGCCCGGCCTCAGCCGCGGCGTCTTGCGCGGCTACACGAGAATCGGCGGAGGACGTGGACTTAAGTGTCGTCGGGCTCTTGCGAGCGGTGAGCGGCATATGCATTTAGTCTGCCAGAATTCAACGTCCTGAGCTTGAACTCCATGAACGCCGAATCGATTCCAGCCTCACCTGACTCCCTGGGCGTATTGCGGGCGCGCGGCACGGATGTGGTGCAGTTCCTCCAGGGTCAGCTGTCCAATGATGTGTCGCGGCTTGGACCGGAACGCTCCCTGCTGGCCGGCTACCATAACCCGCAGGGCCGCGTGCTCGCGCTGCTGCGCCTGGTGCACATCGCCGGCGACGACCTGGTTGTGATTCTCCCCCGCGAGCTCATCGCGCCGCTCATGAACCGGCTGAGCAAATTTATCCTGCGCGCCAAGGTGAGGCTCGCCGACGAATCCGGCGAATGGCGCATCACGCCCGCCGTGCTTGCGTCCGACTCCAGCGCCTTGCCGCCGTCGCCGCTCCTGCCGCGGATCAGCGGCGCAGTGGCGCGAGTCGCGCAGACCCTGGCGGTGTGCGTTGGCGAGACCCCGGCGCGCTGGCTGCTCGTCGCACCGCGCGGTGCGCCGCCCGCGCTGCCGGCCGGGTGCGTGCCCGCCGAACCGCAGTCCTGGCAGCGCCTGCAGATCGCGGCCGGCTTGCCGCAGGTGTACGCCGCAACCTCGGAAGCATTCGTCGCGCAAATGCTCAACCTCGATGTGCTCGGTGCGATCGCGTTCGACAAGGGCTGTTACACCGGCCAGGAAGTGATCGCCCGCGCCCACTACCGGGGGCGGGTGAAGCGACGCATGCAGCGCTTTGTGACGCGTGCACCACGCGCGCTCAACGCCGGGGACAGTGGCGCGCTGGCCGATGGCCGCGCCTTTCGGGTGGTGGAGGCGGTGCCGACAGCTGACGGTCGCTGTGAGTTTCTGGCGGTGGCGCCACTGCCTGCGGCGGACGCGCCGAACCCGGAGCCCGCCCGCGACGTCCCGGGCACATTGCCGGTCGAGGCCCAGCTGCTGCCCCTGCCCTACGCGTTGCCGGAATGAGCGCCCGGCACACGTGGCAGCGTTGGCGCAGAGAGAAGAATTGGTCTAGTATCTGCCGCCCCGGGTCACCTCCGACCCACCCTCCGAATTTCAACAGTACCAGCCAGGGGAATATATGTTGGTCAAAAATAAACTCGCCGCATGTGTGGCCGGCGTCGCCGTCGCGTTTGCCAGCGCTGCGGCGCTCGCCGATGATCATGCGTACACCGAAGGACCGGTCGTCAACGTAGCCGCAATCCGCACGGTATACGGACACTTCGACGACTACGTCAAGTATCTGGATACAACCTGGAAGGCCGAGCAGGAGGCCGCAAAAAAGGCCGGTAACATCATCAGTTATCACGTAGTCACCGTGCAGCCGCGCGGCGAGAATGACCCGGACATCTATCTGGTGACTCACTACAAGAACTGGGCGGCCCTGGATGGCGCGACCGTCAAGGCGGATGAAATAGCGAAACAGGTGGAAGGTTCGGTGGCTGCGTCCAATCAGGGTGCCGCCGACCGTAGCAAGATTCGGCGCATTCTCGGTTCGTGGACGGGACAGGAACTTGTCCTGAAGTAGGACAAGCACAGTCGGTTGCGAACACGGAAAGCCGGGCATTGCCCGGCTTTTTGTTGGTCGCCTGGGGGTACGGCGTTGACCGCTCGGGCGCGCCGCAAACGCCGCGCTACAGATCGATGAGCTCGACTTCTGCGGCGGCGATCAGCCGCTGCAGGAAGCGGCTGCCCACGCGCGCGAAGCGCCCCGCGTCATCGGTGGCGAGAAAGCGCACGGCGGGCGCCCCGGCACACGCAGCGCTGCCCGCGGGCTTCAGCAAGCCGGCCGTCGCCAGCACTGAGTACACCTGCGCGGCGGTGGTCGTTGCGGAGTCCACCACCGCGACCTGCGACGGCAGGACGGCGCTGATGGCTTCGCTCAGCATCGGGAAGTGTGTACAGCCGAGCACCAGCGTGTCCGGGGGCGAGCCCGGCAGATCCGCGCGGAACAACGGCGCCAGGTAATGGCGCGCGATGCTCTCGGCTATCGCGCCGCTGCAGACACCCTCCTCGGCGAGCGCGACCAGCAGCGCCGCCGGCTGGGCGCTGACGCGCGCGTGGTTGCGCAGCCTGAGGATCGCCGCCTGGTAGGCGCCGCGCCGCACGGTGCCTTCGGTGGCGATGACTGCGATGTGACCGGACCGCGAAGCGCTGCAGGCGGCTTCCGCGCCCGGTTCGATTACACCGACCACCGGCACCGCACCCATGTGTCCGCGGATCGCGGGCAGCGCAAACGCCGACACCGTGTTGCAGGCGACCACCAGGCACTTCACGCCGTACGCGGCGAGCGCCTCGGCGGCCTTGAGGGAGTAACGCGTCACCGTCGCCGCACTCTTGGTGCCATATGGCAGGCGTGCGGTGTCGCCGAGGTACACGAAGGATTCGCCGGGCAGCTGCGTGCACAGCGCTCGCAGGACCGTGAGGCCGCCCACGCCCGAATCAAACACGCCGATCGGCGCCGACGCCGTGGGTACATTCACAGCGGGCTCGTCGCCGCCCGTTGGATCAGCCAACCTCGCGTGCCATCGCGGCTCCATTGCACGGCGAGGTGGCCAGCGACTTCGACGACATTTCCCTGCGGCACGCGCACGCGCTGGTGAAAGATGCCGGCGAGTTCCGCGCTGTCGCCGCGCACGACGATGCTGACGCCCTCGCTCGTGTAGCTGAGCACCCGGTAGCCGGAGAAGCCAGAGAGAAATGCGTCGATCGCGGCGGGCCCCCGAATCGGCTCCTGCCCCGGGTTGGCAATCTCGCCATCCGCGGTGAACATCGCCGCCATCCCGGCGTGGTCCATGGCGCGCAGGAAATTGCAGTAATGCTCAAACGCCGCCGCGACGGTGGCAGCCGCGGCGGACCGTGGAGTCGAGGCCGCGCACGCGCCAAGAGCCACCGTCGCGGCGAGTGCGCACGCGAGCAGCGGCGCCGCCGCACGGGCGGCGCTGCGCCGCGGAGACTGCAGCCGACCGGACCACGCCATGCTCACGCGTCAGGCCTCCGGCCGCAGGTGCGGAAACAGGATCACGTCCCGGATCGAAGGCGAATCGGTGAAGAACATCACCAGCCGGTCGATCCCCACACCGAGCCCGGCCGTGGGCGGCATGCCGTACTCGAGCGCCCGCACGTAATCGGCGTCGTAGAACATCGCCTCCTCGTCGCCCTGGTCCTTGCGCGCCGCCTGCGCGCGGAAGCGCGCCGCCTGGTCCTCCGGGTCGTTGAGCTCGGAGAAGCCGTTGGCGATTTCGCGTCCGCCGATAAAGAACTCGAAGCGATCGGCAATGAAAGGATCCGCATCGTTCGGGCGCGACAGCGGCGAAACCTCCGCCGGGTACGCATACACGAAGGTGGGATCAAGCAGCGCGCTCTCGACGGTCTTTTCAAACAGCTCGATCTGCAGCTTGCCGGGGCCGTCGTGCGCCGCGACCTTGATGCCGAGCTGCTCACAGTGCTTGCGCAGGTAGGTCAGATCGCGCAGCGACAACGGGTCGATGCCCGGATCGTGTTCGATGAGCGCCTGCTCGACGGTCACGCGCCGAAACGGCTGCGCCAGATCGAAGCTGCGACCCTGGTAGGTCAGCTGCTGCGTGCCGTGGAGGGTGTCCGCAAGGCCGCGGATCGCCTTCTCGATCCAGTCCATGAGATCAAGATAATCGGCATACGCGAGATACAGCTCGAGCATCGTGAATTCGGGGTTGTGTTGCGTGGACAGGCCTTCGTTGCGGAAGTTGCGGTTGATTTCATACACGCGCTCGATGCCGCCGACGATCAGGCGCTTCAGGTACAGCTCCGGAGCGATCCGCAGGTACATGTCCAGATCGAGCGCGTTGTGGTGCGTGCGGAAGGGCCGCGCCGCCGCGCCGCCCGGGATCGGCTGCATCATCGGCGTTTCGACTTCCAGAAAATCCAGGGCATCGAGGAAGTCGCGCAGATAGCGCACGATGCGGGTGCGAACGCGGAAGACATTGCGACTGGTCTCGCTCATAATCAGATCGACGTAGCGCTGGCGATAACGCGTCTCGGTGTCGGCAAGTCCGTGCCATTTGTCCGGCAGCGGCCGCAGCGACTTTGCCAGCAGGCGCAGCGCCGCCACGCGCACCGACAGCTCGCCGGTCCGGGTGCGGAACAGCACCCCGCTCGCACCGATCAGGTCGCCGACGTCCCAGCCCTTGAACGCCTCGTAGGCGGCGCCGAGCGCCTCCTGCTGCAGGAACAGCTGAATCTGGCCGGTGCGGTCGGCGATCTTGGCGAAACTTGCCTTGCCCATGACGCGCTTGAACATCATGCGCCCGCCGACTGTCACACGCGTCGGATTGGCATCGAGCCACTCTGCCGGACGCTCTCCAAAGGAGTCGTGCAGCTGCCCGGCGAGCGCGTCGCGGCGAAAGTCATTCGGAAACGCGCCGCCCTGCGCGCGCAGCTGCGCGAGCTTGGCACGCCGCTCGGCGATCAGCTTGTTCTCGTCGCCGCCATCGCCGCTGCCCGCGACGCCCGTGTCGTTACCTTTTTTCATAGCGCTATACGCCCGCCTTGAGCGATGCCTCCAGGAACTGATCCAGTGCTCCGTCCAGCACCGCGCCGGTGTTACCCACCTCCACCCCGGTGCGCAGGTCCTTGATGCGCGACTGGTCGAGGACGTAGGAGCGGATCTGGTGTCCCCAGCTCACATCCGACTTGGAGTCCTCCAGCACCTTGGCCGCCGCGTTGCGCTTGTTCACTTCCAGCTCGTAGAGCTTGGCCTTGAGCATCTTCATGGCGGTGGAGCGGTTCTTGTGCTGGCTGCGCTCGTTCTGGCAGGCGGCCACGATACCGCTGGGCAGGTGCGTGATGCGCACCGCGGATTCGGTCTTGTTGACGTGCTGGCCGCCGGCGCCCGAGGAGCGATACACATCGACCTTGAGATCCGCCGGGTTGATCTCGATCTGGATGTCATCATCGACCTCCGCCGAGACGAATACGGATGCGAACGAGGTATGACGGCGGTTGCCGGAGTCGAACGGTGACTTGCGCACCAGGCGATGCACGCCGGTTTCGGTTCGCAGCCATCCGTAGGCGTACTCGCCCACCACTTCCACGCTGGCACTTTTTATCCCGGCTACTTCGCCGGGACTTGAATCGATGACTTCGCAGGTGAAGCCGTGCGCCGCGCCCCATCTCAAGTACATGCGCAGCAGCATCTGCGCCCAGTCCTGCGCCTCCGTGCCGCCGGCGCCCGCCTGGATGTCCACAAAGGCGCTGTGCGAGTCCATCTCGCCGCGGAACATGCGCTTGAACTCGAGGCGTCGCACCTGCGCTTCCAGGAGGTGGGCGTCACGCTCGATATCGCGCGCCGCGTTCTCATCGCCCTCGACTTGCGCGAGTTCCAGCAGCTCGGCGGCGTCGGCTATGGCCTTGGTGCTGCGGTCGAGCTCCCCGACGTCGCTCGTCAGCCGGGCGCGTTCGCGCCCGAGTTCCTGCGCCCGCGCAGGCTTGGCCCACACGGCAGGATCCTCCAGCTCGCGGGCGACTTCCTCGAGTCGTTCCTGCTTGCGGTCGTACTCAAAGAAACCCCCGAAGTGAAGCGATGCGTTCACCGAGATCTTTGAGCTGGCGTTTGAGCTGATTGACTTCCATAACCGATGCTAACACCGCGCCGGGAATCTTAGCGAGTGAGCGGCAGCAGGTGCTCGATCAGCAGCTGCAGGCGCCGTTCGCCCTGGTACTCGTTGACTTCCAGCCGGTACACGAGGTGCATAAGTCCCGCCGGTGGCTCGAAATCCGCGCCCGGTTCGATGTGGTTGAAGGCGATGGCATCGAAGGCGCGGCCGCTCTTGGGCACCTCGACCCACATCTTCAGGTGCCGCTCGCCGATGACCCGGGCGCTGCGGATGCTGAACTCGCCATCGAAGGTCGGTTCGGGAAACGCATGTCCCCACGGGCCGCCGCCGCGCAACGCCTGCGCGGTGTCGAGCGCAATCTCCGCCGGCGCGAGTTCCCCGTCGGTCTCCACCACGTCCGGGGCCGGTGCGTGCGCCAGCCAGCGCGTGACCTCCGCATCGAAGGCGCGCGCGAAGCGATCGAGCTTTTCGCGCTCGAGCGTGAGCCCCGCCGCCATGGCGTGGCCGCCGAAGCGGCTGATGAGATCCGGATGCCGCGCGGCGATCGAATCGAACACGTCGCGGATATGAATCCCGGCGACCGATCGCGCCGAACCGCGCAGGGTGTTCTCGTCGGCGCTGGCAAAGGCGACCACCGGGCGTCGCAGACGATCCTTCACGCGGCTTGCCACCAATCCCACGACGCCCTGGTGCCAGCCTGGGTCGAACAGGCACACGCCGCTGCGCTGTATCGCACCGGGCGCCGGGTCCGCGAGTCCGCGCACCGCCGCCAGCGCTTGCTGCTGCATCTTCGCTTCGATCGAGCGCCGCTCCTGGTTCAGTTCATCGAGGCGCGCCGCGAGTCGCGCCGCGGTGGCCGGGTCATCCGCCAGCAGACACTGGATACCGATGGCCATGTCGTCGATGCGCCCGGCGGCGTTGAGTCGAGGCGCAACGCCAAAGGCGAGATCCGAGGCGGTGAGATCCGCCGGCGGGCGACCGGCGAGCTCGAGCAACGCGCGGATTCCCGCCACGCAGCGTCCGGCGCGAATGCGCTTCAGGCCCTGCGACACCAGCACCCGGTTGTTAGCATCGAGCGGCACAACGTCGGCAACGGTCCCGAGCGCCACCAGGTCGAGGAGCTCGGCGACACCGGACGCGCCGCGCGGAGTCAGCTGCTGCGCATCGAGCGTGCGCCGCAAGGCCGCCATCAGATAGAACGCGACGCCGACACCGGCCAGCGAGCGGCTGCCAAAAGTGCTGCCCGCGAGGTTGGGGTTGACGATTACGCTCGCGTCCGGGAGCTGCGCCCCGGGCAGATGATGATCGGTGATGAGCACGTCGATGCCGCGCGCCCGCGCCGCCGCCACACCAGCGTTGCTGGAGATGCCGTTGTCCACCGTGACGATGAGCGTCGGTGCGCGATCCGCGGCCAGCGCCACGATCTCGGGAGTGAGTCCGTAACCGAACTGGAAGCGGTTCGGCACCAGGAAGTCCGGCGCGGTGAATCCGGCGCCGCCCAGCGCCCGCACCATGAGCGCGCTGCTGGTGGCGCCGTCGGCGTCGAAGTCCCCGATGACGAGCACCCGCCCGTCACGATGGCGCAGCAACAGCTCAACCGCCGCGGGGATCCCTTCGAGCGTGCCGACCGGCAGCAGCCGCTCGAGCGAGTTATCCAGCTCCTGTGCCGTGCGCACGCCACGCGCGGCGTACACCCGCCCGAGCACCGGGTGCAGACCGCCCAGGGTGGTACCCAGTTGCGCGGGGGTGCGTCGCACGACGCGCAGACTCACCGCCCCCTTCACAGCAAACCCCCGACGCCAGGGCGCCCGCGCCGCCAGAACCTGCGGCCGCTGCGCGGCGTGAGCGTCACACCGGTGTCATTCACCATGAGTGTTACCGAGCCGGCCAGACCACCCTTGAGGGCCTCGAGCGCCGGGGAGATGAACCGCACGTCCAGCTGCGCCAGCGCGTGGGCGATGGAAGCTCCACCGCCCGCCGCGGCGAGTTCCTGGCGCACCTCCAGCACCCACACTTCGAGGTTCGCGGGCTCTGCCCCGACGCGAAGCCGCGCCGGCAGCGCCTCGCAGGAGCTGCCCTGGATGCGCGACAGACCCTCGAGCCACGCGTCCCTGCCGAAGGCGCGCGCCGTGCGCGGCGCCGCGACACCACCTCCCGCGGCGTGCGGCGGTGTGTCGGGTGCATCCGCGCTGCCCCACAGCCACAACGAGGTGACCGGCGGCTCGCCGCGACGCGCGCGCGCCGCGTTCACCGCTTCCCCGTGCAGCCACATTTCGATCTCCGCGCCGAGGCGGCGCAGCGGTGCTGCCTGTGGACCCTGCGGCAGGGACTGCGCCAGATCCGCACCCACGGCGCGCGCGGGTTCGAGTGTGGCAAGCGCGGGCATGCCGGCAGTGAACAGCAGCAGCTCTCCACAGGGCAAGGGATACAGCGCAAGACCCGAACCGCCGAACGCGCGCCTGAAGCTGGCGGCGAGGCTTGCGAGTTCAGCCGCTGGCAGCGGCAGGATGTTCTGCGCCGACAGATGCACTTGCGTGAGACCGGCGACGAGCTGCACCGGAGTGGCGATCCAGGCGGTGGCCGCCGCGCCGCCCGCACCCTGTGGCGCATCAGCGCACATTGCCGCTGCGATGCGCGCGGGGGCGACATTGGCGAGATCCGCGCGCCCGAACCGGCGCGCGAGCCACGCGCGCCAGCCATACGCGAGCTGTGTACGCTCACCGAAGCGCGCGGCAAATTCGATCCCGGGAACGCTCCCCGCCGCGATGCCGGCGCGCACCCGGTCCGCATCCTCGCCACGCGGCAGGTACAGGTCGGCAATCACGATGACGAGCTCGCGCACGGGCGCTATCGTAGCGTTGATGAAGTTCACCCTCGAAGGCGGTTCGCGCTCGAACCTGGTCCGCAGTTACTCGGCCGACGGGATCCGCATCGGTGAAGAGCTGGTGCGCGCGAGCTGCATTGTCACCCCCGAGACCCTCATCACCGCGTGGCCGCCACAGAGCTTCGCGGAATTCACGGTCGCGCACGTCGAGGCGATCCTCGCACTGACGCCGGAGCTGGTGATCCTCGGCACGGGTGCGCAGCAGCAATTTGCGCCTGCTGCGGTGCGAGCGCTTTTCGCACAGCGCCTGGTGGGACTCGAGGCGATGCAACTCGGTGCGGCATGCCGCACGTTCAATGTTCTGGTCCAGGAGGAGCGGCGGGTGGCCGCGGCGCTGTTCGTGCGCTAGTGCGTGCGGAGTGAAGGACGATCTGCAGAAGACACAGGGGGAGGGTCAACCAACCAACAATCATTCGAAGCTGACAGACTCGAACAATTGCACTGTTCTTTTTCTTATGAACGTTATTGCTCTTGTTCCGACTCCCCTCCTCCCTGTGTCCTCTGCCGATCGCCCTCCGCTTTGACTGTCGTCGTTAAGAGACAGGGCGCATGTTAAACACGTAGCAGAACCCCACGCAAGCTCTTTGAGCGGCAACGGAATTTCTCACTCACTGGTTATGCGCGCCATGCCGATCGTGCGCATGAGTCCTTGAACTACCTGGGTTTTTTTCGTGACACGCTGGCAGTGTGGGCTGGAAACAGTGAGCTAATATTCTGTTTATTCAATGTTATACAAGATAATACTGACGTTATATCTCATGTTATTCCGCCTACGAGCGGCACAAAGGCCACGGACCCCAGTGATTCGCGCTCGAGGCGCTGATCGCGGCGCGTGAAGCGTACTAACTCCTGCTCACCTTCCGGCCCCACGGGCACGATCAGGCGCCCGCCGATCCGCAGCTGCCTGATGAGCGCCTCGGGCACGGTAAGGGGTGCGGCCGCGACGAGAATCCCGTCGAAGGGTGCGTGCGCCTTCCAGCCCACGGTCCCGTCGCCGTGCCGGAAGCGCACGTTGCGGATGCCGAGTTCCTTCAGGCGCAGACGAGCCCGTGCGAGGAGCGGTTCAATGCGCTCGATGGTGTTCACCCGCGCAACGAGCGGCGCGAGGACGGCCGTCTGGTAGCCGCAACCGGTGCCCACTTCGAGCACGTTGTCGGGGACTCCGGCTTCGAGGAGCGCCTCGGTCATGCGCGCCACGATGTAGGGCTGTGAGATGGTCTGGCCAAATCCGATCGGTAGCGCGGTGTCCTCATAGGCGCGGCTGCCGAGCGCCTCGTCTACGAAAATATGCCGCGGGACATTGCGCACGCGATCGAGTACCGCCAGGCTGGCAATGCCCTGCTCGCGCAGTCGCTGCACGAGGCGGTCGCGCGTGCGCGCCGAAGTCATGCCGATGCCGGCGAGGCGTTGGTCAGCCACCGATGCCCTCCAGCCAGGCGCGCAGCGCCGGCAGCGCCGCGTGGCGTGTGAGGTCGACCTGCAGCGGGGTCACGGAGACGTAGCCTTCAGCAACGGTCGCAAAGTCGGTACCAGGACCCGCGTCCTCCTCGGCTCCGGCGGGGCCGACCCAGTACACCGGCCGGCCGCGCGGATCGTGCGCGCGCACCACCGGCTCAGAGCGGTGGCGGTAACCCAGGCGGCTGACGCGAAAGCCGCGCAGCTCCCTGAACGGCATGTCGGGGACGTTCACGTTGAGTATCAGCGCCGCCTGCAATGGCTTTTTCAGAAGCTGCGCCACCAGCAGACGTGCCACTTCCGCGCCGGTGTCGAAGTGTCCACCCCCGGCGCTCGCCCCGGTACACAGCGAAACTGCAATGGTCGGCAGCCCGAGAAAACGCCCCTCCACGGCCGCCGCCACGGTGCCGGAATACAGGACGTCATCGCCCAGGTTCGGGCCGTCGTTCACTCCTGAGACCACCATGTCGTGCTCGAAGTCAAAAAGCCCCGTGATCGCCAGGTGCACGCAGTCGGTGGGGGTGCCGGTCACGAAATGCACTCCCGGCTCGGCTTCGAACACGCGCAACGGCACATCGAGGGTGAGGGAGTTGCTGGCGCCGCTTTTGTTACGGTCGGGCGCGACCACGGTAACCTCGGCGAGCGTCATGAGGGCCTCACGCAGGCGTCGGATGCCCTCGGCGCGAAAACCGTCATCGTTACTGACCAGGATCTTCACGTGTGCTTGCGTTCGGGTGCGCAAAAAGTGCGCGTGACTATACTGGAGAAAGGACTGGCAACGGAGCCGAGCGTGACTACTCTACCCGGCGATGACGACCCGGACGAGGAAACCGAGGAAGCGCGTCTGTTTCGCGAGGCGGTGCGCGGCGTAAAGCCGCTCGGGGCGCGCGAGCCGCCGCCGCGACCGCCCGGGCCGCGACCGCGCGCGCGCTTCACACGCGCTGACCGCGCCGCCGTGCTGCGGGAGAGTCTGGAGGCGGCAGCTGCGGACCCGGCGGCCCTGAGCGGCGAGGAGCTGGCGTTCCATCGCCCGCAGGTGCACGCCACCGTGCTGCGTAAGCTGCGCCGTGGTGAATATCGGGTGGAGCGTGAGATCGACCTGCACGGCCTCACGGTCCTCGAAGCCAAGCACGACCTGCGGCTTTTTCTCATCAACGCACTCGAACAGCACGTGCAGTGCGTGCGGGTCGTTCACGGCAAGGGGCTGCGCTCGGGTCCCCGCGGCCCGGTGCTCAAGGCCACCGTCAACACGGTCCTGCGCCACACGGGCGCCGTGCTGGCGTTCGTGTCCGCACGGCAGGCGGACGGTGGGAGCGGTGCCGTGTACGTACTCCTGTCACCGCCTTAGAGATCCCCGAACGCGCTGGCCTCGCCCTGTGCCGGGAGCGTCTCGATGAGCTCCCGGAGCACGGCCGTGGCAAAGCAGCCCCGCGCCAGTCGGAAGCGCAGCACGCAAGCGCCCGGCTCCGGCTCGGATTCAAGCTCACGCACGGCGAGGCGCAGGCTGCGGCGCTCCTGGGACATGGCCGCCGCC
>Ga0209167_10000310_pt1 | contig 40576 bp, 34 predicted proteins | sample Coa_R1_9_FD_187154 | JGI IMG/M metagenome (GOLD analysis project Ga0209167, IMG submission 187154) | Surface soil microbial communities from Centralia Pennsylvania, which are recovering from an underground coalmine fire - Coalmine... | ecosystem: Environmental > Terrestrial > Soil >...
TTTTGTAAATCTTTTTTTATTCCCTGTTTTCCTGCAGCATCGAACTCCAGACAGGCCAGTTTACATAAATTCTCTACAAGCGCGTCATTCACTTCCATGAAAAGGGATTCAGACAAAAATAACGGTTTCAGGGAGAATTTGAATGCGCCTGCATTATCTTCGCCTTCCTCTATGGAGAAAAATAAAGAAATTGTTTTAAGCGGTATCCGGCCCACCGGATTTCTTCACCTTGGGAACTATTTTGGCGCATTGAAAAACTGGGTCAGGATGCAATATGAATACGAATGTTATTTTTTTATCGCAGACTGGCATAGCCTGACCACGCATGCCGATACCAGTGAATTAGCGCAGATGACCCGGCGTCTTGTGGCGGAATTGATCGGCGGAGGACTGGATCCGGAAAAATGTACTATTTATGCTCAGAGTGATATCCCGGAAATACCGGAACTCTATCTCTACCTGAATATGCTTGCTTATAAAGGGGAACTGGAAAAAACAGTTACGTTCAAAGAAAAAGCACGCCAGCAGCCGCATAATATAAACGCGGGCCTGCTGACCTATCCGGTATTACAGGCAGCTGATATTCTTATCCATCGTTGTCATTATGTTCCTGTCGGAAAAGACCAGGAACAGCATATTGAAATGACAAGGAATTTCGCCGAACGTTTTAATCATCGTTATGGAGAAGTATTTCCAGTTCCAAGAGCTTTTAGCTATGCCAAAGATCTTGTTAAAATTTTAAGTCTCGATGGTAGTGGTAAGATGAGTAAGAGTGAGCAACAAATGAATACGGTTTACCTGAATGACGATGACGAGCTCATCAGAAAAAAAATCATGAAAGCAAAGACGGATCAGGGACCTACCGAAGCCAATAGTTCAAAACCTGAATATATCCAGGGCCTCTTCACCCTGCTTGGACTGGTGAGTAACCAGGAAGTTTTGACAAAATTTGAGAATGATTTTAATCAATGCCGGATCCGCTATGGAGAAATGAAAAAACAGCTGGCAGATGATTTGATCCGGTTCATAACGCCCATTAGGGATAAAGCAGCAGCCTTACAAAATAACCCATCGGAAATTGACCGCATTTTGACCATGGGAGCAGTAAAAGCAAGGAAAAGTGCGCAATCAACCCTGATAGAAGTGCGTAAAGCTCTAGGATTTAGACATCTCTGAGGAGGATCGATTCTTTTTATATTTCGCTTATAAGATTTTACATTTAGGAATGGCAAAAACGAAGAAACCAAAACATATCGCCGTGGCTGGTAATATCGGTGCCGGAAAAACCACCCTTACCGAATTACTAAGCAAGCATTATAAATGGATACCACAGTTTGAAGACGTCGATCACAACCCTTATCTGAATGATTTTTATGACGATATGCCACGTTGGAGTTTTAACCTGCAGGTTTATTTTCTGAATAGTCGTCTGAATCAGTTACTTGAAATTTACACAGGTACTGAAACGGTCATTCAGGACCGCACAATCTACGAAGACGCACACATATTTGCGCCCAATCTCCATGATATGGGATTGATGAGTAAAAGGGATTACAATAATTATTTTCAGTTTTTTCAAACATTAAAAAGAATGGTACAACCTCCGGATCTTATGATTTACCTGCAAGCTTCGGTGCCAACCCTGGTTGGGCAAATTCAAAAACGAGGTCGTGAATATGAGGAAAATATTAGACTCGACTACTTAAAAAGATTAAATGATTTATATAATAAATGGATTGACGGGTATAAGGAAGGAAGTTTGCTGGTGATTGATGTTGATAAAAATAAATTTCCGGACAATGAAGAACACCTCGGAGAAATCATTACGCGGATCGATGCGCAGTTGTACGGATTGTTCTAAGTGGACGGGATCACTTAAAAATAAAAGCCCCTTTTTGAAGGAGCTTTTGTAGCAAACAATGTTAGAGGTCGTTAGGTGGTAAACAATTGGCTGCCAAGATGACGAAAATATTCTTAAAATAACAAGTTTTTATTAAGTTTTTTTTCATTTGGCGCTTTCCGGAGCCATTTTAGCCTTAAAAGAGCCCGTTTAGCCCCATACAGCTTGATTACGATCATGAAATATCTACCATTAAACCCTCTGATATTTAAGCAGAACCGCCAGCGTTTTATCAAGGAAATGCAACCTGCTTCAATTGCCATTTTTGTCAGCAATGATGAAATTCCAAGTAACGGCGACGCGATATATCCTTTTAAACAAAATAGTGATCTTTACTGGCTTACCGGAATTGTTCAGGAGGATACCATGCTGGTTTTATTTCCGGATCATCCGGATCCAAAATACCGTGAAGTGCTGATACTGGTCAGACCCAATGAACTCAAGGAAAAATGGGACGGTAAGAGATTGCGTGCAGAAGAGGGCAAAAATATTTCAGGAATAAATACGGTTGTCTGGCTCGATGCTAGTGATGCTCTGTTACAGGTCTGGATTCATCTCGCTAAAAATATTTATCTGGATACGAATGAAAATGATCGTAAAGCCAGTTTAGTTCAAACACGTGAATACAGATACGTGGAGGAAACCAGGAAAAGATATCCACTGCATCAGTATTTCCGCGCCGCGACCATATTAAGAGAGTTGCGCGCGATAAAAACACCGGAAGAAGTAGTGGTGATCCAGCAAGCGATTGATATAACGGCAAATACTTTTATGAGGGTAATGAAATTTATGCGCCCGGGTGTTTTTGAATACGAGGTAGAGGCGGAAATACAACATTCCTTTTTATCTCAAAGGGCCACGGGTCCGGCCTACGGAAGTATTTTGGCTTCCGGTGAGAATGCATGCACACTGCATTATATTTCCAACAACGCTGAATGTCGGGACGGAGATCTGATACTAATGGATTTTGGGGCTGAGTATGGTGGCTACAACGCAGATCTGACGCGCACGATTCCGGTAAATGGAAAATTTACAAAAAGACAGAAACAGGTATATAACGCCTGCCTGCATTTGCATCAATATGCAAAAAGTCTTTTGAAACCCGGCATAACCATAAATGCTTATCATATTCTGGTTGGCAAAGAAGCGGATATCATCTTTCAGAAAATCGGATTGCTTTCGAAGTCAGATGTGAAGAATTCAACACCGGATAATCCCGCTTACTGGAAATATCTATATCATGGTATTTCCCATCACCTGGGTATCGATGTACACGATTTGGGTCCACGTGCAGAACCTCTGCGAGCAGGCATGGTGCTAACTGTCGAACCGGGTATTTATATACAGGAAGAAAAAATGGGTGTCCGCATCGAAAATAATGTCTGGCTGACAAAAACCGGAAACAAAGACCTGATGAAGGATATTCCTGTCACTGCAGAAGAGATAGAAGCTTTTATGAAGCATAAAGCGTAAAGCGCAAAGCTTAATGCCAGGCAATAAAAATTATATAACACTCCCATACTCCCATACTCTCATACTCCCATACTAATGAAAAATGTCCCCAACATATTCACTCTCCTAAACCTGTTCTTTGGTTGTATTGCCATCGTTTGTATACTTCAAAATGGTATTACTATTGTATATACAAATGACGGACAAATCTATACAGACATTCCGGAGAAAACCTGGCTTGCTCCTTTATTCATCGGGCTTGCCGCTTTGGTAGATTTCCTCGACGGATTTTTGGCCAGGCTGCTAAAACAAACATCCCCTCTGGGCAAGGAATTGGATTCCCTGGCCGATATCGTCAGCTTTGGTGTTGCTCCCGGAATGATTTTATACCAGTTTTTAAGATTGAGCTTCATGGGTCAGGAAAATGGTGCTGATATTTCAATGATCTGGCTGCTGCCGGCATTTATACTGCCATGTGCAGCTGCTTACCGCCTGGCTGTTTTCAACCTGGACAATACACAAACAAAAAGTTTCAGAGGAGTTCCGGTTCCTGCTGTCGGTTTAATGATCGCCTCCTTACCAATCATTTACTGGACCAGGAACAGCAGCCTGGCCTCTGCCATATTATTGAATAAATGGTTTTTGTATTTTATCATACTTTTTCTATCTGCTCTGATGATCAGTCGCAAGCCAATGTTATCCATGAAAGTTAGTGGAAAACAGGATCCTCAAACATTTCCGCGCATCATACTAATTCTTTTATCACTGATTTCTGTCATTTTTTTACACTGGCTTGCAGTACCGCTTATCTTCCTTTTTTACATTATCATATCTTTGGCATTCAAAAACAGGATTGCATGAACTATTCGGTACAGATTAAAGTGATGCCGCTCAGAGAATTATTGGATCCACAGGGAAAGGCAGTGATGGGTGGTTTACAGAATCTTGGAATTAAAACAATTCAGGATGTCCGCATCGGCAAAAACATTCAACTCCAGATCGAAGCTACAACTCCGGATGAGGCAATGAAAATTGCTGAGAACGCCAGTATAAAACTTTTGGCCAACCCCGTGATGGAATATTTCGAAATCTCGTTACTATAACTATAACACAAGTATGGAAGTCTGGAAGTCTGGAAGTCTGAAAGTAGTTTTTAAGTTGAATTAAAATTCCACTTCCAGTCTTCCAGACTTCCAGACTTACGCACTATGCTATACCTCGTCCCATCTCCAATAGGCAATCTTCAGGACATCACTTTCCGGGCGCTCGACGTATTGAAAAAGGCTGACCTGATACTGGCAGAAGATACCAGGAACTCGTTGAAGCTGCTTAATCATTATCAGATTATTAAACCGCTTACGCCATACCACCAGCACAATGAGCATAAAGTATTGCGTCATTTGGTTGATCAGATGCTTCAGGGTAAAGTGATGGCGCTTTTAACAGATGCGGGCACGCCCGGAATATCAGATCCCGCATTTTTACTCGTAAGGGAATGTATCGGAGTGAACCTAAGGGTGGAATGTCTGCCAGGTGCAACTGCTTTTGTACCCGCCCTCGTAAACAGCGGTCTGCCGATGAACCGTTTCTGTTTTGAAGGATTTCTTCCCATAAAAAAAGGACGGCAGACATTGTTAAAAAAGCTGGCATCCGAAGAAAGAACTATGGTTTTTTATGAATCACCATTAAGACTTGTTAAAACGCTGGAAGAGCTTATTATTTATTTCGGTATGTCAAGACAATGTTCTGTAAGTCGTGAATTAAGCAAATTATATGAAGAAAATTATCGGGGATCACTAGCGGAAGTAACGATGCATTTTAAAGAGAAAGTGGTAAAGGGTGAAATTGTAATCGTTGTGGAAGGGAAGGGCTAACCTTTTAACATTTTAGCACCTGTGTTTCAGACTTACCCGTTTAAATTTGCAAAAATCCAGATAAATTCATTAAACACGCCTGCTTTCATCGTCCGGTCAGGTCGAAATGTCAGGAAAGCGTCAAGCCTTTAAATATTTGAGCATGAACTTTTTTAGAAATCGATTTTCCTTTGCCCTTTGTTTAATGATGTCGCAGTTCTTCTTACAAAAAGGATTTGCCCAGCCGGGTTACTGGCAACAACGTGTGAAGTATACTATGGATATTGACGTGAATGTCGGGAATAACCGGTTATATGGGAAACAACAGCTCGATTACACAAATCATTCTCCTGATACACTTAGAAGAGTTTTTTACCATTTATATTGGAATGCATTTCAACCCAATAGCATGATGGACAACAGGAGCCGGGAAATGGGGAAAGTGCTGATTCATGATGCCCCGGATTGGGATCCGCGGGTTACCGACCGTATTCAACAATTAACCCCGGAAGAAACGGGATACCAAAAAATCATTGGTTTAAAGATGAATGGCGTGGCACAGTCCTACGAAGTACAGGAAACGATCCTGGAAGTAAATCTGACAAGACCTATTCTTCCCAATACGACGGTTCATTTTGAAATGGAATTTGAGGCCCAGGTGCCGTTGCAAATCCGCAGAAGTGGTCGGGACAATCCCGATACTAAAGTGCGGTATTCGATGAGCCAGTGGTATCCTAAAATATGCGAGTATGATGTTGAAGGTTGGCACCCGACGCCATATGTCGGACGTGAATTTTATGGTGTCTGGGGAGACTTTGATGTAAGCATACATATAGACAAGTCATACATTCTGGGGGGTACCGGCTATCTGCAAAATCCCCAGGAAATCGGATATGGCTATGAAACGCAGGGAATGAAAGTGAACAGGCCGGCAGGGCCAAAACTGACATGGCATTTTTATGCTCCCAATGTACATGATTTCGTTTGGGCCGCAGATCCGGAATTTAAACACGTTACAAAAAAAATCCGCAATGATCTGACCCTGCACCTTCTATATAAAACAACGAACGAGAAAGAAGAAAAATGGCTGAATATCCTGACTACGGCTGAAAAAGTCCTGCCCTATATAGAACGGACCTACGGTCCCTATCCTTACAAACAATATTCATTCATTCATGGCGGTGATGGAGGAATGGAATACCCGATGGCCACTTTGTTAAAGGATGCGGGGGGCTGGATGCATGAATGGATGCATAGCTGGTATCAGGGAATGCTGGGAACCAATGAACTTAAGTACCCTTGGATGGACGAAGGATTCACACAATATGCAGCTGCCCGGAACTGGGGATACCTGAACAAGGATACGTCCGCTGAGCAGACTTTTAAGAAAGACTATAACAATTATTTTTACCTGTCAAAAAGCAATTTTCAGGAACCCATGACGACATATGCTGATTATTTCAGTACAAATTCAGGGTATGGCCTGACAAGTTATTACAAGGGGCTTGTTTTTATGGAACAACTTGGGTACGTCGTCGGACAGGAAAATCTGGACAAAATACTATTGGAATATTATCGCGAATGGCGTTTCAAACACCCTAACCCAGATGATTTTATCCGGATTGCTGAGAAGGTTAGTAATATTAAACTCGATTGGTATCAGGATTTCTGGGTTAAGAGTATTAAAAAAATTGATTACGGTATTGACAGCTTGTGGGAGGTGAATGGAAAAACCAGAATACGACTTCGTATGCTTGGACAAGTCCCAATGCCTATCGATGTGATGCTTCAATTCAGTGACGGCTCGAAGGAACAAGCATACATACCCCAGTATTCAATGTTCGGAATTAAACCGGATGAAAATAAGACCATCCCGCGATTTATTTACACGCCATGGAAATGGACAAATCCCACCTATGAATTCGAAGTGAACCATAAATTGACAGATTTGAGACTGATCGAAATAGATGCCTCCCACCGAATGGCTGACGTAAACCGGAATAATAATAGACTTGAACTGAAGTGGTAAGTGAAAAGATCCGGCATGAATAGGTAGTCGGAATATTCATTCATGACCTTCTGAAATATTTGTTTATCGCTTCTACCCGGTTGCCGACATGAAGTTTTTCGTAAATATGGTATACATGTTTACGAACCGTTTCGGAACTAATAAAAAGATTCGCTGCGATCTCTTTATATAAAAGTCCAAGTGCCAGTTGTTGAAGGATCTCATTTTCACGATTTGATAAAACCGGCAGGGCCTTTCCCTTTTTTGCGTGCAGCGGGTTCCATCCAAACCCACCGTTGTCATTCACCTGAAACACACTCACTACCTTACTGGCAATTAATCCACTCATGGGTGCTCCACCATCATATACTTCCCGTAGTGCACGCAGTAACTCGGCAGGAGCAGTTCGCTTCAGCATGTAACCGTTTGCACCAGCGCACAAGGCATCAAAAATTTTCTCATCGTCATCAAATACGGTACAAACCATGAATTTTAATTCGGGATAACCCGGTCTGAGTTTCCGGATACAATCAATTCCAGACTCCCCGTTCCCCATATGAATATCTATAAGCACCACATCCGGTTTGATCAGGGGAATCAGAACGATGGCTTCCTGCACATCGCCGTAACTTCCCATCAACTCAAATCCTTCCGCGCTTGTTATCAGCTTTTCGAGTGCATTCCGCACATCCTGATTATTGTCGACAATCGTCACTTTTATCATATCTCAATATTTAGAAAGGCAGTTTTTTCCCGGCAGGTGGTCTGTCTGCCTGCAATGAAAATAGCTACGTTTGAAAACGGAGAAATGAGTAAATCACCCTTAAGTTTGGAGACAGATTAAGATAAAATAACGGTGAGGCCGTGTGATAAACGCTTTTAATATTGCAGTTCACTTATATTTTGGTGTTGCGTTCATATGGAACCTGGAGTATGTATTTGTCACGGAAAGATTCTTCCGGAAACACATCATAGATTTCATACAGTCTGGGACGGGTGCCACTTTCTGAAATTTCCGCTGCCAGATCTCCTCCTTTCAGGCAGATCAGCCCGCTGGCGATCTGAAGAATATCCGCGTGGCTCGATTCCAGGTTTTGTGGTTTCAATAATGGTCTCGCCCAAAGCCAGAGGTCTTTTAACGGCGCAACAGCCCTCGAAATGGCGACGTCAAATTTTCTTCCCTTTATTTCTTCAGCCCGGATATGTTCGGTGCAAATGTTTTTCAGAGTGAGAGCATCAGCAATAGCATCTACTACTTTTAATTTTTTTGCAATGCTGTCTACAAGCTGAAATTTGGTGTCAGGGAAAAAAATGGCGAGCGGAATCCCCGGGAACCCACCGCCGGTACCGATATCAATAACATGGGTTCCCGGACGGAATTGAAATACTGCTGCTATACTGAGAGAATGAAGTACATGTTTTTCGTACAGGCTGCCAATATCCTTTCGCGATATGACATTTATTTTCGCGTTCCATTCATGGTAAATACCTTCCAGTATCCTGAGCTGTCGATCCTGCTCAGCAGTAAAATCGGAAAAGTAGCGGGTTACTACCTCCATTCCGCGCGCGGCTTCTTCCATAATGAAGGTGCAAAGATGATATAATATCCGATCATCCAGATGTCCAGCAACCACCAGATCGGGAAAAGATCTGATTCGCCAAGTTTAGCCATGCAGCGAAAATATACAAGTCCCTGCATCAGAAAACGGACCAGGAAAACAACCATGGTAATTTGCCAGGGACCATACATAAGACTGAGTATAAAAGCGGGATAAAATAAAAGGTGACTGATGGAATAAAGAGCAAGCAAAAGTTTATGACGCGGTTTATAATATTTGCCGGTTGTATAATGACGGGTTTTTTGTCGAACCCATTCCGTAAAGGTTTTCTTGGACTCGGAGAGGGTAAATGATTCCTGGTCGATAACAATCCGTGTATTGGAAGCGGTTGCAACTTTATTAATAAATAAATCGTCGTCACCGCCCGGCACATGATTGATGGAGGAAAATCCTTTATTTCGCAGGAAAAGCTCCTTTTTATAGGAAAGGTTTCTGCCGACTCCCATATAAGGCTGACCAGCGAGCGCATACGATAGATATTGGATAGCGGAATGAAATGTCTCGAACCGGATCAGTTTGTTCAGTAAACCGGGTTTTTTCCTGTAGGGACTGTATCCCAGTACAATCTGGGTTCCATCCAGATATCCGTCCTGCATTTTTTCCACCCAGAATTCGCTCACAGGCAAACAGTCACTATCCGTAAGCACTAATACCTCGTGCCTTGCCTCGCGTATGCCCATGCTGAGCGGATATTTTTTACCTGGGATTCCCTTGGCCTCATACTCAAGATTTACAATGTGAAGCCCCTTAAACGTTTTTTTAAATTCTTCCAGCAGATATCGCGTATCATCCTGACTGTTATGATTCACTACGATTACCTCATGAGTGCTCGGATAGCTTTGGGACAAAGCACCCGGAAGATTTTCAGCCAGATTAGCCGCTTCATCCCGGGCACAAATAATCACACTTACCGGATGCTGCTGGGATTTATCCTTCGTCGGTTTGCGGTAAAAAGCAAGACGTAAGAAAAACCAGGAATAATAAAAAAGTTGGATGAAGCAGATCAAACAGAAAAAAGTAAACCAAATCTCGTTCCAGGAAAGGTAAGGGGGTAATTTATACATCGAAACACTAGTTAGTTCAGGATGGTAAAAATACGGTTTTAAGCCTAAAGCATAGGCATAAAGCTGAACACGGAACACCTGTCGCTTAACGTCGAACACATTCTGTTTCGTGCCATCGTTGTTAATCTTATATATCTTTTATCAGATCCCATTTGATTTTCGCCAAAAGTTTTGGGCGTTAGGCGTTAGGCGTTCAGCGTTCAGCGTTAACTTGCCCCCTTATGCCTTCATTGACTTTTGAAAAAATTAGTCAGGACCCATCTTCATCGGCAAGGGCCGGATTGATTCGCACGGATCACGGAGAAATTCAAACGCCAGTTTTTATGCCGGTAGGCACAGCCGGAAGTGTAAAAGCAGTTACCGGGGATCAATTGACAAGGGACATAAATGCGCGGATCATTCTGGGCAATACTTATCATCTCTACCTTCGTCCCGGGATGGAAGTCCTGGAAAAAGCAGGCGGTCTTCATCAATTCATGAACTGGCAGAATCCCATCCTTACAGACAGCGGAGGATATCAGGTTTTCTCCCTTGCCGGCACCCGAAAGATTTCAGAAGAAGGTGTGATGTTTAAATCGCATATTGACGGATCTGCACATATGTTCAGCCCTGAAAAAGTAATGGATATCCAGCGAAGTATCGGAGGTGATATTATAATGGCTTTTGATGAATGCCCAGCCTTCGGCACAGGATATGAATATGCCGAGAAGTCAATGCACCTGACACATCGCTGGCTTGACCGTTGTTTTGAACGTTTTAATAATACGCCGGACCCCTATGGATATTCGCAGAATTTATTTCCAATTGTGCAAGGCGGAATTTTTGAAGATCTCCGCCTGAAATCCTGTGCATACGTTTCAGCCAGACAGGCAGCCGGAAATGCAATCGGGGGTCTGAGTGTTGGCGAACCGGAGGACCAGTTATACTATATGACCGCTCTTTGCTGCGAAAGCCTTCCGCCGGAAAAACCCCGTTATCTGATGGGTGTTGGCACACCATGGAACCTCCTGGAATGCATCGGCCTGGGGGTGGACATGTTTGATTGCGTAATTCCCACCCGCAACGGGAGGAATGGGATGTTGTTTACCTCTAAAGGTGTTATTAATATTGACAACAAGAAATGGGAACACGACTTTTCACCCATCGATGACGGCATCGAATGTTCTTTCAGTAATCAATACAGTAAGGCCTATTTGCGGCATTTACTAAAAAGTAAAGAGTTGACCGGACTTACTATCGCCAGTGTGCATAATCTTTCTTTTTATCTGCACCTCGTTCGCCTTGCGCGGAAACACATTATAGCCGGTGATTTTTTAAGCTGGAAATCCCAGCAGATTGAATTTTTAAAGGAAAGACTGTAGTAATTGTTAATTGTCAATTGTCAATTGTTAATTACTGATGTTTATCAGCGGCCTCTATCCTGATCAATTAATTGACAATTGACAATTGACAATTAACAATTGATCAGTTTCCCTTCCAAACATTATTAGTGTCATCACTATCCGGAAGAATCTTGTCGGGATCGATGGTCACACTATCAATTTTTCGGGTCGATGGATAATAAAATCTCCAGTTACCGCCTCTTTGCCAGATTTCTACCGGAAGGTTTACTCTGCCGGTTTTGCCTCCGGTTTCTACGATTTCAATAGTAGCCGGCATCGGAAGTTTTTCCCTGTTTTGAATATTGATCACAGATCCGTTTGCCGGATTATTTTCCGGATATTCCACACCAACCACAGCCTGATCAATTTTCCAGTTATTCATAAACCAGCCTCTCCAGAACCAGCTGAGATCCTCTCCGCTGCTATTTTCCATAGCGTGAAAGAAATCCCAGGGAGTAGGATGTTTATACGCCCAGCTTCGGATATAATAACGGAACGCCGAATCAAACCGGGCCTCACCCAATATATCATATCTCAATAACTCCAATCCCATACCGGGCTTGTCGTATGCATTTACACCCAGAAAACGGGCATTGGTGACTTCCGGGCTGGTTAAAATTGCTTCTGAATTAGGCTGGAAAAAACGGGCACCCCGCTCACGGTAACGGGGCTTGGTATAAAATTCACCTTTATTGAAATCTCGATCGGTGACCGAATTGATAAACGTATTGAAACCCTCATCCATCCAGGCATATTTTCTTTCGTTGCTTCCCACAATCATCGGAAACCAGGTATGACCGAATTCGTGGCTTGTCACACCCCACAATTCTTTTCCTTTCGAGATTAATAAACAAAACACCATGCCCGGATATTCCATTCCGCTAACAGATCCGGCTACGTTTACGGCATTCGGATAGGGATAAGGAAACCATCTGTCAGAATAACTTTCAATACAGCCTTTTGTAAACTCGGTAGCTCTTTTCCATCCCTGGGGATCTCCTGCAGATTCAACGGGATAAACAGACATAGCCAGTGATTTTTTCCCGTCCGGCAAATTAATGCGTGCGGCATCCCAGATAAAGGCGGCGGAGGAAGCAAAGGCAACATCCCGTGCACGATGACATTTGAAATGCCATACGAGTTTATCTTTAATAACCCGGCCCGATTTCTTTTTTACTTCGTCTTCGGTTCGGATCACGACGGTTTTGTCGCTGTTGCGTGCAAGTTCCAGTCGTTTGATCTGCTCTGTTGTCAATACTTCTGTCGGATTCACCAGTTCGCCGGAAGCCACCACAAGCTGGTCGCCCGACGTTGTGATGCTAAAATCAAAATCACCATATTCCAGGTAAAATTCACCCGCACCGATATAGGGATTACTATTCCATCCCAAAACATTATCGTAGACACACATGCGGGGATACCATTGAGCGATGGTATAAATCCATCCATTCGCCGTTTCGATACGACCCATTCGGTCAGTACCCTTTTCCGGAATACTAAAACTGTACACTATGTTTATTGACAGCGAATCGCCATTTGACTTTAGTTGTTCCGGAAGAAAAATCTGCATGCGGGTATCATTGATCTGAAAGTGAATGTTCTGTTCCCTGCCCTGATATTTTACAGAAACGGATTGTATCTTATAACCACCTTCAAATCCGGGATTGGCATAACGACCACCCTCAACCGGCGTGGTGGCTTCACCACGCGAACCCGGTTTATAAATATTCTGATCCAGTTGCAGCCATAAAAAAGACATTGATTCGGGACTATTATTTTTATAGTTGATCAATACACTGCCCGATATCTGGTGGTTAAGATCATCCAGCGTAACCTGAATATTGTAACTGGCTTCATTCTGCCAGTATTTAGGACCCGGTGTACCCGCTGCGGTTCTCACTTCATCGCCGAATGCCGGGTAAAAGATAGGTGCAAACGCCTCGTGCTGGTCATAATTTACAGCAGATTGTGAAAATGATATTAAGGAAACATATAAACTGCAGGCGAGAATCCACCATTTTTTCTTAACAAACATCAAAATTGATTTAGGCCTGCGAAGATATATGGTAAAGTCTGTTTAAAACCGCTAAAATGTGACGGGTGGTTAAAGCCGGATAAGCTAATTTGCAGACCTGAAAGCATGAAAAAACTAGATTGGTATATACTAAAGAAATTTCTGACCACATTTGTGTTCACCATGCTCTTAATCACTGTGATAGCGGTAGTGATAGATACCAGTGAAAAAGCGGACGATTTTGTTAAGTCAGGGTTAAGCTCCTGGCAGCTGGTTACACATTATTTCATCGGGTTCATTCCATTCATTATGTCCATGATCTTTCCGCTTATGGTTTTCATAGCGGCGATCTATTTCAGTTCAAAGATGGCGGCACAATCGGAATTTGTGGCGATCCTCGCAGGAGGCATACGATATAACCGGATGCTCAGACCCTTCCTGATCGGAGCCATCATACTGGCTGTATTTTTCTGGTTTGCCACCCAATACTGGGTTCCCAGGGCAAACGAGATCCGCACCAATTTTCAGTCAACCTATATCGACCCGCACAGCTCATATAACAGTGATCCATACCGCACAAATAATTTCTATTTAAGGGTAAATGCTGAAACCTACGTTGGATTGCGATACTATGATACAGCACGGAAGACGGCAGGTTCGTTCTTTATGTCTAAAATAAAAAATAATAAAATTTATTATAACCTCCGCGCAGAATCCATGCATTGGGATACGGCAAAAAAGAACTGGATGCTGATGAACGTGATCGAACACACAAATGAAGGTTTAAAAGAAACGGCCAGAAAGATTCCGGAAATGAATGTCAATTTGAATGTAAAGCCGGAAGAACTGCGGAGGGACGAATACCTGAAAGATAAATTTACTACACCGGAACTAAAAAGGTTTATAAAAATGGAAGAAATCCGGGGATCTGAGGGTTTAAATACATATAAGGAAGAGAGATATCATCGTGATGCGACTCCTTTTTCCGTAATTATTTTAACTATGATCGCTGCCGTCATCGCCACAAGAAAAGTACGCGGTGGAAGCGGTCTGCTTCTTGCCGTGGGATTGGTAATGGCTGCCGTATTTGTGATTATGGATAAGTTCTCCGTCACATTTGCCACCAAGGGAAACTTTTCACCTATGCTTGCGGCCTGGATGCCCAACATCATTTTTAGTTTTGTAGCATGCTGGCTTTATTGGAAAGCTCCTAAATAAAATGGAATTGTGAAGATCTGAATTATCGGATCCAATGATTTGTTCCTCCAGTAATCATGATTTAACTTTAACCACTCATCCAGATCATCTTTTAAAAGCACGCCATGCCCATCAAAGAAAGGTTTAAAGTCAAAGCAGACAGTCTCAGTGCAGAGATAAAAGATATCCTGAAAGAACATGGTTCCAGGAAAATCGGCGAGGTGATGCTTTCCCAGATATATAGCGGGATGCGGGGTATGACCGGTCTTGTCACGGAAACTTCGCTGTTGGACCCGCAGGAAGGAATTCGTTTTCGCGGCTATTCCATACCCGAACTCCAGGAAAAACTCCCTCATTCTGCCGGAGGTGGTGAACCATTACCCGAGGGCCTGTTCCACCTGATGTTACTGGGCGAATTGCCGTCAGAAAAAGATGTACAGGAACTTTCAGCCAACTGGCAGCGTCGCAGCCATGTTCCCAATTATGTTTTTGATGCCATAGAAGCGATGCCCGTTTCATCACATCCCATGACCCAGTTCGTAATTGCCATTATGGCTCTGCAGACGGAAAGTGTGTTTGCAAAGAAATATGCAGAGGGTATAAATAAGAAAGACTACTGGGAATACACATTCGACGACTGCATGAATCTGATTGCACGTCTGCCCAGGGTAGCGGCTTATATATACAGGCGCAAGTATAAGAACGGGGAGCATATCCAGCCCAACGGATTGCTGGACTGGTCGAGCAATTTTGCTCATATGCTGGGTTATAAAGATGAAACCTTTCATGAACTCATGCGGTTATATATGACCATACATGCGGACCATGAAGGCGGTAATGTGAGTGCGCATACAACTCATCTGGTGGGCTCTGCTCTGAGTGACCCTTATCTGAGTTTCGCTGCCGGCATGAATGGCCTGGCGGGACCGTTGCACGGACTTGCAAACCAGGAAGTGATCAAGTGGATCCTGGAGCTTCGCGAAGAATTGAATACAGAACTTCCTACCAAGGAACAAATAGTCAGCTATGTGAAAAAAACACTGAGTGAGGGGAAGGTCGTACCTGGTTACGGTCATGCGGTATTGCGTAAAACGGATCCGCGTTTTACTGCACAGATGGAGTTTGGGAAAAAACACCTGCCAAACGATTCATTGGTTAAAACGGTTTGGAATATTTATGAAGCGGTCCCGCCCGTTTTGCAATCGATGGGGAAAATAAAAAACCCCTGGCCCAATGTGGATGCCCATAGCGGCGCACTCCTTGTGCATTTCGGATTAAAAGAATATGAATTCTATACCGTCTTATTTGGCGTCAGCCGTTCATTGGGAGTGCTGGCAAGTCTTTGCTGGGACCGCGCACTGGGTTATTCGCTTGAAAGACCTAAATCAGTCACTACGGAAAATGTGAAGGGTTGGCTTGCGGGAAAAGAAGAAATATGGGGGGAATAACTCATTTTATAATTACTCTCACTAATTGTGAAAATGAAGTTGCATGCCTAAAGTGCCTGAACGATATCATTCAGGATATCTTCCCGGTGTTCAAGCCCGCATGAAATGCGTATAAGCCCGGGCGTTATATTTACGGTTAATCTTTCCTGTTCTGATAATTTGGCATGCGTTGTACTTGCCGGATGCGACGCGATGCTCCGTGTGTCGCCCAGGTTGGCTGTACGCGAAAGCATTTTTAAATTGTCCAGAAACTTTCTGCCGCCCTCCAGACCGCCCTTTAATTCAAAACAAAAAAGTCCGCCTCCGTTTTTCATTTGTTTTTTTGCTATGGCATACTGCGGATGAGATGGGAGGAAGGGATATTTCAACCAGCTGATAGAGGGATGATTTTCCAATTGTTCTGCCAGGTGATGGGCATTGGATGCATGACGCTCCATACGCACTTCCAGGGTTTCCAGACTCCGGCTGAGCACCCAGGCATTAAATGGAGATAAAGACGGCCCTGTACTCCGGCAGAAAAGGTAGATATCATGTATCAGTTTTTTACTGCCTACTACGATTCCGCCCAGTACGCGGCCCTGCCCATCCAGCCACTTGGTAGCAGAATGTAGCACCAGGTCTGCACCGAACCGGGCGGGCAATTGTCCGATTGGGGTGGCGAAACAATTGTCGACGCAAAAAATGAGACCATGTTTTTTTGCCAGATCACCCACACTTTGCAGGTCAATCAGGTCCAGACCGGGATTGGTTGGCGTTTCGAGAAAAATCATTTTGGTATTTTTCCGAACGGCCGCTTCCCATGCGGCTGTATCACCGGCAGGCACATAAGTGTATTCAATCCCGTACTTCGGAAGAATTTTGGTGATCACCGTATGTGTGCTTCCAAAGATGGCATTGCATGAGATCAGATGATCACCCGTTTTCAGGAAGCTCAGAAAGGATGCAAATACGGCACTCATACCCGAGGCAGTGGCAAATCCCGACTCCATTCCTTCCAGCACACACATCCTGTCCGTAAACTCCTGTACGGTAGGATTTGAGAACCGACTGTAAATATTATCATCCGTTTCATCGGCAAATGCTGCCCGCATTTCTTCTGCATTGTCAAAACTGAAACTGCTCGTAAGAAAAATCGGCGAGGAATGTTCCATTTCATTCGTTTGTTCCACGCGCGTGCGGATCATCCTGGACACAGGGTGTAGGGACATATTTTATGAGTTTAGGATATGTTTAATCTGTTTAGGATGTGATTTTTGTTTCCCAGTCAATTTTGCAACCCGCACCCATGAGGGTAGACGCCACTGAGCAATATTTCTCTATAGAAAGCGCACAGGCTCTTTGCGCTTTCTCGGGTTCGATCGGCCCCTTCAATTCAAAAATAATTTTAATATATTTCCACCGGGTTGCTTCTTTTCCTTCTTCTCTTTCACCATCGATCGATATGCGGAAGCCTTCTACTGTTTGCTTTTGTTTCTTTAATATGGACACGATATCTATTCCACTGCAGCTTCCAAGGCCCATTAATAACATTTGCATGGGCCGGATGCCAAAGTCATGACCTCCGCTTTCAGGGCTTGAGTCCATTTTAACGGTATGGCCGCTGGCATCTTTTCCTTCAAATCCGTAATCGTTATTAACCCGGACTACTTCAACATGGATCATAAAAAGATTTTTGCAAAGGTAATTCATGCATGTCCTTATTTTGCATCCATAAATTTTGAACAGGCAGCATGGAGGAATTTCATAGGTATCAGCCATTTCCGCTCGAAAATGGCCAGGTTTTGCCCGATATCCGGATCGGTTATCACACATATGGGAATTTGAATGCTACAGGTGACAATGTTGTCTGGATTTGCCATGCACTGACTGCCAATTCAGATGTTATTCGATGGTGGCCGGGTATGGTGGGGGAGCACCGTTATGTGGATCCGGAAAAGCATTTTATCGTTTGCGCTAACATTCTCGGATCCTGTTATGGTAGTTCCGGACCGCTGAGTGAAGATCCGGCCACAGGTAAAAAGTATTATAGCAGCTTTCCTGCAGTCACTGTCCGGGACATGGTAAAAGCGCATATTCTTTTACGTAAGTACCTGGGAATTAAAAAAATTCACCTGCTGATGGGTGGAAGTATGGGTGGTTACCAGGCATTGGAGTGGGCTTTGATGGAGCCCACCGTTATCCAGGATCTTTTCCTGATTGCAACTTCAGCGGCAGAAAGTCCCTGGGGGATTGCAGTGCATACTGCCCAGCGTTTATCGATAGAAGCAGATTCAACATGGATGGATCGTCAGACGGATGCAGGGGCAAAAGGCTTACGTGCGGCCAGGGGAATCGGCATTCTCACCTATCGTAATTATGCCATCATGAAAGAAAAGCAGACTGATCCGGAAATAAATAAACTTGATAATTACCGCGCCTCTTCCTATATTTCATACCAGGGTAATAAACTGGCGCGGCGTTTTAATGCCTATAGTTACTGGCTTCTGACGAAGGCAATGGATAGCCATAATATTGCGAGAAACCGCGGAGGGGATTTAAAAAAAACGCTGGCATCCATTGCGCAGCGCACATTAATTGTTGGTATCACCAGCGATATTCTCTGCCCGCTCGCGGAACAGAAATTCCTTTCGGATAACATGCCGAATAGTACCCTGATCAGTATTGATTCTCTGTATGGCCACGATGGATTCATGGTGGAAACGGAAAGAATCGGGCACTGTCTGAAGGAGTGGATGACTTAGCAGTTATTAATAACTAATAATTAATAACTAGTTCAGGCTTAACCTTCCCTGATAATACTCCAGGATTTTCGTTCTGAAAATATAATTATAACGCGCGGCGCTGAGATTTGTATTTGCGCGGTCATAATTATTTTTTGCGATCACATAATCCACTGATGTGATTACGCCCGCATTAAAGCGGATCTCTGCTGTGCGGAATGATTCTCCATAGGCATGTACCTGATCCAGGTAACCTTTGTATTGTCCATAGGCAGAACGAAGATTCTGCCAGGCCTGTTCTACCTGCTGTTGCAACTGATTACGCGAAGCGTTGGAAAGCACCTTTGCGTTTTCGTAATTCAGTTTGGCTGTTTTTATATTATTCCGGGCGGACAGATAATTGAGGATCGGAATATTTAATTGTAACCCCACCGTCTGAAAACGGTTATTCTTCACCTGGTCTCCAAAAGAAGTTTTTTGTGTTGCGAGCTCGGTTGTATAAACATCCACATTCGGTGTTCCTGGTATATAGTATCCGGTTTGCGCTGCAAATTCCGAACCGGGAATATTGGATGTGGCGATACTGGAATAATTTGAATTGAGATTACCAAAAAGATAGAGCGTCGGATACAATTTGCCTCTGGCAACGGCAATACTTTTCTGAAATGATTGCACACGCAGATCAGTTGCCTTAATATTCGGAATCACCTGCAGGGCCGTTTGAAATATACTATCGGACGGGGTCCTCAAATCGCTTATATCTGCATTCATGTTAACCATTTCATAAGTAGCATCTTTCTGATACGGAACATTGAGAACAGAAAACAATTGTACTTTTGAAGTCTCGAGCGCATTGATGGAATTCACCACATTCACCTGGTCGCTGGCATATTGTCCTTGCAGATCATACAAAGTGGCTGGCGGAATGGCGCCTTCCTGGTTCTGGATTTCGAGCCGCGCCACCTGTGCGGAATCTACAGAAGCCTGGCTGCGCGCGATGTCCAGCAATTCCTGATTGCTCAATACGGTAAGATAGTTGAGTATCACATTAAGGGTGATATTGTCTTTCTGCTGTTGCAGATCCATCTTGCTGGCATTATAAAAAAGGCGGTTTTGTTTTATGGCGTTTTGTAAGGAAAGTCCGTTAAATAAAACCAGGTTTCCGTTTAGTTGATAGCTGCCAGAACCGTTCTCAACATCCACATATGCATTATTGACATTACTGATGCTTCTTCCGTAATTATTTTGCTGCGAAATCGTACCGTTTATCTGCGGAAGCAAATTATCCTTTGCCTGCCTGTAAGTGACGCCGTTCTGATCCAACTGGATCTGACTCTGCTGCACCTGTAAATTATTGGCAATGGCAAGATCCACACATTGTTTGATGGTCAGGTACTTTGTACTGTCCTGTCCATATCCGTTATATTGAAAAATAAGGGAGAGAAAAATAATCCAACTGCAGTACCGCTTCATCATTTCAACTTTTAGTTTGTTTCCGTTTTTTCTATCCGGCCATCGAGCAGGTGAATAATTCGTTTTCCATAAGCAGCATTTTTTTCTGAATGCGTCACCTGAATGATGGTTACGCCGTCTTGTTTATTCAGGGTCGTGAACAGTTCCATGATTTCTTCCCCCTGTTTTGAATTCAGATTTCCAGTGGGTTCATCCGCCAGAATCAGTTTGGGCTTGGCCACCAGTGCACGGGCAATACCAACCAGTTGTTGCTGACCACCGGAAAGCTGGGTTGGAAATAAATCCTTTTTACCGACCATCTGGAAACGGTCCAGAATATCCGCTACTATGGCTTTGCGTTCTGATCCTTTAACGTCCTGGTATATCAGCGGGGTTTCAATATTTTCATACACCGTGAGTTCGTCAATGAGGTGGTAGGCCTGAAATACGAAACCGATATGTGTCTTATATAAATTAGACCTTTGTTTTTCCTTCAGTTTAAAAACTTCTGTATCCAGGAACTGGTAGTCTCCTTCAGATGCCGTATCGAGCATGCCAATGACATTGAGCAGACTGGATTTGCCGGATCCCGAAGGTCCCATTACGGAAACAAATTCACCTTCTCCGATCTGAAGGTTTATGTCCTTCAGAATGAAATTGCGGATATTGCCCTGGTTTACCCACTTGGATATATGTGCTAGTTTGATCATTATGATTTAGTTCTATTCTTTTTTGTTTCGTTTATCGTGTTTCGTTAATCGTGTATTGGTTTTAGGCTTTGGGCCTTGAGCTTTAGGCTTTTCACTCTGTCCTCAGACTCTTCACCGGATTTGCCACAGCGGCTTTGATGGCCTGGAAGCTAACCGTGAGAATTGCAATGATTGTCGCTGCCACGGCAGCCACCGCAAATATCCACCACGATATCGGAATACGGTAAGCAAAATCCTGCAGCCACTTATGCATGGCGAACCATGCAATAGGTGATGCAATGATAATCGCTATTCCGACCAGGGTCAAAAAATCTATGGACAGCAGGTTTACGATGTTTGGAATCGTAGCACCCAATACCTTTCTGATTCCGATTTCTCTGGTTCGTTGCATGGTACTGTAAGAAGCAAGTCCCAGCAATCCCAGGCAGGATATGATAATGGCCAATATGGCGAAATTTAAAAACAGTTTTCCGAATCTTTGTTCCGATTTATACTGTTCATCAAAGAATTCATCCAGGAAAAAATAACTGAAGGGCCGTGCAGGGATCAATGCGTTCCATTTACTTTCAATGGCCGATATAGTAGAGGGCAAATTGTTTGCCGAAACCTTCACAGAGACCAACGAACAACCGTTGGGTTCTATCCGCATGGACAATGGTTTAATCTCTTCCTGCAATGATTTGAAATGAAAATCCTTCATCACCCCGATGATTTTGCCCCGCCGTCCCCACTGATCAAAGTCCCTGCCCACAGCATCCTGCGGCGAACGGTAACCAAAACTTTTTACTGCCGATTCGTTGAGGATCATCGCCTGCGTGGTGTCGGTCATGAACTGCCGCGAGAACATACGACCGGCCACCACTTTTATATTGAATTGTTTGAGATAGTCGAAGTCTACAAAATACAGATCCAGGTTAGCGATCTGCATCACGCCCTTTGCGTTTTGAATTTTTGAGTAAGCCCCCATATTGCCGCCACCAGGCACACTGGATGACATGGAAACCGATTTTACATTGGGTAATCCCTCAACGGCATGCACGAATGCATCCCTGGCCGGATCACCGTTTGAGTTGATCACCATCATCTGATCTTTGGAAAACCCGAGGTCCTGGCTGCGCATAAAATTCATCTGCAGATAAACGATAATGGTTGAAATGATCAATGCAATAGAAATGGTAAACTGGGAAATCACCAGACCCCTTCTCAATAGTATTCCTTTGGCGCCAGTAGAAAATCTGCCTTTGAGTACTGTGACGGGTCTGAAGGACGACAGTACCAGTGCCGGATATAGGCCGGCTAACAAGCCAATGCCGATGCTGGCAAGAAAAAGCATACCGATGAATCGCCAGTTTTCAAACACTCCATTGCTGAGGGTTTTACCGGCAAGCTGGTTGAATGATGGAAGCAGAAGTGCAGCTGCCGCCAGGGTAAGAAGAAAAGCAATCAGGCAAATCATAATAGATTCGCCGATAAACTGAGCCGTAAGTTGTCGCCTGCCTGCACCAACCACCTTACGTATACCCACTTCCTTTGCTCTTTCTGCAGAGCGGGCAGTGGTCAGGTTTATAAAATTAAAACAGGCAATCAGCAGAATAAAAACTGCCACAATAGAGAATATATAGACATTTTTGATGCTTCCTGAATTGCTGTCGTTGCGTGTAGAATGCAGATAAGCTTCCGGAAATTTTTCAAGCATGAGCGTGGGATACATATTCAGCTGCTTCATCTCCGTGCCATTCATCTTTTCCAGAAAAGCAGGAAGCTGTTTTTCAAAGGAAGCCGCATTGGCGCCCGGTTTGAGTAACACATAAGTTCTGTTCCCATAATTTCCCCATTGATTGTCCAGATTCGGATTCAATTTACGGGTCAATGTATTCATAGACACCAGCATATCCGCCTGGATCATAGAATTTTCGGGAATATCTTTCATTACGCCCGTAATCTTGGCAGTAAATCCCTCCCCGGTTAATAGTATGGTTTGTCCGATCGGATCCGTGTTTCCAAAATATTTTTTCACGGCAGATTCTGAAAAAACAACATTGAGGGGATCATTCAGGGCCGTATGAGGGTTTCCTTTGATCAGTTTGAAATCAAAGACCTGGAAAAAAGAAGAATCAGCCCATAGGGATTTCTTCTCCTGGAACTTGACATTTCCTCTTCTCACCAGTAATTCATCATCGGTAGTCCTGACGGTCGCCTCAACCTGCGGAAAACCACCCATGAGGTGAGGACCCACGGCCCACGACGGACCGCCGGGTTTCATGACTTCCGTAGGTGTTTTGATATCGCATATAATACGATAGATGCGGTCACCTTTACTATGGAATTTATCATAGCTTAATTCAAAACGCACGTACAGAAATATCAGGAAACAGGCCGTCATTCCCACAGTCAGTCCCAGTATGTTAATCAGGGAAAAAACGCGGTGGCGCCAGAGATTTCTGAAAGCAATTTTGAAATAATTCTTAAGCATTTTTTATAGTTGACAGTTGACGGTTGACGGCAATCGTTGACCGATAACTGTTGAACAGAATCAAAAATTTTAGGCTTTAGGCTCTGGGCTTTAGGCTTACACCAGAATATTTTCTGTAACCGTCTGTCCATCCAGCATCCGGATGATCCGGTGACTGTAACGTGCATCGTGTTCAGAGTGTGTAACCATTATAATGGTTGTTCCCTGTTCATTGAGGTCCGTCAATAGCTCCATCACTTCATTCCCATTGGAAGAATCCAGGTTTCCCGTAGGTTCATCTGCGAGGATCAGTTTGGGTTTATTGACAACGGCACGTGCTACGGCAACCCTTTGCTGCTGACCGCCGGATAACTGTTGCGGGTAGTGGTTGCGGCGATGCATGATCTGCATCTTGTCCAGCATCTCTTCCACACGTTTTTTTCTTTCATCGCCTTTCACACCCAGGTATATCAGGGGCAGTTCCACATTTTCGAAAACCGTGAGTTCATCGATCAGGTTAAAACTCTGGAACACAAAGCCGATATTCCTTTTTCTCAGGTCGGCCCTTTTGCGTTCATTGAATCCGGCTACTTCAATGCCATTGAACAGGAAGCTGCCGCTATCAGGATCGTCGAGCAGGCCGAGAATATTTAAAAGGGTTGACTTGCCGCAGCCTGAAGGTCCCATGACGGCCACAAATTCTCCCTCTTTTACCGCGAAAGAGAGTTTGTTCAGTGCGATGGTTTCTACTTCTTCTGTTCTGTAGACCTTTTCCAGATCGTGAATCTTTATCATTGCTTTTATTTTATACTGTGATGGGTTTATTTTTTTAATATGAGTTCCTGCATGGTTCCATAATTCTCATAACTACTGGTTACGACTTTATCACCAGGGTTCAATCCCTGTAATACTTCATAGAATTCCGGATTCTGGTTACCTAACTGGATATCCACCCGATAAGCCATCTTACCATCTTCACTGACTTTGAAAATCCAGTTACCGCCGGTCTGCTGGTAGAATCCGCCCCGGGGCACCAGTACGGCCTGTTTTTCTTCACTCAATGCCAGCAGGATCTGTAGCGTCTGACCACGGCGTATCCCTTTTGGTACGGGTCCTACAAAAGACATATCCACCTGGAAATGACCGGCTGTAACCTGTGTATATACTTTAAAGATCTTCAGATCATAGTTGCTGTCAGCGAAGGTGAACTTGCCTTTCAGGCCGGAATATATGCGGGAAATATAATGTTCGTCCACATCAACCCTCACTTTGAAACCAGTCAGAACATCAATTTGCCCAAGACGCGTACCGGCAGTTTTGGATTGACCAACTTCTGCATCCAAAGAAGTTAGTTGTCCATCAACCGGAGACCTGACGATCAGATCTCCCACTTTTTTGTTTAGAATGGCCAGCGTTTTCTCGGCTCCCTGATAAGATTGTTTGTCCTGGGCCGCCTGCTGGTTTACTGAAATGGAATCCTGTTTGAGAATCTCCTCGGTAAGTTTTTTCTTTTGCAGGTAATAATTATAATTATTTTCTGACTGTTTATACTCCTGAAAACCAATGGCTTTCTGGGCATACAGCTTTTTGTCCAATGTATATATCCTTTCTGCTTCTCTGTAAAAACTTTCGACATCTGCCAGGCTGGTCAGCTTGTTTACGGTATTTTGCTGGGCGGTAACACTTGACAAACGCATATTCGACAGCAAAGTATATACAGAAGTCTGCTGATTGGCGAGACTGAGTTCAAGGTCCGTATTGGATAACCGGAGAATGGGTTCACCTTTTTTCATAATGGTGCCATCTTCCACATATTTCTCTTCCACACGGCCGCCTTCTGTAGCATCCAGGTAAATACTGGTAATGGGCAGCACAACCCCGTTCACCGGAATAGTCTCCTGGAAAGGTCCCTTTGTAACTGTGGCTATCGTGATCCGGTCCAGGTCTACGTTCAGGCGGCTTTTACCGGACGTGAAATAATAGCTGCCGAAAGCAAGCAAAACCAGGGCGGTAATCCCTCCGATGGTCAACAATCTTTTAGTGGACCACTTTTTCTTCTTAATAACCCTGTCTACCATAACTAAAAATGTTTTTATAAAAGCACCAGGTATAAAGATACCCGGTGATATAATCATAGCTGAAACTTAGAAAATACGGATACGGTAAATGCAACCACGTGCCAGAACCTAATTAACGTGATTTACAACTATTTATAAAAGGCTCCTGACCGGCTACGGTCGTTTCCGATACAGGAACTGTACGCTTTCGATACACGCATTTCTGATCCCGTTTCCTTTAAAAAATTAATTGTCATCATCTTATACTTAGAGTAAACTTGTGGCACTGTTTTGTTGCACCTTCGTAAGAATATATTATCAGCATGGTTTTAAAAAATGCCCGAATCCTGGTTATAGATGATGATGTGGACATTCTCACAGCGGTCCGACTGCTACTGAAAACGGAAGCAGCAGAAGTATTGACGGAGAAGAACCCTGAAAACATCCGTTCTATATTATATAAAAATCATTTTGACCTGATTCTGCTGGACATGAATTTTAACAGTGCGATCAATACTGGAAACGAAGGCCTGTACTGGTTACGCAAGATAAGGGAATGGGATGCAGCAGCATCGGTGATTATGATAACCGCCTATGGTGATATCGATCTGGCCGTGCGCTCTCTCAAGGAAGGTGCAGCAGATTTTGTGGTGAAACCCTGGCATAATGAAAAGCTGACGACCACCATCCGTGAATCATTGCAGAAAAAAGACGGAACGGCGTCTGTAAAATCTCACGAAACACCTGCAGGACAGGGTCAAACACCCTTTATTGGCCATTCTTCCCCGATGAAGGAGATCCTGGTCAAAGTTGAAAAAATTGCTCCGACAGACGCGAATATCCTTATCCTGGGTGAAAACGGAACCGGAAAGGATCTCATGGCCCGGATGATTCATGAAAAGTCAGGCAGGGCCTCCAGGCAGTTTGTTAAAGTAGATGTCGGGGCACTGACAGAAACCTTGTTTGAAAGCGAGCTGTTCGGCCATAAGAAGGGAGCGTTTACAGATGCCCGTGATGACCGGACCGGGCGTTTTGAAATGGCATCCGGTGGTACTTTATTCCTTGATGAAATCGGGAATATCACCCTGCAGCAACAGGCCAAACTGTTGTCTGTTATTCAGAATCGCCAGGTATCAAGGCTCGGTTCCAACCTGCTGGTTCCGGTAGATATCCGCCTGATTTGTGCTACGAATCTTCCGATTTCTGAACTCGCCAATGAAACCAGGTTCAGGAAGGACCTTATTTATCGTATCAATACGGTGGAGATCATGATGCCGCCTCTCAGAAAGCGTCCGGACGATATTCCGCCGCTGGCCAGGGAATTTGCGCATATGTATGCCGGTAAGTACCTGAAACGATCTCTTGAGCTGGACGACAAAGCCATTGAGAAATTGCGCGGTTACCATTTCCCCGGGAATGTGCGGGAATTGCAATACAGTATCGAAAGAGCCGTGATCATGAGTGAGGGAGACGTGGTCCGGGCAGATGATATTATTTTTTCTCCCCTGGAATCCGTTAAGGAAAAAACGGATGCGGAAGACAATGATTTCACTCTGAGTACGATCGAGAAAAACACCATACTGAAAGTGATTGAAAAACACCAGGGCAATATATCACGCGCCGCACGTGAGCTGGGACTTACCCGCACGGCTCTTTACCGCCGCCTTAGTAAATATGACATTTAAATGCGTAAGGCGTAAAGCATAAACCGTAAAGCCGACTGCCAACCGCCAACCGCCAACTGCCAACCATGTTTAAACGTTTCGAACTTCGCATAATCATCCGCGTTATATTTATGTTCGCTGTACTTTGCCTGGCCGCAGTGACCGTGATCCAGGCGCAGTTTATCTACCTGATCATACTGATACCGGTGGTAGCGTGGCAGTTGTCCGATTTTTACCGGTTCTTTCATAAAACACAAAGTGAGCTGGAGCAGTTCGTGGAATCCATTCACTACCGCGACTTTTCCCGTCATTTTGATGTGCGGCATGCCCCTGATGAATTAAAAAATATGCGCAAGGGGTTTAATGATATCAACAGCACATTTAAAGTGATCAGCCGGGAAAAAGAAACACAGTACCTGTATCTGCAGAAAATCCTGGAGTTGGTGGAAACCGGAATTCTTTCTTATGAAACGGAAAGCGGCAATGTGGTATGGATGAATGACTCGTTGAAAAAAATCCTCGGAATGCCTTACCTGAAATCACTGCAGTCACTCGAAAAAAGAGACGTCTATCTTTTCCGTGAGATTCAGCAACTTCAACCCGGCGCCGGAAAAATTATTTCTATTTCGAGAGATAATGGCATTGTAAAAGTACTGGCTTCCGCTACGGCATTCCAAACGGATAATAAAACGTATAAGCTGGCCGCATTCCAGAACGTAAATGAAGCCCTCGATGAAGCGGAAGCAAAAGCCTGGCAGAAATTACTCAGTGTAATGACACATGAGATTATGAATTCGGTGGCTCCGATCTCGTCACTGGCAGATACTATGCTGGATCGGTTGCAAAAGGCCACAGAATTCATGCGTGAACAGCCCGCTGCCGTGGAAGACCTTGAACTGGGCATCGAAACCATCCGGCGGCGAAGCGAGGGCCTCCTGAAATTCACCGAGACCTACCGGAACCTGAATAAGATAGTGGCCCCGACTTTATCAAAAGTGTATATCCGGAACCTGTTTGAAAACCTGCATCAGCTGATGCAGCCCACCTTGCAGCAGAAAAATGTGGAGCTGGACATTATTTTACAGAATCCCGATCTGTCTTATGAGCTGGATGCAACGCTGATTGAGCAGGTACTGATTAATTTATTGGTAAACGCCATAGAAGCAGTGAAAGATAAACCGAAACCAAAAATTCAGCTCTCTGCTTTTTCGGTAACCGGCAGCAGTAAGATTAATATCAAAGTAGCTGATAATGGCTGTGGCATTCCGGCGTCTCTGATGGACCGGATTTTTATTCCTTTCTTCACGACCCGCAAAAACGGAAGCGGAATCGGCCTCAGCCTCTGCCAGCAGATTCTGCTCCTGCATAAAGGCAGTATCCAGGTGCAGTCAGTTGTAAATGAAGGATCAGCGTTTACATTACATTTGTGATAAAGGCTAAGGCTTAAGGCTAAGGCTCAAGACAACTGTCAACCGTCAACTGTCAACAATGAGAATAGGAATCACCGATTGCGGCAAATATGAAAATTACCGCCGCTGGATCGCTATGGAACCCGGCATTGAAGTCGTAAAACTCAGTTTTCACGATCAGAATGCCGCAGAAGCGAAATCCTGTGACGGGGTTTTATTCAGCGGGGGCGAAGATGTGCATCCATCATTATACGGCAAGCCAGAATTCGTTCAGGAATTTGAATTGAAGGAAATCATTCCGGCCCGTGATCAGTTTGAATATGAATTGATTAAAAACACGTTGGAAAGTAAAAAGCCTGTTCTGGGCATTTGCCGCGGGCTGCAACTCATCAACGTTTATCTGGGCGGGACTCTGTTACCCGACATCCCCAGTTTATCTCAATCAACAGCCCATGGGAAAATTTCCGGACAGGATCGGCTCCATGATATCCGGGTGGAAACCTTGTCCATGTTGCACGATATTACCGGCCGGGAAAACGGACTGGTGAATTCGGCCCACCATCAGGCTGTGGACAAACCAGCCGATCATCTAAGGATCTCCGCTTTCGGTGAATCCTCCATTATTGAAGCTTTGGAATGGAAAGACCCCTTACATAAATCCTGGTTATTACTGGTGCAATGGCATCCGGAACGGATGCAGGATCTTTCTTCACCCTTTTCAGGAAATGTGAAACACGCGTTTCTGAAGGCGTCAAAACAGCCTGAAAAGTCCGCAGTTATCAGGAAGGGGGATGGCTGAAATAGTAGAAAACCCTTATTCCGGGTAACGGTTGAGATTGCTATTTCGTTTAATCATATCAGTGGGAAGGCTGGCAAACAAATTGCTGGTAAAAAATAGACAGGAAAATGTATATAAAAATTTTATCCTGTCGATTATTATTCAGTTGAGTATCCTATTTTTGTTACATATCCTGTCAAACACCGCGTTTTTCAAAATCCCATCCATTTAAAGGCCTCGTTCGTATACCTCCGGAAACAGTCCCATATCTGTTGCATGCCTGTTATAAAAGTTATTCCAGAACATAATTCTGTGTTTTACAGACGAACAGATTAATTATTGATTATGAAAAAATTTTACGCACAAATTTTTATCGCGGCTTTCCTCCTGACTGGTTTTTGCTCGCAAGCGCAGCTTTATACTTCGATTAATCCCAACCCAAGTAATTATACATTTGACGATCCGCGTTTCTGGGTCGGGGAAGTGCGGCCTCCTAATCCCTGTACAGGCTGTGTAATCAATGTCAATTCAACAACCACTTTACCGAGTTCGATCTCAAATGTGCCTTCAACTGCGGGAACACTTGCAACAAACGTATTTACCTCACAAACACCTCCGGGTTTTGCTGCAAATGATGGTCAGCCGCTTACAGTCGGTATGAGATTTTCAGCCTCTGTGCCTGGCCAGGTAACCGGCGTAAGATTTTGGCAAAACCCGATAATGAATGGTAGTCATACTGTGGCTTTATATGCTGACGGTGGTGGTGCTCCGCTCGCAACAGCAACTGCGGTAGATCCGATCGTAACAGTTGCCGCCTGGAGAACGATTAGTTTTGCAACACCGGTTACGATTACTCCAGGTACAACCTACGTAGTTGCCTGTTTCATGGCAAATAACGTTTATGTGTTTTCAACGGGCGATTTTAATGCACCCATCGTCAACGGAATTTTAACCGGGTTACAGCATAATCCACCTACAGATCCAAATGCTGTTTATGATTACGGCCCGGCCCTCCAGTTCCCCACTTCGTTCTACACACCCGGAACAAACTATTGGGTAGATCCGGTTTTTGCCGCGACACCCTATAACGGAGATGACGTTGTTTTTAATGGTGGTATCATCGGCGTTTTCAATAACTCCAACCTGAATATCAATACACAAGTTAATTTAAATGGTGCGACCCTGCTCATGGGAAATACTCCTACTACCACACAAACTTTGTTTATAAACGATCAGGTCTTTTTAGATCCGACTGCTGTGGTTCAACTGGCGAATGCCACTACGCAGATAGATGCAACCAATACTTCAGGTAACCACGTTATAGGAGCATTTACTTTTGGAACCTTTACGATTGCGGGTATATACACTGTTCGTACCGCTGTTCACGGACCTGCAGGCCAAACTGATATAACATTATCTCTGCAGACAAATTCCAGATATGATCTTGGTTTTTCTGAAGATCCCTACATGTTGAATTGTACTGCTTTATGTGGACCCGGTTTAGTTTTTGGCCCGGCCAGTACGCAATATCAGCCTTTGCCAAATGATTTCTATGGCTTTGGTCCGTCCGCCACACTCCCGGTTGTTCTGGCTCAGTTCATAGCCACAAAAGAAGACAATGGTTCAGTCAAACTAAGCTGGACTACTTCCCAGGAAGTCAATGCAGGCTATTATGATGTAGAGAGAAGCGGGGATCAGACGGGATGGGTAAAAATAGGTTCTGTAAAAGCCAAGGGCAATTCAACCATAGCTACGGATTATTCACTCTTTGATAATTTACCACTGGATGGAACCGGCTATTATCGCCTGAAAATGGTTGATCTCGATGGTAAATTTGTTTATAGCAAAACGGTTTCCGTATCATCCGATAATAATGCTGTTCCGCTGGTGATCTATAATAATCCATTTACGGATATGATACGCATCAAAGTAAATGTAAGCAGAGCACAGAATTTGACAATGACCGTGACTGATATACTTGGTAAGACATATATCCGGCAGTCACTTCAGGCACAGGCAGGAGATAATTTGGTGAACCTGCAGCCTGCTGTAATTGGAGGAAGCGGTATGTATATCTTGCATATCATCGGAGACAGTTATAATCAAACAGCGAAGATCGAAAAGCAATAAGATAATCTGATAATCACTTCACGCATGCCACTGTTCAGGAGGAAACTCTGACAGTGGCATCGCTTTTATAAAGCCAATCCGGAATGAAAATTTCTCCGCGTGCATTTATTTTTGATTTGAACGGCACAATGATCAATGATATGGAATATCATATTCGCGCCTGGACATATATTCTGAATGAAAAACTGAAGGCTGGCCTGACACATGATCAGGTTAAGAGTCAGATGTATGGGAAAAACTCAGAATTATTTATCCGTGTTTTTGGAGAAGGAAAAATGACGAATGATGAAATGGACTTCTGGTCGATGGAAAAAGAAAATAGATATCAGGAGTCTTATCGTCCACATCTTCGGTTGATCAATGGACTGGGTGAATTTCTGAAAAGAGTCTATGATGCCAAAATTCCTATGGGCATCGGATCTGCAGCCATTCCATTTAATATTGATTTTGTTCTGGATCAGCTGGACATAAGAAAATATTTCACTGCGATTGTAAGCGCTGACGATGTGGTGATCAGCAAACCGGATCCGGAAACTTTTTTAAAGGCTGCACGGTTGCTGAACACGACTCCTGCAGACTGTCTGGTATTTGAGGATGCGCCCAAAGGAGTGGAAGCGGCACGGAATGCAGGTATTCCCTGTGTGGCGCTGACGACCCTGCATGCACAAAGCGAATTTCCGGTTACAGATCACGTCGTTGCCTTCATTAAAGACTATACCGATCCATTTATAGGAAGCCTGAAGCTTAATGTATAAGACCAAACGTCTAAGCTTCCCGCCTCAAGCCTCGTGCTCAAAGCCCGAAATGACCAAGTACAAATACCCGATCCGGGTGGTTCTTTTCCGGAAAAATACTCCCAAATCCGGAAGGACAAGTACGTAAGAACATATACAAATCCCTCATTTTCAAGTGCAATGAACCTTGGTATAGGGATTGAATTATCACATCAAACTTTGTAACATGATACAGGATATGTCAATTACGGTTCTTCGGGAAAAAATTAAGGAGTTGGGAAATGCTTTATTTATGTCTGAGTCAAACGCATTGGTAAGTTTACCAACGCATATTGTCCGCGTTTCGGAAGTGGATGAAGAAGGGAATATCTGGTTTATTATTCCAAAACCCACACAGGTCATCGAATCATTTTCTAAAGAGATGACGGCTAAACTGGATTTCTTCAAAAAGGGTTCATCATTCTTCCTGAAAATTGCAGGTATCGCTACCATAGTATGGACGGCCAGGGAGATGAAGGATGCAAACCTTTCAAATGAATTTGTGGCATCTTTAAAGAATGGAAATGTGGCTGTAAAAGTAAAAGTTGAATTAACAGAAATTATTGAGAAGGCACCAAAGCAGACTTCAAACACATTTTTGAACGTCGGAGCGCAGGTGTACAACTGGTTATTGAATCCCCTTTTTAGTGCTTAAAGCGTAATGCGCAAAGCATAAAGTATGAGCACCCCCTACCCCTGAATACAGGTCAGTGATAGTTCTTGTCGCTGGCCTTTTTTATTCCTCCTGCGATTCGCTCTCGTCCTCTTTGCCCGGTTGAATTTCTGGATCTTCAATCAGAATATTTATTTTTTGTATGAAATCAGCGTAAAACTGTTTTGAAACCGGAATTTCGTTTTCGAAATTTCTAATCTTAAGAGTCTCTTTGGAAATTTTACTGATCTCTTTAATTGACACCGCATAAAGCCGGTGTACCCGGGCGAATTTCTCTGAAGGCAATAACCTAACGGCTGCTTCCATGGTTATACGAACCAGAAAAGTTCCTTCATCTGTAAAAAATTTTACATAGTTTTTTGCAGCTTCCAAAACCATTATGTGATCAAAATGTAATTTTTTCAGTGCGCGGTTTTGCGGAACAAAAATGCAGTCTTCTAACATGAGGTAGTTGTTTTAATACTATTAAACAATACTAATTTAATCATTTGTTTCTCAGTAGAGTTTGTGTTTTAAACCATTTTCTACATCACAAAATCCAGGTTTATTGTCCGGCGACCTACGCCCGATCCTACGCTGATCCTTCTGTAAACCCTGTATTTGAGCGGAGCCCGGGCGGAGGATGACCGGAGGTTGGCTATTATTTGCCACATTGATAGTGAAAAGAAACAATATTCATCCCATATTTCCCGAACACCCGGCCCACCTTTTCCGAACATCCGTGTCATTTTTTTAAAAAGGGCTTTTTCAGTATTTACTTTTATATCGCTCATCCATGTGAGGAAGCTCCACATAAGCGGACCGGGAGTTGTGGCCCGGAAAACTTCTTCCAAAACATTGATGAGTAGTTAAACTTTATTTTTTAAAATTAAAAAATCCATGTTTTATGTCAAAAGTAAATGAGAATTTACTCGTCAGAGGTGCAAGAGGGAATATTGGGAAGCAATTTGTTTACCGGAAGCGTGGCGATGATACGATCATTGCACGTATGCCATCGTTAAATAAAGATGCGGTACCCACCGACAAACAAACGCAAACACGGGATCTGTTCTCGGATGCAACAAGTTACGCCAGTGGTGTGATTGCTTCCCCGGATCTCAAAAAGGAGTATGAGAAAAAGCTTACTCCCGGTAAAACTGCGTATAATTTGGCGGTGAGGGACTTCCTGAAACCACCTGTTGTAAAAAAAATCGATGTGTCAAATTACAAAGGAGCTGTCGGCTCGGTCATCGTTGTGAATGCAAAAGACGATTTCCGGGTAGCTCAGGTAAAAGTCAGCATTCATTCTTCAACTGGCATTCTGGTGGAAGAAGGAAATGCAATTCTTGATCCGGTTAAAAGAAGGCTTTGGAATTATACAGCGACGCAGAATAACGCCACCCCAACAGGTTCCGTTATCAGTGCAACTGCGACAGATCTTCCTGGTAATTCCGGTTCGCTGGAAATTACAGTGTAGGATGATTGCAAGGTATCGATGATTAAAGGTCGTTTCCTGATATATGGCCATATATCGGAAACGACCTTTTCTAATCTAAATTTACAGGAAAGCTAAAGCCTCATGCCGCACCGGAAAATTGACAGAATTCGCAATAAAACAAAAGTGATGCGCTTTATCATGAATGGCATCCAACTTTTCCATCATCCATGATTCTTTTACTTTCACATGCGGATGCAAAATGACTTCTGTAAAACGTCCATTGCCATCATCCGACTCAAGCATTTTTCCAACAGCAGCGTCTGAATATTCTAAAACAATTACAGAAGCTTCGGAACACAAATGCAAAAACCAGAGCATATGACAGGAAGATAGTGACGCCACAAACATTTCTTCCGGATTGTATTTTGTTTTATCACCACGGAAAGAAGGATCGGAGCTCGCTTCAATGATCTGTTTTCCTTCAACAGAAATCTGGTGGGATCTTTCATAACCGCGGTAGGTTTCAGTTCCCTTGCCCGTATTGCCGGTCCATTGGAGGTTGATATGGTAGGAGTGTTCTTTCATTGGTTGGCGGTTGACGGTAGGCTTTACGCTTTGGGCTTTAGACGTATAATCCCTCCTCCAATCACATCATCCCCTTCATAAAATACAGCGCTCTGACCGGGCGTAATACTTTTGACAGGGTCATAGAAATGTACGCGAACCTGATTTCCTTCGCTGTAAATATTACTCAGGCTGCCCTTGTCCTTATAGCGGATTTTTGTGATGGCTTCCATTCCATCAGGCACGACTTCATATTTCTGCATATTCAGACCTGTCACGACCATGGTCTGCCCTGCGAGGTCTTTTTCTTCCCCCAGTACAACTGTATTATTTTCCGGATGAATGGCTGTTACATAAACTGGTTTTCCGAATGTTATGTCAAGACCCTTACGCTGGCCAATGGTATAAAACGGATATCCACGGTGTTTGCCGATGATATTTCCTTCAATATCAACAAAGCTTCCTCCTTCAACATTTGTTTCAAGTCCGGGCATTTTCTTCTTCAGAAATCCCCGGTAATCGTTGTCGGGTACAAAACAGATTTCATAACTCTCACTCTTGTTGGCGAGTTCGGTATATCCATAGTCAATGGCCATCTGCCTGATTTCCGGCTTCCTGTATTTCCCCAGCGGAAGCATGGTACGACTCAGCAGATCCTGCTGCAAACCCCATAGCACATAACTCTGATCTTTGAGTTCATCCACGCCTTTGCTTAGAAAATAACGGCCGTTATCATGCTGATGTACAAACGCATAATGTCCGGTTGCTATGAATTCACAATCCAGTGCATCCGCCCTTTTCAGCAGGGCCCGCCATTTAATATGGGTATTACACATTACACAGGGATTCGGCGTTCGGCCGGCGAGATATTCTTCAACAAAATTGTCGATGACAGCGGAGCCGAATTCATCCCGTATATCCAGCACAAAATGTGGAAAACCATGCTGAACGGCCGCCATTCGGGCATCATTAAAGCTGTCCAGGTTGCAGCAACCGGTCTCTTTTTTCGTTGTTCCGGTGCCGGCATAGTCCCAGGTTTTCATGGTAATGCCAATCACTTCATATCCCTGGTCGTGCAGCATGAGGGCGGTTATGGTACTATCAATACCCCCGCTCATGGCAACCAGCACTTTTCCATTTCTGCTCATAGGCCGCAAAGATACTTATTCCCGGAAAATAGTATTTTATCAGCCTTCCAAAACCTGTAAATTGCCCTATAAACAATTTTAAGTACGCAGCTAAATTTTAAGTTATGATCAAAATGCAAGTCATCGGAAATCTTGGAAAGGATTGTGTGACCAATCTCGTGAATGGAAAAAATGTGATCAATTTCAACGTGGCCCACACGGAGAAATTCCGTGATGCCAAGGGTGAACAGAAAGAGAAAACGATATGGGTGGATTGTGCTTACTGGACCGACAGAACAGCGATTGCTCCTTATCTGAAAAAAGGAACGCAGGTTTATGCGGAAGGAACGCCTGATCTGCGCACATATCAGAAGACAGATGGTACGCAGGGTGTTTCTCTGACATTGAGAGTATTGTCAGTACAATTACTTGGAAGCCGGAATAACAATGATGCAGGTGGAAATGATAGTTACAATGCCGGCTCATCAGGCAGCCTGGCAGGTGTTCCCGCATCCGGAGATATGACTGCTCCTGTGGACGACCTCCCTTTCTAAGCACTTCGGTAAAAAAAATGTCCCGTCAAAGGCGGGACATTTTTTATTTGCCTTATCTTCCTTCCTCATTTTAAAATCACCATATGAAAAGGTCTTCTTCGCGTCGTCATTTTATACAACAGATGAGCGGGACCGCACTGGCACTCGCAACTGCCAACTCAGGCCTGGCATTCGCCGGTCAATGGCAAAACAAAGTAGATGGATATACAAAAAAAATTTCAGCGAACGACAAGATCCGTTTTGCTACCATCGGAATGGGCATCATGGGTTATAATGATACCAATACAGCGTTGAAAGTACCCGGTACGGAACTGGTCGCCGTGGCGGATTTGTATACCGGAAGACTGACCAGGGCAAAGGAAAAATATGGCAATAGTATTCAGGTAACTCAGAATTATCAGGAGATTATCAGCAGAAAAGATATTGATGCCGTAGTGATTGCAACGGCGGACCTCTGGCATGCCCGTATTTCAATCGATGCATTAAAAGCGGATAAGGCAGTATACTGTGAAAAACCAATGGTTCATGAGATCCGTGAAGGTCTGGAAGTGATCGATGCCTGGAAGAAAAGTAATAAAACCATGCAGATCGGTAGTCAGCGCGTAAGCAGTATAGGTGTTATCAAAGCGCGTGAAGCGATAAAAAGCGGAGCGATCGGGCAGTTGGCCATGGTGGTGGCAAATTTCGACCGGCAAAGCGCGCTGGGTGCCTGGGAATACACTATGCCGTCAGATGCATCCGCAACAACGGTGGACTGGAAACGATACATCGCGGGCATGAAGGATGAGCCTTATGATCCGAAAAAGTTTTTCTGGTGGAGAAATTACAAAGCATTTGGTACCGGCGTTGCGGGAGATCTGTTTGTGCATCTGATATCCGGCATCAATGTGATTACAGATTCAAAAGGGCCGGAAAAAATTTATGCATCCGGGCAAACCTGTTTCTGGAAAGACGGACGCGATGTGCCGGATGTGATGGCGGGTGTAATGCAGTATCCTAAAACGGCGGAGCATCCGGAATTCCAGGTGATGCTGCGGGTTGATTTTATCAGCGGGAACAGTGAATCCGGCGGAACCCAGTTCATCGGTTCAGAAGGAGTGCTTACGCTGAATGGAAATGGTTATACTATCCGCCATCATAAAATGTCAAAGGCACCCGGCATTGGTGGATGGGACGCATTGGAAACCTATCCGAAAAAAATGCAGGATGAACTATTGAAATCTTATAATGAGAAATGGTCTGCTGCTGATCAGAAAGATCAGTCGGAACCGGACACGGTTTTCCAGGCGCCTGATAACTATGATGAGGACCTGGAACACTTCGGACATTTTTTTGAGGGGGTAAGAGTTGGCACACCGGTAGTAGAAGATCCTGTATTTGGTTTTAGGGCCGCGGCACCCTGCCTCGCGGCTAACGACAGCTATTTTGAAAACAAGATCATACATTGGGATCCGGTAAATATGAAGCTGGTCTCCAGATTATAAAGATGCATGGAAAGACTATATGATTATGATCACCTATGGCTTTTTACAAAAAGTGTTTTCATAAGTATAGGTTGCAGTGATGAGCATGCTGCGATGGCAGCAACCGGTTTATTAAGGGCCGACCTGCGGGGAATCGATTCCCACGGTATCGCCCGCCTTTCCGGTTATACCCGCTTATGGGAGGCTAAACGTGCGAATGCCACTCCTGATATTCAAGTCATACATGAAACGCCTTCCACAGGCGTGGTAGACGGCGATAGCGGACTGGGATTAGTCGTCGCACCCTTTGCGATGGATCTCGCGATCAGCAAGGCAGAAAATATTGGCAGCGGCTGGATCGCTGTCAGGAACTCAAATCACTTTGGAATTGCTGCGCAGCATGCCATGAAAGCGATGGAAAAAGATATGATCGGGATCGTGATGACAAATGCCAGCGCGCTGGTGGCGCCTACGTTTTCCATTGAGCGTCTGTTGGGCACCAATCCAATTTGTGTTGCTGTTCCAGCCGGTGAAGAATTTCCCTTCGTTGCGGATTTTGCAACCACCACTGCGGCCAACGGTAAACTTGAAATCCTTCAAAGAAAAAACCAGCAGGCTCCTGCCGGGTGGATACAGGATAAAGAAGGAAATATATCTACCAATCCACATGAATTAAAAGGAGGCGGTGCTTTATTGCCTCTGGGAGGTGACAGGGATCATGGCAGTCACAAAGGATACGCCCTGGGCGCCATCGTCGATATTTTTTCAGGCGTGTTAAGCGGGGCGAATTACGGTCCCTGGGTGCCACCATTCCCTGCCTTTATTCCTGTACCTGAAAATATGCCGGGAAAAGGAATCGGTCATTTCTTTGGTGCAATGCGGATCGATGCTTTTCGTAAAGGAGACGATTTTAAAAAGGACATGGATCAGTGGTTAAAAAGATTCAGGGAAGCAAAACCCGCGAAGGAATTTGAACAGGTATTGGTACCAGGTGATCCCGAAAGAATCATGGAAACCGATCGAAAAAAAAACGGAATACCACTCATGGATGCTGTTGTGGAAGACCTTCAAAATGTGGCACAACGCTTCAATATTTCACCCATTGGATTATAGCGATACTTTGCGATAAACGCAATAATTTCTCCTCGATATAAGTTATTACACTTAGAAATCCAATATAGGAATGACAATCCCAAAATGGGAATTTTCCTTTTAGAAATTTAAGGATAAATCATTCAGGGTCAGGCGATTTAGAGTTGGTATGCCGATTGAATCCCTGATGGTGTCGAAAATCCGTGACTATGAAAAATGTTTACTCAGATTCCGTAATACCCTACGGTAGCTCAATGAAGGAACGCATCACTGATGCGTTGGGAGGGATGAGCGCCGGGGTTATCTATCTGCGTTTATACATGAGTGTTATGTTGGCCTTTGTTTTGATCTTCAATAATACTTCACTCAAAGCCCAAAACTGTCCGAGTTCCGGAACCCATACACAAAATGCAAATGAGAATACATATTATCCCGGATCAACTGCATCAGTTGCCGCAGGAGCAACCGCTATTACTTTGGGTGCGGCAGGTTCAGGTGCAAATTTTGGAACAACTCCCATTGCAATTGGCGATATCGTTTTAGTGATTCAGATGCAGGGAGCCCAGATTAATGTGCCGGCTTCCAGAACAAGTACTTTATACGGTGCAAATTATAATGGTAAATCCACCGGTTTTCTACCTTCAAATCTGTACGCCGGAAACATGGAATTTGCCATTGCGACCAATGCCGTTCCAATCGGAGGAGGTGCATTAAATCTCAGTGCCGGATTAACCTATTCATATAAAAATGCAGCATTTGGCGCAGATGGCCAGTATACTTATCAGGTTATCCGTGTTCCATCATATTATAATATTCAATTAACAGCTACTATCACCACTCCATTTTGGAATGGTGCTGTCGGTGGTGTTACCGTGATTAGTGCGGTAAATCAACTGGATTTAAACGGTCAGACCATTAATGCACTCGGTGCAGGATTCAGAGGAGGTGGTGGTATTGTAAAAAGTGGTGCCCCGGGTTCTTTGTCTGATGAGTATACCATGTCCACGAATAACGCCAATGGTAGTAAAGGTGAAGGAATTGCAGGTACGCCCAGATATGTGAATTTTAATTTTACTCTTATCGATAACGTCGTTGAAGGTTATCCAAGTGGCAGTTTCGCCAGGGGCGGCGCAGGAAACGCAGGTGGGGGAGCCACAGATAGTAACCCCCCGGCAAACGACCAAAATGCGGGAGGAGGCGGAGGGGGAAACGGAGGAATAGGTGGTAATGGCGGTTGGGGTTGGAAAACAGCTGGTATCAGCGGGGGCTTCGGAGGTTTTTCATTCGTCACAGTAAAACCCAGTGTTGTAAATCATTACAGCCCCTCAAAACTTATTATGGGAGGGGGCGGTGGTGCCGGTGATACGAACGATGGTACCGGATCTCTCGGTGGTCTGTCAAGCAGTGGCGCCTCAGGAGGTGGTATTGTGATAGTAAATGCAAATACGATTATAGGAAGCGGAACGATTAATGCCAACGGTTCCACATTTGATAAGACAGTAATAAATGACGGATCCGGTGGGGGTGGTGCTGGTGGAAGTATTTTAATATATGCAAATTCAGGCCAGGCTGGTATTACCGCGACAGCAAACGGAGGGAACGGT
>Ga0209167_10000312_pt1 | contig 40497 bp, 38 predicted proteins | sample Coa_R1_9_FD_187154 | JGI IMG/M metagenome (GOLD analysis project Ga0209167, IMG submission 187154) | Surface soil microbial communities from Centralia Pennsylvania, which are recovering from an underground coalmine fire - Coalmine... | ecosystem: Environmental > Terrestrial > Soil >...
TTTCCTTCAGGAGGCCCTGATGGACCCTTTGAAATTCCACACCCGAAGGTTCACCCATTCGCAGGAACAAAGTCCAAAGAAAAATGAAAAGACTTCAATCACCACGACTTATCTAAAACATTGGCGTGGCCCTGCACATAAGACTTGAAACTCTTCATCTGATTTAGTAATGTCTTACTCAGTGCCTCTCGCCATCGGGCGGCTTAATCCCATGTCCTAATCGATCTGGTGGGTGATGCCCACCTTCCGGCTCGATGTTTTCGAAGGATCGGATTGAGCGAGAGGAAAGGGCGACGGAGAAGTCATTTCGGATGCAGGAGGATGATTATAATGCCATCATTGCCGGAAAATCAGAGTGATTTTCATTCTTATCGCCCCGCTGCCGGTCCGAGAAGAGTGGGTCTTATCGGAACGGCCGAAACGGTCCCGGTCTCATTCCTCTCGGCCAGTCTCGCCAAGAAGTGGGCGACCTCGGGAAAGCAGGTCCTCGTCATGAATGGTGAAGAAGGCGACATTGACCTCGGTGATTTCCTGCTGAGAAGGCCCCTCCCGCCGCTCGGCGACGGGGACTTGGATCTGACCACGCTGACCCCGTCACCCGGCATCCGCCTGGTCCCCTACTGTCTGACCCCCGACAAGCTCCGGTGCATCAATCATCCCCGGTTTGAAAGGCTCCGGAAGGAAGAGGCTGGATCGGATGTTCTTCTGATCACCCTGCCGGCCGACGCCGCCCTCTTCTCTTGGGCCCCGATACTCCGGTCGCTCCACGCAGTGATCCTCCAGACGCCCGTTCGAGACGCCGACCGGCCCGGTTGCTATCAGATCCTTCGTTTTCTCTATCAACATAATCCGTTTTTGCGGGTTCACCTGGTTGGGATTCCTCTGGAGGAGGGGACGAGGGCGACGGTATCAGAGGGGGTTCAGTTTTATGAACGGCTCTCACAACTGGTGAGCCGGTTTCTCCAGCAAGAGGTGACGGGAACGAATCTGCTGATCCTGGAATCCGAACTGATTCATGCAGTTCTCGACCGTGTCCTGCCGGATTCAAACCCCTCTTCGTTCACCCTTCTCATGGATCAGCTTACCCGAGAGATTCTGCCCGAGGAGGGTTCGGCGGAGAAGATCCGGTTTCCGGGACTTTTTGCCTCCCTGGAGTCGAGCGTCGTTTCCTTGCGGGACCCGCTCTGGGAAGGATCGGAGCTGTTTAAGGAATTGGAGGACTATTTTCCGCTCGACAGCGGGGTGGGACCGAAGAAGGTCACGCTCTTGCTCAATTGGGAGAGACGCTTGGCGGTTGGAGAAATCGCCAAAAACCGAATCGGGGATGCCCTGGTACGGGGAATAGAAGGCCTGGATTGGGCCAGCAATCATCTTGCCCTATTGGGACGGCTTTACAGGAAAAAAGTCAACTCTAATCTCTCTCCCCATCTACTTTTGATCTCTTCCGACTATTCTCCGGGGTTCATCGACGCATTGACCCGCTTAAGCGTCCCGGTGATCCTACATCGCGCCAACGTGTCTGATCGCGGAGTCTTTGTCGAGCGCCTCTCGCCTCTCCCGAAGGTCCCCTTCTCGCCGGAACTCTCCCCCGAGGAGAGGGAAGCGTTAAACGCCGATCACGTGCGCCAAGAAATGTAACCGGAGAGGAGGCCTCTTCCCTGGTAATGTAACCGCTCTACGGTATGCGTCCTGCGGCGCAAAAGCCCTCCCCCCTATGGCGAGGCCTAGAGGGAGCACTGGAGAAGGCTTATATACCTAGATCTGTATTTTTTGAGCGACCAGCGTCCGCCCATCGACCTTAAAATTGATCATCACCCGACTGTTTGGCTTCAGAGAGGCGAGCAGATCGGCAGGGACGAGGAAGGTGATCTCCTTGCCGGTCTCGGCATCGACCAGTGTTAGGGTCCCGGCCTTTGCATCGATGTGCTCCACAATGCCGGCATGGGTGTTGGGTCCGAGGTTTCCGCAGGCGAGTGAAAGGGTCGGTGCAAAGCCGAGGATAGAGAGTGCCAGAAGTCCGAGGATCTGTTTCATCGATATTCCTCCTATTTGGGCCGTTCATCGGGGTTGAACTTAAGAATCACTATTTCACAGGGACCTGGTAAAGTCAAGGAGCTTTGGTTCTCTCACGCGCAATGGCCTCCGCGACCCGCACGACCCTCGACATCGGGTTCACGTCATGGACCCGGATGATTCGAGCTCCCCCCAAAACGGCGGCACTTACCGCGGCGGCAGTCCCCTCCAGCCGTTCGGAGGGGGGGAGATCCAATATTTGGGAGATAAAGCCCTTGCGCGATGGTCCGACCAGCAGAGGCCGTCCTAAGCAGAGAAGTTCGGGGAGCCGATGTAGGATCTCAAGATTATGACGACCACTCTTCCCGAACCCGATTCCCGGATCGAATATGATCTGATTCTCTCGAATGCCAGCCTCAATCGCTTTTTCCCGTTGCAGGACCAGAAACCGGAAAATCTCACCGATTACAGAGCGGTAAGAGGGCCGGCGCTGCATGGATTTCGGGACACCCTTCATATGCATCAGGATCACACCGGCCTCGCTTTGTCGGACAAGCTCGCTCATCCGCAGATCAAATCGTAACGCGCTGATATCATTTATGATTGAAGCTCCGGCGTCGATTGCCCGACGGGCGACTGCTGCCTTGGTGGTATCGACGGAAATAGGAATCGTCATCTCGCGGGAGAGCCGTTCTATGACGGGGAGAATCCGGCGTGTCTCCTCTTCTTCCGACACGGGCTCCGATCCTGGCCGGCTCGATTCCCCCCCGATGTCTAGGATATCGGCTCCGTGGTCCTGGATCTCGTGGGCACGTCGCATGGCGCGTTCGGCGAGGAAGAAACTCCCCCCGTCCGAAAAGGAATCGGGGGTTACGTTCAGTATCCCCATCACGAGGACCCGTTTCCAGAGCGGAAGCCGCCACGAACCGCAGTGCCAGTCTTGACGTCGGGAGGAGGACCCGAGCCGTTCGATCTGATTTGAGACCTGAACCGAAAAAGGGTACTTGGAACGGCGGAGCTCTTTGAGAAACCTTGGGAGCACGCCGGGGGGGCAGATAAGACAGGACTCTTTCGCCCCCTCGAGGAGTTCTCCCCCCGATTTTCGAAGCAGGGTGCGAAGCGGTCTTAAGAGAGGGTCGCCGCAACGATCGATCAGCAGGAAGGAAGCGACTGAATAGCGGGAAGAGGGTTTTGGTAGATTCTCTCGGTGAGCGAACTGTTCAAGGGAGGGGAAACCGAAGAGAGGGCGGACGACCGGATAAGGCAGGGGCGTGAACTCTCCACATGGTCTCGAGAGGGGGCGCACGCCACCGGCCAACGGGCCGGGGGCCGAGGCACCCAGTCTGTTCCTGCGAAGCATCTCTACATCGGAGAGGTCAGGTTTAGGCCGCAGAGGCCGCAGAACTGATTGCCGATTGGATGATCTGCTCGATCTCGGGGGCATCGAGGACCTCTTTTTCCAGAAGGGCCTCGGCCAGAGCCTTCAACGCTTTCATGTTGTTACGGATCAAGGTCTGGGCCCGCTCGTAATTCTCCATGACGAGGCGCTTGACCTCATTATCGATTTCAATGGCGGTGTGTTCGGAATAGTCGCGATGCTGCGCGATCTCGCGTCCTAGGAAAATCTCTTGCTCTTTCTTTCCGAAGGTTAGAGGCCCAAGTTTCTCAGACATACCCCACTCACAGACCATTTTGCGGGCGAGATCGGTGGCCTTTTCGATATCGTTGCCTGCCCCCGTCGTCATGTTGTTAAGAACCAATTCCTCCGCAACCCGGCCCCCCATCATGATGGCGATCGAGTTGTAGAGGTATTCCTTGTTAAAATTATAACGATCGTCCAGGGGGAGCTGCATCGTAACCCCCAGGGCCCGCCCTCGCGGGATAATGGTTACCTTATGAATGGGATCCGTCCCCGGGAGGAGTCTGGCCACCAGGGCGTGGCCCGCCTCGTGATAGGCCGTGATCTGCTTTTCCGTCTCGGAGAGGACCAGACTCTTTCGCTCGACACCCATCAAGACCTTGTCTTTTGCGGCTTCGAAATCTGACATTTCTACAAATTTCTTGTTCTTACGTGCCGCCAGAAGGGCCGCCTCATTGACCAGGTTTTCCAGATCGGCCCCTGCAAAGCCGGGTGTACCCCGAGCGATGACTTCCATCCCAAAATCCTTGGCGACGGGGATCTTTTTGGTGTGGACCTTGAGGATTTCCACGCGACCCTTGAGGTCGGGTCGAGAAACGACGATCTGCCGGTCAAAACGCCCGGGGCGCAACAGCGCCGGGTCCAGTACGTCAGGACGATTGGTGGCGGCGATCAGAATAACGCCCTCTGAGGTTTCAAAGCCGTCCATCTCAACGAGAAGCTGGTTTAATGTCTGTTCCCGCTCATCGTGTCCGCCCCCTAATCCGGCGCCTCGGTGACGTCCCACGGCGTCGATTTCGTCAATAAAGATGATGCACGGGGCATGTTTTTTCCCCTGATCGAAGAGATCCCGCACCCGCGATGCGCCGACGCCGACAAACATCTCGACGAAATCGGACCCCGAAATCGAGAAAAACGGGACTCCCGCTTCTCCGGCGATGGCCTTAGCCAGCAAGGTCTTTCCTGTTCCGGGAGGACCGACGATCAGAACGCCTTTGGGAATTCTCCCCCCCAGCTTTTGAAACTTCGGAGGGTCCTTTAAGAACTCGATAATCTCTTCAACTTCTCCCTTGGCTTCGTCAATCCCCGCCACGTCCGCAAAAGTGATCTTTTTCCGATCCTCCGAGAGAAGCCGCGCACGGCTCTTGCCGAAGGAGAGGGCTTTGTTTCCCCCCATCTGCATCTGGCGCATGAAGAAGACCCAGAGCGCCAAGAAGAGGATGAAAGGACCCCAGGTGACGAGAAACGTGATATACCAGGGAGATTCTTCGGGAGGTTTTGCGGAAATACGGACATTCTTCTCCCGAAGCGCTTTTACCAGATCGGGATAGTTCGCCGAATAGGTTTTGAATTTCGTTCCGTCCTTGAGAACCCCGCTGATGTGGTTCTCTTTGATCGTCACCTCGGCGATGTCCCCCTTGTCGAGTTTCGACATGAAATCGCTGAAGATAACGTCTTCCTCGCTGGGGTGTGTCGGCGCGTTAAATAAGTTAAAAAGCAGAATCATGAAAAGGCCCACCACAACCCAAAGGGCCAGGTTTTTGATGCGCGGATTCATTGATTAAACCTCCCGGCGGTTCGACAGGGAAAGATTCTAACATATTTTTTTCGTGCTTACAATAAGCACCGTGCAGAGGAAATTGCCCTGGTTCTACTCGTCCTCGACCTGGTCCAGGACGGCGATATAGGGAAGATTACGGTACTTGTTTTGGTAGTCGAGTCCGTAACCGACCACGTACTTATTCGGAATGGTAAAGCCGATATAATCGATCTTCACGTCGGTCCTGCGGCGGCCTGGTTTGTCGAGCAGGGTGCAGAAGCGAAGCGAGGCCGGTTGCCGCAGCGTCATCTCTTTTCGCAAAAACTTCAGTGTCAGGCCTGAATCGACGATATCCTCTACCAAGAGGATATCCTTTCCTGCGATGTCTTCATCGAGGTCGAAGAGGATTTCGACCTGTCCCGAAGACTTTGACCGAAAACCGTAGCTCTTCACGACGATGAAGTCGACCTGCAGGCCGAGGGGGATGGCCCGGGCCAGGTCGGCAAAGAAGGCGAAGGCCCCTTTGAGCACCCCGACCAGGAGGAGATCTTTATCCCGGTAGTCCTCGGCAATCCGAAGACCCAGCTCTTTAATCCGTTTGCGCATTTCCTCTTGAGTGATGATCGGTCTTCCGAATATTGGGCCCATGCCTGCTCCTTAACAGGTAGAGGGAGTGATCACAGCGCTAAAGTAAACTCGCCGCGCCGGCCGCTCGGGCGCCCCCTGGATGCGGAGAGCGTCTTGGACTAATTCCCCTCTTCCAAGGGCGTTAAGCCCGCCACTTTGACCCTCAATACCTTCCGGGACTGCGCATCGGCCGAGAACCGGCGGTCCTGGCGATAGCCGACCACCCAGAGCACCCCGTCGGCCGAGGCCAAAATAGGGATCCGCTCTCTTTGGAGGCGCGGCACCTTTTGGTCTACAAAAAAATCTTGAAGCTTTTTAGAGCCGATCATCCCGGACGGGTAAAACCGGTCTCCAGGGCTCCTTGGCCTCAGCAGGAGGGGAAAAGTAACTTTATCGAGATCAAGGAGAGCCTCCTGGGGCGATGTCGGACCCCGGACGGGGGCTTCGATCACCTCCAGCACGATTTTCAGCGAATGGGCTGGAAGGGTTTTTTCTCCCGGGCCGGAGAGAACGACCGGAGCGCTTTGCAAGGTCTGGGAAGAGACCCGATAAAAAAGGAGGCGATCATGGCCTCTCTCTACCATAAAGCCGCCCGGAAGCGGATGTTTGGCGGAGACCGGGCGCTCCGCCAGGCTCAATATCGATTGAATTTGTCGCTCGCTGATCCCCTCCAAGTCTCCCCGGCTCTCCCGAATCGCGAAGCGGACGGCCCGGCGGGCGAGGGCAGGGTGCAGGACCCTAAGCTCCCGCAAGCGAAGGACGAGGCCCTCCGAGAACCTGCAGATCAGGGTGGGAAGGTGCTTCTTGAGGGCTTCCTCGATGAACCGGTCGTCGTCGCGCAGGATCCGCGCTTCTCGGCAGAGGGTCTGGCGAATTCTGGGATTATAGGATTCCAGAAGAGGAATGAGCTCATGGCGGATCCTGTTTCTGGTATATTTCCGATCCGTATTCGACGGATCCTCGACGAAGGGGATCTTCCGTTCCTGGAGATGTTTCAGGATTTCGGTCCGCGTGACGGGCAGGAGCGGCCGGATGAACCTTTCTTCTCTCATTATCGGGATCCCGGCCAAGCCGTGTCCCCCCGATCCCCTTAACAATCTCATCATCACGGTCTCGGCCTGGTCGTCGGCCTGATGTCCCATGGCGATCCATCGGGCTCCCCGCTCGTCGGCCACTTCCTCGAGAAACCGGTAGCGCTCCTGCCGGGCTGCGACCTGTTTGGAAAGTCGTTCGCGGCGGCAGACGGCGTTGAGGTCGATCTTACCCAGCACAACGGGAATGCCCCACCGTTCAGCAAGCCTGCGAACGAAAACGGCCTCATCCTCCGCCTCGGGTCGAAGACCGTGGTTCAAGTGCGCGACCACCAGATGGAAAAGACCTTTAGCGGCCTGTTCCCTCAGGAGGTCCAACAGGCAGACCGAGTCGGGCCCCCCGGAGACCGCCGCGATGAGGGTCTCCCCCTGTTCGATCGTGCAGAGCTCGAAGAGTACCTCCGTAAATTTCCTTGTGAGCGTTCCCATATTTGTAGTGTATCATGCCCGCGGTACGGCTGAATTATGGCGGCGCCGGTCCAGGGCGCGCGGCGGCCAAAATCTCTCGGACCTTTTGGACATCCAGGGCGATCTGGCGCGCCAGCGCCCCTTCGCTCTCAAACTTCTCGTCCGGCCGGATGTATTCGACAAAGGCAATCGACAGGACCGCTCCGTACAGCGATCCGGGTGGCTCCAGCAGATAGCTCTCCACCCAGAGCTCCCCGGCACCAAAGGTTGGCCTCAGGCCGATATAGGCCGCGGCGGGGACCGGTTTGGAATGCGGCCGGCTTGCCCATGCCGCGTAGATTCCCGGCTGGGGAAGGACGAAGCCGGACGGGGGGCGAAAGTTGGCGGTTGGAAAGCCGAGCGCCGTCCCCCGTCCTTCTCCCTCGATCACCTCTCCTTGAATTCTATAGTGGCGTCCGAGCAGCCTGGCTGCGGCCGCGACCTTTCCCTCCATGAGGAGTGAGCGGATCGAGGAGGAGTTGACCCGCATCCCCTCCACTTCGACAGGTTTTTGAACGTGGACCGAAAAGCCATGTCGGGTTCCGAGCTCTACGAGGTCTTTCGCCGTTCCCTGCCTCCCCTTTCCGAAGGCGAAGTTGTCGCCGACAATTGCCTGTCGGCAGCCGATCTTTTCAATGAGAAAGGAGCGCACGAAGGTGTCAGGGGATTGTTGGGAAAAGGGGAGGTCAAAGTCAGCGCAGTAGAACTGGTCGACCCCGGTCCGCTCGATCAAATCCATTTTCTCTTCGAGCGAGCAGAGCAAGACCACAGGCTTTTGCGGGGCCAGGACTTTGAGCGGATGGGGCCAAAAGGTGAGCGCCAACGAGGCCATCCCTTCTTGACGGCCCCGTGATACGGCCTCACGCAATAGAGACTGATGGCCCAGGTGCACGCCGTCGAAATTCCCGATCGTGACCACCGCCCCTCCGGCGATCGGTTTGAACCTGCCTGATCCGAGGATCCGATTCACCGCCCGCCCCCGGTCCTTAGCTTTCGGGCGGCTTCTTTCGCGAAATAGGTCAAGATCAGGTCTGCGCCGGACCGCTTGATGGCAATCAGGGTCTCCATCATCGCCCTTTCCTCGTCCAACCACCCGAGTCTGGCCGCCGCCTTAATCATGGCAAATTCACCACTGACTTGGTAGGCCGCAATGGGAACAGGGAAGCGCTCCGCGAGCCTGCGAATGATGTCCAGATAGGGAAGGGCGGGTTTGACCATAACGATATCCGCTCCTTCTTCCAGATCGAGCGCGACTTCGCGAAGAGCCTCCTGGGCGTTGGCGGGGTCCATCTGATAGGAATCGCGATTGCCGAATAGGGGGGAAGCACCGGCCGCTTCTCTAAACGGAGAGTAGAAGCAGGACGCATATTTGGCGGCGTAGGAGAGGATCGGCAGAAATGAAAAGCCGGAGTCGTCGAGCGCGCGACGGATTGCGCCCACTCGCCCATCCATCATATCGGAAGGGGCGACCATGTCCGCCCCGGCCTGGGCATGGCTTACGGCCATTTTTGAAAGCAGCTCGAGCGTCTCATCGTTGAGAATCCTCTCCTCCTTGACAACCCCGCAGTGGCCGTGGGAAGTGTACTCGTCGATACAAACATCGGTGACCACGAACATGTTCGGGAAATGGTCCTTCAGGCTTCGCACGGCCCGCTGCACGATGCCCTCGGAATCATAGGCCTCGGAACCGGTTTCGTCTTTGGTGGCGGGTATGCCGAAAAGGAGGATGGCCGGTATGCCGAGCTCGAAAGCCTCGGAGACCTCCTTCAGGAGGCAGTCGATCGAGAAACGGTAATGACCCGGCATGGAAGCGATCTCCGTTTTCACATCCCGTCCATGAGTTACGAACAGGGGAAGGATCAGGTCCTGGATGCGCAGATCTGTTTCCTGAACCATTTTTCGCAGGGCGGGATGTTCTCGAAGGCGCCGGGGCCGTTGAATCGGAAAAGACATGCGGGGTTCTCCTACGGGTTCGAATTGAAGTCGATGTGTGTTTTCCCTGCAAGGGGTCTGTTCGTCCGATCTGTGTCATCGCGAAGCCGCTCGAAGTAGGCGACGATCGCATCGGTCAGCCCCGCAATCGTATGGACCGGCGCGATCACGTCGCATCGGAGTCCCCTTTTTTCGACCTCCCGGGCGGTCACCGGTCCGATGGCGGCGATCGCAATTGCATCAAGCCTCTTGGCCAGGCTCGATTCTCCCAGGAGCTCGGCGAAGTTATTGACGGTGGAGGAGCTGGTAAAGGTGACCATATCGATCGCTTTTTGATCGAGGAGCTGTTGAACTTGCCGGAGATTTGCCTCCGGACGGATGGTCTCATAAGCGGTTGCGACCGAGACCTCTGCCCCCCGCCGACGGAGCTCCTGGGGCAGCAGCTCCCGCGCGACCTTGGCCCGCGCGAGTAGAATCCGCTTTCCGGAGAGTGCTTCCCGGGAAAAGGCCTCCAGCACCCCTTCTGCCGTGTATTGCTTCGGCAGCAGATCGACCCGGAGCCCGGCGGCCGAGAGGGCGTCTGCGGTCTTCGGTCCGATTGCGCATATCTTCAGCCCCGCCAACGCGCGGACATCCCTCCCGCTCTCGAAGAGCCGATCGAGGAAATAGCGCACCCCATTGCTCGAGGTCACGACCAGCCAGTCAAACCGGCCGATCTGCTCGATCGCTTCATCGAGATCGGCCCAGCTCGGCGGGGGAATGACCGAGATGGTTGGGAAAGGGAACGGCTCGCCCCCCTGTGCAAGCAGGAGCTTTGAAAACGCCTCGGTCTGGTCCTCCGAGCGGGTTAGGAGGAATCGCCTCCCGAAGAGGGGGAGGCCCTCGTACCAGCTCAGTTTTTCTCGCAGTCGGACGACCTCTCCCACGACGATGGTCACGGGGGGCTCCAGCGGCACCTGCTCGGCCCGCTGCAGGATGTTTCCGAGCGTACCCGAAACCGTTTTTTGTACCGGAAGGGTACCCCATTGGATCAGCGCAATGGGAGTCTCCGCGGTACGGCCGTGGGCCATGAGCTGACGCACGATCTGAGGGAGATTACGAAGACCCATATAAAAGACCAAGGTTCCGATTCCGGTGGAGATCTTTTCCCAGTCGATCCTGGAGCCCTCCTTCTGCGGGTCCTCGTGGCCCGCAAAAAATGCGAGCGACGATGTCCAGTCCCGGTGGGTGAGGGGAATGCCCGCATAGGCGGGAACGGCGATGGCCGCGGTCACCCCCGGGACGATTTCAAAAGGGATGCCGAATACCGCCAACGCCTCGGCCTCTTCCCCCCCTCGCCCGAAAATGAAGGGATCTCCGCCTTTGAGCCGGGTCACCACCTTCCCCTGGCCGGCGTGGTCGGCTAGAATCTGGTTGATGGCCTCCTGCGAAAGGCGGTTGCCCTCCCGCCGCTTCCCCACGAAGATCTTAAGGGCATCCCCCCGGCAGACCGAGAGAAGTGATTCCGGCGCTAGATAATCGTAGACGACGACGTCAGATTCGGCAAGGCATTCCAATCCCCGGACGGTAATGAGGCGGGGATCCCCCGGCCCAGCACCGACGAGGTAGACTTTACCTCTTCTTGGTCTATCCGCGACGATAGATTTCCTCAAGAATGGCTCCCGCCCCCCGATCCAAAAGCCGCTCGGCCAGCCGGAGGCCGACCTCGGCGGGCTGATCCGGAGAGCCATATTCTTCCTCCTGGAGAAGGCGCGTGCCGTCCGGACTGGCCACGAGCCCTCGCAGGCGGAGCCGTCCGGTTTCCAGGGTCGCGAAGGCCGCGAGCGGAACCTGGCAGCCTCCCTCCAATCCTTTGAGTACAGCCCGTTCGGCGGCGACGGCAACCGCGGTCGCGGGGTCGTGCAAGGGACCGATGAGTTGATGGATCCGAACGTCGTCTTCCCGGCATTCGAGGCCCAAGGCTCCCTGGGCGATTGCGGGGAGGAGGATCTCCGGATCGAGAAATTCCGTCACCTCCTTCTCCCATCCGAGGCGCTTTACTCCCGCCGCGGCCACCACAATCGCGTCGATCTCTCCCGCCCTGAGCTTTCGTAGCCGGGTGTCGAGGTTCCCTCGCAGCGGAATGAGGGTCAGATCCGGCCGGAGCCGAAGCAGCTGGGCCGTGCGCCGCAGGCTGCTGGTTCCGAGGCGGGACCCCGATTTCAGACTCGTGATCCCCTTTCCGTTTCGGCTCATGAGGACATCGCGCGGGTCTTCCCGCGGCGGGATCGCCGGAAAATGAAGTCCCGGCGGGATATGGACCGGCACATCCTTCATGCTGTGGACCGCCAGATCGATCTCTCCGCGCAGCAGCGCCTCTTCAATCTCCTTGACAAAGAGGCCCTTTCCACCGACCTTGGCCAAGGGGATCCCGGTGATCCTATCCCCAGAGGTCTTGATTGTTTTCAGTACGAGCGAAAGTGTGGGATCTTTTCTTTCAATTTCGGCCTTGACCCAGTTGGCTTGCCAGAGGGCGAGCGAACTTCCGCGGGTCCCAATAACGACTTCTTTTTTATGCATCGGTCACCTGAGTTCGTCTCGCCGCGGGTCCTGCGGCCCCCGCCCGGACCGGCCCTTCCCTGCGCGATCGCACAGGAGAAGTGTCAGACCTCGGGGAGCGCCGATTGCCAGGGACGCAGAGCGGCTGCGCCCCGTCCCGCACAGAGCGAGGCCCGGACAGGTTGTGTTACGGGATCTTCTGATCTTCAGGCTCCTCCAGATCGGGCGGAGCGCACGCACCGATGTCCCCATCCAAATTGAACAGCTTGCGCGCCGCCTCGGCATACAGATTTCCGTTCGAAGAGTGAGCCTCTTGTTTCAGCACGATGAGGGGAGAATGAAGGAGTTTGTTGATGATCGATCCCGTCAGGGCCTCGAGATTTTCCCTCTCTTGAGAGGTGAGGGTTTCCCATTTGCCGGCGATCCGATCGACCTCTCCTTTACGGATTTCCTCGGCTCTTGCCCGAAGCGCGACGATGGTCGGCACGACATCGAGGGATTTGAACCACCGGTTGATGGTCTCAACCTCCCGGGAGATGATCTCTTCCCCTTTAAGCGCCTCTTGCTGCCGCGCCCGCAGATTGGACTCGACCGCCAGCTGTAGATCGTCAATATCATATAAGAAGACATTGTCGAGTTTGTTGACGGCCGGGTCGATGTTCCGTGGGACGGAGATATCGATCAGAAAGATTGGGCGGTTCTTGCGCGCCTGGATCACTTCGGCCATTTCTTCAAGGCCGATCAGATAATGAGGTGCCCCGGCCGAGCAGAGAACAATATCGGTCTTGACCATCTCTTTGTGAAACTCCTCCAAACGGATCGGAACCCCACCCAGGGTCTTTGCCAGCTCCTCAGCCCGCTCATAGTTACGGTTGGCGACGACGATCGTCTGGACGCCGGCGCTGATAAAATGACGGGAGGCGAGCTCGGCCATCTCTCCGGCGCCGACCAAGAGGACCCCTTTGTGCTGGAGCCGTCCGAATATTTTCTTGGCGAGCTCCACGGCGGCAAAACTGATGGAGACGGCGTTTTCCGCGATTTTGGTTTCGGTCCGGATCCTCTTCGCGACGGAAATGGCCTTTTTAAAGACCTTGTTCAAGATGATTCCGGTCGTTTTGTGGAGGATGGCATAATCGAAGGCATCCTTCAGCTGACCTAAAATCTGAGGTTCGCCCACGACCATCGAATCCAGGCTTGAGGCCACCCTGAAGATGTGCCGCAATGCTTCGGCGCCGACATGATGATAGAGGAAGGGGGAGAGCCGTTGCGCGGAAAATTCTCTGTTGCTGGAGAGGAAAAAATCCTTCAGCGACTTAAATCCCTGAGTGGTATCGGAAACGACCCCGCAGACCTCGACCCGATTACAGGTCGAGAGAATGAGGACTTCGCTCACCGCCGGGGCACTCTTCAAGCGAAAGAGTGCCTCGCCCAGGTGAGCATCACCGAGCGCGAAACGCTCGCGGATCTCAACAGGAGCCGTCTTGTGGCTTACGCCGACCAACAGGATGTTCATCGTAACCTTAACCGGTCCAGGGGTCCTCAAAGCGCCCCTGGGTTGACCCGCTGTCTTGGCCATCCCCAGGAAATTGCGGTCCACGTGCACCGCGATATTTCGGCGAGCTCCGCCGCCTGTTTAGGCCGCGGGATCACCATGAAAGCGCCTACACGAACATGTGTGGTCCCCTTCCTAGAAGGTTGACTCCAATAAAGGTGAAGATGACGCCGACGAATCCGATGATCGCCAGATAGGCCCCCTTCTTTGCGCGCCAGCCTACCGTAATGCGCCCGTGCAAGACCGCCAGATAGAAGAGCCAGGTGGCCAAGGTGAGGACTTCCTTGGGATCCCAAGTCCAATACGAGCCCCATGCATACTCCGCCGACAGGGCCCCCGTGAGAATTCCCAGGGTCAGCAGAGGAAACCCAAAAAGGATTGCCCCTTGATTGAGCTGGTCGAGGGCCTCGAGAGAAGGGAGTTTATGGTAGAGGGAATTAAACCGTTTCGATTTTAGAAGCCTTTCCTCAGTAAGGTACATCAACCCGGCAACAAAGGCCAGGGCAAAGGCGATAATGCCCAGCAGAGACAGGGTTGTATGAATGGTGACCCAGGCGCTCTTCAGGACGGGGTCGAGGGAACGGATTTGCTTCGGGAGGGCCGCCGCTGAGATCAGCGAGACCAGGGCGAGAGGCAAAACAAATGAACCGAGAACATGGAGCCGATAGCGGTATTCAACCGCCAGAAAAACGAGGACCGTTCCCCAGGAAAAAAAAGAGATGGCTTCGTAGAGATTGGTCAGGGGGAGGTATCCTGCCTCTCCGGTTCGCGCCAGGAGAGCCAGCGTATGACAGCCAAAACCGATGCCCGCCATCCAGAGGGAAAACTGTTGGAGGCCTCTCCCCCGGCGGCGGGTCAAGGCCACTAGGGAGAAGATCGTGCCGAGGAAGTAGAGCAGTATGGTGATCTTAAGGAAAAAAACATTGATCATCCGATAAATCCCGTGGTTCCCGATTCAAACCCGGTCGGTTTCAAGTTGGGAGCCCATTATAACTTTGCTGCATGAATCTGTCAAGGTTTATTCTGTGGAACGCATTGAAAAACCAGGAGGTTCCACTATCCCGGCTCTTCGGCCGGTTCGTTGACAACCGATCAAAAAAAGTGTTAAATGGATAGAGCTCCGTTCCCTCGCGATGGGACCTGCAGGTGCACACGACTTCAGGAAGGATGCCCTTCCCCAGGGGATCCCGTCTTTCTTGCCATGCATCCCCCTCTGCTTAGCACGCTGCAATCAGAAGGGCAGGCCATCCGCGGAAAGCCGCCCGTGGCGCTCCTGTGTTTCTTGGAAAAAATAGGTACCCTGGCGTTACGTTAGCGTACTCTATAGAGGCTTCTACAGTTAATGCGGCACCACCAAAACGGCGGTTGGCTCCTTGAGGGGTCCCCGACTGAGGGGCGCTATTTGGGCAAAGGAACCCATGGTGTAAATCTTCTGGCTGAGCGCATCGAGAAGCGAACAGATTGAAACTCTTTGACCGGGAAGACGGTTTTTGATTGGTTTTCGAGTCCCCATCCGGGGGGCTGGTTATGGGGGGGTATCCCGCCATGTTGATCCAAATGAAAGTACGCGGGTTGATGTTTGATCCCTATCATAATGCCTATATTGTGATTCTTCGCGATGAGGAGAACGGGGAGATTCTTCCGATCTGGGTCGGCAGGCCCGAAGCCAACGCAATCAGCTTCGCCCTGGAGGGTATTCTGACGCCCCGTCCGATGGCGCACGACCTGATCAAGAACGTCTTGGACGCGCTGGGCGCGAAGGTGATCAGCATCGTGGTGACCGATTTGAACGACAGCACCTATTTTTCGAAGATCCATCTGATGTACCGCGATTCGGAGTTTACCATCGATTCTCGTCCGAGTGATGCCATTGCCCTGGCACTGCGGGTTGAGGCTCCGATCTTTGCGACCGACGCCGTGTTGAATAAACAAAACTCCCAAGAGGGGCTGGACCGCTGGCTTGAGAATTTAAGGCCCGAAGACTTTGGAAAGTTTGACAAGCCAGAGGATTTTGGAAAGTACGACACCTAAATCCTGCAGGGGAGCTTCGGGCGGGTCGCCTTGGGAGGGGGTGGATGCAGATCTATCTGAACGAAAATGTTTTCGTGGGTCTGGTCCTTTCGGCGGTGGAGGTTTATAAAAAGGAGTGTTTTGGATTATTACTGGGCTACCGCACCTCCGAGAAATATATCGTGGAGCATGCGATTCCCTACCAAAGTGTGAAGCGAGGCCACAACTGGACCGAGCTTCGATCGGACAAGTGGAAAATTATCCAGGAAATCGTGAAGAGCTTTCCAAAATTGGATATGATCGGAGACTTTCACTCCCATACGATGTATCGCGATGTGCGTGCCAGAGTCTCTCTGAGCGCCGACGATATTGATTATATGGAGCCCCACGATCTTCAAATTGTGATCGCCGTAAATGAGAATCGCCGCTCCAGGCCTTGGACCGTGAACTTCGATCATACGATCTCGGGGTCCGTCGACCGCTTTCACTTTAAACTGGCGGCCTATTTTTTCGAGAACGGCCATCGCAACGGAAATGGCCGGCCGCGTCTGGCCGAGATCGTCTGCCCTTTCGCGGTGGGGACCCGATGAGAGGAGTCTGGCCGGTCCTGGCGCTGTTAGGCTGCTTTGCGGGCTGCGCAAATATTGAGGATATTTCCCGAGAGAATTATCGACGGGGTTTTCTAATCGATCATCCCCTCACTCGGGAGTCGGTCGCCGTTCTTCCGATGTGGGGAAAAGGGGACCCGCGCTCCTATCTCCCCTCGGCCGAGGGGATTTTCGTAAATGCCTTAAAAGAGATGCGTCCCCAGATCAGGCTCCTGGCGCCGAGTGAGACCCGCAGGACGATCCTCGAAAAAGGGGTCGACGGGGCTTATCGGTCGACGGAGGAGGCCTTTATCTCACGGCGCGTGGTCCGGGAAGAGGATATTCGCCGGCTTGGGCAAAGCTTAAATGTCCGATTTTTGCTGGAAACGGACCTGGACAGGGTCGAGGTCACGGAGGGGGCCACCCTGGTCCGGATTCGGGGACAGTTGTGGGATGCGCAGACCGGAGATGTGGTTTGGGAGGGGACGGGTGAGGGAACCGGGTATCTTTTTCTGGTCTTTCCCCAGACCCCCGCGAGCTTTGAAAAGACCGTCGAGGTTGCGAGCCGCGGATTGATCAGAAGGTTGCCTTAGTCGCCGCCAAGGGGAACGGTTTGACGGGTCGGCCCAGGAAGAGCCGCCGGTGGAGGTCTGAGATGGAAATCAAGCTAAAGGTGCAGGGGGTGCTCTCCGATCCCAATTCCGAGGCTCAGATCGTTATTTTACGCGACGAACAGGATGTGGAGACCCTCCCGATCTGGGTGGGGGTGGCCGAGGGGAATGCGATTCGGTTCGCCCTCGAAGGAGTCGCGCTGCCCCGACCGCTGACTCACGACCTATTAAAAAGTACGCTCGATCACCTGGGTGTTGATCTCGTGAAGGTGGTGATTAACGACATGAATAACAGCACCTATTATGCGAACCTCTATTTGAGCCAGGGAGAGTCCCTTCTGACCGTGGATGCGCGTCCGAGCGACGCCATTGCCTTGGCGCTGAGGGCCCATGTCCCGATTTTTGTCAGTGAGGCGGTCTTAAAAAAAAAGAGCTCGGAGAATCTGGACACCTGGCTTGAAAAGCTCAAGCCCAAAGACTTCGGACAGTACGACGCGTGATTACAGGGGATAAGGAAAAAACTCTTGACAAAGGGGTCGCTTTCTCCGATAATTCTGTTTCTTTGCCTTTCCAACCATCTGCTATAGAGCGAGAGACTAAGCATGGCGACGATGTCGGTCCGTAAGGAGGATGTTCAAAGAAAATGGTGGGTCGTTGATGCCGAGGGCCAAATTCTGGGAAAAGTGGCTGCCAGGGTGGCCGCGATATTACGCGGAAAGCACAAGGCCACTTTTACGCCACATGTCGACAATGGTGATTTTGTGATCGTGGTCAATGCGCAGAAGGTGCGGCTCACCGGAAAGAAGTGGTCCGAGAAGACCTACTACCATCATACCGGTTGGCCGGGAGGCCTGCGGTCGACCACCGCCGGAAAACTGAGGAGAGAAAAGCCGGAGCGGCTGGTCGAATTCGCGATCTCGGGGATGCTCCCCAAGACCACGCTCGGAAAGGCGATGTTTGGGAAGCTCAAAGTCTATGCCGGCGAAAAGCATCCTCATCAGGCGCAGTGCCCGCAAAGACTCACCATGAATGAAAGGGGTTGACATTGATGGCCACGGCACGTTTGGCTGCGACGGGAAAGCGAAAAAACGCGGTCGCGAAGGTCTTTCTTGAGCCGGGGGAGGGGAGGATCGTTGTTAATGATCGACCCGTGCAGGAGTACTTCCCCCGGGAGGCGTGGCGGGCTACCGTACAGCAGCCCTTTGTTTTGACCGAGACCTCGGGGAGGTTCAATGTCGTGGCGACCCTGTTCGGAGGGGGTCTATCCGGACAGGCGGGGGCCCTGCGCCACGGGATCGCGAAGGTCCTCTTGCTCGTCTCGCCGCAGTTTCGCGAAAAGCTGAAAAAAGAAGGGCTTCTGACGCGGGACCCCAGGATCAAGGAGCGAAAGAAGTATGGGCAGAAAGGGGCACGCAAACGCTTCCAATATTCGAAGCGATGAGGCCAAGACGGCCTGAGTTGTTGGGAAGGCCCCTCGGCCTTCCCTTTTTTTTAGCGCTTTGCCTATGAGGGCCGCCCTCGGAGAGGGAAAATGTTACGGGTCGCAGTGGTCGGCGCAACCGGATATGCCGGGGGAGAACTCCTGAGGCTTCTTTGCCAGCATCCGAAGGTCCAGTTGACGGCGGTGACTTCGGAACACGCTGCAGGGGAATCCATCGAGAAGAGGCATCCTTCGCTCAAGGGATTTCTCTCCCTGGCGTTGGAGCCGTTAGAGGTTAAAGCACTGAGCGCTCGCGCCGATTTCTTCTTTCTCGCCCTGCCGCATCGAACCGCCCAGACACCGATGGCGGCCCTGCTCGGTGCAGGGAAAAAAGTGGTCGATTTGAGCGCGGACTTTCGTCTCCAGGATCCTCTGACTTATGAAAAATGGTACCAGGCCTCCCACAGCGAGCCGGGCCTGCTCAAGCAGGTTGTCTATGGGCTCCCCGAGGTCTACTCTGCATGGATTGCCGAGGCGCAGGGGGTCGCCAATCCGGGTTGCTATCCGACCGGAGCGCTCCTTCCTCTTTTTCCTCTGATCAAGAACGGGCTTGTTTCGCCCAATGAGACGATCCTGATCGACAGCAAGTCCGGGGTGTCGGGTGCGGGCCGGAGCCCTTCGCCGACGTCCCATTTCACGGAGGTGAATGAAGGGGTAGAAGCCTACAATGTTGGGGTTCACCGGCACCTTCCCGAAATCGTTCAGGAGGTGATCCGTGGAGGAATGACCTCTCCTCGCGTCATCTTTACACCGCACCTGCTTCCCATGAATCGGGGCATTCTGACCACGATTTACATCCGGTTGAACCGGTCGCTCTCCCGGGGGGAAATTCTCTCGGTCCTCTCCTCCCACTATGCCAAATCACCGTTTATCCGCATTCTCGACGGGTCGCCGAATCCAAAAAATGTCCGGGGTTCGAATTTCTGCGACATCGGCGCCTATATTCATCCCGATGGTGGATGGGCCATCCTGTTGTCGGCCATCGACAATCTGGTCAAGGGGGCGGCGGGTCAGGCGGTTCAGAATATGAATCTGATGATGGGATTCCCGGAGACCGCCGGGCTAATGTCCCCGGGGCTCTGTCCATGAAGCGACCCGAACCCCTGGCCGATGGGGTCACGGCCCCCAAGGGCTTTGTCGCTTCCGGGATTGCGGCGGGTATCAAGAAAAACGGCCGGCCCGACCTGGCGCTCCTTTTCTCAGCATCTCCCTGCGCGGGCGCAGGGGTCTTCACGCGAAATCAATTCCCCGCCGCTCCTGTCCGCCTGAGCGCACGACATCTGGCTTCGGGCCGGGTTCAGGCGGTCCTGATCAACAGCGGGAACGCGAATGCCTGTACGGGGCCTCAGGGGGAGCAGGACGCCCTCAAGATGGCCTCCCTCGCTGCACGAGGCCTGGGGATTGCGCGCCGGTCGGTCTGCGTGGCCTCCACCGGCGTGATCGGAGAGCCCTTGCCCCTCGAGAAGATCGCCGGGGCCCTCCCATCGTTGTTTCCGAGCCTTTCTCGGGAGGGAGGCCATCTCGCCGCGGAGGCCATCTTGACGACCGATACCCAGATCAAGCAGGTCGCTTTCCGAGCTGAAATTTCGGGGGACGCGGTGACCCTGGGGGGGATGGCAAAAGGTGCCGGAATGATCCACCCTCAGCTGGCGACCCTTCTGGCCTTTGTGACCACGGATGCCCGTGTGGACGAGCAGACGCTCGGGCGCGCCCTGCGCGAGGCAATGGAGGAGAGCTTCAATCGCATCAGCGTCGATGGCGACACCAGCACCAATGATATGGTGCTTCTCTTGGCGAATGGACGGTCGGGGGTAACTGTACCCTCACGGGGAAAGGATTATCGCATTTTTGCCGATCTTCTGACCCAGGTCTGCCAGCAGTTGGCCCAAAAAGTGGCTTGGGACGGGGAAGGTGCGACAAAGAGGGTGACCTTGCGGATAGAGGGTGCGCGAAATCGAAGAGAGGCGATTCAGGTCGCCAATGCCGTGGTCCGCTCCCCCTTGGTGAAGACCGCGCTCTTTGGAGAGGATCCGAACTGGGGGCGAATCATTGCGGCCGCCGGAAGCTCGGGGGTCTCTCTCGCTCTTTCTCGGATCAGCCTTTGGATCGGAGGGGCCCCTTTGGTGGTCAAAGGGGCGGCCCAAGGGAAAGAGGCGGAGGCGGTTGCGGCGCGTCACCTCAAAGAGCGGGATATCGAACTATGCTTGACCCTCGGTTCGGGAAAGGGGGCCGTGAGGTATTGGACCTGCGACTTGAGCCTGGACTACGTCCGGATCAATGCCTCGTACCGGTCCTAGCCGCCAAGGAGGGGGCCGTTCGGGAGGTTTTTAGGTTGCAAATTAGCTTGTAATTGTGCTACTTTTAAAAAGTTTTAGGAGGATGGTCGCCTCTAACGTCGGGTTACCAGGTCGATCGTTCATTAAAGCTGCCTGCCTCGAGAGATCAGGGGAGCGGCACCCAAAGGGTATGTCCAACCTTTCCTTTGGGATTACACACGCTTTTTGGCTCGGAAATGATCCTCCCCGCACGGCCTTGGTGTGGGGCTCATCTCCAATTTTTGCCAGGGGCGGAGGATAACAAGGATCGCGGGAGGAGAGTATGTCGACGGTGAATATCAAGGAGCTTTTGGAGGCGGGCGTCCATTTCGGTCACCAGACGAAACGATGGAACCCCAAGATGGCGAAGTTTATCTTCGGTGAGAAGAATGATATTTATATCATTGATCTCAAGAAGACGGTCAAAAAGTTTTCGGAAGCCTATGGTTTCGTCAGGAAGACCGTCTCCGAAGGCGAATCGATTCTATTTGTCGGGACGAAGCGACAGGCCCAGGACATCATCGAGGAAGAGGCCAAGCGCTGCGGGATGTTCTACGTCAACCAACGATGGCTCGGCGGGATGCTGACGAATTTCTCGACCATCAAAAAAAGCATCGAAAAGTTGAAACGACTGGAGACCGCACGTGATGACGGCACTTATGAGCGCCTTCCCAAGAAGGAAGTGATCAAGCTCGAAAAAGAGAGGATACACCTGGACAAAAATCTGGGCGGCATCAAGCAGATGAACGGGCTGCCCGGGGTTATTTATGTGGTGGACACCCGAAAAGAACAGACCGCCGTCCTGGAAGCGAACCGGTTGGGAATTCCGGTGGTCGCGATCGTTGATACCAACTGCGACCCGGACGAGGTGGACTATATCGTGCCCGGAAACGACGACGCCATCCGGTCGATCCGATTGATTACCTCTCGGATCGCCGACGCGGTGCTGGAGGGTCGGCAAGTTCAAGGACACGGACCGGGTGCCGACGCGGGAAGTCGATCCGAACTACCGGCCGCCTCCTCCGCCGGCGCCGAAGTTCACGAGACCGTGGCCGGTGGAGCGGGGAGCGGGAAAGTCGGGGTCGCGGGTTGATGATGTTCAATGGCAGAGGGTGGAAATAGATGACCGTTGGAGCAGATCAGATCAAGGAACTGCGGGAAAAGACCGGGGCGGGTATCATGGACTGCAAGAGCGCCCTGACCCAGAGCGACGGGGATTTGGAAAAGGCGATCGACTATCTGCGTAAGAAGGGATTGGCTGCGGCCGGTAAGAAGGCCGGACGCGCCACCTCCGAAGGTTGGATCGGCGCCTATATCCATGCGGGAGGAAGAATCGGGGTCTTGGTCGAGGTGAATTGTGAAACCGATTTCGTCGCCCGAAACGACGAGTTCCAGGATTTGGTTCACGACCTGGCCTTGCAGGTGGCGGGCTCGCATCCTCCGCCCCGGTACGTTCGTATCGAAGAAGTGCCTCAAGCGGAAGTTGACCGGGAGAAAGAGATCTATGCTGTACAGGCCCGCGAGGCCAAAAAACCTGAGCCGGTGATTCAGAAGATGGTCGAAGGAAAAGTGGAAAAATTCTACCAGGAGGTCTGCCTGCTGGAGCAGGGTTTTATTAAGGATCCTCAAGTCAAAATCAAAGATCTCATCGCCCAGAAGATCGCCAAGTTTGGCGAGAATATCCAGGTCCGTCGCTTTGTCCGCTGGCAGCTCGGGGAACAGAACAGCTAGCGGGGCGGCCCTCTACTGTTCCGAGGTGAATGTACTGTAATCTTCCGAGGGGGATCCGGCAGGACGGGCTGAATCATCATCGAATCTCGTGTTCAACCCCACGAGACCCACCTGTTCAGTCGCCTCCCCACCCGACTTTGGGGGAAACTCAGATTTCGACCGACGGCCCCACAGGTGCCAAATACCGCCGCATTCTGCTGAAGCTCAGCGGAGAGGTGCTCGCGGGAGAACTGGGTTACGGGATCGACCCTCAGGTCCTAGACACGGTTGCGGAGCAGATCCAGGAGATCCACGCGCTCGGCGTGGAGACCGCGGTTGTCATCGGCGGGGGGAACATCTTCCGAGGGATCGCCGCCAGCGCGACGGGGATGGAGCGCACCTCCGCGGACTATATGGGGATGCTCGCCACGGTATTAAACGCCCTCGCCCTGCAGAACTACCTCGAGAAAAAGGGGGTCGTCACCCGGGTCCAGACGGCGATCGAGATGAGGGAATTGGCCGAGAGCTATATTCGCCGTAAGGCAATCCGGCACCTGGAGAAAAAGAGAGTCGTCATCTTCGCAGGGGGAACCGGCAACCCTTATTTCTCAACCGACACGGCCGCCGCCCTCCGGGCGATGGAGATCGGGGCGGAAGTCATCCTCAAGGGGACAAAGGTCGACGGCGTCTTCGATCGGGACCCGCTGAAGGAACCGAACGCAAAGAAATACGACGAGCTGACCTTCTTCCAGGTGATCGAGAAGAGGCTCAAGGTCATGGATTCAACCGCCGTAACCCTCTGCATGGACAACGACCTCGCCATCATTGTCTTTAACATCAAAGATAAGTCCAATATAAAACGAATCGTTCAAGGGGAAAAGATCGGCACGTTGGTGACCAAACCCCGATAAACCGAGGCAGCCGGATGAGCGATTTCAAAAAGGTGATGCTCGAAAAAATGGAGGCGTCGGTGGATCACCTGCGAAAAGACCTTGCCGGGATTCGCACCGGCCGCGCCTCCCTCGCCCTCTTTGACAGTATCCTTGTGGACTACTATGGAACTCCCACGCCGATCCGTCAGATTGCGACCCTCTCTACGCCGGATCCTCGCCTGGTCGTGATGCAGCCTTGGGATGTCAAGGCGATCCCGGAGATCGAAAAGGCGATTTCGGCTTCCGGGATCGGGCTCACCCCGACCAACGACGGGAAGTTGATTCGTATCTCGGTTCCCCCCCTGACCGAGGAGCGCCGCAAGGAACTGGTCAAGCTCATCAAAAAGATGGGCGAAGAGACCAAAGTGGCGATTCGGAACATTCGGCGGGAGGTGAATGAAGAGATCAAGGAAATGCAGAAGTCGGGGAACATGTCCGAAGACCTGCACCGCAAGAGCCAGGACGAGGTTCAGAAGCTTACCGACCAACTGATTCAAAAAGCGGACGACGTCGTGAGAAAGAAAGAGAAAGAGGTGCTGGAGGTCTAGCACTCCTCTCTTTTTGATAGAGGGAACGGGGTTTTCCTTCGGTTCCGTCGGGAGGTAGGCCCCACGGGATCTTTTAAGAGGCTTCAAGGGGTCTCGATGGAGGGGCCTCCGAGGGGTCGGGTTGTCCCGTTCCTCCGGGGGGAGCGGATTGATGGCTCGGCCCCCATTTCCAGGGTCGCTTCGTCAGCCTGGAGATGCCGGAAGGGTTCTCGTGGGCTGGAAAGGTTCTCGTGGGAAGGACCGCTCTCTTCCCCTTGGTTTGAACGCATGGTGCGCGGTCGGGAGGAGCCAGATCGGGCCTGACGTGAGCCGTCAATGGACTCGCCCCAGTGAGGGGGTTCCTGTTTTTCCGAGGTTCTTAGGGCGGGGGACCTTCGTCATGCTGATTTTCCTCGCAGGTTGCGGCCACCTTTTCCAGGACGCCGTCCCATCAGCCCCGCCGAGGCCCGAGGAGCACCTTCGTCTCGGAGAGCGGTACGAAGCGGAGGGGAAAATTCCTCTCGCACTCCAAGAGTATGAATTCGCCTTGCCGGAAGGGAATCGGCCCGATGTTCTGGCCCACCTCGGGAATACCTATCAACTGTTGGGGGACATTCCCCGAGCGGAGTCCTTTTTTCTTCAATCTCTCAAGGAGAATCTCGACCAGCCCCTGGTCCTCAATAACCTTGCCGCGCTCTATGCAACCCAGCGGATGCACCCGGATTGGGCGGAGAAGTTCGTAACGCGGGCCCTACGACTGGATCCCGAGCGCCAGCCCTACTACCTTCAAACGCTCTCGGAGGTCTATCTGGTGCAAGGGCGTTATGAGGAAGCCCTGGAAGCTGTGGTCCGAGCGCAGCGGACGGCCCCGGCAGACCCTCTCCTGCAGAAGAGCCTCGATTTTCTCAAAGCACGGATCGAGGCCCTCGCCTGCGGCCCGGACTGCTCGAAGGAGAGAGGCCGATCGGACCGTTCCGAGGCGCCCCGTGCCAGCGGGGCGCGGGAGCCCTGATGGGCGAACATCCTACCACTGCCGAGATCGATCTTCAGGCCCTGGATCAGAATTTAGCTCAGGCGGTTTTTTGCGCGAGAGGCCGGCCGATTCTCGGCGTTGTCAAGGCGAACGCGTACGGTCACGGCGCTCTCCCGCTCGCCAGGCGTTTGTCGATCCGAGGGGTTCAGATGCTGGGGGTCGCTTTTCTAAATGAGGGGATCGAGCTGCGGGAGGGAGGGATCACACTGCCCGTTCTCCTTCTGGCAGGCTGTTTTCGCGAAGAAGTTGCCGAGGTCTTTGAGCATCGGCTTATTCCGGTGGTCTACGATCAGTCCGTCGTGGAAGCCCTGGGCCGAGTCGCCAGTTCCCGCGGCGGCGTCTGCCCCGTCCACGTTAAAGCCGATACGGGAATGGGACGAATCGGCCTGAGGGAAAAGGAGATCCTCTCCTTCGTCGAGAGGGCTGCGGCCACGATGGGGATACGCGTGGAGGGGGTCCTGTCCCATTTTTCCGAGGCCGATATCGAGGACCGGAGTTCCGCCTCGGAGCAGATTCGACGCATGCGGGAGATCCGGCAGGGGCTGATGGATCGCGGAATCCAGATCCCCTTCTATCACATGGCCAACAGCGCCGCAGTGATGGACCTTCCCGCCGCCCATTTGGACCTGGTCCGGCCCGGTCTGATGCTCTATGGGTATTCACCCTTCGAGAAGAGAAGCCCTCTTGCTCTGAGACCCATCCTGGGATGGTTCACTCGGATCAGCGCCCTGAAACGGGTACCCGCCGGCACTCCCATCAGCTATGGGCGCACCTTCGTCACCCAGCGAGAGAGTCTTATCGCGACCGTCCCGATCGGATACGCGGACGGCTATCCGCGCTCGCTATCGAATCGGGGCGAGATGATCGTACGGGGGATTCGGGTGCCGGTCGTCGGGAGGGTCTGTATGGACATGCTCATGCTGGATGTCACCGAAGTCCCTGGTTTATCGGCGCACGAGCGCGTCACCGTCCTCGGAGAGGATGGCGGCGAATCTATTTTCGCCGACGAACTGGCGCGCCGCTCAGGGACGATCCCATATGAGATCCTCTGCGGCATCGGTCGGCGGGTCGCCCGCTACTATCGCGATCCGGGTGAGGGAACTGCGGGCTCCAAGGGCGGCTGACTCGCTTCACCGCGTGGAGTGATCGGGGAAGAGGGAAGGGCGCATGGATTGGATTGAGGCGTTGGGGCGGGGGACCATCTCCTTCGTTACCGAAACCGGACAGGCGAGCCTGACCCTTTGGCGGTCCATCCTCGCGGCCTTCCGACCTCCTTTGGGGTTTCGAAACCTCATGAAGCAGATGGAGGAGATCGGGGTGAACTCCATCCCCGTGGTCCTGATCACCGCGACCTTCACGGGGATGGTTCTGGCCCTGCAGAGTCACACCGGTTTTAGACGATTTAATGCCGAAAGCCTGGTGGGAACGGTGGTCGCCCTTTCGATGACCCGGGAGCTGGGGCCGGTGCTCACTGGGCTGATCGTCTCCGGGCGCGCCGGCGCGGCGATGGCGGCGGAACTCGGGACCATGAGGGTGACCGAGCAGATTGATGCCTTGGCGACCATGGCGGTTGATCCGATCAAATACCTGATTACCCCCAGGGTCCTGGCGGGCATGATCATGCTTCCCGTCCTGACGGTTTTTTCAGATATCATAGGAATTGCCGGGGGTTATGTGATCTCCGTCCGGCTTCTCGATGCGAATTCGGGGATCTATTTACGCAGGACCACGCAATATCTGGAGGTCAACGATATCATGGCCGGCTTGGTCAAAGCCGCGGTTTTTGGCGTGCTGATCTCCGCAATCAGCTGCTATAAAGGGTTCAATACCGCAGGAGGTGCCCAGGGGGTGGGGGAAGCGACGACCCGAGCCGTGGTGATCTCGATGATGCTCATCTTGATCTCCGATTATTTTATGACGGCCTTCTTCTTTTAAAATCGAAAAGGGAAGCCCGTCCCAGATTGAAGAGGCTCATGTCCGAACAATCCGTTGTCATCGAGTTGAGTGATCTTCATAAGTCCTTCGGGGCGCATCAGGTTCTGGAGGGGGTGAATCTGGAGGTTCTCTCCGGGGAGAGCGTGGTGATCATCGGCGGGAGCGGCACGGGAAAGAGCGTAATCCTCAAACACATCATCGGCCTCCTTGCGCCGGATCGGGGAAAGGTTCTGATCGACGGGACCGATCTTGCCACACTCTCCGAAGAGCGGCTGAGCGACATTCGAAAGAAATTCGGAATGCTGTTCCAGTCGGCAGCACTCTTTGACTCCATCTCCGTGTGGGAAAATGTCGGGTTTGCTTTACGGCAGCACACACGAAAGAGCGACGCCGAAATTCGGGCCATCGCCACCCAGAAGCTTTCAATGGTCGGGCTCAAGGGGGTCGAGGATAAGATGCCGTCGGATCTGTCGGGGGGAATGAAAAAAAGAGTGGGTTTGGCCCGGGCGATCGCAATGGAACCGAAGATCCTGCTCTACGACGAGCCGACGACCGGGCTGGACCCCATCATGGCTGATGTGATTAACAATCTGATTGGCGACCTCAAGCAGAGGCTTTCGGTGACCTCCGTCGCGATTACCCATGACATGAAGAGTGCCTACCAGATTGCGGACCGCATTGCGATGCTTTACCAAGGGAAAATCGAGCAGGTCGGTACACCCGAAGAGATCCGAAACAGTAATGACCCGGTGGTCGTACAGTTTATCAACGGAAGGGCGAGTGGCCCGATCAGCGTCCTGTAGGAGAAGCGTTGAGGGGATTCACAACGGAGGCAAAAGTCGGCTTGGCGGTCCTGCTGGGGGCGGGTCTGCTCGTCTTCATGACCTTCAAGGTCGGGGGATTCAGATTGCGCGAGCAGGGGTATCGGCTGAACGTCGTCTTCAATTCCACGGGGGGGCTCGACAAGAAGTCTCCGGTTCGTTTGGCCGGGGTGGACATCGGTCGGGTGGAGGACATCGGTTTGACGGACTCCAAGGCGAAGGTGCTCCTGAGAATCCGGCCGGAGGTCCACCTGAAAAAAGGGACCAAGGCGGCCATCCGCTCGACCGGGCTCTTAGGGGACAAGTATACCGAGGTGATCCCCGGAAAGGGCCCGGAACTGCTCAAAGACGGCGACACGATCGAGGCCGCGCCGCCGGTGGCGGACATCGAGAACCTGATGGGGCGCTTCGATTCAATCGCCGACGATATCCAGAAGGTGACCGGCTCATTGCGCGAGGCGCTCGGGACGGAGGCGGGGGAACAATCGCTCAAAGAGATTGTGGCGAACATCCGTGAGCTCTCCCGGGGGATCAGCGAGCTGGTCGATGCGAACAAGGAGGGAATTGGAAAGACCGTCGAGAATTTGGAGGTCTTTTCGCGCTCCCTTCGGAGCCAGGGCGACCAGATCATGACCGCCTTAAAGGAAATCACGCGAAAGATTTCGAGCGGGGAGGGGACGCTCGGCAAGCTCGTGAACGATGACTTGGTCTACACCAAGCTCAGCCGATCCTTGGACGACCTCGACGATTCGCTCAGGAGCGTGAGCGTCATCACCAAAAGAGTTGAACAGGGCCAGGGGACGATCGGGAAGCTCTTCACCGATGATAAAGCCTATGACCAGTTGAACAGCTCCCTGACGGCGTTAAGCAGCGCGGTCAGCCGGATCGAGCGCTTCAAGGTGGATATCGGGTTCCGTGGGGAGCATCAGTTTGCGGCCGGCCTCACCAAAGGATATTTCTCCGTGAGCCTGCAGCCGAGAGACGACAAGTATTACCTGGTCGAGCTGGTTGAGGATCCCCGCGGCCGCGTGACCAAGACGACCGATCAGGTCTTGGTCAACGGGGTCGTGCAGAATGTCCAGGATGTCCACATCGAGCAAAAGCTGAAGTTCAGCGCGGAATTTGGAAAGCGGGTCTCGGACTTGGGGCTTCGGGTGGGGTTGGTCGAAGATACTTTCGGATTGGGGGTGGACTATTACCTTCTCGATGACGCCCTTCGCCTCACCTACGAAGCGTGGGACTTCAACAGCGACGATCCGCAGGGGAACCGGCCCCACATGAAGGTGTGGGCAAACTATACCTTTTTCCGATATCTCTCGGCGAGTGCCGGGTGGGACAATTTTTTAAATAGAAAGATCGCGACCCCGTTTCTGGGTGCCGGGTTGAAATTTAGTGACGACGATCTAAAATACCTTCTCGGCGCGGTAACGTTCATCCGCTAAGAAGAGGCGCATGCCCCGACCCGTCGGAGCGGATCAACGAGCTGGAGGCGGACCGGGTGCGCGATGCGATCACGGCGGATCAGGACAAGGCCGTGAAGACCCTGATCAAGGCCGTGCCCGAGGAGCCATGGAAAGAGCCAGAGAGGGATTGCGGGTATGACATCGCCGAGGCGGTGCACAGCACCGAGAAGAGCGAGAAGGCCTTTCGTCTGATCCTCTAAGCGGGAGATCTGCCCCCAGCCGGATCTGTTTAATGGCGAAAAGTACGTCTATCACGTGGTGGCCAGCACAGGAGCAGAAGAGTGCCGTTGAGGCCCTCAACTGGCATCACCAGCGGGGGCAGGCGGAGAACTTCAATAAGAAGCTCAACTGGGGCTTTGGAATGGAGCAGATGCCCTGCGGTTGGAGCTTCGCCAATACAGTCTTCTTCCGCATCGGGGTAATTGCGTATAACCTATTTATCGGTTTCAAGCGCCTCTCCGGCCCCCGTCTTGGGAGACCCAGAGCATCGGCACGTTTCGCTGGAAGATGCTGCTGGCCGGCTCGTGCGCCATGGCGGGCAGGTGGTCCTCAAACTTTGTGTGGAGGCCGGGAAGCGGGCGCTCTTGGAAGCCATTCGGTGGAAGTCCTTTGAGCTTTGCGTGGCGACCTGAGGGAAACCGGTTCGCAAATGCCGATGGGATTTAACGGGGAGGGGTCTGTCCAACAGTGACGGAAAATGACCTCGAGATCCTCCCCAGAGAGCCGATCGAGGTCTTTGGTTCGCTGAACGGATCAGCGGGTTTCTAAAAAAAGCCCCGATGACCCCAAGGCCCACGATACCGACTCCGATCGCTGTTCTTGGGTCGCGGGTCCGCACTTGACTTTCAAAATATTTTACCGATATGCTATTTGCCTCCGACCGACCTCCATTTTCGAGCACTCATCGACAGGAAACCGGCATGATCGCTACTGGACTCTCCTCTGAAAGCTTCTCGGAAAGGGTGCCCCTATTGATCCTGCTGTTCGTCCTCCTGTTCTCCTGCACCCCGACCGGTCCCGAGGGAATGGTTCGAATTCCGGCAGGGGAATTCACCATGGGAACCGATGAGGTCGACCCCGAAGACACGGCCCTCAAATTGGGACTGGTCAAACCTTGGTATGAAGATGAACACCCCGCTCATCGTGTCCGCCTTCCTGTCTATTTTATCGATCGATTCGAGGTCACTGTAGACCAGTTCAAGAAATTCTCGGAGACCACGGGCCATCGGGTCCCCCCCTCCTGGCTTGATGGCGCCCCTCCGGCGGGCGAAGAACGGCTGCCCATGGTGCTGGTAACCTTTGACGATGCCCAAGCCTACTGCCGATGGGCGGGGAAGAGGCTCCCCACCGAGGAGGAATGGGAAAAAGCCGCCCGGGGCTCCGATGCAAGAGTCTACCCGTGGGGAAACCAGTTTGATCCCGACCGGGCGAATGTGGGGGGCTCACATCCGAACCGCATGCCAATCGGGAGCTTTCCGAAGGGAGCCAGCCCCTATGGGGTGCAGGACTTGATCGGGAACGTGTGGGAATGGACCGACAGCTGGTATCGCCCCTATCCGGGTAACGATTACCAGAGTCCCAACTTTAAACGTTCCGTCCGGGTTATACGGGGAAATTCCTGGTCTCCCATCGGCCACTTCTCCCCTGAAATGCATAAGAAACTCGTGCTCCATCATTCCACCGCAACGTTCCGTCTCTTTGCTCCGCCCGAAGCCGCCATTGAAGACGTGGGGTTTCGCTGCGCCCGGAGTGAATAGCCTCCCGACCTCGAGAGACCCGGCCGATGATCGACTCTCCCTCAAAGCTTCATTTTCTCGCCTCTGAAGCGGGGTGCCCCATGGCCAAGAAGATCCCCATCGGGTCCCGAACGCCTATGGGCGTCCTTGAAGCCGGGTGGCCGAAAGGACCGCGTTTCCTGCTGGAAAGTACCCGCCGGGGAGGCGGACTGGGGCGCTACTCGTTTACCGGCGGGAAACCTTATCGGCGCTTTGAGAGCCGAGCCGAGCGGGTCTGCCTGGAGCCGAACCGAGGAGATCCCCTTCTGCTCGCCGCGGTCCCCTCCCTCCGCCAGCTCCTCACCCGGGAATCAGTCCCTACCGTTCCGGGGCTCCCGCCCTTCCAGGGGGGAGCCGTCGGCTATTTTGGCTACGAATGGGCCCACCAATGGGAGGCGTTTCCCGCCCGGCAAAAGGACGATCTGGGGCTTCCCGACGTGGAGCTGCTCTTTATCGATCTTCTGGCCGCCTTTGATCATGCCGAGGGGGTCCTCTGGCTGATCTTCAATCCCGGAGGAGAACGATTCGGCTCCCAAGGGCGCCAGGCCCTCTGGGACGAAGGGGAAGAGCGCATCGCCTCTTTAGAAAATCGGCTGGGCGCGCCCCTCCCCGACCCAAGATGTCTTCCCCTCCTCCAGGGTGAAGGACTCCTGCCGCAGATGACGCGTGACGCCTACATCGAGAAGGTCTCGCGGTGTCAGGAGTATATCTGTTCAGGGGATATTTTTCAGGCGAACCTCTCCCACCGTTTTTCGATGCCGTTGGGATCGACCTGCCCGCTGGCCCTGTATCAGAGACTCAGCGAGATCAATCCTTCCCCGTTTGCCGCATACCTGGAGACGGGGAATGTCACTCTTCTCGGCGCCTCGCCGGAGCGGTTGATTCAGCGTTCCGGTCCCCTCGTCTCGACCCGTCCGATTGCGGGGACGCGCCGACGGGGGCTCAATTCCGAGGACGACCGGCGCCTGGCCCGAGAGCTCTTGGGGGACCCGAAGGAGCGGGCCGAACATATCATGCTGGTCGATCTGGAGCGAAATGATCTGGGAAAGATCTGCCGTTTCGGGTCCGTGAGGGTCGATGAATGGATGGACATCGAGCGTTACTCTCATGTACTCCATATCGTTTCAAATATCACCGGGGAACTGCGGCCCGATCGGGACGCGGTTGACCTGCTGCAGGCGACTTTTCCGGGAGGAACCGTCACCGGGGTCCCCAAAATCCGTTGCATGGAGATCATCGATGAACTGGAACCGGTGACTCGGGGGCCCTACACAGGGGCGCTGGGATATCTCTCAACCGGAGGAGAGATGGACCTCTCGATCGTCATCCGGACTCTGATCGCCACACGGGAGGTCCTTTATCTGCAGGTAGGGGCGGGCATCGTGGCTGATTCGGTACCGAGCAGGGAGTATGAGGAGACGATTTCGAAAGCGGCAGCCGCCATGGCCGCCCTCTCGAGAAACCGGGCTTGGTCTTCATCGGGTCGGATTTAAATGTGGATTTTTCTCAACGATCGTTGGGTCTCGCAGGAGAGGGCCAAAGTCTCCGTCTTTGACCACGGATTCCTTTACGGCGACGGGGTCTTCGAAACCCTTCGAGCCCGCAAGGGGGTGATCTTAAGCCTCACCCGTCACCTTGAGCGTCTCCACCGCTCCGCCGCAGGAATCAGCCTCTCTGTTCCGGCAATTGCGTGGGAGTCCCTTCTTAAAAGGGCACTGAAAAAAAACAGTCTTCGGGAAGCTCTGGTCCGGATCACCTTGACCCGCGGACCCGGTCCCGCTTCACCCTCCGTCCGGGCGTGTCTGGATCCGACCCTGGTGATCTTTGCCAGGCCGTTTCGGGGACATCCCCGGTCCTTCTATCTACGGGGCGTCTCTGCGGTGCTCGCGAAAACCCGGAGGAATTTCAAGAAGGCCCTGGATCCGGAAATCAAATCAGGAAACTTACTCAACTCGATTTTGGCGTATCGAGAAGCAGAGGTCGCCGGGGCTCAAGAAGCGATTCTATTGAATACCCGGGGCTCTCTGACCGAGGGAAGCGTGAGTAATCTCTTTTTCCTGCGCGGAGGCGTCCTCTTTACACCTTCCCTGAAGGCGGGGATTCTCCCCGGAATTACCCGGGAGCGGGTCCTCGCCCTCGCGCGCCAGCAGGGCATGGCGACGAAGGAGGGATCCTTTTCGTCCTGGCTTCTTCGGAGCGCGGACGAGGCTTTTTTAACCAGCACTTCCTGGGAGATCGTCCCGCTCACCTTTTTGGACGGAAATCCGATCGGCTCGGGCCGACCCGGGAAAACCACCCGGCGCTTGATCGCTCTCTTTCAGGAGAGTGTCCGCCAGGAGGTCAACGCGACCTCGACCGCGCGCCTGAATTCGGCGATGGTAAACGGCCGCTCCAAGGGAACGCGTCCCGATCGTTGAAAAATCCCTTCCGGACTGGGGTCTTTCGCAAGAGTCTCTTCCGAGACCGAGAAGAGGAGCCGCTCAGGGAGCAATGGAAATTCCTGATCGAGCCTCTCGTAAAAATCCGAAAGGTTCATGTCGGGAAGGGGCACGGCCGCGAAGATCAGGTCGTAGTCTGCGTTCGCAAGAATTTTTTCGAATGCCGCTGCGGCGCTCCTGACCGGGTGGACGGTAATTCCTTGGGATCGGAGCACATACGCGCACATCTCTAAAATAACCTCCGAGGAGTCGATCACGAGCACCACTTTGCCTCGCAGGTCTCCTTCCGACGATGCGGGTCTCGCCGGTTCCTCGGCGATCGCGGGAAGCAAAACGGAAAAACAGCTTCCCCTCCCCACCTCGGTATCGACCCGGATCTCTCCCCCATGTTCCTTGACGATTCCGTATGAAATTGAAAGCCCCAGCCCCGTTCCGACGCCGACCTCTTTGGTCGTGAAGAATGGCTCGAATATCCTGGGTAGAACCTCCGGGAAAATTCCGGGGCCATTGTCCTCAAACGAAAGAATGACCCGGGATCCACTCTGGCGGCTCCTCACCGTCAATACCGGACGAGCGGGGTTGTCCCGCGGGGTCAGGAGCGCCTGATGGGCATTATGGATAATACTGAAGAAGACCTGCTGCATTTGGTGGACATCGATCCAGCAACGGGGGAGATCGGGCGAAAAATCCTCGACGACACGTATCCCGTCCGTTTCGATCTGATATCCCTTGAGCTCCAGGGCGCGCTCCAGCACCGCGTTTACATCCTCCAGATCCCGCTGCGGTTTATGGTGCCGCGCGAAAGTCAGCAGGTTCCGGATGATTTCGGAACAGCTCATCGCTTCCTTGAAGATCGTATCCAAGTATTCCTTGTGCTGCGGATTCTCGACGGAATTCATCATCAGCTGCGCGTAACCGATCACGCTTGTGAGGGGATTATTGAGCTCATGCGCTACCCCGGAGACCAGCTCTTCGATGGCCGAGAGTTTCTCCGTCTGGACCAGATGGCGCTGCAGTGATTCCAGCTCCCGGACCTTCCCCGCAAGATCGCGATAAAGGCCGGCATTTTCGATTGCGATCGCAGCCTGTGATGCGAAGGTCAGCAGGAGCTCCATTCGATCCTGTTCAATGTCGGTTCCCCGAACGAGGGAAGGCGCGTAGAGGCCGATCACCCCGATCACCTTTCCTTTGACCATGAGCGGAATTCCAATCATCGACCGGATCCCGCTTTGCGCCGCCGCCCCTTTGAGGATGAATCGAAGGTCTTCCTGGACATCCGGGACAAAAATAGGAATGCGACGCTTGAAGACCTCCCCCGTAACCCCCTCCCCCGGTCTGAAGGCCATTCGCGCAGCGGCCCCCTCCTCATCCTGCCATCCCCGCAAGGCCGCGAGCTCCAGCAGGTCCTTTTCCCCGCTGTAGAGCATCACCCAGGCGGATCGCGCGCCGAAGATCTCTGAGAGAAGGTCCAGAACTTTCTCCAGCACCTCACGGAATTCGATCGTCGAAGAAATGGTCTGCCCGAATTGAAATAACGCCAGAGCCTCCCGGCTGCGCCTCTCTTTATCCGCATCGATCCGGCGGCTCTCGATCGCGACCGCCACCTGCTTGCAGACCGACACCAGCAGCTCGACCTCCTCCTGTTGGAGTGAATAGACGGTACGGGAAAAAAACCAGACCACGCCGATGACCTCACCCCACGCCAACAGCGGAATTCCGATATATCCTTGAATCCCCTCATGTTCCAGCAGGCCCTTGCGGTCGGGAGACGTGAGCGGATCCTGCTGAATATTGGCAGACACATAGGGCTTGCCGCTCTGGGCGACTCTTCCGGAGAGCCCTTCTCCCAGACGCAGCCGCTCAGAGCGTAAGGCCTGCGCAAACCCCTCCGAAAGGCCCCGGGAGAGGAACAATTCCAGATCTTGGGTGTGCCGATCGATCAGAAAGATGCCCGCCGCGTCCACGGGGATGCGCTCGGATGTTTTTTCCAGAAGACGGTCAAATATCCCAGGAATATCCAGCGCTCCGCCCAAAGCGTCTGCCATGGTGTTGAGAAACGAGAGATTATGGTTGTTCCGTTCTTGGTCTCTAATGCGGATCTCAAGATCGCGTTCAATGAGGAGACTCCTGAAGATGGCCAAGAGAATCACTGAAACCGAGAAGACCTGCAGAAGGTGATCGTCTCCCCCCTTGATAATGGAATAGGTGACGACGAGCGGAATAAAGACCAAGAGGACCGAGGGAAGGTAAAGGTGCAGGATCCCCGTCGCCGGCTTAGTTGTCGTCGCGTTTTTCAATCGGCACAGGGCCGCGCCGCTGAACATCAGAAAGGCCGCCATCCATCCCAGATGAGAGAGTTCTACGAGCCACGGTCGGTTGCCGGAAATCCCGAGGCCCTCCAATAAATTCCCGAGTGCCAGCGAGAGCACTCCCAAATACCTGAGGGACCAGCCATTTACACGAACCTCTTTATCCTGGTAGATCAGAATAGACGAGAAAAGCAGGAGCAGATCCCCGACCTGATAGATCGGCAGGAGGATTCTCGAGGTCGCCATCGGCTTTCCCGGAAATGCGCGAGAGAGCGGCCAGGCGACCAGGAGCGAGGCGGCGGCCAACAGAACGAAATCGAGCGACCGTTTGAGCTTGGCATAGCGGTCGGCGAGCGGATAGAGGGTCCAAAGGCCCCAGAGGTGAAGGGAAACATAGGCGAGGTAGGCGGCTTCCTCTATGGGCACAGAAGGGGTGTCCTTAAGCATCGAGACCCCCCTTCCCACTCCCCAGCAGAGAGAGCCGAGGCTGAACCGACGCCAAAAGAGGCTCTCGGGGGACTGGACCTTATCTTTGGCGATCCAAGACACCGCGGTGGCGAGGAAGGGAACCGACAAGAGCATGATCGACGCGAGGCCGGGTTTCTTGATCTCAAGAATGAGATAGACGAGGAAGGGTGCGGAGAGTGCCAAGAGGGCGTATCGTTCACCGGGCTTCACGGGAAAGCGATCCACCTTTCAGTAAAGAGAGCTCGACTATAAAAAATCCCTCCAAAGATGTCAATAAAAATCGCAAAAAGGGGAAACGAGGCCTTTCAGACGGACATTAGAGGATTAAGACCCCAGATCTCCCGGTCGAACTTCTTGAAGGACCCGTGAATCCCGTGATCGGTGGACCCGAGGGTTTGGTTCTCAACAGAGAGATTCAATCCCCTTCCCAGGACGAGGGCGCCGAAGCGCCCTCCAGGGCCACCGACCGGGGCTTCTCACCTGTGGGTGATCCGCTCGTCAGACTCCCAGATCAACACCTCGGCACCGCTTTCGCGGTCGGCTGTAATCCGGGGAGTTCCAGCCGCGCATAGGCGAGCCGCATCTCCCGCTTCCAGCGTCCCCGCGCCTTCCAGCACCACAGAGCCCTTTGCAACATAGAGGTGAACAGAGGGTGCGGCCGGAATGTTCACCGAGACTCCGGGTCCCAGCCTTCCTCCCCACAAGGCCGCTCCCTTTTGCCGGATAGAAATAGCAGCATCATGGCCTCTCCCTGAGGCGATCGGAACCAGCTCTCCCTTCGCCAGATCGGCGTTAACATCAAATTGCTCATATCCGGGTTTGATCCGTTCGGTATCCGGGAGGACCCACATTTGAATAAAATGGACGGGTTCCCGGCCGCTGGGATTCATCTCGGAATGCCAGATCCCGGTTCCGGCACTCATCCGCTGGGCAAGCCCGGGATAAAGAGTCCCCTTATTCCCCTCGGAGTCCTTATGTTCAAGTTCACCCTCCAAGATCCAGGTAACAATCTCCATATCCTGATGGGGGTGGGTCATAAACCCGGTCCCGGGCTGGACGGTGTCGTCGTTATTCACGATTAATAACCCGTGGCCGACATTCTCGGGATCATAGTGCGGCCCAAAACTAAAGCTATGTCGGGAGGACAGCCAGCCGATTCGGGTTGAGAACCGGTCCGATCCCTTGCGGATGTCCGTTTCAATCTTCTCTTTATTTCTCATACTGCAATCTCCTGATCTACTCCGCGGTGCCGTTCGCACTCTCGGACATCATTTTTTCCCAAATCCGACAGAGTCGGCGCAGTTGCTCCTGCTCCTCGCCGGCCCACTCCATTCGGAACGCGTGGCCGAAACCACCAGGAAATCCGGAACAACCCCATCCGGCCCCAGGGGCTCGCCCCGCAGACATCCAGCAGAGCCAAGAGCGATCTGCGCGGCATGTCCAATATGTGCCTCCTCCAACCAATCGGCTCCTCTTTGAAGAGGTGCATGCGGATGAAGGAGTCTACATCTGGCGCGAGCCGTGAGTCAGCATTCAATTCGCCTAAATATCTCGTTGCTTCTTCCAGTAACACGTCAATCTTATGATCCTGCAATTTAGACGTGGTGTCAACTTTGCAGGAGTAAATCTTTTATACTCGTATAGTTCCGGTAGACACCGGACTTGGAGCGCTTCTGCTTCCTCTTGTGCCGGGAGCGCAGTATCCGCACTTTCATCTCCAGGAGTCCGGACCCCGCTGAAGACCCGGTTGGGGTTCGCCACCCGGAAGTACTGGACCCACTGTGGCATTGAGATTTTTGATGATCTCCGGCCCCGCTGACCCGGAGAAACGCTGCGAATCTTGGACGATCTGGAGACAAAACTCTACGTCGAAGCGCCCACAGCGGAACAGCGAAAATTGCTGAAGGCGGTTCGCGAATTTGACGACTATATTATCTCCAACCCGCAATTCATTCCGAACTACGGCGAGCGCTACCGGCAGGTGGAACCGATTTGGACAGCCTTCATTGAGTCGGCGGCCGCAGGCGTTCAAATACCGGATCCTCCCAGCAAAGGTGTTATTGTAACCACCAAGAAAAATCTGGCACCTCGGCGCAACGTCATTCGATTTCACAATCATAGAGATACCAAATCGTTTGTTTTACGGGGGAACATCCGCTAAAGGTTCCTTAAAATTTGGAAAGTCCTTTGAGGGATACTCCCGTTTTCGGGCGATGTGCAGAGAAACCCACTTTGGAAACTACACGGCGAATCAGCAATACACCATGGACTATGGGGACCGGTTTCGAAATCAGGAAAAGATCGCCACCGGGTTTGTAGAATCGGCCATCAATCAGATGGTCAGTAAAACGGAGGGTTAAAAAACAGAAGATGACATGGACCAGAAGGGGGGCGCATCTGATTACAGATTCGAACGCGTGTCATCAATAGCGATTTACGAAGAGACTTCTACCGATGGTACCCGGGATTCCTTGACCGCAGAGACACCGAGGCCTCTCGCGGCGTAGCCCCGTTTTTTTAATGGCTTCGGCTTCAGTAAGATAGGGCCATAAAACCGACCGCAGGGTCAGGCGAAAGAGACTTTACCATGGTCGTCGCAATGCGTGCCATGAGCATGGTGACGATGCCCTTCGACAACATAGTCCGCGTGACCCTGGTGTGGAAGCGCTTCACATCCACAATCTTTACCGTGCTGATGGCCCTATCGTGACTTGCACAGCTATGATCTGACGTACAACGGTCAGGACTCGCAGCGGATACTTCTAATGAATGCTCGTCAACATGACCTTCGTGCGCCGAATGGAGATGGCCGTCGTGAAGATAATCAATGTGGCCGCCATGGCGAACAGCCCTATGAAGTCGCTCCTGTGAGCGTGGTCGTGATTTCTGTGGGTTTCATGATTCGCCGTCATAATCTAATCCTTTCAGCGAAACTTACTCTCAGCTTATTGCAGCTTATTGCTACTTTTTAATCTTTCGGACCCTTTTTTGGGAAACTCTTCGTTTTTTATATTAGAATTTTCCTAATTACGAAGCCAATCTATTCTCCGTACATCTTCAAAAGTGGGAGTCGCTGGAGGGAGGCCAATTCGTCCCGCAAGACCAGCGAGCTGTGCGTCAGGGCGCTGGGGCGCTCGCAGCTCTTAAACAGCAGCATCTCCAGTTCATCGGCTCCCAGGCATCCGAGCCCCTCGGCCTACTTCAGGGCAGAGGCGATCTGATCGGTCCTGTAGCGTTTGTGAAGACGCAGGATCCAGCCTCCTCCCCCTTTTCGTGCCATTTACAAAGGCAGCGAGACCGAATGTATATACCTTAATCCAGCGATAGGCTTAGGAAATACTAATTCGGGATATAAATTCTGATGGTGGCGACGGTATTTCCCCAAGTGAGATCGCTCCGGCCTTCGAATCAGCCCTTAGGCCCGTCTCAGCACTTGTCTCAGTACAGAATGCCGGTTTTCAGGGTAAAGAGGCGGAAACCTCTCCCTTTCGATCCGATTCGTCCATTCCATCTCATCGGATCCCCCAATGTTCATTCTGCAATAGGAGGAGGGGAAAAAGAGGAAGACGGGAAGAACCCAAAAACTTTTCCACCGCGCCTTGTGCCCTATTGACTTAGCTCAAGGTGGCAGTATTGCGGGGAACGTAAACATTAACACGTAAATGATTCCCCGCAATTGATTCCTTGACCTTTTCCAAATCTTCAGTCTGCACAAGAAGCCTCCTACAAATCCTCCAGCTCGCCGGCGCCGACCTTCCCACCCTTATCGCAGAGCTGCGGAGCATCCCTTTGAGATATTTAAGACCCTTGGGCGAAAGCCCCGTTTCTTCCTGGTCTCCCTCAAGCGCGTTTTGTAGAACTGCACGTTCGAGCAGGCACCTATCTCGACCTGCGTATCAAAAAATATTATAAAGTATTATAATAACACTCCTAAAATTTAACCACCCGATTGACCGTTCTTCGTTGGCCCGGAGATTTCGGTGCAAAAAATCCTCGAAAAGGACACTTCGGTCCAATTCCCTCATCTGACCGTTCTGAAAGCATCCGCCGGGTCTGGAAAAACCTATACCCTCACGGCGAGAATCGCCCAGTTCCTTCTTTCTGAGAAGATCCCGAAAAACAAGCTCAGGAACCTACTCGCCATCACCTTTTCCAACAACGCCGCAAAGGAGATGAAGGAGCAGACCCTGAAATGGTTGAAAGGGGTGTACTTCGGAGACCCCGAACAGGTGGCGACCCTTTCGCAAATCGTTTCCCTGGATCCGGGCGAAATGAGGGAACGGGCCGGACGGCTCGTGGATGAGATCCTGGAGAACTACATCGATTTCCAGATCAAAACCATCGACAGCTTTATGGCGACGGTCTTTAGGTCGTCGGTCATTGATTTTGGATACAACCCCGATTTCGAGATCGTGATGGATAATACCTCCCTCATGGAGTATTCATTCAATCTCTTTCTTCGAAATGTGCGCGAGGGAACCCCTGAAGCGGCCGATTTAGAAAAACTCGTGGATGCCGTTCTCGATCAGGCGAAGGAGGATGCCTCCTACCTTTGGAACCCGTCTTCGGTCTTGCTCGAGGAGACGAAGAAGATCTACCGAAAACTCTCCGGCGCGGGGAAGGAAGTTCGGATCGTTGACTATCGCCGGGATCTGGATAGGATCAAAGAGCAGATCCGATCCTGCGCCGAGACTTTGGAGAGGG
>Ga0209167_10000313_pt1 | contig 40437 bp, 28 predicted proteins | sample Coa_R1_9_FD_187154 | JGI IMG/M metagenome (GOLD analysis project Ga0209167, IMG submission 187154) | Surface soil microbial communities from Centralia Pennsylvania, which are recovering from an underground coalmine fire - Coalmine... | ecosystem: Environmental > Terrestrial > Soil >...
GTCGAGAGCCGAAGAATAACGGGCGTTTCATAGACTTGGTCGCGATTTATGGCAAGCGGCGCCGAGCCGAAGCTCAGCGGCAGCGCCGAAGCGCTGGCCCCACAAGGTCAGAAGTGCCCGCGCCACGTTGGCTTTATCCAAGCTGCAGGACACCCGGATAGCTCACCTTCGTGCCTTCGACCCGCGCAAAGGGCGTCATCCGGTGCGGCTGCGCGAGCGTCACGCTCGATAATTCGAAAACGTCCGCACCCCTGGCTGCCAATGCGTCGCCGATCAGCGAACGGTGGCACCTCCACGGCACGGCTTCGGCGCACATGATCGCGACGCGGCGGGTTTTCGCTGCGTTCATCAGCTGGTCGAGGCCTTTTTCAAACTCGGGCGTCTCCATATAGTCCGCAAATCCGCGAAAGGAGAGATTGCGCCATCCTGCATTGGTTGAATCGGCACGGGGTTTGCGCAGCCCTCCCAACTCGGCAAGATGCAGATAATCGATTCCCGCTTGCCGCAGGGTTCCCGGCAGCGTTTCGCGGTTGAATTGGGGATTGTGGCGCGAGCGGGGTACAGTCCGCACATCCACCAGCAACTCGATCCGGTGCGCTTTGAGTAGTGCGACGAACTCTTCGGCGGAGCGGGTCGAGTGCCCCAGGGTGAATATCGGTTCCACCTGGTCCATTATCTGTTTCTCTCAGTGCAGGCTGTAGCGCCGCACCAATTCCCGCGCGCGCCCCGCGGTGACCAGCGAGGGATCGAAGTGCTCCTCGGGGCGCGCCCGTTCAACTGCGGCGCGCACCACTTTACCGCGTTCCGTGGACCATTGTTCGATATGGCGCTTCCATGGATAAGCCAGACCCCACGCGCAGATCAGGATGATCGCGACGCGCGCGCGGACCCTGAGCTGCGCGATCAGGATGCCGGCCATGGGCCCGAAGCACAGAAGGGAAATGTATTGGTAGCGTGAGCTGGTAGTGGTTGCAAGTCCGGTCGACCATCGGCTGTAACCGAGAGACGCGGCGACTATGAGATCGAAAGCGACAAGCGTGACCAGGAATGGCCGGACCGCGGGGGCGGCCTTTCGAAATGCGAGGATAAACACCGCCGTTTTGAGCAGGCCGCAGATAAGAAGGGCTCCCGCGTCGAAGTTCTGCCGCGGAACCGGCAGTGGCTCGTACAGCGGATTCAGAACCAAATACTCGCCGGCATAGAGCAACGCGGCGTCAAATTGAACCTGATGGTGGGGAACGAACAGCCACATCACCGCGGCAAGCAGCGCCGTCGGCGTCAGGCACAGCAGAGCCAGACCGGTCCGCTCTGTTCGCGTTTTTCGCATCAAGACAAAGACCGCCAACACCAGACCGGACATGATCCCGCGCGTCGAGCATAAAGCGCCGGCAAGCAGGCAAAGGAATACCGCAGCCGCGCGCACCGGCCTGACTTCGCCCAACAACAGATGCCACGCCGCCAGAAAGAAAACGATCGCCAGTTGTGCGTTCCATTGCATGAACCAGCCCAGGGTTTCGAGATTGGTCGAGGCCAGTCCGAAAGCGAGCACGGCGAACACGATCGCCGCGGGAGGCAGATCGAATCGCGCCAGTAGAAAGCCCCACAGCAGGCAGATCGCCACGTGCGTGATCCACAAGAGCAGGATCATTGCGAAGTAGCTGCCCCCGGTCGCATGCACCGCGCCCAGCCAAAGCAGTTTGTAGAGCGGGAAGAATCCCTCCCCGGCGAACGGTTCGACCAGCCACCGGCCGAAGCCCGGCCGCGACGCGCCGTCCAGCATCATCCAATCGTCTCCGAAAAAAAAGAGGACGTGAAAATGCCGCCGGAGAACGATCAGCGGCAGGATAGGCGCCAACGAGCTGGCCACGATAGCCGTGCGCGCAGAAGGCCAGGCCACCCTGGGCATTTTCAGAGCGCGGCCTTCGCCCGGGCGGCCATCAGCGCAAAAAACCCGGTGGCAGGATATAAATCGAGCGCTTCACGGCAGAACCCTCCTCGTTTGCAGGCATTTTACTCCAGGCTTCGCCGTCACGTGTCCTGTACGCGCCGGGATCCTGGCAGCGTGAATGCGTCGCGGCTCGCGTTAAAATGGAAAAGAAGCTTCTTATGGTCGATGTAGTCTTAGCCAAAATTTTCGGCACCCGAAACGAGCGCGAGGTCAAGGCGATGCGTCCGGTCATCGCCGCCATGAACGATCTCGAACCGGCGATGCAGCAGCTTTCCGACATCGATCTGGCCGCGAAAACCATTGAATTCAGGGAACGTCTCGCCCGCGGAGAACCGCTCGACGACCTGATGATCGAAGCCTTCGCGGTGGTTCGGGAGACGAGCCGGCGCGTGCTCAATATGCGGCATTTCGATGTCCAGCTTATCGGCGGGATGGTGCTGCACAAAGGCCGTATCGCGGAAATGAAGACCGGCGAAGGTAAAACGCTGGTCGCCACCGCGCCTTCCTATCTCAACGCGCTTGAAGGCAAAGGCGTTCACATCGTCACGGTCAACGATTACCTCGCCAAACGCGACTCGGAGTGGATGGGGCGCATCCATCGATTTCTGGGCCTGACCATCGGAATCATCGTGCACGATCTCGACGATCGGGAGCGCCAGGACAATTACGGGTGCGACATCACCTACGGCACCAACAACGAATTCGGCTTCGATTACCTGCGCGACAACATGAAGTTCAACCTGCAGAACTGCGTACAGCGCGGGCATAACTTCGCCATCGTCGACGAAGTGGATTCGATCCTGATCGACGAGGCGCGGACGCCGCTGATCATTTCCGGCCCAAGCGAGGAATCGACCGATAAATACTACAAAGCGAATAAGGTGATCCCGCACCTGCAGAGGGGCGAGGTGATCGAAGGCAAGGAGCCGGGTGAGAAGTACACCACCGGCGATTTCACGATCGATGAAAAACACCGGTCCTCGGCTTTGACGGAAGAAGGCGTTCTGCACGTGGAGAAGCTGCTCGGCATCGGCAACATGTACGAGCCGCAGAATGTCGAATGGAACCACCACATCCAGCAGGCGCTCAAGGCGCACGCGATTTTTCAGAAGGACAAAGACTATGTGGTGAAGGACGGCGAGGTGATCATCGTCGACGAGTTCACCGGACGCCTGATGCCGGGGCGGCGCTGGAGCGATGGTCTGCACCAGGCGGTGGAAGCGAAGGAAGGCGTGAAGATCGAGCGGGAAAATCAGACGCTTGCCACGATCACGTTCCAGAACTACTTCCGTATGTACAAAAAGCTGGCCGGCATGACGGGCACGGCGGAGACGGAAGCGGCGGAATTCGAGAAGATTTACAAGCTCGAAGTAACGGTGATTCCGACCAATCGGCCCATGATTCGCATCGAGAACCAGGATGTCGTTTACCGCACGGAAGACGAAAAATTCCGCAACGCAGCCAAGGAGATCAGGGCATTTCAGGAACGCGGTCAGCCGATTCTGGTGGGTACGATTTCGGTGGAAAAATCGGAGCGTCTGTCGGCTTTGCTGAAGAAGAACGGCGTCCGGCACGAGGTGCTCAACGCCAAGAACCACGAGCGCGAGGCCCACATCGTCGCGCAGGCGGGCCGCAAAGGTTCGGTGACGGTTTCGACCAACATGGCGGGCCGCGGTACCGATATTCTGCTGGGAGGCAATCCGGAAGCCATGGCGCGCGACGTCATGCGGAAACAGGGCAAGGACCCGGACCGGGAAGAGTTCAAGGCCGATTGGGAAAGTACCCTGAACGAAGTGAAGGCGGCATGCGCGGTGGAGCATGACGAGGTGGTCGGGCTGGGCGGGCTTCACATCGTGGGCACGGAGCGGCACGATTCAAGGCGCATCGACAATCAGCTTCGCGGGCGCGCCGGACGGCAGGGCGATCCGGGTAGTTCCCGCTTCTTCCTCTCGCTGCAGGACGATCTGCTGCGTATCTTCGGCGGCGAGCGCATGCAGAACCTGATGCTGCGGCTCGGCATGGAAGAAGATGTGCCGATCGAGTCGAAGCTGATCACGAAGCGGATCGCGGCGGCGCAGAAGGCGGTGGAAGCGCAGAATTTCGAATCGCGCAAACACCTGCTCGAATACGACGACGTGATGAACAAGCAGCGGCAGGCCGTGTATGGCATGCGGCGGCAGCTGCTGGAAGGCGTCGATCAGAAAGAACGCGTCCTCGAGATGACGAAGGGCGTTGTCGGCGGCATGGTGGACAAACGCTGCCCCAACGAAGCGCATCCCGAAACGTACGACATGGCGGGGCTGCAGACCGATATGCTCACGCAGTTCGGCGTGCGGATCAACCCGTCCGATCTGGCCGGCCAGAAGGGCGCCCAGATTGACGTTGAGTTGTATGAGCGGGCGCAGGCGGCTTACCAGGCGAAGGAAGATCTGGTGGGAGCGTCGCTGCTGCGCGAAGCGGAGCGCAATATCATGCTCCACGTTATCGACGATCAGTGGAAGGATCACCTGCTCTCGATGGACCATCTGAAAGAGGGCATCGGGCTGCGCGGGTATGGACAGAAAGACCCGCTGGTTGAGTACAAGAAAGAGTCGTACACGCTTTTCCAGGACATGATGGACCGGATCGAAGACGAGACGGTGCGTTATCTTTACTTCCTGCGGTTCGAGCAGAATCCCGGCGCGCTGCCGTTTGCCAACGACGATTCGGAGTACGAGGAAGACGAAGGAGCCGAGGAACGGAAGAAGATCGAGGTATCGAAGGCGTTGGAAGAGCAGCAGCGCCTGGCGGCGCAGAGCGCGGTGCAGGATATGACCCGCAATATCCAGCGGCAGCACGAGCGGGAGTTGAAGGATCTACAGTTTGCCGGGACTAATGGCGCGGCAACTAACAAGCAGCCTGTGGTGAATGGCGGGTCGAAGGTTGGGCGGAACGATCCGTGCCCTTGCGGGAGCGGCAAGAAGTACAAGAAGTGCCACGGTGCGTGAGTTTTGAAACTACCGCCGCACCGGCGATGTCCGCTCTTCCAGTCTGACAATGCGTTCTTCGTGGCCGTCGAGTTTGGTTTCAATCCGATCAAGTCGCTTGTTCACCTCATCGAAGCGCCGGTTCATGTCGGCTTTGAGGTCGTCGAATCGCCTGTTCAGATCGTCGAATCGCTTGTTCTGCGACCACTGAGCAATCCAGACTGTCGCCACGAGTGTAACCATGATCGGCAACGCGACGGACATAAACAGCTGGAGAGGCGGGTTCACCTGGTTCACATGATACCAGCCGGAAGACTCTTTTCCGGGAGCCAAAGGCTCGCCGGGGCGTCTATAGTTGTATAGTGCGCAAGCTGTCGTTGCTGTTCTTTCCCGCTCTTCTGTCCGCAGCCATCCTTTCTGCGGCTATTCTCCCCGATACGATCGGCGATTGGCAAAAGGGCGCTGGCGCTCCCGCCGTCGTGCCCGACCAGAAGGTCTGGCAGGAATACGGACTGCAGGATTCGGAGACAGCGGGATACACCGCCGGTCCCACCAAATACTCGATTTCTGCTTACCGGTTCGCGGATGCCACCGGCGCTTTCGCTGCCTTTAACCAAGCTCGCCCGACGGATTCCAAACCCATCGAGGTGACCGGGTTAGGCGTTGCCAACGGTTCCACTGAAATGGTTGCGGTTGGAAATTACCTGTTTATTTTCAGCGGATACAAGCCTAACCCTGAAGAATTAAATCATGTGGTCGGAACGGCTCCACGCTACTCCCAATCGCCGCTTCCGAGTCTGCCGAAGTACTTGCCCGAGGGCGTGGAATTAAATTCCGAGCGATACATTACAGGTCCGGACAGCTTGGCCCGGTTCGCGCCGGAGATTCCCCCCAGCACGGCGGCATTCCACTTCAACGCCGAGGCGGAGCTGGCGAAATACGGACAACCCGGCAAAGAAACGACGCTGATTCTGTTCAATTATCCGACCATGGAAATGGCGCGGGACCGCATCGCGCACTTCCAGCAGGTACCCGGCGCGATCGTGAAACGGGCGGGTCCGCTGGTTGCCGTGGCGCTCCACCCGGCGAGCCCGGACGACGCCGAAAGGCTCCTCGCGCGGATCAAATATCAGGCGGAAGTGACTCTTCCGGAACATGTTCCGACCCTGAAGGACAACCCGGCGAACCTGTTTCTGAACATTTTCGTGCTGTGCCTGGTGTTGGCCGGGTTTTGCGTAGTGTCCGGTCTGGTGGTGGGAGGGCTTCGCGTGCTCCTCCGGCGAGCGGGCGCATCGGGCGACGGCGACAATATGATCTCCCTGCATCTTTCAGGGCGGCAGTGAGGTGATGTGCAGCCTGTAAGTTGCTTTGAATGGTAGCAATTGCGGGCTTTTCGCCGCGATGGCCGCTGATGAATCCCCAAATCGCGGAATTGTCAAGAGCTATCCACTGCTTTTATAAGCATATGAAAATCATGTGCTTATCCTGTTGATAACTTAAAATGGATTTCCACTTGACGAAGCCTCACGCAAAACTTTAATATCCAATCACCAAGTTTTTGGCGGTTGCGAAGCCGTCGAAAATGATTCTCCCATCGAATTCACCCCGCCAAGGCGGGGTGAGCGTAAAGCCCACCCTACAAAGGTGGGCTTTTCTGTTTGATACAAACCCATGCCGACGACAAGATCGCCTGCCTTACAGGCTTTCTGGCGCGAAAGACGGCCATTTTACAGCGCCGGTTTACCCCAATCGTCCGCGAATACGATCTCGTCCAGACCCTTGCGCGTGCGCACACCCGGTAGGGTCGCTGTCTCGTCGATATAACCGAGCGCAAACGCGGCGCCGATTTCGAAATCGTCCGGAATGTGGAATTCCGCGCGGGCGCGTTGGGTATCGAATCCGCCCATGAAGTGGGCTCGCAGGCCGAGGGCCGTCGCTTCGAGGGCCAGGGTAGCCGCGGCCATGCCGGCATCATGGAGCGCAAACCGGTTGGGTTTCCCGCTGTGGCTGAAGGTCTTTTTGCCGGTTGAAAATCCCAGAGCCCAGGCAGTTTTCGCCCACTGCTGGTTTCTCTCCACCAACAGGCCGAGAACCTTTTGGAACTGCTCGGGGTTGGCCTTTGTGGCGATAATGAATCGCCAGGGTTGTTCGTTGAAACAGGATGCCGCCCAGCGGGCCGCCTCGAACAGGGTGCGAAGTTTTTCCGGCTCTATCGGACGGTTGGAGAAATCGTTCGGGCTCCACCTGTTCCGGATCAGTTCATGCGGGCTTGGCGACATGCTGTAGTCGATGCCATTCAGCGCGTTTTGGTCGCAGGGGCACGTGGCCGTTCATGGAACGCTAGAATTTGATTTACCGTTAAACATGTCAGATAAACAACTGCAGGTCATCCCGCTCGGCGGACTGGGAGAGTTCGGGATGCACATCATGGCGCTCCGCTACGGCGACGATATCGTCGTGATCGATTGCGGCATGATGTTTCCCGAGGCTGAGCTGCTCGGGGTGGATATCGTCACCCCCGATCTGACGTTTCTCAAGGAACACCGCGAGCATGTGCGGGCGCTGCTTCTGACGCACGGGCACGAGGACCACATCGGCGCGGTGGCTTTTTTCCTCGCCGAATTCAACGTACCGGTGTATGGAACCGCCTTCACGCTTGCGCTCGTTGAGCGGCGGCTGGAAGAGTATGCGGTGGACGAAGATATTGTGCTGCGCGCGGTCAAGCCGAAGGATCTTGTCGAGATCGGCCCGTTCAAAGTCGAGTTCATCCATGTGACGCACTCGATCGTGAGCTGCGTTGCGCTGGCCATCACAACGCCGGTTGGGGTGGTCATTCATACAGGCGATTTCAAGGTTGACCCGACACCGACGGATAACGAGCTCTTCGATCTCCACACACTGGCCGATTATGGGAAGCGCGGCGTGCTGCTGCTGCTTTCGGATTCGACTAACGCGGACCGGCCGGGTTATTCCGATTCCGAGCGCGCCGTGCGGCCGCGGCTGGAGGACGTTTTCAACCGGTCGGAAAGCCGCTTGTTTATTTCCTGTTTCAGCTCGTCGATTCACCGGCTGCAGCAGATAATCAATCTCTCGGAGGAGTTCGGCCGCAAGGTGGCGCTGGTGGGCCGCAGCATGATCGCGGTCACCGAGATCGCGCACAGCCACGGGTTCCTCGATATTCCGGACAACGTTCTGATTCGCCCGCAGGATGTAATGAGCGCGAAGCCGTCGAAGGTAACGGTGCTGATATCGGGCACGCAGGGCGAGCCGATGTCGGCCCTGTCGCGCGTGGCGGTGGATAACCACAAGAATATTTCCATAACGCCGGGAGACATGGTGGTGCTCAGTTCGCGCATCATTCCGGGCAACGAGAAGACGATCTTCCGGATGATCGATCACCTGAGCCGGCGCGGCGCGGACGTACTGTATGGCAGCATGAATCCGCCGCTGCACGTGTCGGGGCATGGATCGAGCGAAGAACTTCGCCTGGTACTGAATCTGGTTCGGCCGCGTTATTTCGTGCCGGTTCACGGCGAGTACCGGCAACTGGCCAAGCATGCCCGGCTGGCCGACCATCTGCGCAACGTCGGCCTGGAAGAGACCTTCATTCTCGAGACCGGTGACGTGCTGGAAATAGACAAGCGGGGGGCGCGAAGAGCCGGGCGGGTGACAGTTGGGCGCATCTGTATCGATTCGGGAGCGGTGGGGGAAGTGGTGGGGGAGATGGTGGTCCGCGACCGTCGCCTGATTTCGGAGGACGGGATCGTTTTGCCGATCATCGCGATCAACAAGCATACGGGCAAGCTCGAGGGGCGTCCGGAAATCGTCAGCCGCGGATTCGGGCTCGAAAGCGATGCGGAATTCATGCGAACTCTGCGCGATGCGGTGGAGAAAACTCTCGAGGGATCGAGCGCCGAAGAAATGACGGATGCCGGGGTGGTCAAGGAGAAGATTCGCGCCGACCTGAAGCGGTATATTCACCGCCATGCGGAGCGGCGGCCCATGATTATGCCGGTCATTATGGAGATTTAGACGGTACACAAGGGTACACGCGGCTTCGGCCGCGTGTACCTGACACCAGGGGTGAAATGAAAGTCGCAATCGTGGGCGCCACCGGCTTTATCGGATCGAAAGTGCGGGACGAGGCTGTCAGCCGCGGGCATGTTGTGACCGCGATCACACGGAGCCCTGAAAAGCTGACGAAGCACGATCAGATTATCCCCGCTCCGGCCGATGTGAACGACGTTGCCGCGCTGGCCGGATATTTTGGCGGGCAAGACGCCGTGATCCATGCCTACGCGCCGGGTCGCGGGTTGGGTGCGCGGGAAAGCTTCGAAAAGCAGCGAGCGGGAACGTTTTCGATTATCGCGGCGCTGAAGGCGGCCGGAGTCAAACGCATTCTCGCTGTGGGCGGTGCGGGCAGCCTCGAAACAGCGCCCGGAGTAGCTCATTTCGACACGCCGGAATTTCCCGCGGCGTACCAGGGCGGCGCCAGAGCCACGGCCCAGATCAAGGAACTGCTCCGTGCCGAAAAGGACCTGGAATGGACGTTCCTGTGCCCGTCCACCAGCATCACGCCCGGCGAGCGCACAGGCAGATTTCGGCTGGGCGGCGATCAGTTATTGATCGGCGCGGATGGGCAAAGCCGCGTTTCCGTGGAGGACTACGCGGTTGCCATGATCGATGAGCTGGAGAATCCGAAACACACGGGGCACCGGTTTACGGTCGGCTATTGAGCATCGTGGTGCAGGCCATCGTTCTGATGTGGCCTGCATTCCGCTGTTCTTGAGACAGACGCAGAGCCCCGGGGTGTCCGGTTAATCGCTGTCGTTGACCGCGATCAGGTGGAGCGTGGCCGGTTCCTCTTCTTCGGCCGTTTCCACGTCTTTCAAACGCTTTTCGATGGCTCGGGTGCGGATGGCCGCGTCATCCACGGTCTGCGTGGCCTGATCGAGGCGCCGCCGGATCGTCGCGAGCACCTGCGAGTATTTGCCGAACTGCGATTTGACGTCACCCAGCAGCTTCCATACTTCGCTCGAACGCTGCTGGATGGCAAGCGTGCGGAAGCCCATCTGCAGGCTGTTGAGAAGCGCGGCGAAGGTGGTGGGGCCGGCGAGAACCACGCGGAAATCGCTCTGGAGGGACTCCGCAAGCCCGGGGCGGCGCAATGCCTCCGCGTAGAGGCTTTCGGTGGCCAGGAAGAGAATGCCGAAATCAGTGGTGCGCGGGGGCGCGAGATATTTTCCGCTAAAGGTTTTCGCGCAGGTACGGATAACGACTTCGAGTTCGCGGGCGCTGATCTCGACCGCTTCGGCATCGCCGCGCTCGGCGGCTGCGGCGAGACGTTGATAGGTCTCCATCGGGAACTTGGCATCCACCGGCAGCCAGACCGGGTCCGCGTCCTTGCCAGGCAGTTTGATGGCGAATTCGACGCGTTCGCTGGTACCGGTGGTCGAGACGTCGCGCTCGTATTGCTCGGGCGCGAGTATCTGGGCGAGCAGATTTTCGAGCTGAACTTCGCCCCAGGCGCCACGCGTCGTCACGTTGCTGAGCACCCGCTTGAGATCCCCCACGCCGGATGCGAGATTCTGCATCTCGCCGAGGCCTTTGTGCACCTGCTCCAGACGCTCGCTCACCAGACGGAACGATTCGCCGAGGCGCGTTTCGAGCGTCGTCTGTAGTTTTTCGTCGACGGTTTGGCGCATCTGTTCGAGCTTCGCCGCGTTGTCGGTCTGGAGTGAATGCAGGCGCTGATCGACAACTCCCCGGATGGCTTCGAGCTGCTTCTGCGATTCTTCGCGGGAGGCGGAGAGCTGAAGCGTGACTCCGCCCGCGAAGCGCTGGATGCCAGCGGCGACTTCTTCTCTGAGGGCGCGGCTTTCTTCGCTCTGGCGCAGCTGCGCGCGGGCCAGTTCGTCGCGCAGGCGGGATTCGGATCCTTCGTGTGAACGCACGCGGGTCAGAAGCAAAAGGTTCAGAACGACAAGTGCGGCCAGCAAAACAAGCACAACTGCGGAAAACATTATGATAACGCTCTGTTTTATTGTACAAAAATCGTAAACAGCCATGCGTGTGCTGATTCCTGGGGGTACGGGGCTGACCGGGCCTTTCGCCGTGCGGCGGTTCCATGCGCTCGGGCACGACGTGACGGTCTTTCACCGGGGCGAGCACGAGGCCGAGCTGCCCGCGGGCGTGCGTCATGTGTATGGCGATATGGCGCCGCGCGATCCGTCCCCGGATGTCGTCGTGCATATGTGGGGCGATGACCCAAGCCGACGCTGAACGCTTCCTCGATACGTTCCGAGCTGTGGCTGGACGCGCTCGTGATTTCGAGCGGCGATGTGTATCGCTCCTATGGCCGCATGCAGCGGCTGGAATCCGGGCCGCCCGAGACCATGCCGCTCACGGAGGATGCGCCATTACGTGAATCGCGCCAGGCCCGGACCACTGGATGACGCAATACGACAAGATGCCGGTCGAGCAAATCGTGATGAGCCAGGCAGACCTGCGGCCACAGTTCTCCGGTTCCCGGCAGTAGTCGGGCCGAACGAGTATCGCCGGTTTCAGCGTTGGCTGCAGCCGATGGTGCGTGGCGTCGCCGAACTTCGCGTTCAGGATGACTGGGCCGCATGGCGCTGGACGCATGGTTTCGCCGAAGACGTAGCCGAAGCCGTCGTTCTTGCAGCGACTAATCCGGCCGCCGCGGGGCGCGCATCTATAATGTCGGCGAATTGCATGCGCCTGCGATGGAGGAACGATTGACGGACTTTGCGCGCCATCTCGAATACGACACGACCCGCATCCGGCGCGAACTCGGGTACAAAGAAGTGGTTCCGCATGACGAATCGCTGGCGCGCACGATCGAGCTTGAACGGGCCGAGTAGCGTTACAGTTTGCGGACGGCTTCCTCGATTTGTTTGGCGAGCGCGGCGTAATCGTCGCCTTCGAGCTGGAGCGGCGGCCCGAATTTCACACGTACCTTGCCCGGCGTGGGAAATCTCGCCGATTTGTGCAGCACGCGCTCGAATCCTTCTAGACGCACGGGCACGACGGGAACACGCAACCGCGCTGCCAACATTCCCACACCAGGCTGGAAGGAGAGGATTTCGCCGGCGTCGGTTCGCTTACCCTCGGGGAATATCAGAACGCAGTTTCCGTCCGAAGCGAGGTCGGCTGCGTATCGCATGGCTTCGCGCGCGCCCGCTTCCCGCTGCGGAAGCGGGAAGGCATGGAACACGAGCGCGGAGAGGTAGTAGTTCAGGCCGCTGGTGAAGCGATCATGCCAGGGATAGATCGCGGGATGAAAGTGGGCATCGAAGAACTCTTTGGCCATGGCCGGCGCGACGCGGTAGCGCCAATGAGCAGGCAGCGCCGCGAGGATTCCGGGCACATCGAAATGGCTCTGGTGATTCGATGCGAAGATCACCGGCGCTTCGATTGCGCGCAGGTTTTCGAGCCCCTCCACTTTGATCCACGCGAAGATTCGCGTCAGAGGCAGTATAAAGCCCGGCAAAGCCAGGCGGCGAAGCCAGCGTGCTGGTATCGACTGGTTCCAAACGGGAAATTCGATTGGTGCCTCGGCAATTGCCGGCTGGACGCGTGTCAGGTCGCCTATTGTGCGGGCGCTGGCGAACTGGGATTCGCTCAGCGAAGTTCCGGTGCTTTGTTCGAGTTCCATCATGAGCTGGATGCGGTCGAGGGAACTCAGAGCCAGGTCGTTCAGAGGGGTGTTGAGATCGACTTTGCGATTGCTGGCGAATCTGCGGATGGTTTCGGGGATTTGGCTCTCGCCGACGGCAAGACCGTCAGCGCCGGCGTCGGTACTTATGCGACCGGCGATTTCCAGCCGCTTCAGCTTGTTCGTTCCGGAAGTTCGCGGAAGCGGCGCGTTCGGCCAGACGGAAAAGCCACGAATGCGCTGGTTCGGTTCAAGGTCGCCGTTGGCCTGGTTCACCACCGCTTGGGCTTCGATGCCGGGATCCAATACGAGGACGGCGTGCACCTGCTCGCGCGCGCCCTGCTTTTCCGCCACCACCGCCGATTCGCGCACTCCATGGATCGCATTGAGGACGCGCTCCACATCCTCCGGGTACACGTTCAACCCATCGGGCGAGACGATCATTTCCTTCTTGCGGCCGAGAATTTTGAGTCGTTCGCCTGCATCCAGTTCGCCGATGTCGCCGGTATGCAACCAGCCTTCAGGGTCCCGAATTTCACCCTCGCCGAAATATCCCGGCGTGATGTTTTCACCGCGCAGGAGCACCTCGCCATCCGTCGCAATCCGGATCTCCACACCTTCGATGGCCTTCCCGACCGTGCCCTTGCGCGAATCGAAGGGGTGATTCAGCGTTGCGACGGGTGCGGTTTCGGTGAGCCCGTAGCCCTGAATCACCACGTATCCGAGCTTGCCCCAGAATTCCTCGAGCGCGGGATCGAGTGGAGCGGCGCCGACGACGAAACTCCAGAACTTCCAGCCGAGACGCCGATGCACGCGCCGGTATTGCCACCATTTCCAATACCACTTGCCGCGGCGCGCGGGAGCGTTGGCTTCCGGTACCGCCGACACGATGTAATCGCGCAACAATTCCAGCATCTGAGGCACACAAACCAGGACTGAGATGCGGCGCCTGCGAATCAGGTGCGCGGCGTCGCGCGGACTGTAGCCGGACATGAAAAACACTTCCCCGGAGATCATGGGCGGTATGAAAGCCGCCATCGTTTGGCCGAACAGATGGCTCAGCGGGAGGAGATTCAGGAAGCGGATGGGCGCGAACGGACCCATATACTTGCGGTACTTCCCGATCCCGGCGTCGATCGGCTTCAGGTTTGCGAGGATGTTGCGGTGCGTGATGGTCACGCCTTTCGGCTCACCGGTGGCGCCGGAGGTGAACAGGATCTCCGCGACATCATCGGGAGCGGAAGGAGTGGCAATTGAAGACGACGCGGCTGGTCGCCGCATGTCCGTAACGTCGCGGAGGCGCCAGACCGGGCATGCGAGGCCTTCAGGCGGACGAAGCGCTTCTCCAATCAGCAGAACCCGCGCGCTCACAATTCCGGCGATTCGCGCAACAACTGTCCCGGACGAGCGGAAGTCGACGGGCACCACGATGACGCCTTCGAGAATCGATCCCCAGAGCGCGACGACCCACTCGGGCCGGTTTTCGCCCCAGAAGAGAATGCGTTCGCCCTTCGCAATGCCGGCCGCGCGCAATTTTTGAGCGAAGGCGGCCGCGGCCCGGGCAGTTTTGTCATAGGTCAGGCGGCTGGGGGCGAGGTCTCCTTCATATCGCAAAAAATCACCGGGATGACGGCGCCAGATTGCGAAGAACGCCGCGAGAGAGGGAGGATCGCCGATCACCTGTTAAATTCAAGCATACGGATATCCGTTAAAACAAACTCCACGTTGAAGAGGAAAGGCACTTAAACAATGGCAACACCTGTCGAAAGCGCGAATTTGATTCTGAAACTTTATGAGCTGCGCCGCGAACCCGTTATGCGCGAGGCGCGGAATTATTTTATGAGCTTCGATCCACGCTCGGTCGGGGATTACATGGCCGCAATGGCTGGCCCGCACAGCGGACATATCCGCATGGTGACTTCCTATTGGGAAATGGCGGCTTCGTTTGTGGTCGGCGGCGCCATCGACGCCGGGCTTTTCGAGGCCTCGGCCGGCGAACAGATGCTGGTGTTCGGAAAGATCGAACCGTTCCTTCCCGAGCTTCGGCAAGCGATGGGGAATCCGAACATGCTCAGGAATCTGGAACAGCTGTGCGTGAGCGCCCCCGGCGGCCTGGAGCGGGTCCGGGCAATGGTGGAGCGGATTCGAGGCATGATGGCGGCGCGCGCGGCGAGCTAGCTGGAAGCAGAATTCAGCCAATCTGCTTCCGCGCGTGAATCATGGTGAACAGCGCGGCGAACCCCGCGAGGAAGCCGATCGAAGCGCCCAAGCCGATGGTGAGAGGGCTGGTGAGCCGGCCCTCGCTGCGCAGGATCGATGTTATGGTCAGATTCACCGCGATCGGAATGAAAGCCGCGATCAACGGCAGTTTCGGGCGATTCAGCGCGAAGAAACATCGCGCAATCAACTCGAGCAGCGCCCAACCGATCAGACTGGGGGCGAACCCGAGAAACACCGCCGACACCAGCGCGGTCGATTCGGCCGTGAAGCTCCCGCGCTCGAAAAGCATGGCGATCACCGGCTTTCGCAGCAGCACACCGAGCGCGCACGAAAGCACGGCAGCCACGGCCATCAGGAAAACGCCCGAGTCGATCAGCCTGCGAGCCTTCGCGCTTTCGTTGGCTCCATGAAGGTGCGCGATCTCGGGCACCAGCGTGGTGGCGACCGGATACACCAGATATGCGATCACCACGCTCAGGCAGCGCATGCTGTAGTCCAACGCAGCCGCGATCCCGGGTCCCGCATGCGTCGCGAAGATCCTGGTGACTACCAGGTTGCCCGCAATCAGGCCTGCATAGAGCATGAACATTCCGGGTTTCAACAGAACTTCGGCAACGGGAACCCGGAGAGCGGTGCGCGGCTCGCGTCTCAGATCCCGGCTGAAGTACCACGACAGCAGGAGTTGAATCCCGCTCCCCGCCGAGTAGCCGATGGTGAATCCGTTTACGCCCATGGTTTTGCCGAGCAGCAGAGCCCCGGCTATGGTGCCGCCGTTGATGCAGGTTTGATACATGCCGGGGACGGCGAAGCGCCGCTCCGTATAAAGCAGGGCGGAGAAGGTGGCTGAGGCTGCCGTGAACAGCGTGGAAGGGGCGAGCCAGCGCAACAGTGTTACGGCCTGGGCACGCTCGGGCGCCGCGAGACCGGGCCCGAGAATCGCGATCCACTGCGGCGCGAACAGCGCGGTCGCCAGGCTCGCGGCGGCGAAAATGTACGTGAACACACGCGCCGCCTGCGCGAACAACGCAGCCCGGTTGCCCGCCTGGCGGAGCATGAGCATCGGCACAAACGCGAACAGCATCGTGTTCACGATGACCGAATTCAGGGTGTCGAGCGGCCCGATGGCTACCGCCAGCGCGTCGGCGCGCGTGTGCGTGCCCAGCAGGTACGCGGTTACCGCAACGCGGAAAAATCCGGTGACGTTGCCGAGTAAAATGCACGCCCCGACAACCAGCCCCCCCTGCACCAGCCTGCTCCGGCGCAGATTCAGGACGGTACCGGACAGGGATGCAGACGACAAGCTATTGTCCCGTGCAGCCTTGTGGGGCGGCCATTCGCGGCTGCAGCCGCCTTTCAGGCGGCCGGACCAGCTGAAAAACCGGTCCGCAGGCAGGATCGCCTGCCCTACTGCTGAGACAGGGCATCAGCTCCTGGCGGCGGCCAAAGCAGCCTCGTAGTTCGGGTGCTGCGACACTTCCGGGACATACTCGACGTACTTGAGTTTGTCGTCTGGACCGACCACGAAAATGGCGCGGCTCAGGATACGAAGTTCCTTGATCAGCGTGCCGTAAGCGGTGCCGAAGGATGCATCGCGATGGTCGGAGAGCATTTTGACTTTATCCAGCGTGAACGCATTGCAGAAACGCTTCTGCGCGAACGGAAGATCCATGCTGACGGTGTAAATATCCACGTCGCCGAGCTTGCCGGCTTCTTCGTTGAAGCGCTTGGTCTGCGCGTCGCAAACCGGCGTGTCGAGCGAGGGAACAACGCTGAATATGCGCGTCTTGTGCCCGGTATCGCCCAGTTTCACGGGCTTCAGTGCGTTGTCGAGGGCCGTGAATTCCGGGGCCTTCTCTCCGGCTTTCAGTTCCGGTCCGACGAGAGTCATCGGGTTTCCCATCAGCGTAGTTGCCGCGGCGCGCTCCATGTAATTCTCCTTTGGTTTTTGTGAGGCGTGAAGAGACTATCTTAGCAATCGCGCGAGATCTTCTTCGCGGGTTACCGGCTCCTGGCAGACGAAGTCCTGGCAGATATAAACCGCGGTGGCGTTGCCTGGGGCGCTCATAAACGCGATGGCCGGCTGATAACGAGCAATCTCCGGGCCTGCGTGAAGCAGAATACGATTTGGATCGAATTTTGCATGCAGCAGATGAAGCATGTCGCCTGTCGTTTCGACCGCGGTGTCGCCGGCAATAACAATTTCCCGGCGTGGAGCTATATCGAACTCCGCGGCGGCGAGCATCTGCGGCATGCCGTGCGGGGCAGCTGTGAGCTTCGAATGAAACGCCGCGATTAGTTTGCGGGCGGAAGTTTCGAAATCGGTTTCGCCTGTGATCCGGGACAGCCGGAGCAGATTCAGAAGCGCAACGGAGTTGCCGGAGGGCTCCGCGCCGTCGTAATCGTCTTTGATGCGCATGAGTCGCGATGTGTCTTCGTGCGCGGAGGCGAAGAACCCGCCGGCTGCGTCTTCGAGAAGCTCGCGCTGTTTCCGCGTGATAACGATCGCGGCTTCGAGGTAACGAAACTCGAAAGTCGATTCATAGAGATCGAGCAACCCTTGTGCGAGGAACGCGTAATCGTCCAGCATGCCGGGGATGGCCGCGTCGCCGTCGCGGAAACGCCGCAATAAAGTTCCGTCGGGCTGCCGCATGATTTTCAACAGGAAGTCGGCCGCGCGCCGGGCTGCATTGGCGTACGCGGGCAGACCGAGAACAGCACCGGCTTTGGCGAAGGCCGAAATCATCAGGCCATTCCATGCGGTCAGAATCTTGTCGTCGAGATGCGGGCGCGGCCGCTTCGCGCGCGATTCAAAGATGATCTTTTCCGACTCGGCGAGCGACGCGGGATCCTCCGGCGCGTGCGCCTGGAACAAAATATTCTTTCCCGTGAACTCATGATGCGGATCGTTCTCAACGTTGCCATCCTGCTCCATGCCGTAGCGCTCGGCGAACTGGCGGGCGCGCTTTTCGCCCAGCAGCTCGATCGCTTCCGTCATCGACCAGATGTAAAAAGCGCCTTCGCTCTTTTCGTTGGGATGCGCCGCGTCGGGGGCGCTGTCGGCATCTTCCGCGGAATAGAACCCACCTCCGGGCGCGGTCATGTCACGCATCACGTAGTCGAGCGTGCGCCGCGCCGCTCGAGCCAACGTATCGTCCTGCGTGATCTGGAATGCTTCGAGATACGAAATCACGAGCTGCGCCTGGTCGTACAGCATCTTCTCGAAGTGCGGTACGAACCAGTACTCATCCACTGAGTAGCGGTGAAATCCTCCGCCCAGCTGGTCGTGCATTCCGCCTTTCTCCATCGCCAGCAGAGTCTCGACGACCATATCGCGCGCCTCGTCGTGGCCGGTTCGCTTCCAATAACGCAGCAGGAAGCTGTGCACGGAGGAACGCGGAAACTTCGGCGCCGATCCGAACCCGCCCAGCCTCGAATCGAAGGAGCGGCGAAACTGGTTGAAGGCGATGTCGAGCACGGCTGATTCAACGCGATCTGCGCCCTGGCCGGAAGTCTCGGCCTGGATGCGCAGCTGCTCCATCATCCCCGCGCTGGTGGAGAGAATTTTCTCGCGATCGTTCCGCCACGCCTGGGCGATTCGTTCCAGAATGACCGGAAACCCGGCACGCCCGTACCGGTTATCGGGTGGAAAATAAGTCCCGCCCACAAACGGCTTCAGGTCGGGCGTGAGCCACACCGACATCGGCCAGCCACCGCTACCCGTGGCGGCCTGCACGTAGTTCATATAGATCCTGTCGATGTCCGGCCGCTCCTCGCGGTCCACTTTGATCGGCACGAACCAGCGGTTGACCAGTTCCGCGATCGCTTCATTCTCGAATGATTCGTGCTCCATCACGTGACACCAATGGCAGGTGGAATAGCCGATGGAAAGAAAAATGGGTTTGTCTTCGCGGCGTGATTTTTCGAACGCTTCCTCGCCCCACGGATACCAATCGACCGGATTGTGCGCGTGCTGCTGCAGATAGGGACTCTTCTCTTGAATCAGGCGATTGGAATGCATAGTCTTGATTATGAGGAGACCCGCATGGCCGAGACGACGCATATGGACCCCCGCATAGAGCATGACAGCATGGGAGCGATGGCCGTGCCCGCCGATGCGCTCTACGGCGCGCAGACGGCCCGCGCGGCCGAGAACTTTCCCATCAGCTCGCTCCGTTTGCAGCGGCCCTTCATTCGGGCGCTGGGAATTATCAAGGCCGCGGCCGCACGCGTGAACGGCAGGCACGGGTGGGTTGCGCCGGAGCGCGCCGCCGCCATCGAGCGCGCCGCCATGGAAGTTGCCGAAGGCCTCCACGACGCGCAGTTTGTGGTGGATGTTTTTCAAACCGGCAGCGGCACGTCGACGAATATGAATGTGAACGAGGTGATCGGACACCTTGCCGGTTTGCATCCAGGCGCTCATCCCAACGACGAAGTCAACCGCGGCCAATCGAGCAACGACGTATTTCCCTCGGCCATGCATATCGCGGCGGTCGAAACGGCGACGCACCGGCTGTTAAGCGCGCTCGATCTGCTCGAAAGGGAACTGAGCCGCAAATCGCGCGCATTCCATAACGTCATCAAGATCGGCCGCACGCACCTGCAGGACGCCGTTCCCATGCGGCTGGGGCAGGAGTTCAGCGGATACGCGCAGCAGGTGAAGAATGCGATCGGACGCGTCGTCCACGCGATTGAGGGTCTGTATCAACTCCCTCTCGGCGGTACGGCGGTCGGCACGGGCCTGAACGCCCCTCCGGGATTCGCCGCCGAAACCATCGCGGAGATTGCCCGGCTGACAGGCCTTCCTTTCGTGGAAGCGAAAAATCACTTCGAAGCTCAGGCCGCGAAGGACGCGATAGTGTTTCTGAGCGGCGCGTTGCGCGGCTGCGCGGTGGCTTTGACCAAGATCGCGAACGATATCCGCTGGCTGGGGTCGGGCCCGCGCTGCGGCTTGGGAGAGCTGAAGATCCCCGCCGTGCAGCCGGGTTCGAGCATTATGCCAGGGAAAGTGAATCCGGTGATTGCCGAGAGTTTGGTGATGGTGTGCGCGCAGGTGATCGGATATGACGCGACCATCGCCTGGTGCGGCGCGGCGGGTAATTTCGAACTGAACGTGATGATGCCCGTGATGGCGTGGGACATTATCGAATCGATTACGCTGCTTTCGACCGCGTCACGGAACTTCGAACGCCACCTGCTCGCCGGATTGGAGGCGGACCGCGAACGGGCATTGAGTTTTGTGGAACAATCGCTCGCCATGGGGACGGCGCTGGCTCCGGAAATCGGCTACGATGCGGCCGCGACTTTGGCCAGGAACGCATATTTGACCGGCCGCACGGTGCGGGAAGTGGCTCTGGAGCAGAGTGGGCTTGCTTCTGAGAGGTTGACGGAACTGCTCGATCCTGAAACGCAGTCCGGGTGAAAGGAGGTGGGGCAGACGATCGTTTTCTGTCGTCTGTCTCCCCCGCAATCACACAACGCTGAGCTGAGAAGCCCGGGCGCCACAAATCAGTGTTTTCATGAGATTTCGCGGCCGAAGAGCCTTGAAAACAGGGCGCGAACCGCGACGGCCCTACAGCAGGCGGAAATTCACTTCGATCGTGGCGCGAACGTTAACTGCCTGGCCGCCCTTCATGCCGGGCTTGAATTTCCACTTCTCAACCGCTTCCATCGCCTTTTCGTCCAGACCCATGCCAAGGCTCTTGACCACGTGGATATCGCGTGCGTGGCCTTCCGTATCCACAACCACCGCCAGCATCACCGTGCCGCTGTACTTGGCTTTACGCGCCTCTTCCGAGTATTCCGGATCGACCTTGAAGATCACGGATGGCTGGCTTACACCGCCGCCAACGCGATAGACGCCGCCTCCAATGCCGCCGCCTTCACCGGGGCCGAATCCACCGCCCTTGCCCGATCCCAAGCCGCCGCCGCTGCCGCTGCCCATGCCTCCGCCGAAACCGGTTCCGTTGGAACCATTCACCAGTTTCGCAAGAGGGTCGCCCCAGTTCGGCAGAGTGTTCTGAGGCAGCACAGTGTCGGGAGGCGCAATGATCGTCGGCGTCATTGCCAGCTTCGGAGGTTCCTTCACAATCATGGGAGGAGTGAACTGCCGCAATGCGGGTTTGGGAGCCTGCCCTTTGGTCACGGGCGGAATCTCCCGGGCGCCACCACCGCCGCCGCCCCCTGCCTTTTTCGGGGCCGGTTTATACGGCTCGATGTTCGGATCGATCAGGTTGAGTTTTTCGGAGATCTTCTGCTGTACCGCCTTGTTCGTGACAGTGATCATCAGCAGCGCAAAAACCGCGGCCACAATGGAAGTCGATGTATAAAACGATCTGGGTTTGATTGCGTACAGTCCCCAGATGCTCTTTACCGCGACAGGCCTCGATGTGATCACCAGCGGCGGAAGTTTCTCCGGCCTGACGACATCGAGAATGTTCTGGTAAAGAGAGACGAACCAGGGGATCTCGGCCTTGTCGGCGGCAAAAAGCCGGTCCAGATGGTCGTTGGCATCCGTGTGCATCTTCACCGCGCCGTTAGGGTCGTGGGCTGCGGTCTCGGCTGGATCGCGGTGCGGAACTTCAGACATTTGGGTCGACCAATCCTGTCAGATAATCTTTTCCTGACTGACGGAAGCAATTGCGGTTCCGTTTCCGAATTTGGAAGGATATTCTCGCTTCCATTCTCGTTTGAAGTTTAGCACAAGCGTCGCGGGTCGAAACGGCGGTTGCGCGTTGCTCGTATCACGCGGCATTCGGGCCGCTTCAAACCCGCGGCCGACAGGCGATAGAAGGTGTTTCCGGGCAGCTGAACCGCACGGCAAGACCGGCTGCAGACTCGCTTCACGCTGCTGTACTGATTTCAGGATCGCTAGTGCCGAACTGCTTGCCGTGAAGCTGCCGAAAGCGGGCTTTGTCAAAAAGGACGGCGCGCAGGAAGAACAAAATGGCCTCTGACACACGCGAAGCGAAACAGCACGCCCACCAGCTGCTTGACCAGCTTGGCGCCGAGCAGATTGCGGCCGTGCTGTAGTTGCTGGGGCACAACCCCGAGGGCGGCGTGACGCTCGAACAGGTCGCCGCCGATTGCGGATTCACGATGGATCAGATCCGCGGCCGCAAGGGCTGAAGGTGGGTGAAGAAAATCCGGTTCGAGCCCAATGTGCCAGCCGAGGTGCGCGCTATCGAGCAACAGACCGCTCTTGTTATTCTGAAGGCGAAACCGGGCAGGGCAGAGTGAAGTCACTCAAAGGCGAGTTGGAAGCGACGTCTTCGTGTGGGCGGCCACCGCGTCCTGTTCGACGAGACCGCCGACACAATCACCATCCACCGCGTGCGGGATCGCAAAGACGCGTATCAATGATAATTCCGGGACCGGGATAATTCTGGGACCGGCCCGGTCAACGACGGGTATGCAGCTTGAGCTGGAACGGATGGCGTCGGAGGCGTAGTTCCTCGTCGTTGGTGCCTTCAGTGCTCAATCGGATCGTATCCGCTTTCATCCGTGTTCATCCGTGGCCAATGGTTTTGACTTGCCTTTGGATCGGAATCGCCCGGCACGCGGTGGCTATAATACCTTCAGCACGATTCGACCCCGTGAATAAATTATGCTCCGAAAACTGACCCTCCTCCTCGCCGCCGCCGCGACGCTCGCAGCCCAGACAGCGCCAAAAACGGCAACGCCAGACAAGCCTCAGCTCGATAAAGTCAAGCTGGAAGCCTGGCTGCGGCATCTTTTTGTTTGGCCGCCGCCGATCGAAATGGCAATTGCCGATCCCCAGCCCGGTCCTATGCCAGGCTTTTACGAGGTCAGGATCCGCGGCTCGCAAGGCAACGCCAGCCAGGAGGAAACGTTCTACGTCTCGAATGACGGCCAGAAGATCATTCGCGGCAGCGTTTACGACCTCGCCCAGAATCCGTTCAAGTCCGACCTCGACAAGCTGAAGACCGAATATCAGCCCAGCTTCGGCACGCCCGGCGCCCCCGTCGTGCTGGTCGAGTTCAGCGACTTTGAATGCCCCTTCTGCCGCGAACAGGCCAAAATGCTGCGCGACAATCTGCAGGCCGCTTATCCCAAGGAAGTGCGTTTCTATTATCTGGATTTCCCGCTCGAAACCCTCCACCCGTGGGCCAAGGCCGCCGCCATGATGGGCCGCTGCATTTTCCATCAGAACGCCAGCGCGTTCTGGGACTACCACGACTGGATCTTCGCGCATCAGGAAGAAATCACACCCGAGAATCTGAAGGAAAAGGTTCTGGAGTTCGCCACCGGGAAGGGAATTGACGCCGCGCAGCTTTCGAAGTGCATCGATTCGAACGCCACCGAAGAGGAAATCAACAAAACGAAGGCGGAAGGCAGAGCACTCGAGGTCTCCTCCACTCCCACGCTTTTCGTCAACGGGCGGCGCATGGTCGGAACGCTGAAATGGCCAGACCTGAAGCGCGTCATCGATTACGAAATCGACTATCAGAAGACGGCGAAGAACGCGGGCGAAGACTGCGGCTGCAGCGTGCAGTTGCCGATGCCGGGCGTGGCGGCCCAAAATGGCGGGCCGGTCGGCCTGAAGTAGGCACATCTTGCGAAAACGACAATTGGTGAGGTTGGTGGGGCAGGCATTCAGCCTGCCGGGTCTTTTGCTGGCTGCTGCCGCGCTTCTTACCGCGGCAACAGCGGCCGATTCCTCCTTCAGCGCGGAGCGCTATCTGAGCCATATCAAATTCCTCGCTTCGCCGGAAATGAAAGGCCGCGAGAGCGGGTCGCCCGAACTGGAGAAAGCCGCCCAATACATCGCCGCGCAGTTCAAGGCCGACGGATTGAAGATGTTGGACGGCAAGAGCTACCTGCAGCCGTTCGAGGTCACGACCAGCGCGAAGCTGGGGAAGGCCAACCGCCTCGATGTCGTGCTGAAAGACAACACCGAGTCCCTGCAATCGGGCAAGGATTTCATTCCCATCAATTTTTCGGCGCGCGGCAAGGCCTCGGGCGGCGTGATTTTCGCCGGCTACGGAATCACGGCGCCGGAGTACAACTACGACGACTACGCCGGGATCGACGCGCACGGAAAGTTCGTCGTCGTTCTTGAGCATGAGCCGCAGGAGTACGACGAAAAGAGCGTCTTCGACGGCAAAGTTTACACCGATCATTCCCAGTTCTACAGCAAGGCGGCAAATGCCCGGAAGCACGGCGCCGCCGGCGTCATTCTGGTGCGGGACAAAGTCAATCACCAGACGCCCGATACTGGATCCGGAAGCGACGACCTCCAGGCCTTCGGCAGTACCACCGGCCCCACCGACGCGGGCATTCTGTTCGTGCAGGTCAAAGAGAGCGTAGTCGAATCCTGGCTGCGCGGCGCGGGCAAAGATCTGATGGAGATCGAGCATGGCATCAATGCCGATGTCAAGCCCCGCTCCTTCGCGCTTCCCGGCGTGGAGATCCGCGAAAACGTGGATGTGGAGCGGGTGGTCAAAACCGTGCACAACGTAGTGGGGTATCTGCCGGGTGAGACCGACGAATACGTGATCGTCGGGGCGCATTACGATCACCTGGGATTGGGCGGGCAGTTCTCTCTGGCGCCATCGCTCACAGGCACGGTTCATCCGGGCGCGGACGACAACGCATCGGGCACTGCGGCCGTCATCGAGCTGGCGCGGCATTTCTCCGCGTTACCGAGACCCAGGCGCGGCATCCTGTTCATGACCTTCGCCGGCGAGGAGTTGGGGCTGCTCGGTTCCGGCTACTATGCGAACCATCCGGAGCTGCCGCTCGATAAGGCGGTCACCATGATCAATATGGACATGATCGGGCGCGTGCGCGATGGAAAACTGTACGTGGGCGGCGCGGGAACGGGCACCACGCTGCGCCAGGATCTGGATGCGAGCACGCCGCACTTTCCGCTGCACGTCGATTATTCCGACAACAGCGGCTACGGATCGAGCGACCATACTGAGTTCACCGCCAAACAAGTGCCGGTGCTTTTCTTTTTCTCCGGTCTGCACGGGGACTATCACAAGCCGAGCGACACATGGGACAAGATCGACGCCAACGCCGCCGTTGAAGTTGTCCGACTGGTGGCGGAAGTGGCAGACCGCCTCGACTCCGAGCCCGGCCGGCCGCAGTTCGTCCGCGTTCAGGAAAAAGCCGATCCTCATTCCGGCGTGGCGGCGGGTTCCGGAAGTGGCTACGGACCATATTTCGGCAGTATTCCGGACTTCGCGGAGCCGCCGCGCGGTGTCCGGTTCGCCGACATCACGCCGGGGTCGCCCGCGGCCAAAGCGGGTCTCAAGGCAGGCGACATCCTCGTGAAGTTCGGAAAAGACGCTGTCCAGAACCTGTACGACTTCACCTATGCGCTCCGCGCCCACAAGGCTGGAGACGAAGTCGAGGTCGAGGTGCTGCGCGGCAACGGCAGCCTGACGGCTAAAGTCCTGCTTACCGAACGTAAATGAGCGGATCGTCCGCCCTGTTCCCGTCACCGGTTTCAGCTTTTACGCGGCTGACGCTCAGGTTCTGGTTTCGGACTTCGAGCGGGCGAAGGCTTAACAAATCCTGTTCCTTTTATATTTATTGTCTTGGGTGCAGCTGCGATTATAGCGACAGCTGAATACTCATAAGTAAGTTATGGCCACTCAGCCTGTCTTCGGCTGCGGGATTCTTGTGCCCTCCACTATGAGGCATCCAATTTGACCCAGGACGTCAACGCCGGTAGATGACGACGCCGCTGTCTAAGATTGTGCGCAGGAAAGGGGCGCGGCCCGCTTCGGCTGCGGCGATTTGGTCGGGAGCGCAAAGCACCAGGTCAACGCGCGGGAAGCTGCGGGTTATCAAGTGGCGCGCGTGCCGCAGAAGCTGCGCCGGTTCCATGGTCCACGGGCCGATAAGCAGCAGATCGATGTCGCTGGCCGGACGCGACGTGCCACGCGCGCGCGACCCGAACAAGAGTATGAGCTCGGGCGTGAGGGAGCGAACAAGCCGGTGGAGCAAGTCCGCCGGCACTTGGGCGGCGGCCGGCGACCCGAAAGGCCCGGCTACCGGCGGAACCGGTTCGAGCAGCGGCGTCCGCATCTCAGGCGGCCGTAAATTGCAGTTGCAGGATGACATCCGCAATCTGGCTGCTGGTGAGCGATTGGAAATTTCCCGTGCCTGAGATCTGGAGTTTAAAGCTCCAGGTAGCGGGCAGGACGCCACCGACTGGAAGCGCAACAGGCCCCGAGGCCAGCAGGTTGGGCAGACCTGGTGCAATGAGATTGACGTTCGCGCCAGGCAGCGGCGCCTGCGGCTGTAACGTGAACGGCTGCCCGGTCCACGAAACGGCATAGACAGTCAGTCCCGTGACTGTGATCTTCTTGCCTCGCGTCCATATGGGGAATTTGCTGGAACTGATCGCGAGCGTCAGTTGCTGATCCGCTCCGCCGGTCGGCGTGGCGAGGAAGGTTTGCCAGGGCGTCAGCGGATAGGGATTCGCGGCAGTCGGCGCGGGCGCCGGGAAATCATTGGCGGCGCTGAACAACTTGATACCGCTACCCCTTGGCGCGGTGTACTGCGGCTGACCGTTCACCCAGTTGATCGCTGCCTGTTGGAAGCTCGGTCCCCCGTCCAGTGAAGTGTAGAGAACGTGAATCAGGACGTCGCTGACGGTTGCGATATCGATCTGATTGGCCTGGGGAAGTTGTTGCGGCAATTCCAGATGCCAGTCGCTGATAGCGCCGGCGCCCTCGAACGGAAGATAGCGCGGATCGGTGATCTGGTAGTGAATCTGGTTTTCGAAGAGGCCCGGGTCGTCTTGGGCGTTGCTGGTGACGACGGATTGCACCGCGCCGTACTGGTAGGCGAAGCGGGGGTCGCTGCCGGCGGGGTTTTCGGCGTAGGGGTCGCCACCGCCGCTGTTCAAGGTCGTGTTGATTCGCACTTGGTTCTGCACAAGCGTGAGTGTGCAGAGCACGTTGTCGTTCTTCCCGACGGCGGTGTAGACGAAGGTGAGGCTGACGCGCCTGAGCTGCCGCTGATAGTGCCCTGGATAGTCGTTGTCGTACAAGGTTTCGGGCAGCTCGAAATCGCATGCGCCGGTCTGGAGCAACTGGATGATCGGGGGCACTGGGGAATTCTTATAAGGCGGCAGGGTGGCCATCGAAATAATACGGCTGATCTCGTAGCGGCGAACATTGAGATCGAGATAGGATGCGTGCATGCGTTCGAGATCGGTCATGAGCGCTTCGCCGGCGAGAAGGCCCTTGTGGAGGCTGTCCCAGTATCCGAACTGGATGAAGCTCGCGTTGGGTAGCGCAAGCTCGTATTGGTAGTCCCGTTCGGCGCGCTTGGCCATCGCGTAGGCCATGCGATAGCACTGGAAATAAACGTCTGAGAGCTTATTGGCCATCCAGTCGTAAAGGTCGGAATTGGTGAACTTGTTGGTCAAAAAGTCGATCTGCTGCTGCAGATTGTCGATCATCGTCTGATGGTCGGCTTGCTGCTGCTGGGCGATCTGAACGGCAAGGCTGGCGGCGGTCTGCTCGAATTGCAGCCGCTGAATCTCCGTTTGGGCTTCGCTCGCCTGCTCGTTCCATTTGTCCTGGCGTTGCTGGTAATCGCCAACTTGCTTGGCAAGCTTGGCATTACGATCGAGAATGGTGGCCAGCGTGGTCATGAATTTAGCGCCGGCCTCGCCCGCCTTACCCAACTGCATGCCGCCCAGGGCTGCGCTGGCGACAGGCGAACCCCCAAACCCGGAAGCGCCGATGAGGAAGTTGGGGATGCCGTAAAAGATCCCGGCCATCACGTATTCGACAGCGAGCACCTCATAACCGGCCGTCACCAGTTGCTGCTGCTCGATCGAGGACTGCTCTGAGGAGTTGGCGAACTGCGCGGCGTGCTGCGTGTAGAAGGCGTTGCGGATATTCTGCACACTGATAGCCTGGCCAATAGCGCTGAGGCGGGCATTGGCGGCATCCACTTGCCACTGAAACATCTGGTTCTGCTGAACGAAAAGCTGCTGCTGCAAAGTGGGCAGCAGGAGAGCCAGGTCGTCGCCGTCTTTCTTTTCGAGCGCGGCGAGAAGCTGCGCGCCGAAGGTGCGGACTGTGTCGCAGAATTTCGTCGCCTGGCCGTAGAGAATGTCGTAGCGGTAAATGGGGAGCGGGGCGGAGAGGTCTCCGATGATGCTCGAAAGATCGACGCCGGCGGCTTCGGCGGCAGCCAGCAAACCGGGATCGAGGGGCGCATCGAAGAGCGGCAACAACAGCGGTTGCCCGGTCACCGACAGGCAATGCCGGAGATTGTAAAGAAGACTGTCGACGGTCTGCCAGATGCCGAGCAGTTGCGTATTCGGCGGAATCTTGAAGTAAAAGGTTTCCGGCGCGGGGAGCGGGCCGCCGCCTCCGTCCCCACCCGAGCCGCCGGCCGGGAGGAGATTTTCGATCGCGACCATGGCATTGGCGAAAGCGTCGAGGTCGGGCTGGAGCGTGGCAAAGGATGCGTCGGCGCGGGCCGGCGGCGGGACGGCCTGCGGCAGCGGTCCCATGATCTCCGAGGCGCGCACCAGCAGTAGCGAGGCCTCCGACAGATTCTCGCGGGAGGCCGTGGCGAAGAGGTTCTGGGCCTGGGCGATCAGCGTATTCACGTAGGCGATGACCGCCGCCTTCATGTACGCCACCGGTCGAAGATCGGCGACCAGGAACGGATTGAACGGATTGTTCTGCCATCTCGCGACCTGGTTGACGGCGTCGGTGTTGTTCTGATTGACAAGCGTCAGAATGTTGTTGATGTTCTGCTGGGCGACCTGCGCGGTGGTCAGTGTTGAGAAGGGCAGCGTAACCCAGGGCGTGGGAACCGGCACAGTCGGATTGAAGATATATTCCAGCCAGGCGATTGCATCGTCAAACTGCTGGTTCTGGGCGAGCGCCTGCGAAATGTAGAACGGGACGTGGAAGAACAGCTCCCAGTTGTAGCAGGAGTAGGGCGCGATGCGGCTGAAGTCGATGATCTCGTTGTCTTCACCCCAGTGGACGCGTCCCACCATGGGTTGATAAGTCTGCTGAAAACTGAAGTTGTCGCCCTGCGATGGATCGACGGTAGAGGGCGAAGCCTGCAGCGCCGGCGTGTATAAGGAGGAGAGGCCGCCGTTGAAGATCTCGTGCCAGAACAAGGCCGTGTAGGGATGATAGAAGCGATGGAAAGTGTAGCGCAGCTGGAACGGCACATCGGCGGGATTGGAGGGCGGGATGGGACGCCACTGGCTCCCGTATTCATACCAGCGCGCGACCTCTACGAAGTAGGCGCGTTTGGGGTCGGTGTAGACGAAGTCGTTTCCGGGATCGAACTGCAGATCGGTAGCCGGCCCAATGACGGCAAAAGGCGCCTGCGCCGTCATAAGAAGCGGCCCGACGTTCTGCTCGTTTGGGCTGACAGTGGTGGTAAAGCTCAGCGGCAGGGCGGTCGAAGAACCCGAAGGAATCGGCTGCGTAACCAGCGCGCCGCCCTTGGGCAACAGGGAGGAGTCGCCGTTCAGATCGCTGTCGGAGCCGGAGAGCTGAGTGAGCTTTTCGGCATCGTGGCCGTAGTGACTCTGCGCGTAGGCGAGGTAGTCGTTTATAAACAAACCCTGGAGGATCGCTCCGGCGCTGAGCATTTCGAGCGCGTCGAAGCGTCCGTCAAACACGGCGCGGCCGATGTGTAGCGCCGTGTTATGGATTTGCACGTTCAGGTTGAAATGACCAGAGTAGCCATTGCCCGAAACCCAACTGTCGTCATAGAACGAACCGTCGTTCACCAGTGTCTGGAAATTCTGCCCCAGGGCCTGGAACACGATGCCGACGAGTTGTTGATAAATCTCCGGTTCCGATGGCGACTGGCCGGAGGTCGAACTCACCTCCCACTCGTAGTTAAAGGTATAGTTATTGAAACGGAAAACATCGATCCAGAGATCGGTGCGGTTCACGCTGGTGGGCAGATTAACCTTAATGCTGTAAAGTGCCTCGATAACACGCGTAGTCGCGTTAGCCTGCGGGTCCAGCAGAATGAACGGCGCGTCGTAGAGTGTGCCGCCGGCGTAAGCCGCGGGCGTCCACTTGTCGTTGCGCCAGGAACTCGAAGCAATGCGGATTTCCACGTGGCGGGCCGGCGGGCTGCTGTTGGAGGGACTCGAACTGCCCTGCGCGGGCGGGATGGTCTGCTGGGGCTCGTTGGCCACGACGACCTCAGCCCAGAAAAGGTACAGACAACGCCGATGCACCACCGGGACGGCATCGTGCGACTTGATGTTGAGCGGAATTTTGACCCAAGGGGTCCAGGCGCCGGTGGAGTAGGTCCGATGATAGTAGACCGGCGGGTCCGAGTGAGTGCGGGCGATGACGTGGGTGGTCGCCGTAACGGTGTCCTGGCACATCCCGCAGACGCGAAGATGCGCGATTTCGTCAAGCCGTTGGATGTAATTGAGGACCACCGTCTCCAGCGCGTCCGCGGTGCCGTTGGTTTGCCGCGCTTCCTGAATGAGAGAGTTGAAAATCTCCGAGATGTTGGGGCGATCGGCTTCCACCAGCCAGTTTTCCGGCCAGAGGAAAATCTCGCGGTTGGCCTGCCACAGTCGATAGCGCTCCATCCAACTCCAGTCGCTGTTCCAGCTGCCGTCCTTGGTCGTGTCGATGTTCGGCTCCAGGTTCATCAGGCAGCGCTCCACGAACAGTTGCACGGTAGCGTAGGCCTGCACCACGCGCGAGGTGTCCATGCACGAGGACGTCTGGGTGTCGATGAGAAAGTAGTCGAAGAGGCTGTTGGTGTCCGTGCCCCATGGCATGGGCGCCCAGGGAATCACTCCGGTGTTGCGCTGCGCGGTAAGGTAGGCGACCAGCGCGTCGCGGCGATTTTCGCGGAGCGGGTCGTTCAGCGATTGCGCCACGGAGAGCCAGTTCGAACTCGGCGTCGCCCCTTTGAGTGCCGCGACCGCGGCGATCGCCGCCAGCGTCGCGGGCACGGCTTCCGCGCTCCATAAATCGAGCGCGGCGCCGCTGCCGTTGGTGGCGGCGGCCATCTTGAGCAAAGTGCGCAGGCGATTATAGGTTGCGGGATTCGTCCAGTCGCCGGCGGCGAGAGAGATGCCGATGGCCGACGCCAAAGCCTGGACGTCCGAGGGCAACGCGCCGGATATGCCGGCGAAAGCCGCCTGCGCGGCGGCGTCCGTGGCGATGCTGTTGGAAGCCACCGCCGAGAGCAGACCGGTCAGGCTGGTGATCGCGGGTGGAGGCGACTGCGTCGTGTTCAACAGCGACGTGAACGTACGATTGAGCTGCACCAGTAAGACGGTGGCCAACAACCGATCGATGGTTTGACTGGCCTGTCCGGCCACCACCGGCAGATGGGCAAGATCCACTCCGCCATACACAGCGAAATTGGGAACCAGCCATTGTACGTCCGCGGCGACCAGATGAAGCTGCGCGACGACGATACTCACTTTGTGCAGAAGGCGGATGGCGTTGCTTCCGGCCACTACCACCGGCAGTGTCACAGCGGGCTCTCCGCTGAAACCTGGCGAGGCGGCTCCGAAAACCCCCAGTGCGGCCCCACTGGCGCTTGCGCCCGCGGTGAAAGGATTCGCGCTGTAGAAATTCAGGCCCGTGCCAGCCTCGTTCAACACGGCCTGAATAGCCAGCGTCGCCAGTTTGGCGTTCAGGGCCGTCTGGGCCTGGCCCACTGCAGCTCCGTTACCCGCGTTCAGGTTGACTGTCACGGATTGGCCGCCGGCGGTAAAAGTGAGAGCCTCGATTTGGGCGCCCGAGAGCGCTCCGTAAACCGCAAGGGGCTGGTTCGCGAGGCCGCTGGTCGTGGTCTCGCCGCTCACGCGGTACAGAAACGTATTCTCGCCCGCGTCATTCGCGTTGAAGATCCCCTGGCCCGCCGAAGCCGCCGCCGCTTTTACGGTGAAGCCCACGTTGGCGGTGAAAGCCACGAAGCCTGTGCCTGAATCGATGGAGGCGGTTACGCCAAAGCCGCCGAAGGCCGCATTAATCTGGCCGATCGCGTTCTGCGCGCTGATGCCCGCCGCCGTGCCCGTGATGCTGACCTGTTGCATGCCGCTCGCCAGATTCAACGTAACCACCTGTGTCGCGCTGCCGCTGAGGTAGTTGGTGGCCAATCCGGTGTTATAAGAGCCCACGAGCGCCGCGGATTCCAGCAAGCCCGGATCGGTAAGAGCGGCGAGCAGGGTTTCCGTAGAGGCCGGAACCTGGGGGACGACAAGAGCGCTCATCAGGTAGCTGGTGGTGTCCGGGGCAAGCGAAAGTGAACTCGCGATGGCGGCGACGACTTGTTTTTGCGTCAGGTATTGCGCCAGCGGCGTCAGCACCAGATTCCCGCGGGCATCCAGCGCCGGGCCGGTGGCGGCTGACACAAGAATCGGGAGCCCGGCCACCGCGGCCGCCAACTGCGCCGCGTTCATGAAAAATGCGAACTGCGTATTGATGAAACTCTGACGCGCCACATCGCTCCCCGTATAGCTGCCATCCACGATGGAGAGAGCGATCTTCATTTGATTCGGATCCGAAAGGCTGGGATGGTTGGGATCCGTGGATGGTGGCAGTTGCGCGAATTGTTTGCTGAGAGCGGTATAAGGAGGATCGCCTGCGCCGTATACCGACTGCGCCACCTTTTGCATGGCCAGGACGACAACGTCGAGATCCGCCGCCACCTGCGCGTCGGCGATCCCGGTCTTGGCTGGCGATGTCGTCAGTACATAGGTCGTCTGGTCCAGGCTGAAGCCGGAGGACGCGATGGTATTGGCGCGTTTCACAAAGGCGAGCGTAGAGGACGGGGAGGCGAAGATGGTGCTGAGATTCGCGGGCCCGATCGTCTGCAGGCCGGACAGATTCAGCCGGAGGACCTGCGCCAAAGTAGCGACGCGATAGATCAGACTTAGATTGCCGAGCGTTCGCGTGTTGTCGGTAAGGGCGAGCAGCGTCGCGGTATCGGCGGCCGACAGTTGCAACGCGGCCTGGATGGCTGGCGCGTGGGTTGCCAGATCCGCCGTTCCGTTCAGGTTTGCGGGCAGCAGCGCCCAGTCCGGCGTGAGGGTGGGGTTCAGGAACAGAGAGTCGTAGAAAGGCGTGGTCCGCGTGCCGTCGGGGTCGCGATGGCTGGCGATATCCAGATTAATCGCGCCGCACAATGGCAGAAGTTGCACGACGGAAAGTCCTGTGGCATCGAGAAGCTGGCGAACCGTGAACAGGTTGATGAGCGTCTGCGGCGCCAGCGTGGGATCGCCGATTCCCGCCGCGTTGAGCAACAGGTCGAGCTCCCACATTTTCCAGCCGGTGCGCGCCCACAGGCGCAGGAAGCGATGGATCAGGTCGAGATCGCCCGCATTCAGGGGAGCGAGCGTTTGTGTGGCGGTGTTGCAGGTATCGTCCTGGCCTGTTATCGCCATGGCCGGCCCGCCGCCAGTCACCCACGCGACTTCGATCAGGTCCAGGAGCTGCTCATAGGTCAGATTGGCCGCGGAGAGAAAGGCGCTCACTGGAGCGAGATCCACCGGCGGGTTGGCCGTGTTCCATACTTGCGGCAGCGGCGCGAAGTTTGCTGTCGTGATCAGGTTCCGCTCGGGCTGCGAGATGGAGAACCGCTCGCTTGCGACAGGCGCCAGCTGCGCAACGGTGGGGACGCCGTGCAGGGGAAGAAAAGCCTGGCGCAACTGCCAGAGCGCGACGTTCGCATTCGCCAGCACGCTGCGCAGCAGGTCGAGCGAGACATCGTAGGGCAGAGTGCGGGGATAAACCGCGCCTGCGCCCACCAGAAGAGCGTCGGCGGCGGGATTTGCGTTGGCGGGATCCGGGGCGGCGCGGAGAAAGTCGGCTGAGATAGTGGTCTGCCGCCAGGCCGCTGGGAGGGGTGGGCTGATGGTATCCGCCAGCAGCTCGTTAACCACATCGATGAAAGGGAGAGTGGTGTCGGTGTTGGGGCAGTTGAGCAGCAGGTTTACAAGGTCGGGACGGCGCGCTGTGAGGACCGCAAGGGCGTTGGGATATCCGGTCACGCCGTTGGTGCGGCGGGATAGCCACATCAGCAGATCCGTCAAATACGCGGCGGCGCTGAGGATGGAGGTGCAGTCGTCCACCGCGCAATAGTCCTGCGAGCCGAAGAGGGTAGCCAGCGAAGCATTCTGGGCGATGGCGCCCGCGACCATCCCGCTATCCGGCTCCCGGGGGCCGAGCGCCTTGGGCCACAGACCCGCGAAGGACGAGTTGAACTGCGTGTAGAGCGCGACTACGCCGGCGTAGCGCGTGCGCGCCAGCGCGTAGGTCTTGTAGGCGTCGGTGGCGGCGGCGCCGGCGCCGACCATCTTCGCGACGAATTGTTGCTTACCCATCATGGCGATACTCGCGGCGGAAGTCAGGCCCGCGGTCAGCAAACTCTGGGCCATGTCCACGTGCGGCACGATGCGCAATACGCGCTGCATGGCGTTCGCATTAGCCAGCACGGCGTCCTTGTCTCCTGCCGCGATTCCGTTAAACGCGGCCGCCCCGGCCTGTTTCAGGAAGATCGCAAGATTCTCGCGACGCAAGTCGAGCGATGAGTTGTTGGCAAAAAACGTGTTGAGAGGAGCCTGCTGCGCGGCGGGGACAAAGGATGCGACGCGCGCCGAAAGCGCCGCGGTGGGATAGGAGGCCGTGACGCGGTCGTAGATTTCATGGGCGAAGGTCGCGGCGGGATCCGCGCCGGCGATGTTGGACGGCACGGCCCCTGCGCCGCTGCTGTTAATCAGATTCAGCCAGTCGTTTCGGGAAAGCTTCGCCAGGTCGGAGAGAACTTTGTGTGTCCCGGCGTTAAAGCTCTGTTGAAGGTTGGAAACCAGCGGCAGGGAGTTCTTGACGAACGCTCCGATGGAGAGAGTCTGGCGCACGGCGGCCACCTCCGCCGGTGTGAAGCCGTGCCGGCCGTCGGCGAGCGTGGCCCAAAATTGCTCCAGCGGTTGTGTGTTTTGCATCAGCGCCTGGGCAAAGGCGTTTTGTTTGTCCGGCGTGACACCGGCGGTGTTCAGCAATTGCCCCAGCGTGGTTTTGCCCGCTTGGTAGGGATTGCCCAGCAAATTGGATTGGCGCAGCGCCTGAAGCCCGGCCACAATCTGCGCGATCTGGGTGGAGAGGGACTCCGGGACCACATTTGCCGTTACGGCATTCTGCAACGTGCTGGTTTGCTGCGCGGAATCGACGGCGGCGATTAATGCCGCAACCTGCGCCACCAGCGCGTCGATGAGGGTAAATTGCTGCGAAGCATCGAGCAGCGAGGCGGGAAGCGACGCGGGAACGCGGAGGGCCAGGAACGCATACCACGCCGGCGCGGTCACCGCGAAAGTCTTCTGCAGGTGCGCCGCGACTACCAGCCGCATAATCCGCTCTTTGGCGCTGCCGGTCTCGGTGGCCAGAAAGGAAATGTCCTGGTGCGCGTCGTTTTCGACCAAATCCGTCAGGGACAGGCCCTGTAACAACGGCGTTACGGAGCGCAGCAGCGTTCCGTACTGGGAGGCGTCCACCGGTGGTGCGTTTAAGTTGATACTGAGATCCGGCGCCGCTACCGTTTGGGCGGATTCCAGCGGCGCGGTGAGCCCGCCCCCCTGTGCTTCCACCACCACCAGGACCTTCCCTGGCGCGTCCTCGGGGAGGCGGTAGCGGAGTTCGTAATTTCCCTGCTCGGAGGTGCGGTCCTGCGCGAGCCGTACGCGCTCCCGAATGCGCTGCCACCATACCGTAATCGACGCACCGGAAACACCCTTGCCATTTGCATCCGTAACCAAACCGTGGATGCGGTAGTCATTGTCGGAGTCCATGGTCACCTCGGTCTATGAAAAATGTTGCGACTTGTTTCAGATCTCGAAGGAAAATGTTGCCCGATCTGAGCGCGATTGGCCCGACGATTATCTTCGGAGATTAATGTTCGTGTCAAGCCAAACCTGTGCTCGTTAATACCGGCCTCGCCATCTGCGGCCATATTGCCGCTCATTGTCACTCTGCCGCGGGGAGTCATGCCTATACAGTTTTCCGTATTAGGGTCGATTAGTATCCAGGTAAACTTTGCAGAAAGCCGGAGTCCGTACCCAACCATCATCCCGAATCCTGCAACTGCCGCCCCTGATTCTGCACCCGTTCAACGGGGGCGCCGATGCTGGCCAACTCGTCGACGGCTCTCTCGCAGCCCTGGCTCCCGAGGGGCTGGCGGAATCCCCCGACGAAGAGTTGGTCCTTCGGCAGAGGATGCTGGCCGGCCGATATCAGGAAGTGCGCATGCTGCTCTTCCTCGGAAAGGATCTCTTCCGTTGGATGCAGCAATGCGTCGAGCACGTGCGCGGTGGCCCGGGGCGGCATGATCGGGGGATGGGCGAGCGGGAGCAGGAGAATGACGCCCGAATTGTGGAGCAGAGCTTCGCCGCCATGGTGGTGGAAGCCCCGCCCGATTCGGTCAGACAGAAGCTGGAAAATTGGGGCGTGACCGATCGCCGCGGCGTTTTTTCACGCGCCATCGGCATTCACAGCCTGTTTGAGGCGCCGCCGCCGGCCGATTCGCTGTCGCCCATTTTCCTGAAGAACTACCACCGGTACGCCGACTACGCCTACATCTGCTATCAGCACTCGGCGGCTTTCCTGCCGCTCGAAGCCTCGACCTGCCAGTTTGAGATTTACGCCTCGGAGGAATATGCGCGGCTGTTGTCCGACGGCTGGAGTATGGAGTAAGCGCTTCTGCTACCCAAACGCCGTTTTACCCCAAGCCGGCTTCCCGCAGGAACTGAGCCGATTCTTCCGGCGGCGTCGGATTGATGTAAAAGCCCGTGCCCCATTCGAATCCCGCAACGCGCGTCAGCTTCGGGATCACTTCGATATGCCAGTGATAGTAGGGACTGGCCGCTTCCTGCAGCGGCGCCGTGTGGATGAGGAAATTGTAGGGCGGTCGCTCCAGCACCTTCTCCAGCTTGCGCAGCGTCGATTTCAGCACCCAGGCGAGGTTTTCAAAGTGCTGCGCATCCGTGTCTTCGTAGTGGGACTTGTGCTGCTTCGGTAGAATCCAGGTCTCGAACGGGAACCGCGCCGCGTATGGCTCGATCACAATGAAGCGGTCCGTCTCGATCACCACTCGTTCGCCCGATTTCGCCTCCTGGCGGATCAGATCGCAGAAGATGCACCGTTCTTTGAAATCGTAGTAGCTTTTCGATCCTTCCAGTTCTTCCTGCACGCGCTTGGGCACCACAGGCAGGGCGATCAACTGGGAGTGCGTGTGCTCGAGCGTCGCGCCGGCGGCGTCGCCCTCGTTCTTGAACAGCAGGACGTAGCGCAGCCGCTTGTCGTTCTTGAGATCGTTCACGCGGTCGCGGAACGCCCAGAGCACTTGTTCGATCGATTTTTCGGGAAGCTCCGTTATGCTGAGTGCGTGGTCGGGGCTCTCGACCACCACCTCGTGCGCGCCGATTCCCTGCATCTTGTCGAGCATTCCATTGCCCTCGCGCTCGAGCGCGCCTTCGATGCCGAGCACGGGAAATTTGTTGGGAAACACCCGCAGGGACCATCCAGGCTGGTTGGCACCGGTACCGTGCCGGTACGCGAGTACCTCCGGCGGCGTCTTGCTTTCGTTGCCGGGACAAAACGGACAGAAGCGCCCCGACGGCCGCGCCGGCGTTGTTTCCCGAACGAAATCGGAAGGCCGGCGCGCGCGGTCGGTGGATATGATGACCCAGCTGTCGGTGATCGGGTCCTTTCGCAGTTCCGGCATATTCGAAAAACCACTATAGCGGGCGGATTGTGCTGTAACGATTTACGCCGGAGCGAATGCATCGCGCAAGTGTTTGATGGCGCGGCCGGTAACGGAGATGGCGTCGAACCGGACGCGCGACTCATCCGCGTTCGCGCGGCGTATGTAGTCGCGGGCCGCCCTGCGCAGCATGTGTATTTTCTCCAGGTCGATGCCCCGCTCAGGGGCGCTCCACTCTCCTGAAGTGCGCGTTTTGACCTCGACGAACACCAGCCAGTCGCCCTCCCATGCGACGATGTCGATCTCGCCGCCGCCCTGTGGCGGACGCCAGTTGCGTGCCACCACAACGAATCCCTTTGCGCGCAGATGGCGGTGCGCGAGATCTTCGCCGTGCCGCCCCGTGTCACCCTGCTTGAGGTAACGAAGTCCGTCGGCGATTCGGTATAGGGGGGCCAATGGGTTCAAACTCGAACTCCATGACCTTTCCGCGAACCAGATAGCAGAGATAGAACTCCCAGAACCTGCGAAAGTGCGGCAACCGGTTCACCAGAAATTCGAAGCCCAGCCATCTCCAGAACGCTAGTAGCTTCACGCGCACGGAAATCTCACGGAATTTTGCGTCTGTGTAATAGCCGAAGCCGCCGTGATTCTCTCCAAAGTAGCGGAATGAAAAGCTGTTGAGGTGGTGTTTGTGGGTGGGGTCGCAAAACGAGCTGAAATCGGTATAGTGCGGCGTCTCGATGCGCACGCGCCCACCGGGCTTCACCAGGCGGTGGAACTCCTCCATGCAGCGTATGACGTCCGTCAGGTGCTCGACAACGTGGATGGCCCGCAGCTGGTCGAATGTTCGATCCGCGAACGGGTAGGGAAAGCTGTCAAGATCGCAAATCACGTCGGCCGCGCTGGCCGGATTGACGTCGAGGCCGATCGAACCCGGATACTTCCGAATCCCGCAGCCAACGTCGAGTATTCGCAACCTGCCGTCCGTTTACAGCGACCAGTGCCAGCGTATGCCGACAAACGCTCCGGCTATGGTCGCGCTTATATATTCGGGGCTGTTGGGCGAGGTCTTGAAGTGGAAGGCCTTGCCGCCGCCCCTGATTTCCCACATTCCGTGACGGTAAGAGACAGTTGCTTCGGCATCCGCTATGTCGGCTTTATGAGGGATCCCGAAGCCGGAAAGAGAGGCTCTTAACAAAACATGCGGCGTAAGAGCGTACTCCGCCGCCAAACCGAATGCAGGGAGAATGATCTGGTGGGAGACGTTGGCACTATCCGCCGCCAGGCCCTGGGCAGCCAGAGTTGCGTCCAGAATGGGCGCGTCGATGGTTTCCTTGATATGCACCCACTCCACTTCCCACAGCGATTTGATCCGGAACTTGGCAACGGGAAATTTATGCGGAAACAGGAGATCGTCCAGATAGAGTTTTGCGCTCTTGAACTGGAATTGCGTGGCCAGATAGTCTCCCTGAATGTAGTTGGCGCCGAAGATGTCGACTGCCGGCGCGCCTAGAACCTGGTTGCCGTCGCCTTTTCCCTGGAAATACTCGAAGTGCAGTTCGCCCGTGCGGGTGATCGGAAAAGTGGCTTCGACACCGGGAGTGTTGTGTGGTTTTCCCCAATCCGCGAGCGTTTCGTAGTCGAACGCCTGGTTGCCGCCGCGATTGCTGGGCTGCTGACCTGGGCCGATGACCCAGTAAAAGGCGCCAATCGTAAAAGTGCGGGGGTCGGGGTAATCGGGAACCGCACTCTGGCCTTGCGCGGACGCCGGTTGAGTCGACGCCGCGGGCGGCTGACTCTGCTGCGTCTGCCCCACTGCCGGCCATGCCAAAAATGAAAGAATGGACGAAATTATACAAACATCAAAGCGAAGAAACGTCAAAGCACTCCTCTCAGCATCTCGTTCAGATTGTATACGCAGGCACTTGCCGGACGGGTACATTCGGCGTGAGGTTGGCCGTTGAGATAACTTGTTTCCAAAGCGGGATTAGGACTAATGTAAATGTTGGATTAAAATCGAATTAGTAATTTACTGTCGTCGCGGACGGTTTTTCACGGAGGAGCAGGGATGAATTTTGCCGATGCTTGTCACGAGTGTCAACGGCTTTCCGCTGAATATGAGGCGGCTACGATGGAGTGGTTTCGCGTGCAGGGCCAGCTCCGCGTGGCCGAATATTCGCGCGACGAAGAGTCCTCCGATCGCATCATCGCCCAGCTGAGCCTGATCACGGAGCGCAGGCGCGCTCTCCGCGAAGCGATCGAAAAGCATGAACTCGAAATGCACCCTCGCGCGGCCGCGGCTTCCTCCGATTTTGACTGTTAGAACCGGTCCGGCCAATAACCGTGCCGTACACTCAAAGTGTGCCGGGTAATCTCCTGTCCGCGGCCACGGCAGTCGGCGAAGTGGCTGAACGCCCTGGGATTCGCGAGGCACTGCAGTGGTTCACACGCGAGAAACAGTGGGTCAATGAGATCCATCTGCAGCTCTGTCGCGTGCCTGCGCCCACTTTTCTCGAACAGCAGCGTGCCGAATGGATGGCCGGTCAGTTCCGTGCGATCGGCTGGCACGTGGGAATCGATCGCGCGGGCAATGTTCTTGCGTCCCTTCATGCCGAACCGGAAGGACCGCTGGTTGCGCTCACCGCTCACCTCGACACTGTTATTGCGCCGCGCATCAGGGAAGACATCTCGATCGACGTCGAAGGCGACTTTCGCGGTCCGGGTGTCTCCGACAACGGTGCGGGCCTCGCCGCGCTGCTCGCCGTGGCCAGGGCCATAAAGTCCACGGCCGATTTCGCCGATATCTGGAGCAGACTGCTTCTCGTGGCAAACGTCGGCGAGGAGGGCGAGGGGAACCTGTCGGGAATCAGGCACCTCTGCTCTCAGCCCGAACTGATTCAGCGAATCGGCGCCTT
>Ga0209167_10000322_pt1 | contig 39637 bp, 25 predicted proteins | sample Coa_R1_9_FD_187154 | JGI IMG/M metagenome (GOLD analysis project Ga0209167, IMG submission 187154) | Surface soil microbial communities from Centralia Pennsylvania, which are recovering from an underground coalmine fire - Coalmine... | ecosystem: Environmental > Terrestrial > Soil >...
GAAGTGGGCGACGCGACAATTAAATTGAAGAACGGGCGCACCGCGCGCGTTTCCATGCATTTGATCGATGGCAGCAAGGAAGAAATTGAAAAAACGCTGCGCCAGTCGGTCGCTGCGTTTTTCGAGCTGTATCCGGAGATCTGACAATTCCGGCGCCTGAAATTCTTCAGGCCCCGCCCTCTTCCTCCTCCACATCGCGAGGCAGTCCGACCATCTGCTCCACGAACACCACGCTCTGGCCTGTGAGCTCGAAGCGCTTGCGGCATTTGCGACAGGCCACAATCTCATCCATGCGCACCATGTAAGAGCGCGCGTTGGCAAAATGTTTTTTGTCCTCTTCGCCCGCTCCGCGCGGAATCTCCTTTTTCTTGGTCCGCACCATCCACCGGATGGGATAGTTGTCTTCTTTCCGACAACTCGGGCAAATCAGTTTGATCGGCTTGGTTTCCTGCTGCTCGGTATAAAAGTTCTTCTCGTCCATGAGCACCTCTGTCCAAAAATGAATGGCCAGCCAAAAATAAGAAGCGGGCGCGGCACTCGAATCTCCCCCTATGCCTTGCAGCCCGCCTCGATGGTAACAAATTCCAGCCCTGCGTCGCGCCAACGGGGCAACCAGTGTTCCAACCCGCCAAGAATGTGGCCGCGGTCTCCGCCGAGTCCGCGGTGGTCCCCGTCATGCATCAGAACGATGTCCCCCTCGCGCACACGCGCAAGCCGGCTAACGATGCGCTCCATCGGCTGCGGTTTCCAGTCAAAGCACAGTGCCGACCACATCACCACTCCGCGAATCCCCATGTTCGCAACCACGCCCTGAAGCTGCGGCCCGCGAAATCCGAAGGGTGGGCGCATCCATTTCATGCTGAATGGACCAGTCAGGTCGCCGCCGCTTGCCAGCGCACTCAGAACCGCGTCACCGCACATCCGCAATTCGCGCGCGATTCTCGCGCGCGAGTGCCACGCCAGGTGTGGATGTGTATCTGTATGATTTGCGAGCAGGTGCCCTCGCTCGTGAATTTCGCGGATGAGATCGGGGCAGGCACGGGCGAATCGTCCGATCACAAAAAATGTCGCCCGCGCTTTGTATTTTTCCAGCAAATCGAGCAGCTTGGGAGTTATAGGAGGATTCGGCCCATCATCAAAGGTCAGCGCAATTTGAGGCGGCGAACCATCCGTGGGCAATCGTCGCACTGTCGGCCCGAACAATTGTGCCGAGGGGGCCATGGCTGCCCAACTAGCCACGCCGGCTCCAGCCGCCACAGCCACCGGCACTCCAATGGCCCAGGGATTCACTCCTGCCTCTCAGTTACAGAACATGTCCACAATTGAACTTTCCCGGTCAAGCAGTTCATGACACGCTTTAATACACCTTCCATTCTCTCACGTCAGTGGAAATGCCCGAAGACTACCGGGAAACCTAACGTGGAAGCAACACGTCTATAACATTCAGAAGGAATAAGACGCAGCTACATTCCGGTTTTCAGAGATAGCAATCGGCCGTGAGTGCTCCGGCCTCCTGACCGGGTCAGAGGGTGGGTATCCACGATGCGGGTTTGGAAGAATGTTTCCGGTATTTTAGCGATTCTAGCACTGTGCTGCATTCCCCTGGCTGCGCGCCAAACACAAGAGCCGCCTTCTCACGTCACACTGCAAGGAATAGTTCGCACGGGCGATAACGTTCCCGTTCCCGGCGCCTCTGTCCACATTATGGAACAAATCTCAGGTAAATCCTGGATCACCTGGACGGATGAGCAAGGCAAGTTCCGTTTGCCGGAGCTCCCCGCCGGAAAATTTCGTATTGAAGCGACCCAGATCGGTTTTGCCATGGCGACGGTGGAGCTAACTCCCACAGAGGAGAAAGGGCCCGATATTATTCTGAGTTTGCCGGTTGCATCGCTGAATGAAATTACTGCGGCGAATGCGTCCGCAGCCACCCCGCCCGCGTCGACCACACCTACAAACACTCCTCCCAACGCAGAAACCAAGACCCAGACTGCGAATGCCCCTCCACCACCCGTAGCGGGAGCGCAGACTGGCACGAGCACAAACCCCGGAACTACGCCGACAACTAATGCGCGAGGCGGGAGGGGAAATCAACCCGGACAGCGCCAACAGGGTGGGCGAGGAAACGCAGGTGGCTTCTCGCAGGTAGATGTTACCGGGCAAGGCAGTGCGGGCGCCGATAATACTGATCTCACGGGCGGCGCTGGCGACCCCCTCGGCGGGACCCAAGCCGCGACTGCGGACGCGATAGTTGCCTCAGGCACGGTCGCGCAAGGCTTTTCCGGGGGCGGATTCAATATGCAGTTTGGCGGCGGGCCTGAAGGGAATAATCCCAATGCTCAGGCTGGACAAACCGGAATTCTGAACGCAGGCAACGGCGAACTGCCCGGTGGCGGATTTCCTGGAGGCAATCCTGGCGGGGGTGGGGGAAGAGGTCCAGGAGGCCCCCCAGGCGGTGGCGGTGGCGGACGCGGCCCCGGTGGCGGCGGTGGTGGCGGACGCGGCGGACGCGGTGGCGCTCAAGGGGCCAATGGACCACCTTGGGGATTGAATAACGTCATTCGCAGGCGCATTAATTCGATGCACTACACCCTGAACGAAACCTTGTATGACTCCGCCTTTGATGCGCGCCCATGGTATGCAACCACGCTTCCCATCTCGAGCACCAACCAGCCGCCTGCGAAGGTGGCTTTCAACAACAACCGATTTGGAGGCAGCCTTGGTGGTCCGTTCCGGATTCCCAAGCTTTATGACGGGCGCGACAAGACCTACTTCTTCATAAACGCCCAGTTCGGCCACGGCACGAACGGCGTGAATAATTACTCTAACGTGCCCACCGCAGACGAACGTCTCGGGAACTTCTGCAGTTCGGGCACAAACGGCGTACCGCTCGTTCTTTATGATTTCACAACGAATTTTACCGGCCCTCGAACTGTGCTGCCAAATCTGCCGGCGGGGAGTTGCAATCTTCAGGGCGCAACGAATCCGCATACGGGGTTGCCTTACCTAAGCCCCACTGCAACGGCATTGCTGGGATTCGTTCCGATGCCAAACTTGCCTGCAGGTGGGCAGTACAACTACCTGCTTCAGACCAGCACCCCGACCAACACCCAAGCCATCAACATGCGTGTCAATCAGACCATTTCGCCCAAGCTCAACCTGGGTGTGACCTACAACCTCAGCCAGAGTCAGTCGAGCGGCCAAGGCTCCTTTCCTACGGAAACCAGCACTTCGTCCAGCCGCGGTCAGAACGTGACGCTGACACTGAATCACAACATCTCGACGCGATTGATCAACACCATCGCTTTGAATTTCACCAGGCAGAGAACAGTTTCACTGAATGGATTTGCCAACGTGACCGATGTCGAAGGAAGCCTTGGCATAACAGGCGTAGACAACAGCAATCCGTTGAATTGGGGATTACCGGGAGTCAGCTTCAGCACTTCAAATGGTCTGCCCTACACGGGCTTCAATGACCCTGTGCCCTCGCTGCGCAAGAATGAAACCTGGAATCTATCGGACACGGTTTCTTACACACTCCCGAAACACACCCTGCACTTCGGATTCACTTTCCGCCGCGTTCAGCTGAACAATGTGTTTGACCCCAATCCGCGCGGGTCCTTCAACTTCAATGGATTGATGTCCGAGAACTTTTCTCTCGTCAATGGTGTGGATCAACCTGCAGCGAACACAGGTTCTCCCCTGGCCGATTTTGAAATGGGATTGCCGGCCGGCACGAATATCCGGTTCGGAGATAGCTTCAATTATTTGAGGACGCACGGGTTCATTGCCTATGCGAACGACGATTGGCACATCCTGCCGCGGCTTACGCTTACTTTCGGCTTGCGGTATGAACTTATGTATCCACCCAGCGAGCTTTTCGGCCATATTGCCAATCTGGATGTGAGCCCGACCTTTAACAATGCCGTGGTCGTGGTCCCCTGCACTTCAGGAATAACTCCTTGTGGGACAGGAGCCTTCAGTGGCTCCCTTCCTAATTCCCTGATCAACACGAACTATCTTAATTTTGCCCCGCGCTTTGCCTTTGCTTGGCGTGTGCCGGGCAATTGGTTCGATGCGAATAACGGCAGGCACGCGCTAGTGGTGCGCGCCGGATATAGCGTCGTGGACATCACTTCCACTTACAACGGTCTCGATAGCTCTTTGCTCAATCAGTCGCCTTTCGCGACCGTGACGAGCCCTGCCACATCCCTAACTCAGGTCCTGACGCTCCAGAATGGATTCCCAGCTTCTGCGGGAACTAACTTTAATACCATCGCTGTGAACCCCAATTATAAGAACCCCTACACCCAGATTTGGAATTTCTCGCTCGAAAGCCAGATCGTGGACGGCATGACCTGGGGACTCTATTACGTAGGAACAAAAGGAACGCACTTGGATCTGTTCACTGCGCCAAATGTGCTTTCGGCCAATTCCCTCGCCCTTCAAAGACTTCCGATCCCTCAGAATCTAGCGTTCACGTACGACACTTCGGGCGCGAATTCTGAATACAACGGCATGCAAGCCCGGCTGCAAAAGCGCATGCGCAACGGCTTCACATTTACCGCGCTTTATACCTTCAGCAAGTCCATTGACGACTCAAGTTCCATCGGAGGCAGCAGCGGAACCCTCGTACAACAATTCCCGTTCTTCAATCTAGAACGCGGACTCTCCACGTTCGACGCTCGTCATTCGATTACGGGAAACTCCACCTTCGAGCTTCCGTTCGGCCAGCGCAAACACTGGGCTCGCACGGGTTTGGAAGCGCGGCTCTTCGGCAATTTCCGCCTGAGCGGGAGCACCACCTTCCACACCGGTAATCCTCTTACACCAATCGTTCAGGGTCTGCTGACTCAATACGCCAGCGGGAACTTCCAGACTCGTCCGGATGTTCTGGCGGGCTGCAACGGGAATCTGTCGTATGGTCAACAAACGGTCGGAAATTTCATCAACACTTCCTGTTTCGCCGCGCCGGGTAATGTTTTCCCCACCCCAGCCTGTTTGGCGGCAAGCGCGAACTGCATCACGGCCCCGGGCAACTTGTTCGGAAACGCGGGCCGCGACACGATCACCGGCCCGAGCATGTTCGTTGTAAACATGGCCTTGCAAAGAACGATCACTCTCGACCGCGACGGCCAGAAACACCTGGACCTTCGCTGGGAAGTAAATAATCTAGCCAATCACCCCAATTGGGCGGGCCTCGCGCTGGTGGTGGGCGCGCGGAACTTCGGCGAAATCACAAGCGCTGGGTCTATGCGCACCATGAACGCGGTCATCCGGTTGAACTTCTAATGGAAACTCGAATGAAAAACAGAAATGCTTCGCATATCAACCGATTCCTGACGCTGGCTTGCATCGTCGCGCTGGTTTTGCCCGCGCTGCCTGCTCAGCAGCAGGGTGCCCCACAGCAAAATCAAACGCCGCCACCTGCCCCCAAAAAAGACACGGGCGTGATTGACATCCACCAGTTGCCGCCGCCTCCGCCTGCTGACGCCACTACCGCAGGCAAGAAAGGCGTGAAGGTTTATACCGATCTGGTGCAGATTGACGCCACTGTCGTGGACAAAGACGGAAATATCATTAAAGGTCTCACCAAAGAGAACTTTCAGATCCAGGAAGAAGGCAAACCTCAAACCGCAACTGCGTTGGACTATTTCGACGTCGAAAGAATCGAGACCGCGGAAAAGGCGGACGCTGAACCCATCACCATTGATTTGAAGACCGCCAATGATCCGGAAAAACTCCGGCCCATCGTGCGGGAGCACCGCATGATCGTGCTCTTTTTTGACCTGACCTCCATGGCCCCCGAAGACCTGCTGCGCTCCACGAACGCGGCCATGAAATTCTTGAAAGAACAAATGACCCCCGCGGATTTAATCGCCGTGGTTTCCTTTGGCACGCAATTCCGTATCAACGTCGATTTCACAAACAACAAAGAAGCCCTGGAATCCGCCGTAAACGTGATTGCACATCCAGGCAAAGAATCGCTTCTGGCCGGAACCGCCTCTTCGGCGAGTGATACGGTCACGGCAGACGACATGTCCGCCTTCACTGCCGATGACACCGAGTTCAATATCTTCAACACCGACAACAAGCTCTACGCCGTCGAAGCTCTGGCCAGCCTTCTCGGCGGTATCCCGGGCAAAAAAGCGGTAATGGAATTCACGGGGGGCATCACGCAGACCGGGGAGGAAAACCGATCGGCAGTGCAGGCAGCTACCGATGCCGCAAATAAAAATGATGTTTCCTTTTACCAGGTAGATACACGCGGCCTGGTGACGGAAACTCCCGGTGGCGACGCGAGCACCGGGGCTTCCTCGGGTTCTTCCGGGTTCAGCGGAGCAACGGTTTTCCAACAGACGCAGGCCCGCCAGACTTCCCGCGACACTCTTTCCACCCTCGCGCAGGACACCGGCGGCAGAATGTTTACCGACGTTAACAATTTCAGCCAGGTCTTCAAGCAAGTGCAGACTGACACCACAGGCTACTATCTGCTCAGCTACTACAGCACGAACGCCAAGCGTGACGGGCGCTACCGCGGCGTCGGCTTGAAATTGGTCAATGTGCCGGGTGGCCGTATCACCAACCACCGCCAGGGCTATTACGCGCCAAAAGATTACGGAATCTTCAACACGGAGGATCGCGAAAAGCAGCTCGACGATGCCATGGCCTCCGATGCGGCGGTCACTGAACTGCCCATTGCTCTGGATACCGGAGATTTCCGACTGCCCAACAATCAAGTCTTCGTGCCTATCTCCGTCAAGCTGGCTTCCAGCGCCCTTCAATTTGCGCAAAAGAGCGGCAAGAAAGAAGCAAGGTTTGACTTCCTCTACCAATTGCGCGAAGTCGCCACCAAGCGAGTTGCCGGATACCAACGCGATACCATGACCGTACCCATTACCGGAAACCAGCAGGCCATCGTCTATCAGGGCGGCATTCTAGTCGGCCCGGGCAAATACAAGCTCAAGTTCCTGGCCCGGGACAATGAGAGCGGCCGCATGGGCAGTTTTGAGCAGGACGTTATTCTTCCCCCCTCGCAGGCCAATCACCTAGAGCTCAGCAGCGTGCTGCTCTCCAGCCAGATCGCCGATGTTCCCAAAAAGTCCGACGTCCGGAAACAGACCTTCGGCCTGGACGCGAAAATGAAGGATTCGCCTCTGGACGTAAACGGCCAGCGCATCGTTCCCAGCGTGACCCGGGTTTTCACCTCAGATCAGATTCTTTATGTTTTCTTCCAGGCCTATGCTCCCGCCAAGACCGATCTCGAAACCCTTCGCGCCGGATTAGTATTCTTCCGCAACGGCCAGCGCTCCGACGATACGCCGGTAGTTGAGCCCGCCGAAGTGGACGCCAAGTCGCACACCGCTTCGTTTCGCATCAGCCTGCCGCTCGCCAAATTGCCCGTAGGCCGATACACCGTTCAAACGGTGGTTGTCGAGGCGGGCGGAACTCAAGCGGCCTTTGGACGCAATTACTTTGCGCTGCGCAAGCCACCAGCCGCAGCTGCCGCAACTCCCGCAGCGCCCTCGAGCCCGCTTAATCCTGGGAGCCGGTAAAGCGCAGAAATTTGGGCTTTCGAATTCGGTCAGTATTCGGATAAGAGCAGCCGTGAACAATCCGCTTGCAACGCAAATTTGCCGTCTCCTGACAATCGCGGCCTTCTCCTCGCTCGCGCTGTCGGCCGTGCCTGCCCAGCAGCAAGGGGCCGCCCAACAGGGTTCGGCACAGACAAGGAATCAGTCTGGCCCCCTGCCACCGAAATCTTCGGACCTGACCTCAAAACCCAAAATCAGCACCCGGGTTGACCTGGTCCAGATTGATGCTGTGGTTACCGATAAAGACGGAAAACTAATCAAGGGCCTCAAGCCCGCGAATTTCGAGCTGTACGAAGAAAACAAACTGCAGCAATTGGATGCCCTCGATTACTTTGATGTGGAGAAAATTGAGACCGCCGAAAAGGACAACTCCGAACCCATCGTAATTGACCTCAATACCTCGACGAACCCGGAAGATCTCCGCCCCCTGGTGCGGGACCACCGTCTGATTGTTCTCTTCTTTGATTTGACTTCCCTGCAGCCGGAGGACTTGCTCCGCTCGACAGACGCTGCGAAAAAGTTCCTGAAAGAGCAGCTGTCTCCCGCTGACCTGGTGGCCGTGATCTCCCTCTCCACGCAGTTTAAGGTCAATGCCAATTTCACGAATGATCGCGAGGTCCTGCAAAAAGCCGTCGCATTGCTGATTCCCGGCAAGGACGCCATGCTGCAAGGCTTGGGCGCCTCGGCCAGTGACGCGGTCACGGAAGACAATATGGCGGCGTTCACTCCCGAGGATACCGAGTTCAACATCTTCAACACGGACAACAAGCTCTATGCGGTCCAGGTGCTGGCCGAACTTCTTGGCGGCATTCCGGGGAAGAAATCTGTTTTGGAATTCACCAGCGGCATCACCCAAACCGGAGAGGAAAATCGCTCCTCTTTGCAGGCCGCCACCGATGCCGCCAACAAGAGCAATGTTTCTTTTTACCAGGTGGATGCGCGCGGATTAATGACCGATGTTCCCGGTGGCGATGCCAGCGTCGGTGCCTCCCGCGGCACAGCCTCTTTCAATGGCTCTTCCGTGTTTGCGCAGAGGGACGCGCGCCACGCCGCGCGCGACACTCTCTACACCCTGGCCGCCGATACCGGCGGCAGAACATTTTTCGACCTCAACGATTTTTCCGGAATCTTCAAGCAAGTGCAGGACGATACCAAGGGCTACTACCTGCTAAGCTATACCAGCTCCAACAAACTGCGCGACGGCCGTTACCGCAGCGTCAAGGTGAAACTGGTTGGCCTCCCGCCCGGCTCGCACATCAAGCACCGCCCCGGCTATTACGCACCCAAGGAATTCGCCATCTTCAATACCGAAGATCGCGAGAAGCAACTCGACAGCGCCATGGCCTCGCAAGCCGCGCTTGTCGACCTGCCCATCGCGGTGGACACCGGCGAATTCCGCCTTGCCAACGGTCAATTCTTCGTGCCCGTATCCGCCAAGCTTGCTTCCAGCTCTTTGCAATGGGCCAAGAAGAGTGGCCAGCACGAGGCGAAATTTGACTTCCTCTACGAAGTGCGCGAAATGAAATCCAAACGCGTTGCCGGCGTCCAACGCAACAACATGACCATCCAACTCGATGATGTCAACTTCGACGCCAACAAAGCCATCGTCTATCAAGGCGGCATCCTGCTTGGGCCCGGCCAATACCGCCTCAAATTTCTTGCGCGGGAAAATCAGACCGGACGCATCGGCACATTTGAAGGGGATCTAAATCTGAAACCGGCGCAACTTAACCGTCTGGAACTTAGCAGCGTGATGCTTTCCAGCCAGCTTGCCGCTCAAGTTCCCCGGATGCGGGGCCAGGGACAGCAGGTGCGCAGCAGAACGCTTGGGAATGACGCTCGCGTCAGGACCTCGCCGCTTGATGTCGGTGGCCAGCGCATCGTGCCCAGCGTCACTCGCGTTTTTACTTCACAACAAACTTTATATGTATTTTTCCAAGCTTACGCTCCGGCCAAGGCGGACCCCGCAAAATTGCGTGCCGGCCTGGTCTTTTTTCACAATGGCCAAAGGTCCAATGAGACGCCTGTAGTCGAACCCGCGGAAATAAATCCCGTTACGCGCGCTGCGTCATTCCGCCTCAGCCTGCCTCTCGACAAATTAGCGACTGGTAGTTACACCGTGCAAGCGGTTGTGGTCGAGGCCGGTGGCACGCAAGCGGCCTTCGCGCGCAATTTCTTCGCTCTGCGCAAGCCGGTGAACCCTGCGTCCGCTGCTCCTGCCGCCCCCCCGGGCCCACCAGGCCTCCCATTTCGTTAAACAATTTCGGACAGGAAATTTCCGTGAAGCTCGCTTCGAATTGAAGCGGTGAGATTCCTCCGACCCAATCAACACGATCGCGACTGCCAACGGTAGTTATTTGGCGGGAAACAGCAATGATTCGGGCCTACGATGCACTGCGATTGAAAAAGACTATTCTGTCTTTCGAAGCTCTCGAAGATCTATCCCCAATTGTTGGCACTTTTTATAAAGGTGACTTCGTTCCAGCCCCAGCGCCCGGGCAGTATTCGTCATGTGGTGCCCATTGCGCGTAAGCTCCCCCACCAGAACTTCCCTTTCAAATGCTTCCACGCGTTCTGCGAGCGTCCCCGGACGTGTCGCCGTGCCGTCTGATTCCGAGTTTTCAATGCCAACTCCTCGTCCGGTCCCCGGCAACGCCAGCCGCACATCTCCTCTCGTCACGCTCTCTCCCGAAGCGATCAACAACAATCGCTCCACAACATTGCGCAGCTCCCGGACATTTCCCGGCCACGCATAATGCCGCAGATCTTCCATCGCTTCCGGAACAATCGCTTTTTCCTTCCATCCATTCTGAGCTGAAATCTGCCGCGCGAAATGCTGCGCCAGCACCGGGATATCGTCCAGCCTTTGCCGCAAGGGCGGCAACGCGACCGGGAAAACGTAAATTCTATGAAATAGATCCTGTCGGAATGCATTCTGCTTGACCAGTTCCTCAAGATTCCGATGCGTCGCCACCACCACGCGCGCATCCACCGGAACGGGCTTGTTTCCTCCGACGCGTTCCACCTCGCCCTCTTCCAGAACCCGCAAAAGCTTTGCCTGCATCGCCAACGGCATATCCCCAATTTCATCCAGAAAGAGAGTGCCTCCATGCGCCATTTCAAATTTACCAGTGTGCCTGGCCACCGCTCCTGTAAACGCACCCTTCTCATGCCCAAACAGTTCGGACTCAATCAGCTCCGCAGGTACCGCAGCGCAATTCAGCGTGACGAACGGTCCGCCATGCCGCGGACTGCTTTCATGTATGGTTCGCGCCACCAACTCCTTCCCCGTGCCGGTTTCCCCTAAAATGCATACGCGCGTCTCGCTCGCGGCCACGCGCCGGATCTGCGCCATCAGGCGCTCCATCACCGGGCTTTTCCAGACAATCTCGTGCCGCCCCAGCCGGTCTCGCAGATCCCGGTTTTCCACCTCCAGGCGCGAAAGTTTCAGAACATTTTCGACCGTCACCATCAGTTTTTCGCTGGAGAGCGGTTTCTCCAGAAAATCCACTGCCCCTAACCGGGTGGCCTTCACCGCCGTCTCAATGGTGGCCTGCCCCGAAATCATCACCACAGGAGTGGTGACGCCCGCACTCTTCAAATCCTCCAACAACTCAAGTCCCCCGCGCCCCGGCATCACCACGTCCGAAAGTATCAGGCCGAAACTTTCCGACTTGGCAAGCTCCAGCGCCCGCGCTGCGCTGTCGCACACCACGGCCTCATAACCCGCCAGACGAAACGCGCGCGCCAGCGACGCCAGCGTGTTTGGATCGTCGTCCACCACCAGTAGATTTGCTTTGTGAGCCAAGGGATTATTCGCCAAGTGAGGATTGATCCTTAATTACCCAGCCCCAGGGTGCTCTTCGTTACGCTGGCAAGTTCTCGCCGCGGAGCCGCAACGGGCTTCGTCTCTTCCTTTTTCGCCTCAACTCCCGTGTATCCACTCTCGCCATTTTCGCCGCTGGACTCATGCGTGATTTCGTGAATCGCTTCCGCTTCCGGAGGTCTCACCGGCAGCTCAATCCGAAATGTCGCGCCCGCACCTGGCGCGCTTTCCACGGAGATTTTCCCGTGGTGATCGCTCACCACCGACTGCACAATCGCCAACCCCAGTCCCGTACCGTGACGCTTCGTGGTGTAATACGGCGTGAAGAGCCGCTCGCATTCCTCCGGCGTAAGCCCCGCCCCGGTGTCCGATATTTCCACCGCCACGGTTCCATTGTTCTTCGCCGTGCGGATCGTGAGTGTCCCGCCCGATGGCATCGCGTCCAGCGAATTCAACACCAGATTCCCCAGCGCACGGTGCAACAAATCGGGATCGGCCTGAATCAGCGGCAGGCTTTCATCCAGATAAAGTTCCGGAGAAATCGGCGGACGCCCCGCCAAATTAAACTGCGCATCGTAAAGGCGCACGCTGCTGCGCACCGCTTCATTCAAATTCACGGACTGGAGCTGCGGCGCGGGCATCTTTGAAAAATCACTGAAGCGCGCAACGATGGTCTTCAAGTTGTTGAGCTCGGCCCGCAACGTCGCCGTGGACTCTTCAAAAATCTCGTCAAATTGTTCGGGAGTCTGCGTGCGCGCGCGCTGCAGGTTCTCCAGCGTAAGCTGCAGCGGAAACAGCGGATTCTTAAGCTCGTGCGCCAGCCGCCGCGCTATCTCGCGCCACGCCGCCACGCGCTCCGCCTGCACCAACCGGTCGCGCTGCTCAGCAAGTTGACGCGTCATCTCGTTGAAGTCGCGCGCCAGCCGCCCGACCTCGTCCCGTGAGCGCACATCCACACGGACGCCCCAGTCTCCTGCCGCCACCTGCCGCGCCCCCGTGGCCAGCCGCGCAATAGGCCGTGACACCCGCGCGGACACCCATAAACCAATCAGCCCACCCAGAAGAATTCCTGCGCCCCCAACCAGGACTCCCAGAGTGCGAATAAAATCCAGCAAGGAAACCAGTTCTTTCCGCGAACTCCCCACCAGCAACACGCCCAACAATTGTTTCTCGCGCCCGAACAGCGGGTCCGCGTGAAAATTTTCCGCGCTTGCCGGATCTGCGTTCCACTGGATCGTCTCTTCCGCCGCCGCGCCGGTCTTGCGCACCTGCTCAATCAGGCTGCTCAGTCTGTCCGCCAGCGGCAGCGGCCCGTTCACATCCGCCAGCGAACCGGGATCAAACACGGGTTGCAGGTTCTTGTAAAACAGCGCGCGCATTCCCGTGGGAAGAACCAGTGTGGTCAAAAAACCCTTCCCCAGTTGTACCCCGCCGATCACATAGAGCTTCTTATCCCCGACGGTGACCACGTGCACCGCAGTGAGTGAAAGGGCCACGCCATCCGGCAATTCGATTCGTTGCAGAAATGCTCCCTCATTATTCCAATCTACGCCGGGGGCGGTCACCCAATCCGTTTTGTACCCGAATCGCGCCTTGTATTCAAAAGAGGAAATCAGAGATCCGTCGTCTCCCACCAAGTCCAGAAAATCCAGCTTTTGCTGTGGCGCCAATCCGTCCGCGTCATATACATATTTCGAGGCATCCCCCTGCGGACGGCTCAAATCAATCGCCATCTTGGTCGTCTCGTTGGTCTCCGCAATCCCCGAAACGCGATTCACAACTTCATCGCCGCGTTGCGCGAATTCCTTTCTGAACTGATCGATCAACGCATTGCTGCGTGATTGGTCCAGCAATTCAAACTTCGCGCGCGTGTTGGAAGTAACGCCCCAGGTGACCAGCGTCACCGCCATCACCAGCGTCGCCGTAAACACCAGAGCAAGTTTGAATCGAAAGCTCAAGACAAATGTTCCCTTCCAAAGATAAGTCTCAATTGCAGGACCGAGTGCACCGTTGGAGTGGCGCTGGCTGTTACGCCCCGGTTTCGCGAATGTTTCGTTGAACCCCTCATCATGGATTCCCCTACCCGCCGCCCGTCGCGGCCGCGTGCGGAGCCGCATCGAGCCACACGTCCTCCAAGCGCCAACCGCCCCACCGCGGCGGCATCCAATCTCTCACTGACGGCCCGAGCGCGTAAATCTCAGGCACAAACACTATGGGAATAATGCGGCCGCCATCAATCGCATCCCGCTCGGCTGCGTAACGTCTCTCCGGCGTGTCCAACGCAATCATTGCACCCTGAGTGCGTGCTTCACCAGCATGATCGCCAGCGGCTTGCTCTGTCACTACATCTACCAAAAACGCCTGCAGCGCTTGGTCTGCATCCGGCGCCGTAAAATGCCGCCCCACCAAATGAACATCTGCGTGGTTCGGACCGTCGGTCGCCGGCGCCGCGGAAACGCTCATAACAATCCCCGCCTGCCGCGCATCCACGGCGATCCGCTGCGCCAAAGTTGCCGCCATTGGATCGCTTCCATCATAGTCCAGCGCCAACAGTGGAGATGAGGAAAACAGCGTGCGGATTTTCTTCGCCTGCTCTAAATTCGGTGCCGTCGGAAACAGGAACGCATATCCCGAGAGCCATTGCGGCAATAAACTCCCCGCAGGCTCGCCCTGGCGCTGCAATAGCACGTTCACGATGGCCGCACGGTCGATTGCCAGCGAAAGTGCCTTGCTGAATTGTGAATCGTAAGATTTCGCGCCGCGCGGTGTCACCATCAGCGAATACAATTCCACCGGCGCCGATGCCTCCACCCGCACCGCGGATTGCGACGCGCGCCGCGTCAAATTCGGCAGCACCTCCACAACCTCCGCGCGCCCCAACTCCAAATCCACCAATTGCTGCTGCGGCGCAACGCCTAGGCTTATTTCCAGCCGATCGATAAAGGGTCGCCCGGCCCAATAATCCTCACTCGCGACCAGCACCAGCCGCTTCTGGGCCTGCCATTCTGCGATTCGAAATGGCCCAGTCCCGAATACTGTGTCCTGAGCTCGATGAAAAATGAATAGGTCTCGAGTGGCAAGATCCACAAGCAGGCCCGGTTGCGGATACGGAAGTTCAATCGCTATGCCCCGGTCGGAAGCCGACACTTGCCAGGTGCCAGACATATCCTCCTTCATCGCGGCCGCCACCAGTGCCGGAGTCAATGACGTGCCATCATGGAACTTCACTCCAGGGCGAATCTGAAATTGCCAGTGGGTTTGACTCGCATCGTGCTCCCAAGAGGTTGCCAACCCTGGCGCCGGTTTTCCAGTGTCATCCAACCGCACAAGTCGCTCAAATACCAACTCAAGCAATCTTTCATTGGCGTACCCGTCCGCTTCGCTCAAACCGGTACTGCGCGGGTCCATGGAATTCACGCGCTCGCGCATCTCCACTCGCAGCACGCCGCCATATCGGGGCCTTTCCGCTGCATCTGCAGAAATCAAGCCAAAGCACGCAATTAGGCACCCTGCGACCAAACTATCGAGAGCACCCCACCTTGATGAAATAAGCTTCATAATCTCCCGTCTTCAAATTTCGCACTACCGCGCGGGCCGGACCTCCACCCTCCCCAGACCACATCGCGACAATCGGCCCATCCATTTCCATTGGATCACTCACAGCCCTGAACTCGCCGCTTGCCAGCTCATATGCAGTGATGGCGTCCACTTCCGTGCGGTCGACCGGCTGCGTCGCCAGTATTTGCCAGCCGGCGCCGCAATCTGTCTTCACCGTGGCGATATCTGAGCCCCACCCCGAAACCGAGCCCATCGGCTCCGAGCCCTTCTCAGGAAACACTCGCACTTTCCCGTCGGCACCGCTAGCCGCCCATGCGGCTTCTCCGTTCACCTCCAAACCTGCGATGGAATAAACGAATGATCTCTGCGGCTGGATGGAATTGGCCCCGGCCGTCGGCGTCCACTCAAACCAATTCTGATCGCCGGAGATCGAGCCTGATGTGCTCTCATTCCGCGGGCCATAGAAAATCCATGGATGGTCTCCCGGAGGATTGCATTTCATCGCTTCAACATGGCTGACATTCCCCAAGCAAGATGTCCCCTCAACATTAACCTCGAAATCCGACCCGGACACCGTCAGCCTGCCGCGCATATCTCTAGGCCAGACCTTCTCGTGAGGAATTGATGCGGATGGGTAATTAAGTTCAGCGGCCATGAGAGACACCTTACCGGAGTGCAGCACCAGTATTTGGCAGGATGTCCCCGTTCCAACACAGGCAAAGTCGAGGATGGGAGAATTGTCGGCGAATACCAATTCCCGATCCAGGTGCACGCCCGTAAGCCACTGCCCCGGATCCAGATCCGTTGGTTCAAATGGGACGATGACCGCGGATTCTTTCTCGTCCGACGAATATACCGCCAGCAAAAGCAGCCCTCTCATATTCTTTGAAAGCGAGACTTGGATACTAAGGTCGTAGGATGAATCCGCCACCACTCGGAAGCCAATCGAATGTAACTCCGCAACGATGGATTTCCTCAAGGCTTCCAAATCCGGAACCTGCATGGATCCCGTTACATCATTCATTTTTATTTGCAGCTTCTTCTTGTGATCAACCTGCGCCCCGAGTTTCCGCACCAATTCTTTTACTGCCTTTGCCGACGCATCGTCCGCAAAGCTAGACTTAGATATGATAAATGGAAAAGTGAAAAGCAGGAGGGTCGCAAGCGCAACGCGCGGCGTTCGAGACCGTAAAGCAAACAAAGTCCAGCGGTTCACGGCGAGATCACCTTAATCTTAGCATAGGCTTCCCCAGCGTTTTCCCGGCGCCTGCGCAACATTTCCATCCTCGCCACGTCCAATCCTTCGGAAACATATTCCCCGTTCCCGGCGTATATTCTCTAGCTGTCTGGGGAAATGGTAGAATGCCGCGCTCCCAATTTGCTTCGATTGTAGACCGGGGCTGGGCCTTCAATTAGATCACTCGAAGGAGAATCATGAATCGCTTACCGAAATTGGCGTTTGTGTGTGTCCTGCTCCTGGCGGCCGCCGCTGCCACCCTCGCTCAGGAAACCCGCCTGATGCGCTATCCTGATGTTTCCAAAGATCATATTGTCTTCACGTACGCTGGTGACCTCTGGACCGTCTCGCGCACTGGAGGACAGGCGCGCCGGCTGACTTCGCATCCCGGCGAGGAGATCTTCCCGAAATTTTCCCCCGACGGAAAATCCATTGCTTTCACCGGCGACTACGACGGCAACGTTGACGTCTTCGTCATGTCCTCCTCCGGCGGCGAACCCCGGCGTCTCACTTACCATCCGGCCGCCGATAACGTGCTCGGCTGGACTCCCGACGGCAAGAAAATCCTTTTCCGCTCCAATCGCTACAGCCAGCCGCCCGACTACACACGCCTCTTCCTGGTTTCTCCTGAAGGCGGCACGCCTGAAATGCTGCCCGTCCCTCGCGCCAGCCTTACCAGCTTTTCGCCCGATGGCAACCGCATCGCTTACCTCCCGACTTCACAGGATTTCCGTACTTGGAAGCGATACCGCGGTGGATGGAAACCGCCCATCGGCATCTACGACCTGAAGAAAAACACCTACGAAGAATTGCCCAAGACCACCGGCATGGATCTTTTCCCCATGTGGCATGACAACACCGTCTATTACATCAATGACGGCGACGGCGTGATGAATCTCTATCGCTATGACTTCGCCTCGAAAAAATCTCGCAAGCTCACCAACTTCACTGAGTACGATATCAAGTGGCCGAGCCTGGGCCAGGACGCCATCGTTTTTGAAAATGGCGGCTTACTCTATATTTATGACCTCGCCTCCGAGAAAGTTACTCCGGTCCACATCACTGTTGCCGGAGACGACGTCGAATCCCGCGCCGAAATCAAAAGCGTTGGTGATTTTATCCGCGGCGCGGCCATCTCCCCTAGCGGCGCCCGCGCCGTGTTTGAAGCCCGCGGCGACATCATCACCGTTCCCGCCGAGCACGGCAGCCCGCGCAACATCACCGCCACTCCCGGCGTGCATGAGCAAGATCCCGCCTGGTCCCCGGATGGCAAGTGGACCGCCTACCTTTCCGATAAAACCGGCGAATATGAGCTCTACATTCGCCCGCAGTTGGGAGGCGACGAAATCCGCATCACCTCCGATGGCGCGGTCTATCGATACGGCCCCACTTGGTCGCCGGACAGCAAGAAAATCCTCTATGCCGATAAGTCTCTGAAGCTCTGGTATGTCGACATCGACCAAAAGCAGCCCGTTCAAGTGGATCGCGACGACCGCGCCCAAATCCGCGACGGCTCCTGGTCTCCCGACAGTCGCTGGATTAGCTATTCAAAAACCGGCCCCAATACCGCCAACTCGATTTACCTCTACTCGCTTGAGCAAAAGAAATCCACACAAGTCACCAGCGGCTTTTACAACGATGCGAGTCCGGAGTTCGATCCGGAAGGAAAGTATTTATTTTTCTTATCGACGCGTTTTTTCTACCCCAGCTCTGGAGTATTTGATCAGCGCTTCAACTATTACGACACGGTCGGAATTTTCGCCCTCACTCTGAAAGCCGACGAGCCTTCGCCCTTCACTCCGCAAAGTGACGAAGAAAAATCGGCGGACGCCGCCAAAGCAGGCGACAAATCCGGCGATAAGGACGCCGATAAAGACAAGACCACCGCCACTGACAAAGACAAAGCCGCGCCTGCCCCAGGCGCACAAAACTCTGAAAAAGACAAAACCGCCGCGAAACCCGACGACAAGAACGTAAAGCCTATCCAGATTGACCTGGACGGTCTGGGCAACCGCATCGCCCAGGTTCCCGTTCCCGCGGGCCTCTACCAGAATCTTTCCGCCCGCAAAGGCAAAGTGTTTTACGTCTCCATTCCGCAGGAGGCTCTTGAAGCAGGATCACCTGCGCCGCCGCGCCCTCGCGCTACCCTGCACGTTTACGACTTAAAAGCTCGGGAGGACAAGGTTCTCCTGGATGGATTCAGCGGCAGCTATGACCTAAGCTCAGACGGCAGCAAGGTGCTCTATCAAGCGGGCCCGCAATGGGGCATCACCGATGCCATTCCGGGTAAAGCAAAAGTCGGCGATGGCCATTTGAATACCGCGGCCATGCAGGCTCTTGTTGACCCCAAAGCCGAATGGGCCGAAATGCTCCACGAGGCCTGGCGCATCGAACGCGATTTTTATTGGGATCCGCAGATGGGCGGCCTCGACTGGCCGAGAATTGAAAAGCGCTACGCCGCGCTGTTGCCCTACGTTCAGCATCGCAGCGACCTGAGCTACATCATCGGTGAAATGATCGCCGAGCTCAGCACCTCACACACGTACGTCCAGGGCGGTGTAACTCCACCTGTCACACGAATTGGAATCGGTTTGCTCGGCGCTGACTACGTCGCCGACCAGGGCTATTACCGTTTCCAGAAAATTTTCCAGGGTGAAAACTGGAATCCGCAAACGCGCGCCCCGCTTACCGAGCCGGGCCTCAAGGTGAAAGAAGGCAACTTTCTGATCGCCGTGGATGGAGTTCCCGTTCACGCGGACCATGAAATCTATTCTTACTTCCAGGGTCTTGCCGGGCAAGTTGTCACGCTCAAGATCAATGAGAAACCTTCCGCCGACGGTGCCTGGGAAGTCACCGTCCGCCCCGTCGCCAACGAGGGCCAATTGCGCTATTTCGACTGGGTCGAATCGCGCCGCAGAATTGTTGAGAAAGCCACCGGCGGACGCATCGGCTATATGCATGTGCCCGACACCACGATTCCCGGCGTCATCATGTTCGACAAATATCTGAACGCCCAAATCGGCAAGGAAGGTCTCATCGTGGACGAGCGCTACAATCACGGCGGCTCCGTCCCCGACTTCTACACCGAAAAACTCCAACGCCAATTGCTCGCTCTCATTGCCCCCCGCGATGGCCTGGACGTTCCTGTCCCGGGCCAGGCGGTTTTTGGCCCCAAGGTCATGATCGTCAATGAACTGGCAGGATCCGGTGGCGATTGCTTCCCATGGTTCTTCCACTATCAAAAAATCGGCCCCATCGTCGGCACGCGGACCTGGGGTGGATTGATTGGATACAACAGAATCATTCCCATGATGGATGGGGGTTCCGTCACCGCGCCCGAGGTCGGCTTTTGGTCCACAGAAAATGGCGGCCAATGGATCGTCGAAAATAAAGGTGTGGACCCGGACTTCACCGTGGAAGAACGCCCCGACGCAGTCGTGAATGGTCACGACCCGCAATTGGAAAAGGCCATCGAGCTGGCATTGGATGGACTGAAGAAAACACCGCCCATCCCCAAGCGGCCTTCCTATCCTAAAAAAACTATGTGATGCGCAACTGTCTTTTCCCAATCACACTCGCGCCCCGCGACCGCATGCAGTCGGTCGCGGGGCGTTTCGTGTTCTTGCCGAGCCACCGGCTGGGTGCTCGCCCCGCCGTTGACCTTCAGCTTGCGGCGGCGGTCGCTTGCTGTCGGGCGGCGGGTCGGCTGCAAGACACCCGCAAGGGTATTTGCCGGCAGAACTCGTCAGTGCTGGTTCGGGCGCTTCCCGTTCGCAGCAGCGGTTGCCTTCGGCGGATCTTCATCCAGCTGTAACGCCGATCCAGAGAACGCCGACTTCAGCACGTCCCCCGCGAAGAAATTCTTCCCGTCCATGGGCACCATGATGATTTGTAATTTGTCCGACAACCGCTCTGCGATCATCTTCTGGATTAGCATCGGATTGGACCGCAGCGCCGCGGCCTCCAGGTTCAGCCGCTCGGAATCGGCGGCCGCGGTCACGCGAATGGTGTTGGCATCCGCCTCAGCCAGCAGTTTCCGCTTGTCGGAATCGGCTGCGGCAGTCACGCGGATGGTGTTCGCGTCGGCCTCCGCTTCCAGCTTTCTCCGCTCCACTTCCGCTTTCCCGTCAATCACTTTAGATTCAGCCGCGGCCTGCGCATTCTCGATCGTGGCTTCCTTCCGCGCCTCGGCCTCCAGCTTCGACTGCTCGATCTGCTTTTGCTTTAGCGGCAGCGTGTACTGCATCGCGTCCGCCTCGCCCTTGGCCTGTAGCACGCGCACCTGCGCCGCCGATTCCGCGTTCTTGATGTCGCGAGTCTTCTGCGCCTCACCCTCCAGTTCCGCGATCTTTACTTCCTTCTGTTTGATTTCCGTCTCGAACACCATCCGTTCGCTTTCCTGCTCCTTCAACAGCATGCTCTCCAGGCCCTTCGCGTATTCAGCGGGCAGTTGCACGTCTCGAAGCACAACTTCTTTCACCACGATTCCATCCGCCCCCAATCGCTCGGTGATGGCCTTCGCCGCGCGCGCCTGAAAATCCTCCCGGTGCACGGTGAACACATCGCGCACTACATATCCCGCGGCGACATCCCGGAAAATGCTGGACACCACCGGCGCGATCACTTGTTCCTCAACCGGTTGCGGCACGTTTGCGTGGATGTATCCCAGACGTTGCGGGTCCAGCCGATAGCGAACCGCCACGCCCAACCCCATCGACAATCCTTCGCGCGCCTGAACCGTCAGCAGCTCTGCCTTGTGCTCCGTGGTCCCGGCAGCCGCTGCCGGTGTCGGCACTGCTGATGCAGACGTGGCATAAATGTGGTCGCGGATCTCATACGACACGATGTGCTCGACCATCGGCAACACCAGGTGCACGCCGGGATAAAGTGTGCCCGGCCGCACTCCGGAAATTTGGCTGATGCGTACGCCCGCATCGCCGTCCGGCACCACTTCGATGCTTTCTCCTAGAAGCAGCGCCACGAGCGCCAAACCTGCCAATTTCGCCCCGAGCCGCCACCGGATCAGCCGGCCCGCTGATCCGGTGGAGCTGGCCGGCTCGGGCGAGGAGAAAAGGCTTTGGGTCGCATCCTCCGGCGATTTCACCCTTCCCAGTAGCCGCTGGAGCTGAAGTGCAACAAATACATCGTAGCCAACCAGAGCCGCGGTCGAGCCAAACAGCGCAACACTCGCAGCCAAAAACAGGTATCTCAGTAGCAGCATCGTCGTTCCCCCCGCGATTCTCTGCTTCGCCTATCGAGCGCGAAGCGAAATCTGCCTGTGCCCGGCCCTGACTGGAGCGAGCGCAAATTCCTGGCGTCCCGTGCGCGCCTTAAGCGCGTTTTGGCGCGCAGCAACGGCTAGCTGCGCTCCCGCTCCGGCCGCACGCACTGCCCGGAACATTCCCCGAAGGGCTATCGTCGTTATTAAGAGCGCGACTGCAATCGATGCCATCAGAACCTCGATTTTCGCGGCAACTGCCATCAGCGTTTCCATTTGTGTCACCTCAACTCTGCAACATCAATCCCAATGGCACGCTGCGCGCCATTGCAAAATCTATTGTTTATTGGAGTTTTATTCAAAATTCAGGCAAGGCCAGTGTGGCGCGCCACACACAATGTGGTGAATCGTATTCATTGGTCTTATCGCCCGGCTGGCCTCTCAGGGCTGGGGCCTTTGACTCAATTCCAAACTCGGCCTGGCCTTGATTAACCGCACCACCCACTCGACCCGGTTATAATATCGGCGTGCCAATCACTCCCATTCCCCGTGGCTCCGGCCTAAAAATTGGACGGATCATGGGCATCCCCATCTTCCTCCACGCCAGCTGGTTCATCATTTTCTTGCTCATCACTCCCTCACTCGCTGCTCAATTCGGAGGCGAGCACCCGGCCTGGACCTCCTCGCAGTACTGGGCGGTTGGTCTCCTGACCAGCCTGCTTTTCTTCGCTTCGGTGGTGCTTCATGAACTGGGTCACAGTTCCGTAGCCCTCCATTACAAAATTCCTGTTGTCAGCATCACGCTCTTCGTTTTCGGCGGGTTGGCCCGCATCGGGCGCGAACCGGAACGGCCATCGCAGGAATTTAATATCGCCATCGCCGGGCCCATCGTCAGCTTCCTTCTTGCCGGTGCATTCTGGGAGCTCGGCCGCGTTTCCGCGGGCAATGAAATGTTAAATGCCCTGGCGGTGTGGCTTGCTGAGATGAACTTTTACCTGGGCGCGTTCAACCTAGCTCCCGGATTCCCTCTTGATGGGGGTCGCATCCTGCGAGCCGCAGCCTGGGCGATCACAGGGAGCTTTACCCGGGCCACCCGCATTGCTTCGCGCAGCGGCAAGGTCTTGGCATACGCAGTTATTCTGGTGGCCGCTTATGTCGCCATGAAGATCGATGTGGTCTCCGGTCTCTGGTATGCCTTCATCGGCTGGTTCTTGCTCACGGCAGCTCAGGAAAGCTACTCACAAGTCGCTATACGCGAAGCCCTCGAAGGACTGTGCGCCACCGATGTGATGAGCCTCGATTTATCTTCAGTCACCCGCGACATCTCTTTGGAGGAATACAGTCACGAAGTCCTTCGCACTGGGCGCCGCTGCCACTTGGTTGCTACAGGCGGCCAGCTTCACGGCTTGATGACTGTTCACGCCCTCAATCAGGTGCCACGCAGTGAATGGCATTCCACCAGTGTCCAGGCGGCCATGCTGCCGCTCGACCGCGTGCGCTGGGCCATGCCCGAAGAGCCGGTCCTGCACGTCCTCGACCGCATGCAAACCGAAGACGTCAACCAGATGCCCGTCCTGCAGACCCTGCCGGAGCCGCACGTGATAGGAATGGTCAGCCGCGACTCCATACTCCGGGTGCTTCAGGCCCGCGCCGAAATCGGCAAGCTTCCGGCTCAGTAAAACTGGCCAGCACCATGCCACAATTCCCCCATTTTGAGAGCTTCATACTGGTTGGCGGAAAGAGCTCCCGCATGGGCCGCGATAAAGTCCTGCTCGAAATAGCGGGAAAGCCTCTTCTGCTTCGCACCGTGGAGTTGGTCACGCCGCTGGTTGCGGGAATTGCTCTTGTAGGTGACCCGCAACTTTATGGCAACTTTGGCTATCCCATCCTTGCCGACAAGTGGCCAAACGCGGGGCCGCTTGGAGCGATTGGTACGGCACTCGCATCCGCGCGACAACCATGGACGATCATTCTCGCGTGCGACTTGCCATATCTCACCGGCGATTGGCTTGCCTGGCTGCTTGACCGCGCAACGAAATCAACCGTCGGCAAAACAGCAGGCGAATCTGTGGACATTTTCATTCCGGAGACAGCACAAGGTCTTGAGCCATTGTGCGCCGTCTATCGCGCCACCTGCGCCACAGCGATTGCGAGGGCGCTGGATCGTGGAGTGCGGAAGGTTACCCACGCGTTTGCGGGAATAAGAGTCGAGTACATTTCGGAAAGCGAGTGGCGTCCGTTTTCACCGGATGGCCATCTTTTCCGCAACATGAATACTCCGGAGGACTATCAAGAAGCCCGGGCGCACTTCAAGGACTAATGCATGACCTGCAATCTTTCTTCCCCCGAATAAATTACAAATCTCTTCCCGCGCAGAAAACCTACCAGAGTTAATTGCATCCTTCGAGCAAGTTCTACGGCCAGACTCGATGGGGCGGAAACGCTCGCCACGATCGGGATCCCGGCAACAATCGCCTTCTGAATAATCTCGAAACCGCCGCGTCCGCTGACCATTAGCACGCGATCACTGAGAGGCAAGCGGCCCGCGAGCAGCGCCCATCCGATCACTTTGTCCACAGCATTGTGGCGGCCGATATCTTCGCGTAATACCAGCAACTCTCCTCTGGCATCAAACAGCGCCGCGGCGTGCAAACCGCCGGTGCGCCCAAAAGTCTCCTGCGACGCGCGCGCCAGATCGGGCAACTGGCAGAGGACTTCAGGACGAAGGCGAAATTCACGATTCAACGGACGCATTCCGCGGGCGCGCACTGCGTTAATCGAATCTTTGCCGCAAACGCCGCAGCTTGAGTTGGTTGTAAACCGTCGCCGAAACATCGCCGCAGGAACTTTCGCACCGCGCGCCAGCTTCACTCGCACGAGATTCTTCGCGCCGCGAGGAATGGATATCTTGCCAAGTTGCGCGCGTTCTTCGATGATTCCTTCCGTCAAGAGGAATCCCGCGGCGAGATCTTCGTCGTGTCCGGGTGTTCGCATGGTGACGGCAAGCGGTTTGCGTCCAATCTGGATTTCAAGCGGCTCCTCGCCTGCAAGATAATCTTCAACGCGCCGAGTATTTCCATCGCTCCATTCAACCACTTGGGTGATGGCTACATTGCGTGGGTTTATCGGGCTGCGTCTTGAAATTGGAGGAATTTCAGTTGAAGCTCTTTTGGGAGAGGCCATGGTTAGCCTCCGCGGGTGTGCATCTCGAGGTGGGTATCCTGTCGCAGTTTTTCGACGGGGACAAAAATTCCGCGCTGTGCTTGAGCGAGACGCATCTCCGCGCCGCGGTCCGTGCGTCCCGTCCAGGTGCGCGCGATTTCCGCGGCAATGTCTGCCCGTGAAGCGCCGCCGCGCAGCATTTTCCGCAAATCAGTTCCCTGTCTTGCGTACAGGCAGAGATACCACAATCCGTCAGCAGTCAGCCGGCTGCGATCGCATTTCTTGCAGAACGGCGCGGTGGTAGATGCGATGATCCCGAACACTGTTCCGTCAGGTAGGCGGAATCTCTCCGCGGGAGCGCTCGAATCTTCCGTCACCGCTTCGATACTGCCGTAACGCTTTTCGAGCGAAGCCAACATTTCCGCGCGCGAGTACACTTTCTCTGGCGACCATTCGGTCGCGCCGCCCACGTCCATATATTCGATGAACCGGACTTCCGCTTCTTGTGTCCGCCCATACTCAATCAAATCTGAAAGCTCATCGTCGTTCAGGCCGCGCAGGATTACCGCGTCAATTTTCGTGCCGCGAAATCCAGCGATGCGAGCGGCCTCAATTCCGTCTAGAACTTCCGAGTGAGAATCCTGCCGCACCAGCGCTTGAAATCGGTCCGGTCGCAACGTGTCCAGGCTAATTGTCAGCCGTCCAAGTCCCGCTTCTCGCAGTGCGGTCGCGTGCTCGGCCAACAGAGTACCGTTCGTAGTCAGTGCTATGTCGCGCAGCGCTGCATTCGCCGCAAGCATTCGCACCAGCACCGGCAAATCGCGCCGCAGCAGCGGCTCGCCGCCCGTAAGCCGGACCCGCGTGACGCCCAGTTCCGTAAACACGTCAACCAGCTTGTTGATCTCCTCGAAGGTGAGCAGTTCTTCGCGCGGAAGCCAAGTGTAATCCTCCAGCGGCATGCAATATTGGCACCGCAAGTTGCACCTGTCCGTAACCGACAGCCTCAAATTGGCCAGCGGCCGATCAAGGGTATCCATAAGCGGCGTAAATTGCCGAGGCGGCGTATTCTCAGATGAGATTATCTTTCTCATCGCAAAGTTCTATTTTTGAGGGACGGCAGACAACCTCGTTAATCCGTCTCAGCTCTGCCTACCTTTCTTTCCATATAGAATTGCTCGAAAGCACTTGTCGTACAAGTATGACCCTAAACCCACGATACCCCTGTCGCGCACGAGAACGCCAGTAAGCCACAGTATCCGGGTAAAAATCAAAACACCGACCAGGACCAACAGCGTTATCCACGCAGCTTTCCAACCCCAAATGCGGGCCAAACTGGTGCCACCGGCAATCAACAGAATTCTAGCGATGCTCTCCCACTCTACGGGACGAGTCTTGGTACGAGCGGCATCCAAGTCCTCAGGGTGCACTGATGGCGTCGTTTGGACCATGTCAACGTACCCTCCCATTGTTGGCTTCTATGGCGAGTCATCCTTCATCCTGGTATTGCGATTTAAGCTTGGCGATTACGCCGGAATCAGCGAGCGTAGTCACGTCGCCAAGCACGCGCCCTTCGGCGATATCGCGCAGCAGTCGGCGCATAATTTTTGCACTACGCGTTTTGGGAAGCTCGCCGCAGAAGAAAATATCGTCGGGCTTGGCAATCGCTCCAATTTTTGTGGCCACGTGCTGGCGCAACTCCTCTTTCAATTTGTCGCTTGGCTGCGCCGTGTCCTTCAGAGTGACAAACGCTGAAATTCCCTGCCCTTTCACTTCGTGTGATCGCCCAATTACAGCGGCTTCCGCCACAAAGGGATGATCCACCAGCGCGCTTTCAACTTCAAAAGTTGAAATGCGGTGGCCGGCAACATTCATAACGTCATCGACGCGGCCGAGGAGCCAGAAGTATCCATCCTCATCAATCTTGCAACCGTCGCCGGTGAAGTAGCGGCCGGGATATCTCGACCAATAATTCTGGACATATCGTTCGGGATCGCCGTAAACCGTGCGCAACATGGAGGGCCACGGCTTAGTGATGACAAGATAGCCGCCGGCGCCAGGGCCGACCTTGTTTCCCTTCTCGTCGACTACTTCGGCTTCGATGCCTGGGAACGGGCGGGTTGCCGACCCGGGTTTGGTGGCCACAATTCCGGGCAGAGGCGTGATCAGGATCATGCCATTTTCCGTTTGCCACCAGGTGTCCACGATGGGGCAGCGCTCTTTTCCGATGTTCACGTGATACCACATCCACGCTTCGGGATTAATGGGTTCGCCGACGGTTCCTAGGAGCCTCAGCGATTTCAGGCTGTATTTCTGCGGCCATTCCGTGCCCCAACGCATGAAGGTACGGATCGCGGTCGGCGCGGTGTAGAGAATATTTACACCATACTTATCCACGATGCTCCAGAAGCGGCCGCGGTCTGGAAAATCCGGCGTGCCTTCATAGAGGAGCGTCGTGCAACCGTTCGCCAGCGGCCCGTAAACAATGTAAGAATGGCCGGTAATCCAGCCGATGTCCGCTGTGCACCAGTAAAAATCGTTTTCCTTAATGTCAAAGATGTAGCGATGTGTGGTGCTCGCTCCAACCAGATAGCCTGCGGTGGTGTGCACGACTCCTTTTGGTTTGCCTGTGGTGCCGCTGGTGTAAAGGATGAAGAGCATGTCCTCGGCATCCATGGGCTCGGCGGCGCAAACATCAGAGGCGCCAGCGACGGCGTCGTGCCACCAGATGTCGCGGCCGGACTTCATCGGCGCGGCCGCTGCCGGCGCGAGTTTGGCGACGCGCTCGACGACAATCACATGCTGGATTGTCGGCGTGTGAGCGAGAGCGTCATCGGCGCTGGCTTTTAGCGGGACCACGGCTCCGCGGCGCCAGGCGCCGTCGGCGGTGACCAGGACTTTTGCCTGCGCGTCATTGATGCGTTCGCGCAGGGCTTCCGCGGAAAAACCGCCGAAGATCACTCCATGGACCGCGCCGATTTTCGCGCACGCGAGCATGGTGATGGGCAGCTCGGGGATCATGCCCATGTAAATGGCCACGCGATCGCCCTTCTTGATGCCGAGTGACTTGAGAACATTCGCGAACTTGTTTACCTCGCGCTCGAGCATGCCGAAGGTAAAAATGCGGGAGTCGCCGGGCTCGCCTTCCCAAACCAAGGCGGCTTTGTTCCGGCGTGGGGATGCGGCGTGACGGTCCACACAGTTGTAGGCGATGTTGATCTTGCCGCCGACAAACCATTTGGCCCAAGGCGCGTTCCACTCAAGAGTTTTCTGCCAGGTGGCGAACCAATCGAGCTTGCGGGCTTCTTCTTCCCAGAAGGCTTCGGAGTTTTTGCGGGCGCGCTCGTAAATTTCCGGGTCGTTGGCGACGGCGTGCTTGCGAAACTCTTCCGGCGGCGGGAAGAGGCGATTTTCCTGCAGCAGCGCGTCCAGGCGATTTTCTTTGGGGTCTGACATTGCGCAGCTCCGTGTTTGGGATGCACCCGCTCGCGCTCGACATATAGCGTGCGAATCATGGCAAGCGCAGCTAGCCTAACAGAATAGCTATTCTACGTTGCAGTTCTGTGAAGCCCAACAGGAACCGGCGGGGCTGGTTACCAGAACGGGAATACTGCGCGAAGGCCCTCCTCCCGATAGAAAGCATCGGGACGCAAAAACCGCGCCCCTACCCTTTTTTCGTAACTGCGGATTCTAAAGGGTTTTAAGTCTTGTGTTTTTGTAACTGCGCATTCTAAAGGACTTGCAGACGCGTTTTTCGTAACTGCGGATTCTAAAGGAGTTAGTAAAAACTGCTACCGCCCCCATCAATCGCTCTCTAGTCACCTCGGACATCCTTTGATCCAGAGTGTAAGGAGCGTCGTAAGTGACCCAATAAGGGCGGCACCTAAGGGAACCAGATATTTCCAATTCTCAGATGCACTGACTTGGCGGTCATGCAATTCAATGGCTGTTTGGAGGAGCAGATGAACGAAATCTGAGGGTAGCTTTCTTATCCCATGCTCATCGCGCGGCACGACATGTCTGGCAACAAGTGAAACTGAATTTCTCTCTTCACCAGCTATTCGGAAAAACTCCGTGTGCTCACTGGCTAGCGTAGTCCAAGAAGTGGACGAAGAGGGGTTGGCTTGCAGCTCTCTAAATAGGCCAGATTCGCTTCGATGGGCGTCGTCATCAAGTGAGAGTACTTGAATGAGAGCGAGCACGTCTTGGAGACGTCCCGCTTTCGTGTATGGACCTTTATTCATTTTTCGTTTCCGTACTTCCTCGTTGTCATCCTGCCAAACTTCGACTTTGTGTTAAGACTAGTGCACATAATCTCCATCTCGCAAGTATCCAGTAAGACAACAGTGAGAAATATTTTATGAAGCTAAAAGCATGAGAGTATTCGAATTGAACATCGCCATTTTGGGACTCTCGCGTGGATAGCATGCGGCTTCGAGGAATTAGGAAGAAGTTGGATCAATCTTGTGGGTGGTGCGGTAACGTTGGAGTGGACACCTCCAAGGATCATGTTTTTCCCGGAGCGATTGGAGGCACGCTAAGAGTAAGCGTTGCCTCCTGTACGAAGTGTCAGATTTCACTTTCAAAAGCCGAAAAGGAATTCTCCAGGCGTTCCCTCTACGCCGTCTTCACTGCTGATGGCGGCCCAAAGGGCCGACATAAAGGGAAACCCGGAAGTGGACTAATTCAACCACGGTTTCTATTGGTTCGACACCCGCTCGGAGGATATTGCGAATCATTTTTAGAGGCGGGTTGTGAAACACCGTTTTCTCAGCCATATATCGAGATAGATGTTGCGACTAGCCAGGCGAGAAGGAGGGGAGCCAAACCTGAGGACGTCGAGAAACTTGTTACGCGCATCAAGGAAATGCTGGACTCGAAACCCGACGCAAGGGGTTTAGTGGCAGAAATACAGGTGAGAACAGACGACTTGAAAGAGATTGGCGCGGACCCAGACTTTTGGCCCCGCATTGTACTCGACCCAGCGGGCGACCTTTTTATTCGTTCCAGGAACCCAGAGGAAGCGACTAGATTCATGAGGGCTTTGACTTTGCTTGTTCAGAATTATGATCAGTTTCCATATGACCCGAAGTCATGGAGCCCAGTCGAAATCACATCCGGGACACCACACGCAGTCCTGTTCGCGTTCCGGCACGCAGCAATTCAGCGCGTGATAGCCAAGGTCGCCTGTGGCGTTGCGACAGTCGGATTAGGACGGAAAATATTTGAGGAGCCAATCGCCTTGGAAGTCCGGCGTTTTGCCCTGGAGGACCAGTTTGATAAGACCTGCTCATCTGTAGAACAGATCTGCTTACCAGGTGTCTTGAAATCCTGGCCAGAATTGCATGTTGCTGCTGTGGTCGAACTAGAAGGGAAACTTTTAGGGATAGTTAGTTTGTACGGAGATTGCAATCTGGTTGAATTCGGCCCAGCACCCAGCAAGATGAATCTCAAGATACCTATAGCTGCTCACTGTCGAAAATCTGGAGGGGATACAAGAATGTTAATGGGAGAATCTGCTCTTAGTATGTCCGATGAGCTGAAGCGTCAAGTTCTCCTGTTAAGAGGACCGAACAAAGGTTGATCGATGGGTCAGTCAGACTCCGCAACAACTTCCTTATGCGGAATTCCCTGACCTTCACGTTGTTGGAACCAGGTCTTTGATTCAGAAACGGCATCGCGTTCGGAATCTGTTTCCGGCTCGTCATCGAGCGGGGCGTTTGCAATGGCGCGTGAAACGGGGTCGAGCATAGCCTCAAGCAAACCAACAACCGCGCTTACCTGAGTGGGCGCAAGCCGATCAATAAGCTCATGTGCCTGGTTCTTTGCGTTATTTGAATTGCGGGCCATTTCAATCCTGCCTCTTTCGGTGCTCTTCGAGGGCTGCGAATGGAGGACAACGAACGATTCTATGATACCGCGTAGCGTGACCACACATTTGGACTTGATGGGCGGGCGCCTCCTCTGCAAAACCGGAAACCGCGCGACAGGATTGCGCGTCTGGAGTACCATCGGGTGCTCCGAGGGGCGGTAGCAGTGCGCCTTCCCAAATTTTGAATCGAGAGGTGAGTCCGTGAAAGCGTTCCTACGAGTGATGCTGTGCGCGGTGGTTGGATTTGCGGGCCTGGCGCTGACACATGACGTGCTGGCTCAGCGCGGAGGCGGCGGAGGCGGAGCCGCCGGCGGACAAGGCCGTGGTGGCCGCGGCGGAGGGGGTCAGGGCGGAGAGGCCGGAGGGCGTGGCGGCGGGATTTATGGCGCGTTGCGGTTTCGCAATGTCGGGCCGGCGATGATTTCCGGGCGCATCCAAAGCATCGCGGTGGACCCTACGAATAAGCGGCACTATTTTATCGCGGCGGCATCGGGTGGAGTTTGGCGGACGAACAACGGTGGGATCACTTTCACTCCGGTTTTTGATAATGAGAATTCCTACTCGATCGGCTATGTGGCGATTGATCCAAAGAATCCCGCGGTGGTGTGGGTGGGGTCGGGCGAGAACAACAGCCAGCGCAGCGTGAGCTGGGGCGACGGTGTGTACCGCTCGGACGACGATGGGCGGACCTGGCACAACATGGGGCTGAAGAATTCGGAGCACATCGCGCGCGTGCTGATTGATCCGCGCGATTCCAATGTGGTATACGTGGCGTCGCAGGGGCCGCTGTGGGGGCCGGGCGGCGACCGCGGACTATTCAAATCCATCGACGGCGGCAAGACCTGGAAAAACATTCTTTCCATCAGTGAGAACACGGGTGTGTCCGATTTGATTTTTGAGCCGGGGAATCCGGACGTGATGTACGCGGCGGCGTATCAGCGGCGCCGCCATGTATGGACGCTGATTGACGGCGGGCCGGAGTCCGCGATTTACAAATCCACGGACGCGGGAGCGACCTGGAACAAACTGCGCGGCGGGTTGCCCTCGGGGGACGTGGGGCGCATCGGGCTGGGGATTTCTCCGGCCAATGTGAACATAGTTTATGCGGTGATTGAGGCGGCAAACCGGGCGGGCGGCGTGTATGCGTCAACGGACCGTGGCGGGACGTGGGAAAAGCGCGACGACTTTTTCAGCTCCAGCCCGCAATACTACGGGACGATTTTCGTGGACCCGAAAAACGCGGAACGGATTTATGTGATGGACACAGTCATCATGACGTCGGACGACGGCGGGCGGACGACGCGCCAGCTGGGCACACGCAGCAAGCATGTGGACAACCACGTGGTGTGGATTGATCCGGACGAAACGGACCATCTTCTGGTGGGCTGCGACGGAGGGCTGTATGAGTCGTTCGACCGGGGAGAGAACTGGACGTTCAAGGAGAATCTGCCGCTGGGACAGTTCTACGATGTGACGGCGGACAACAGCGCGCCGTTTTATTACGTGTACGGCGGCACGCAGGACAACTCCAGCGTGGGGGGACCATCGCGGACGCGCAGTGTGTCGGGAATTTTGAATGCGGATTGGTTTACGACACAGGGCGGCGACGGATTTACGTCTGCGGTGGACACCGAGGACCCCAACACGGTTTACGCGGAACTGCAGGACGGCAACCTGGTCCGGTACGACCGGAAGACCGGGGAGCGAGTGGACATCGTGCCCACTGAAGGGCCGGGCGAGCCGCCCCTGCGCTGGGATTGGGATTCGCCGATTATCGTGAGCTCCCATTCCCACACGCGAATCTACTTCGGGGCGAACAAGGTTTTCAAGAGCGATGACCGGGGCGATTCGTGGAAGGCCATCAGCGGCGACATTACGCGGCACCTGGACCGCGATGCACTGCCGGTGATGGGAAAGATCTGGCCGCCGGAGGCGGTGGCAAAGAATGCGTCCACTTCTTACTTCGGGAATTCCACAACGATTGCGGAATCGCCGAAAAAAGAGAGTTTGTTGTATGTGGGGACGGACGACGGATTGATCAGCGTGACCGAAGACGGCGGGGCACACTGGCGGAAGATGGACACTTTCCCCGGCGTGCCGGACATGACCTATGTGACGCGCGTGGTTGCGTCGCAACACGATGTGGACACGGTTTACGCGGCGTTTGACGGACATAAGACGGAGGACTTCAAACCGTACATTTTGAAGAGCACGGATCTGGGGAAAAACTGGACCTCGATTTCCGGGGATTTGCCGGACAACGGGCCGGTGCTGGCGATCGCGGAAGATCCGGTTAATCCAAATCTGATTTTTGTTGGGACGGAATACGGATTGTTCTTTTCGACGAGTGGCGGCAACAAGTGGACCAGGTTGCGGAACGGATTACCGACGATTGCCGTGCGCGACATTCACATCCAGAAACCGATGGGCGACCTGGTGCTGGCTACGTTCGGGCGCAGCATTTGGGTGCTGGATGACTACACCGCGTTGCGGAATGCGGCTCCGGAAAAACTTGCCGATACGAACGCGACGATTTTCCCGGTGCGCGATGCCTGGATGTACATCAACTATTCACCGTTCGGGGGCGGCGGGAAGGCTCACCTGGGCGAGCAGCTGTTTACCGGGGAAAATCCTCCGAATGGAGCGCTGATCACGTATTACGTGAAGAACGTGCCGCAGACGAAGAAGGCGAAGCGTCAAGCGGATGAGCAAGACGCGGAACGGAACGGAGCGAAGACTAAATATCCAACGCTGGAGGATCTGCGCGCGGAGGAGCAGGAAGAAGCGCCGGAGATTGTGGCAACCATCACGGATGCGAATGGGAGTTTTGTGCGGCAGCTAACAACTCCGGCGATGACGGGGATACGGCGCTTAACGTGGGATTTGCGGTCGGCAGCGTTGAACGTGCCTCCGCCACCCAATGCGGGCGGCGCGGGCGGAGGACGAGGTGGAGGGGGAGGCGGAGGAGGGTTTTTTGGCGGAGGTGGTGCCGGGCCGATGGTGACTCCGGGCAAATACAAAGTGTCGATCGCGCAGACGTTTGACGGCGCGACGACCCAGCTTGCCGGGCCGGTGGATTTCAACGTGGTGGCCGTGGATGTGCAGCCGCTTTCGCCGCAGGAACGCGCAGCGAAAGAGGCGTTCCAGAAGAAGGCGGCAAAGTTGAATGCGGCGGTGACGGCGGCTCTGGAGATCGCGGGCAACAACGAAACGGAGCTGGCCACCATCAAGCGCGCTTTGACGATGGGGCCAATTGCGGACGCGTCGTTGCTGAAGACGACTGAGGATCTGATCAAGCGAAACGACGCCATCCTGGTGGATCTGCGCGGAGACAACTTCGCGCGGCAACATGAGGAACAGACTCCGCCGAGCATCGCTCAACGAATTGGCAGAGTGGTGCAAGGCACAGGGTCGAATACCGCGCGGCCTACGAAGACGATGGAGGATGACTACAAGGTCGCGGGGGAATTGTTTGCGCCGGTGCTGGCCCGGCTGAGGCTGATGGTGGAAGTGGATATGCCAAAGCTGGATAAGGGGCTGGACGCCGCGGGAGTGGCACATACTCCGGGGCGGGTGCCCGATTGGAAGCAGCAGTAGGAAAGAATAAAATCGGCCGTGCTGATTAGACTGGCGCGTCGAAGTGACGCACAAGTCCTCCGAGCATCCTGATCAGATGCCCCCGGAAGGACGATGGCCGTTCTTTGGATATCAAAGGGCCCCAGGCTGATGCCTGGGGCCCTTTGTTTTTGGAAACACAGCCGTGAAATCCCTAGGTGATTTTTTGGCCGACCGATTTGGCCTGGGTGAAAAGGTATAGATAGTCGGGCCCGCCGGCTTTGGAGTCGGTGCCGGACATGTTGAAGCCGCCGAAGGGGTGGGCGCCGACCATCGCACCGGTGCATTTGCGATTGATGTAGAGATTGCCGACGTGGAATTCGCGTTTGGCGCGCTCAATTTTTTCCGTGGACTTGGTGTAGACCGCGCCGGTGAGGCCATAATCGGTGCCATTGGCGATGGCCAGAGCATCGTCGTAGTTTTTTGCTTTGATTACGGCGAGGACGGGACCGAAGATTTCTTCCTGAGCGATGCGGGCTGTTGGAGCAACATCGGCGATCACGGTCGGCTGGATGAAATATCCTTCGCCGGCTTTGGTATCGCGGCCACCTCCGTTGAGCAAGCGACCTTCTTTTTTGCCTACCTCAATGTAATCCAGAATGGAATTCATCGCAGCTTCGTTAATGACGGCGCACACGGGCGCGTTTTCCGTGGGCTCACCGACGGCAATTTTCGCGACGCGGGTCTTCAGTTTCTCAACGAATTGATCGTAAACCTTGGCGTCCACGATAGCGCGCGAGCAAGCGGAACACTTTTGACCCTGGAAACCGAATGCCGATGCGGCGACGCCTTCCACAGCGGCGTCCACGTCCGCGTCGGAGTCCACTATGATGGCGTCCTTTCCACCCATTTCGAGGATGGTGCGCTTAATCCAAATTTGGCCTTTTTGGGGGGCAGCGGCGCGGTGGTGGATGTCCAGGCCGACATCGCGCGATCCGGTGAAGGCGATGAAACGAGTCTTGGGATGGGTGACCACGGCGTTGCCGAAGGAGGCGCCCGCGCCCGGACAGAAATTCACGACGCCCGGTGGCATACCTGCTTCTTCGAGCAACTCAAAAAACTTTGCGGCGATGGTGGGGGAGTCGCTCGATGGCTTCACGATGACCGTGTTTCCGCAGACGATTGCGGCGACGGTCATGCCGGCCATGATGGCGGAGGGGAAATTCCACGGGGGAATGATGGCGCCGACGCCGAGAGGGATGTACTGCAGAGTGTCGCGCTCACCAGGGAGTTGAACGGAAGGCTCGGCGGAGGCCAGGCGCAGGGCTTCGCGGGCGTAGAATTCGCAGAAATCAATTGTTTCGCAAAGATCTGCGTCGGCTTCGGCCCAATTCTTGGCCACCTCAAAGACCAGCCAGGCATCGAACTCGAAGCGATGCTCGCGGAGCAAATCGGCGACGCGGAAGATGAGAGCGGCACGCTGATCCCAAGGAGTCACGCTCCAAGTGGAGAACGCGGAAAGGGCCGCCTGCATTGCGGGCTCAACGTGTGAAGCGTTCGCCTTTTGATGGATGCCAACGACTTCGGATGGCTTGGCGGGATTCAGGGAGCGGATCTTTTCATTGGTGAGGATGCGCTTGCCGCCGATAACCAGGGGATATTCGTGGCCGAGCTCCTTGCGGACTTTGGCGAGCGCCTCGCGCATTCGCCGGATGTTTTCCGGGATAGAGAAATCCAGGACAGCTTCGTTTTGGAATTGTCCGCGCGCGGGGCTGGCAGTGTGCGTTGTGGTGGCCACTATTAATTTCCTCCGGAGAGATTATAGCGTATCGGGGAGCACATGATTGGATGTGCGAGATGAGGTACGGATTCATGCACGGGCTTGCCTGGCGAATCACTTCCCTTTCAATTCCACCACGATGTTGTCGAGCCTGGTCTCATTGCGATTCATGGTGGCCTGGCTGCCGCCGAGACTCCAGTAGATTGTGCCGGCTGTGCCGTCGCGGGGCTCAGGCTGGCCGCCGGGTTTTACTACCTGGGCATGCATGTCAGTGAGGAGGATGATTACGCGCGGGCGCTTATCAACTATGGGACCCTTTTCTCCGAGCGGAAATTGGAGATGAACGATGCGCACGCGATCATTTTCAAGGAGAACCTTATTGTGCGCAGAGTCTAGTGCCACGGCGTCGTTCACGAAAGGCGTCGCCGGGGGTATAGCTTTTAGCTCAACGCGGATTTCCCTCAGAGTGTATCCACCTGCAGATTCAGCGTGGTTGTATATTTCTCCCCCACCCAAGAATAGAACTCGGTCCAAGCGAAGGGCGGCTACCGCTCGTTGCGAGCCGGTATCGCTGGATGGTTCTTGCAAGATCAAGCGCATGACAACGGCTGCCCGCCCGGGGTCAACTTTAAATGAGGATTTGATTCCGGGAGGGACATCCAATTGAGATACGCGGACAAAATCGTTCTCCACAATAATATTGGAAGGAGAAATCTTGCGGGGAGATTGCGTCCCGGCAGAAATACCAGCGAAAATGAGCAAACAAATGTTGAAGATCGCTGAAGGCAGATGACCCATTTGGATGACCTCACGGACCAGATTAGCGCCCAAATTATACTCCGACACACTCATAGATATTGACTTGCTTGCACCAAGCGAATGGCCCCGGGGTCGCCGGCAGGGAGCGCCTGCGGATCCCAATCTAGAAACCTTCCTCGGGTGAAATTCCCAGTGAAAATAAATTAAGCGAAACGCTGGCGCGGGCTGGGGGGTCTGAGTATATGATTCCGCCCTAAGAAACCCCGGGCCAGGTTTTCAATGACGGTTTCCGGTCGTACCGGAGAGGAGTGGCGTTGTGATGAAAATCAATCGCGCAGTGGTGAGTGGACTTCTGGTGTTAGCGTTGAGCATTGGAGTGGCGAGCACGCGGATCATGGCGCAGGGGAAGAAGCCTGCGAAAAACGCTCCCGCAGCAACGCAGAAGATGGATGAGGAATATACCGCGCTGATCAAGAAATATTTGCAGGACCCGCGGATCACCACTGAACTGGTGGACCACATGCCCGCGTCGGACACGGTGCCGAGTCCGCTGAAATTCTTCGGGCGTATTCCTGGCACGCCGGGCGAGTTGACCTACTCGAAGGACATCAACCGGTATTACGAAGCGCTGGCGAAGGCCTCGCCGCGCGCGAAATTCTGGAAAGTAGGAAAGAGCGAGGAAGGGCGCGACATCGTGCTGCTGGCGATTGCCGACGAAGCCACCATCAAGTCGCTCGATAAGTATAAGGACATGCTTGGCGCGCTGACGGACCCGCGCAAGACGACCGAAGAGCAAGCACGGGAACTGATCAAGACGGCCAAACCCATTTATTACATCAACAGCGGGATGCATTCGCCGGAAACGGGCGGGCCGGAAATGCTGATCGAGCTGGCGTACCGGCTGATCATCGAAGAATCGCCCTTTATTCAGAACGTCCGCAACAATGTCATCACGCTGATCACCCCGGTGGTGGAGGTGGATGGACGCGAGGCGGAAGTCGACACGTATTACTTCAACAAGAAGCGCGCCCCGGGTGATGCGCGGCTACCGTTGATGTACTGGGGCAAGTACGTGCAGCACGACAACAACCGCGACGGAATGGGACAACTCCTGGAACTGACCAAGACCGTGACGAAAATGGATCTGGAATGGCATCCCACCATCCTTCATGATTTGCACGAAGCGCAGACCTATTTGTACGCCTCCACCGGAACCGGCCCTTACAACGATATGCTCGACCCCATCACGGTGGATGAGTGGTGGATGCTGGCGGAAAACGACGTGATGGAGATGACCAAGCGCGGTGTGCCCGGCGTGTGGACATATGGTTTCTATGATGGCTGGGTGCCGAATTACATGTTCTTCATCGCGCACGAGCACAATGCAATTGGAAGATTTTATGAGGTGCAGAGCTACGGGCCGGATCCCTACACGGTGACGCCCGGCGCAACGGTAACCAGCAAGGAGTGGTTCCGGCCGAACCCGCCGCTGACTTCCATCAAGTGGGGCGCGCGGAACAATACCAACATTCAGGAGTCGGCCATTCTTTTCGCGCTGAATCGCGTGGCGAAGGACAAGGAGCTGTTTCTTGAGAATTACTGGCTGAAGAACAAGCGCGCCGTGGATAAAGGAAAAAGCGGCCCGATTTACGGCTGGCTGATTCCGGCGGGGCAAACCCGCAAGGCAGACACCGCGGATGCAGTAAACGATTTGCGTCGGCAGGGATTGGAAATAAGCCGGGCGGCCTCGTCATTCAAGGCGGGGAATGTTGATGTGCAGGCGGGCGACTATGTGGTCCGCGGCGACCAGCCATTCCGCACTTTGGCCGATATGTATTTCTCGGTGCAAAATTACGCGCCGCAAAATCCAAGGCCTTACGACGACACCGGATGGACATTTCAATACATGCGGGACATTAAAATCATTCCGGTGAATGACAAGAGTCTGCTGGATGGGAAGATGACCTTGGTCACGGAAGAGGTGAAAGCGCCGGGCGGAATTGAAGGCAGCGGGCCCGTGGTGGTGGTGGCGGCCACGGCGGACAACAATATCGTCACGTTCCGGTTCAAGAACGCGGACGTGAAAATGTCCGCGGCGGAAGATGATTTCGAGGCGGGCGGGCACAATTTCCACGCAGGGTCGATCATTATTCCGAACGCGGATAGCGCCAAGCTGGGGCCGATGTTGAAAGACCTTGGCTTGTCCGCGTGGGCGGTGGCCTCCGCGCCTTCGGTGAAGATGCACGACCTGACCGTTCCGCGGATTGGATATGTGCATAGCTGGACGCGAACACAGGATGAGGGATGGTGGCGAGCGGCGTTTGATGCCTATGGAGTTCCCTACACATATTTTGCCGACCTGAAATTGAAAGAGGGAAACCTGCGGGCCAAATACGACGTGATTGTTTTTCCACACGTGGGCGGCAATGCGATTTCACAGGTGAACGGGACGCCGATGACCGGGAATAGTCCTCTGCCTTACCAAAAGACAGCGGAGTTTCCGAACCTGGGATTCGTGGACCAGAGTGACGACATCCGCGGGGGAATGGGACTTGAGGGGCTCGCGGAGCTGGCGAAATTCGTGCAACAAGGCGGCACACTGATCACCGAGGGATCCACGGCGACGATTTTTCCGGATTACGGGATCACCACTGGAGTGACTGTGGAGCACCCGGCGGATTTGTTTGTGCGTGGATCCATTCTACGGGCGAAATTCACAGATAAGAAGAGTCCTATCGCGTATGGATTTGAAGGGACGGACCTGCCCGTATATTTCAATCAGGATCCGGTTCTGAGCGCGGCGGGCGGCGGGGGCGCCGGTGGATTCGGAGGAGGAGGCGGGCGCGGGGGCGCTCCAGGTGGCCCGATCAATGGCGGCGAAGGACAGAATGTGACTCCGAATGCTGTGCCCGTGCACATTTCACCGTGGGATGCGGATGAGTCCGGCGGACTGGCGAACGCAAATCAGCGGCCTTCGGCAGGTGATATTGCCGCCGTGGCGCAAGGAACCGGCCAGGGTGGGGGCCGCGGTGGCCGTGGAGGAGGCGGTGGTGGAGGGCGTGGCGGCGCAGGCGGCGG
>Ga0209167_10000323_pt1 | contig 39627 bp, 33 predicted proteins | sample Coa_R1_9_FD_187154 | JGI IMG/M metagenome (GOLD analysis project Ga0209167, IMG submission 187154) | Surface soil microbial communities from Centralia Pennsylvania, which are recovering from an underground coalmine fire - Coalmine... | ecosystem: Environmental > Terrestrial > Soil >...
ATCGTGTCGACGAGCAGGAAGCCCTCGACCGACCCCGAGCCTTTCTTGATCACGGGGATGACCCCTCGAACAAGATCTCCCAACTCCATGGCGCGGATGATCGTAAAGGGTTTGCCGGCAGAGGCTTTCTGAAATAGGTCCGGCGAGGCAATAACGTAACGGGCCTCGGATTGGGCAGGATCAACGGCCTTCACCACCTCTTGTGATCTGGCATTAAAGAGGGCGATCGATGAGAGGCGTTGTTCTTCAACTCTGCGTTGCAACAGCCTGAAGAGTTCAGATGAAAGCGCTGGATCCTTTCCGGGGCTCGTCAGTTTCTCCGCAAGACCCTCCTCGTCGGCCAGCAGATGCGCGAGTTCTCTCCCTTGACTCAAGACCTTCTCTTCGGATCTCCGGTAGTAGTTTTGCGCGACCTGAAGCGCATTGTCCAGAGATTTTTCGACCTGAATCGAAAACCAATTGTCGATGCTGCTCGTCAGCAGCCGGCTCGCCACGATCAGCAGCAGGAAGGAAGGTATCAGGGCCAAACCGACAAACGCCGAGATGAGCTTGGCCCGGAAGCTCGAACCCAAAAGCCGCCGCCGGCGTTCGAAAAAGAGCTTGATCAGGTTCCGGGAAAGAAGAAGAACCAGCAGCGTCACCAAGATGATGTTGATGTTGATCAAGGTCAGAACGAGAATATTGGAGGAGACCATGGACGGCCCTTCCATCCCGTTAAAGAACAGGGCGGTGACCGACAGGGTCAGCAGGAGAAAACCGACCGTGATCCAGACCGGTTTGAGGGAGACCTTTGTTTTTGTTTCAGGCATTGAGTTCGATCCGATCGGTTGTTCGGCGAGGCCCCTTACGGGATTCTTCCCGTCGCCTGATGGAAGCTATTCGCGTTAAAGGTATTTGAATCGGCCCAAGGAGTATCCAATTCGAGAAAAGGGATAAAGAAAAGGAAGTAGTCGAGATAAAGAGGCAGTTTTGCCGCCTTCATCTGAGCCTTGACGCTCACATAATAGGAGCTCTTTGGCCTGAGCAGGCTTAAAGGAGCAATTTTAACCTTCCGAAGCTTTGAGATCAAACCCTCAGCCGATTCCAGGTTGTCCAGTTGGAGTTCCTCAACCACGGACCCGTCCCGTCGCGTGACCAGGTACTGCTCCTTGAGCCGGTCATATCTGACCGTAAACCGAAGGGTCTTCGAAACCAGCTCATCGTCATACCACCCCGTCTGGCGGCGTTTGAGCAGAAAATAGAAATAGAAATCCTTGGGACTCCCATTTTGAAGCTCCCGGATCACCTGGTGACTAAATCCCCGCATCAGCTCGACTGAAATGGCGATCTCCCCTTCTTCCACCGAAACGGTAAGATGGCCGATGCGCTCCCCGGCGCCATAGGCCCAGCTTCCAGAAGAAACCAGCCACCAGAATATCAGCAGTATGCCGAATCCGATCGGGCTTTTCTTCATTTCCGTTCCAGCGAGGCAGTCGTTTTTTCAAGGAATATTGGGTCGGAAACGGGCATGACCTCCATAAAACCCAAACAAGAAGGAACGGCGGAACAGCTCTCCGGGAATCGCCTGCGCCTCGGCATTCGGAGGGACCCACGGGGCCGCGACCGCTCCACCGGTTTCCCGACGCCCAAGGACCGTCCCGTCTGAGACTCCGAGGTCCGATTTTAATCCCGAAAAGTCGGGAGACTGTTCGGCGGGTTCGGTTGATCGCCCCGTCCCCTTCAATCCCGGCCATTTCGCCGACGCTATCTTATGATGCCCACCCGCTTGGGGTCAAGCCAAACGAGCTCGGAGGCGCGCCCTGCCTTCTTTGCCCTTTCCGCCGACCGGCCCGGACGCTGTTCAGAACGCGTGACCCAACGTAAAGTGGATTGCCCATGCGTCCTCGCCCGGTTCCCGATTGAGCTTATATCCCCAATCGAGCCGAAGGGGACCTACGGGGGTATTATAGCGTAAGCCGGCACCCGTCGTGGATTTGATCTGACCGAATCGGACCGTTTCGGCCGTTGGCCAGACGTTTCCATGATCGAAAAAGAGCACGAAACCAATCGAGGCGGGAAGCGAGATCCGAAGCTCTTCGTTAAAGACAACAAAGGCATTTCCGCCGGTGGGATTGCCGTTTTGGAGGGTCTCACCGGGCACACCCAATCGGTCCTGGTCATATCCCCGAACCGTGCTCCTTCCGCCCAGCAGATACCGCTCGGATATGGGGACCTCCGTGGTCACTCCGAACTCCCGCGCCATACCCCCTCTCGAGGAAACCGCGAGGACCAGATGGGGAAACAGGAGCAGGAAACGGCTCAGCTGGACTGTTCCTTTGACAAACTGTCTTTGCGAAGCGAGTATCTTGGCGGCATCCCGGACGGTCAAGTTTGCGAACCAGCCCCGTGTGGGGTTAAACGGGTCGTCGCGGTTATCGAAGATCAGCGAAGGATTTAAGCTCCCGATCGCATAGCGTCCCACATCTTCGGGATTCACGACGAACTGAACATCGCTGGTGACCGCATGATCATACTCATAGAGGAGAAGTCCCTTGAGTCGGTCTGTGAAAATTTTCTCGATTCCAATCGTCCCGCTCCAGGTATTGAGTTTGAATGAGACCTCCTCCTGGCGGGCGTAAGCGAATCCAAGCCGACCCGTGATGTCCCGGGAAAAGACCCAGGGCTCTTTATAATCGACCCCGTAGCGCTGCTCGATCCGGCTTTCGTCCACGCGGAGGCTGATCGAGCGACCCGTCCCGAAGAGATTGCCCTGGGAGAGCTGAACAAACCCGCGGAACCGCTCGAAGTCGGCATAGCCGAAACCGAATTCAAAGGCCCCGGCGGGGCGCTCCTTGACGGATAAGTATAGATCCTGCAGGGAAGGGTCGGGGGTGCTGACGGTCTCGAAGTGGACCTCCGAGAAAATTCCGAGCCGATAGAGCCGTTTCTGACTCTCCAGCACCCGCTCAAGGTCCAGGGGATCCCCCGAATGAATCAGCAGCTCCCTCCGAATGAGATGACTGCGGGTCACCTTGTTCCCCTCAAGCACCAGGTTTCTCATCCGAATCGCGGTCCCTTCGTTAATCTGGTAGGAGATCACGACGGCTCTTCGATCCGCACTCATCTCCATCGAGGGCTCCACGGCGGCGTGGAGGTAACCCATGCGATGGTATTCATTAATCAGAGTGCGTTGGTCTTCTTTGAGATTGGCCTCGACGAAAGGATCTCCCTCCTTCGCCCGGAGCAGGTGCCGTAGGCGCTGCTGCGGAAACGCCGTAGCGCCCGGCAGGATAATCCCGGAAATCCGGGTCTGGACCCCCTCTTTGATCCGAAAGGTGAGGGTGACCCCGTCCTTTTTCTCGTTCCAGAGGGTGTCGGCTTCGACCTCGGGGCGAAGGAATCCCGACAATCGGTAAAGCGCCATCAACTTCTCCGCCTCTTCAGGGAGCCGGTCGGGGAGGTAGTCGTCGCCTTTGCGGAGCGCCAGGGCACCGGCGAGCTGGGGTGTTGAAATTCCCCGGTTTCCCTCTATTTGGATCTCGCGCACCGCGACGTGGGGGCCGGAGACGATCAGGAACGTGATTTCGACGACCCGCTCCGCCGGCCGTTCTTGCCTCTGAACGGTCACCTCGGCAAAAAGGTAGCCTTTCGCCCGATAAAAGGCTTCCATGCGCCGCGCGCTTTCCTGAAGTACCCCCTCATCATCGCTATGTTCCTCGCGAATCAAGAGCAGCTCCCGCAACCGCGCTTCGTCTCTGGGAGTCCCGGACAGGGACCACGGGAAAGCTCTCTTTGCCGGAACCCCTTTAAAGACTACCCGGATTCGATTTGAGAGGGTGATGGGCAAAGCAATATCGACCTCGTTGGTCCGAACCCGATAGCTGATCTTTGGCGAATCGATGGCCGCCTCCAGGTACCCCTGGGCTTCATAGAACCGCAGGAGACGCTGTACATCGTTCTCAAGTTGCGCCCGGCTATAGTACTCTCCGGGCATGGAACAGCGAAACCCGTTGCCAAACGAGCAGATCGAAGAGAGGAGTTTCGACTCCGAGAATACCTTGTCTCCAGCAAAGCTCAGGCTTCGGATCTTCGTTCGCTCCCGCTCGGAGATGTGAATCTCCAGCATCACCGCATGAGGGACCCGGGAAGGGTGAAGATGAGCAACGATATCGGCGCGGAAATATCCCGCGTCCTGGTAGAGCCTCTGGATCTGAACCATCCCTTCCCCCAAGGAGGCCTCCACGAGCTCCTTATTCACGCGGATTCCCGCTCCCAGAAGCGCCTCGCGAAGGGTCGCGTCCCTCAACACGCGATTCCCCCGCAGCTCAATGCGAGAGAAGAACTGGCGGTAAGAGAGGACATAGACTAGGGCGATTCCATCCGGGGTGAATGTCCCCTCGACCCGGACATCGCGAAACGCACCCGTGGCATAAAGCTTTTCAATCCCCTTTTTTACGGCGAGCGGGTCGTAGGGCTTTCCCACGGCGATCCCGAGCTCTTGCAAGCTTTTGAGGGAGCGGGGATCTGGAGGATTCGTCTCCAGCGAGAGAATGTCGATGCGGGGAAGGGGAGAAGGGAAACCTTGCACGGCGAAACCGGCACGGACGGAAAAAAGAAGAAAACCTAGGACAAGAAACCCGGCCCTAATGGAATTCGAAACGGAATTTGATGTCACCCCCAATCCGCCCGCTCTTGTCTTCGCCCACGAGAGAGATATTTTTGCTCACCTCGTATTCCATCCGAACCAGTTGCTCCTGAGAGGGATCGAGGGTGGTTTTATACGTCACCACCAGGCGGTCCTCCATCAACCGTTTACCAATCGTGACTTCCTGGCCCGAAGAACCCCGCGTGGGATCGGTGTATGAACCGACCTGAAACTGGTCGATCGCGCCGCTCGTGAGGCCGGTGACCGACTCTTCCAAAAACTGGGACACCACAAATGAGGCCGCCTCTCCCCCCACCTTTCCACCGGTTTGAATCTCATCGGTCGTCTTCCCGACCGCAAGCAGCGCTAAGATATCCGGTTCCGAAAGGGAGGGCGTCGACGAAAGGACCAGGTTAAAACGATCAAAATTTCCGGTGAGGCCCAGCTCGATCGTATAGGTCGTCGGGGCAAACGTATAGGCCGCAAGGGCCTTGACCTGGGTGGCGGCCTTCAGGTTAAATTGCGGGTCGATCCGCTCGGGATTCAGCAGATCGACCGAAGCTGAACCGATCGTGAAATCATTGGTCCGGAAGCGGAAGGTCCCGCGTGAGGCATCCGCCCGCCCGCTGATCAGGGGATGTTCCAGGGTCCCGCGCAGGAAGACATCGACTTCGATTGGAATCTTCGCGACGTTGTTGTCGATCCAGATATTCTCTTTACCGGACACATGGACATTGACCTTCGTGGTTCGGCCCAGAGGAACCTCCAGCGCGGTCTGCGGGGGAATGCTGCTGGCCTGCTGCTCTTTTTTCTTGAATTCTAAAAGCCAGCTCTTCAAATCCAAGCGCTTGTTGTAGAGGGCCTGGACGATCTGAACGTCGCCCTTGAGCTCTTGAAATTTTGGGTTTCCCTGATAAAAGAGGGTCCCACTGATCGAGGAAGAGAATCCATCGATCGGATTCATTCGAAGATCGTTCACTTCGAGAAAGAACCCGAATTGCTTCGGCTCAAAACGCTCCACATCGATTTTTCCCGATCCGCTGATCGTCCCTCTTCCGAGATTGGCCTGGAATGATTCGAGCAGGAGCTGCTTTTCATTAAAGAAGATCGAAAGTTCCGTCACATTCAATGGGGCCGCGACGGCGCCGTGTCGGATCACGCCGTCTTGCACGGTCAGCCCTCCCCTTAGTTTGGGATCGTCCCAGCGGTCGGAGATCTTAAGGACCAGATAAGCCTTTCCCTTTCCATAGGTGATCCCTCGGGTCAGCAACCCGAGAAGCCGAAGGCCTGCTTCCCCGTTGACGTAGAGGTCGAATTCCTTAAAGAGTTTCACCCCGCCGGAGACGCTGAGCGCGGTCTCCTCCCCTTTGAGCCGGAATTGATTCAGATGCACGTCACCCCGGGTCATCTCGACCTGAATCTCCCCATCGTTTCCAATTGGATACCCAAGGACATCAGCGGAAACCTCGGAAAACAGAAAACGGACATGGCTCTCGGAAAATGATTCACCCTCTCCCTCCGCCTCGATCCCCCCGCTCAGGGTGAGAGCCACTTTACCCCATGGACCGACCGAGAAGGAGCGCAGGAACGGATCCGCCTTAAACCGTTCGAACGACGCTTTCATCCGGTATGGATAGGGACGTTGCAGATTGAGGACACCATCGGCCCGAATGCCCGAGAAGTCCCCGTGAAAAGAGACCCGCTCGCGATCAAGGCCGCCCTCTACGACTCCGGATCCGATCTCGTTCTCTCCATAGCGCGCATTGGCGACTCGGAGCGAGAAAGCGAGCCGCGGCTGGGAGAAGCTCCCCTGACCCGTGATCTCTCCGGAGAGGATCCCTGAGAGGGGAGGAGCCCCGAGCTCAATCCAGCGGATCTCCTGAAGGGGAAAGCCCGTCGAGCGAATCTTCCCCTGGAAGGACCCCTGAAAACCCACCTGTCCGGAACCCTCGGCCCGTCCATTCCCACGAGCCATTTCGACGGCGGAGAAGTGGACGAGTCGATCCGTGATCTGCATCGAAACCCGTGCCTCGTCGAAAGGCTGGCCATAGAGGGAACCCTTCCCTAATTCGAGCGTCGCTGTCACCCGCGGGGCAGCGACAGAGCCGCTGAGGCGGAGACGGCCATTTGCCGAAGCCGTTAACGGAAGATCTGGAACAAAAAAGTCCAATATCTGATGGACATCTGCATTCTCTACCTGAACAGAAAGGTCGCCCTCGATGGGAGCACTGCCCTCCGCGCGCGCCAGGGAGACCGGGCCGACTTTTCCCGAGATTCGATAAATCCCATTTTCCTGTCTAAGGATTCCCTCCGATAGAGTCAAATCCTTGCCATCGAATTGAAACGGCAGCGATGCCTCCCCGATGGGGAGGTGACGGAATCGGCCCCTCTGAAGCAGGACTTTTCCGAAGGCCCGTAGATGCCCCGGAGCGACCGAGAGATCGACCGAAACAATACCGCCCCCTTCGACGGGAATACTGAAGGGTGCCAGAAGTCGGCGAAAGTCCTTGCTTTCGAGCGTCGCTGCACCGTCCAAGCGATGCAGGGTGCCTTGACCCCGAAGCGACAGAGTCGACCCGGGGAGCCGAATCTGTGCCGATTCGATCGACAGGCTTCCCTGGTTCACGCTCCAGGCGACTTCTCCCGTTTCAAGCAGGTTCAGCGCCTCCAGTCCGAGCCCCTCTCCTCCGACGGGGCGCGCCCCGTCGGGGCTCGGGGAGGAAGGGGCATTTGGGGCCGCGAAGTCCACGCGCAGAGCCCCCCCACCGACCAGGAAGGAGGGATCTGTTCCCCGGCCGGCCAGATGGACCTCTCCGCCTACTGTCCCTTCTCGTACCCAGCGGGAGGGGATGAGAGTCCGGATGAAGGCGTGGGGTTGTAGGCCTTCAAATTGCAGAGCCAGGCTGTATTGCTCCGAAAGATAGGAGATGCCAGCCTCTCCACGCACTTTTCCGGAGAACATCTCTCCCCTGAGGGAAGTCAGGGAGAGGCGGTCTTCCGAAATCCTGATTTCAGAGGAAAAGGTCCCAAAGGGCATCGAATCGACCGTGATATCCGTAAAGATCCCGCGGCCCTGCGCGGTGGGATTTTCTGCGGACCCCCCCACTTGCATCTGGAGACTGGCCTCTCCCGAGAGGAAATGGCCGAACGAGACCGAGCGGGCGATGACCTTCAGTGGAAGATTTGCCCGAACGAACAGATCGAATGACGGATCGTCGGAGATCCCGATGGTCCCATTGGTATAGAGTGTTCCCTCCGGGAGACTGGCCTCCAGTTTCTTAATTTCCACACGATCCGGATTCACCTCGCCCTTCGCCTCGATGCGGGTGAATTGGAACAGCTGGCCCTTACTTTGTAGCATCGAGGAGCCGGCGCTGAGCTTCACGCTGAAGCGCCTCATGAAGAGATCCGGATCGACCTGACCGTTCAGGGCGCTCAACTGAAGGGATATGATCGCGCCGGTTCCTTCATAGGTCAACCGTCCATCTCTTACGGAGACCGATCGAATGATCAGAAAGGGATCCTGGCCTTCCTTCCGGGCTTTTCCTTCTGGGCCGTGCGGCCCGGGAAAGGCGACCCCGGCGGAGGGGATCTTGATGGAGGGCTCTTCCAGCAAGACCGAGCCGATGAAGAGTGATCGCGTCAAAAGGGACCAGGGACTGAGCTGAATTCGAACGCGACGGATTTCAACGGCTGGCGGCAAGGAAAACTCTTCAAGGAAGAGGACGGTCGGGAAGAGCCGCAGGTGGGCCTTTTTCAATCGAACAGCACCGCCTACCCGCTCGCTGAGCCTCTCCTGCGCCCATTGAGTCAGTCGACTCGTGATCCAATCGCTCTCTAGGGCCAGGTTCGCTGTGAGGACCAGAACGACCAACCCAAAAACGAGCCAGAGGATCCAGCTGTAAGACCTCCAGGGACGCAGAGGCCCGTGGGTTGCGGAATCTATTCTCGCCGGTGCAGCATTCATGTCGACCGTGTAGGCTACGAGACCCGCTTCTGCGTTTCCACAAACTTCATCCGGAGTGTGAAAAGAAGGCGGGAGATGAGGTCGGTTTCATTGCCGGTGAGGTTCCCTTTGGTCTTCTCCTCCAGCAATGCGAGCAGGTCGATCACCTCGCGTGCCCGTTCCAGCCGGACCTCACTCCTCCCCGAGGCCGGGTCGGCCTCTTCGCCCAAATGAATCAGCGCGGATGTTCCCAGGGAGAGGAGAAAACTGCTGAAGTTGATCGTTTCGGGGGAATCGGCATGTGCGGACCGATCCGATCGATCTTCTGAGGGGCGCGCTGTAGAGGGGGGGGAAGGGCTCGAGGTGTTGCCCTCGTCAAAGCGAAGCCGTCGGTCGTTTACCTTGAATTTTTCAGGATCTTCCATTGTGTGGCCGTCCGGATTGTCTGCTGTAACCTATCATATTCTCCAGGGGATTTCAAGAAATCAACAGGATGCAGTGCCGGTATAGGGTCGGAAGCGGTCGGCTTCCTCCCTCCGTCCGCTCGATCAACGGCTCAATGCGGTTTTCCCGCCATCCGCTCTCAGTCAGTCCTGTCGTTTGGAGGTATGCCGAATGCCGGGCCAGATTCGTGGGCATTGGGATCATGCCTTCATGACCGAATAGGGAATCGATGCGCAGGGCGACGACGTCCAAAGACCAGGCTCCAGAGTTTTCGAAGAGGATTAAGGCTTGCAGTTCCGAAGAAACGCTGTATAATGTGCACGATTTAGAAGGCTTTGGAGCAGCTATGGTCGATTATTTCGGTCGGCTTCTAGAGATTATTTCCCAGCTTCGGGGTGAAGCGGGATGCCCATGGGATCGGGAGCAGACGCCCACCTCCCTGAGACCGTTTCTTATCGAAGAGGCCTACGAGGTCCTCGAGGCCATGGATCGAGGAGACCCCCAGGAGCTCAAGGAGGAACTCGGGGATCTACTGTTTCAAATCCTTTTTCATGCGCAGATCGCGAAAGAAAATGGGCAATTCGACATCGACGGCGTGCTGCAGTCGTCGGTCGAGAAGATGACCCGCCGCCATCCCCATGTCTTCCAAAAGGGGGGAGCGCCCAAAGATCTGACCGCCCAAGCCGTCCTCCTGCGCTGGGAGGACGCCAAGCGCGCCGAGGACCGTAATTTAAATCGGCGCTCCGTCTTGGACGGGATTCCAAAATCCCTCCCCGCGCTCCACCTCGCTCAACAGATTCAGAACCGCGCGGCGCGGGTCGGATTCGACTGGAAAACCCCCACCGAGGTCCGGGAAAATGTCCTGGAGGAGTGGGAAGAGTTCTCGGCTGAGGTCGATCGGGCCGATTTGAAACGGATGGAGGAGGAATTCGGTGATCTTCTCTTCTCGCTCGTCAATTATGCGCGCCACCTGCAGATTCAGCCCGAGGAGGCCCTGCGCAAGGCGACCGCTCGCTTCAGCGAACGCTTCTCGGAGATCGAGCAGATTACCCTCAGGAATCGGACCCGAATCTCCGATCTCCCCCCTGAAGAGATCGATCGGCTCTGGGAGGAGACTAAGGAACGATTAGGAAAAAAGGGGTCGCCCCCCTGATCCACGGTCACCAGAACGTAAGCGCCCTGTTCCCTCCTCCAGGCCCCGACGAGCAGAGGGGATCCACGGCTCGGAGGAGCCGGCCCGACGGTCGAAGAAGGCCTCCATCGGGAAAGCGGCGGTTGACAGTTCATTTCCGCTCCTGACGAGCGGGCGTCTTCGTGGCACCATCCAACGGGAGCCGGCATGAGTTTTCCTAAAATCTTCTTCGGGGTCCTTCTCCTCGCAGCGAGTTTTAGTCTCTTGGTCTACCTGATGAGCACCGTGGCGACCCCGATCAACGAAACCGGTTCGGTCGGGGAGTGGGACATCACCGTCCCCCGGGCCCCGAGCGAGGCGAAGGCCATGAAAAATCCGATCGAGCGGACCCCCGAGGTGATCTCCCAAGGAGCGAAGCTCTTCTTAGGAAAGGCCTCTTGTTATCTCTGCCACGGGGTTTCAGGGCGGGGAGATGGAGAATCGGGAGCCCTCCTGAATCCGGCCCCCCGCGATTTCACCAATGCCCGGTTCCAAAATCTCCGAACCGACGGTGAACTCTTTTGGGTGATCGTGCATGGAAGCCCGGGAACGGGAATGTTTTCATATGCACCCCGATTTCTGTCGGAGGAGGAGGCGTGGATGGTGATTCACTACCTCAGGACGCTTTCAAAGGAGGACCATTGAGAGAGCCCGGTTTGAATTGAACGATTCCTCAGGTCTGCCGGGCTCTGCGCTCCCGGGATTCAGCAGAGTCCCGCCCCCCCGATCGGGGAAAGAGGCGCTGAATCATCTGTTCGCAGAGAACATATGGATCGGATTGGTGCAGGGCGATCTTCCTCACCAACCGATCCAAAAGATCGGGTGTAATCGAGGCCAGTCCCGTTTTGACCAGGGAGCGCTCGAAATGATGTAGGAGCTCCCAGCGGCAGAAGCGGCGCCGGATTTCTTTCTTGTCTTTGCTTGCGAAGAGCGAATTGATCCGCCGGGCGAGGCGGGCGATACCCTCTTTTTTTTGAACCGAAATCCGCTCCAGCAGGGCGGGCTCGAACCCACTCTGCAGAAACTGTTCCTCTAGAAGCTGATAATCGGGTCGATCCGATTTGTTCAGAACGAAGAGATCTCCGATCTCCAGCAGTCCCGCCTTAAGCGCCTGAATCTCATCCCCTGCGCCGGGGGCCAGGACGACCAAGACCACGCCGGCGAGATCCAATATTCCCACTTCGTCTTGGCCGGCCCCGGCCGTTTCTACCAGAATCGTCGTGAAACCTGCCGCCTCGAGAATCCGAATGGCTTGAGGAAGCACTCCTGCGATTGCCCCGACTCCGCCGCGCGCCGCCAGACTGCGGATAAAAATGTGTGGATTGCCCAGATGCTCACGCATCCGAATTCGGTCGCCCAAGAGCGCGCCCCCTGAAAAGGGGCTGCTGGGGTCGACTGCCAGGATGCCGATCGGATCCCCTCGTCGATGTAGTTCGCCGGTGAGGATACTGATGAGGGAACTCTTCCCCGCACCGGCGGGCCCGGTGATCCCGATGACCCGGGCCGACCCGGAGCGCGGATAGATGATTTGCAGTTCCGGATACGCCCTCGGATCTTCGTCCTCCACCATTGAAATGAGCCGCGCGATTGATCGAGGATTACCTCGCAGTATCTGATCGGCAAGGGTCATCGAAGCAGCTCTCTGGCAATGACCATCCGCTGAATTTCAGAGGTCCCTTCTCCGATCTCGCAGAGCTTGGCATCCCTGAAATAACGCTCCACGGGATAGTCCTTGAGATAACCGGATCCCCCGAAAATTTGGATGGCTTGGGTCGTCGCCCGCATGGCGGCTTCCGACGCGAAGAGTTTCGCCTCGGAAGCCGCCCGCCGGTAAGGCCGGCCCGTATCCCGGAGATGGGCCGCGCGGTACACCAGAAGCCGTGCCGCATCAATTTCCGTCGCCATATCCGCCAGTTTCCATTGGACCGCTTCAAAATCGGCAATCGGCCGACCAAATTGGCGCCGCTGGCGCGCGTATCGGATGGACTCCTCTAACGCTCCGCGTGCAAGACCCACCCCCATCGCGGCGATCCCGATTCGACCCCCATCCAGAATCTTTAAGACCTGCCTGAAGGCGCCGTGGAGCTCTCCAAGGAGATTCTCCCGCGGAATCCTGAGATTTTCGAAATGAAGCGCCGCCGTATCGGAAGCACGCACACCCAGTTTATCTTCGAGCTTTCCGACCATTAACCCCGGCGTTCCTCGCTCCACAATAAACGCCGAGAGCCCCTCCTTTCCCTTTTCGGGGTCGGTCGAGGCGATAATCACATAGACCCCTGCTGTCGATCCCTGGGTCGTGAAGAGTTTTGCCCCCCGCAGGACCCAATCACCTCCGTCCGGCGTCGCTCGTGTCTGAAGCGCCGAGGCATCCGAGCCCGATCCGGCCTCCGTGAGACCCCAGGCCCCCAACACCTCCCCACTGGCCAACCGGGAGACGTACCTGACGCGCTGGGCCTCTGTTCCGAAAGTATAAATATGGCCCGTACAGAGTGAATTATGGGAGGCAACGATCAGGGCGGTGGCTCCGTCGACTCGGGCGACCTCCTCCAGGGCGATTGCGAGCTCCATCGAGGCGAGTCCCGCGCCGCCGTACGGCTCCGGAATCGCGATCCCGAGGAGTCCCATCTGGGCGAGTTTTGGAATCAGCTCATGAGGGAACCGGCCTCCGGCGTCCCGGTCCGCAGCCCCCGGCGCGATTTCATCCCTGGCAAATTCCCTGAGACTCCGCTGAAGGAATGTCTGCTCTTTGGTGAGTTCAAACTGCATCGGGTTTGATCACCATCTACGGCCCGTCCTCATGGTCATACCGGCACAAAATGCAGATCGCTGGCCTGGAAGGTGCTCATCCTTCGGAACTTGGGTCGGACCCGCATCCCGATACGAACCCGCCGCGCCCCGACGAACCGGGAAAGAAAGAGCGTATCAAAACCCTTGAACTCCACGAGGATCAGGGTAAACGGCGTCTCCTTGAGGAACGCCTCGCCCCCGAAATAGCAGGTCGTGAAGGTATGGATCTTCCCTTCACTGGGAAGCTCGACCCAGGCCGTCTTTGCACCGCACTGCATGCAACTTGCCCGCGGCGTTGCATACCGGTAGCCGCAGGGCCCACAGGCGCTCCCGAGAAGTCTTCCTTCTGCGAGAGCGGCAAAAAAAGGAGAGTCTTGGGCATAGGAGTGGATATAGTCGATTTCGTAATGCCACTTCATGACGATGGGATCGAGGCGGTAGAGGACCGCTCCCCCCTGGTTTTCGCTCGGGTGCGTCTTTTTCGGCATGACTTCAACCTCCTCGACCCCTGGACGGCTCAAGCCCCTGAGGACATCGGCGTGGATTAGACTTCAGGGTTTCTCCAAGATGCTGACCGTAATATAGGTACCGGTGCCCGCGTGACTGTGAATGAGCCCCCGGCGCGCCTTGTTCACCTGTAGGGTATTATTTCCGAGATGCTTTTTGATGCGTCCCTGGATCTGCCAGAACGCAAAGACCGCCTGCATGAGGCCGGTCGCGCCGACCGGGTGGCCACAGGCCAAGAGCCCCCCGGAGGGGTTCACCGGCAGGGTCCCGACTTTCTTTAGCTTCAGGCCATAGTCGATCCCGGCAAGAAACGGGTAGCCCTCCTCCACAAATTTTCCGCCTTCGCCATACTTGCAGAGACCCAGGTCTTCATAGGTCTGGATCTCCGAAGAGGAATAGGCATCGTGCAACTCAACGAAATCGAGTTCCTCCAGGGGATACTGGATCCCAGCCATGGTATAGGCCTGTTTGGCAGCGCTACGGCCCCCTCGGAATGAGTGGACCCCGGGATACTTGAGGTTTCGATAGTCCTCGGTCTTTTCGTGGGGAAGAAGGATCACCGCTCCATGGGGGCGGTCGGCCATGCGCATGGAGTCCGTGCCCGCTCCCAGTCCCGTGACCTTCACCGGGGAATCACACAATTGTTCGGCCTGTTTCTCTGCAGCCAGAATGACCACCGCCGCGCCGTCCGACATCGTGCAGATATCGAGAAGGGTCAGCGGGGTGGCGACCATATCGGAGGAACGGACATCTTTTACGGTCAGCTTCATCGGACGCTGTGAATAAGGATTGAATTCAGCATTGCGGTGGTTTTTTATCGAGACGTATGCGAGCTGCTCCGGGGTCGTTCCAAACTCATACATGTGGCGCTGAACCATCATGGCATAATAGCCGCTATAGAATCCCCCGACCGGATAGTCGAAATTCGTATCGGACGCCATGGCGATAAACTCGTTTCCCTTCCAGGTATTGACCCGCGACATCGTTTCAAAACCGAAGGCGACACAGACGTCCATTCGCCCCGACGCGACCGCCTCCCAAGCGGCCTGGAAGCAGAGCCCCCCGGTCGCCCCGCCCCCTTCGATTCTCTTCGACGGCTTCGGACAGAGCCCCAGATAATCATGGACCATACTGGCGGCCTTGAGCTGGCGAGTAAAATGGTCAGAGAAATAGGACCCCACGCTGCCATCAATCCGCTTGATACTGAGCCGAGGGACATCGGTCAGTGCAAAATCGAAGGCCTCCTTGACCATCTCCCGGAAGTCCTTTTCGATGTTGGCCTTCTTAAACTTTGTGATTCCCCCGCTGATCATGAAGACTGAGCGCATCGGGCTCCTCGATAATACGGGTCGACTCTAGCGGGGCGAGCCTCGCAGGGCTGACGCCGTTCTTTTTTTTCTTCTCAAAGGAGGATCCGCGTCGCGCCGTGCGATCCCCGTCACAAACCGAACGATCTCCGGAAGGGAAGCTCCCGGGGTAAAGATCTCGGCCACCCCTTTCTTTTTAAGTGAGCGGATATCCTCCTGAGGCACGATCCCTCCCCCGAAAAGGACAATATCCAGCGCGTGACGCTTTTTGAGGTTGCGGAGCACTTCATCAAAGAGGGTCATATGGGCCGCGGAATGGATCGACAGACCGATGGCATCAACGTCCTCCTGAAGTGCGGAGGCCACCACGTCCTCAGGCGCATTATGAAGACCCAGATAGATCACCTCAATTCCGGCATCCCGTAGCGCCCGCGCCACTATTTTGACCCCTCGGTCATGCCCGTCGAGTCCAATCTTCGCGATCAGGACCCGCAGGGGGCGGCGCCGTGGCGGCCCATTTCCGTTGACGATTACTTTCTTCGAAGGCATCTCGCTTTCCCTGGGAATATCCCGGCTCAAGAGCCTCCGATCAGGGTCACGTGGTATTTGGCACCGCTTTTCTCGAGTCGTCCCATCCTCGCCCTGGGGTCGTGCTGAAAGACCAATAGCCAGTCCTCTTCGCAGGCCCGGTTTAACAGCGCGCGTTTTGTCTCCAGCGTCTGGAGTGGAAGTAGATCGTACCCCATAATGTAGGGGAGCTGAACATGGGAGGAGGTCGGAACAAGGTCGCCTAAGAAACAGAGGGTTTTTCCCTCCGACTGGATCAGAACCGACTGGTGATGCTCGGTGTGCCCGGGGGTAAGCATGATCCGAATCCCCGGAACGATCTCGGTGTCTCCATCGAGTAGCTCCAATCGACCCAGTTTGCTGAGAACCTCATAATTCTCCAAAAGGTAGCTCCCCCGGGTCCTCTCGTTGGGCGCCATGGCGGCCTCCCATTCCTTTCGCTGAACGCAGTAAAGTGCATTGGGAAAGGTCGGGACGATCTCGCCATTGGGCTGCCGCGTCGTGTCCCCTCCGGCATGGTCAAAGTGAAAATGGGTGTTGATGACGATATCGATGTCCCGGGGAACGAGCCCGACACCCTCAAGTGATTCTTCGATGGAGGGCCGCCGGTCTACGGCATAGATCTTACAGAAATGCCCGTCACCTTTGTTCCCTATGCCGGTATCGATCAGAATATTCTTCCCCGGCGCCTTGACCAAAAGGACACCGAGGGCCAGCTCGATGCGGTTTTGCGCATCGGGAGGGTTGGTCTTCTCCCAAAGGACACGCGGGACGACTCCAAACATGGCCCCTCCGTCTAGCCGGAAATACCCATCGAGCAGCAGGTGGGTCTCAAAGCGTCCCACTCTCATGACGACCGCGAAGGTTTAAAGGTTGACTGTCTCCCTGTATTCACCATACACCGTCCTAAAAAGATCGCAAATTTCCCCGACAGACGCCTCGGCCCGAACCGCGTCTAAGATCGGCGGGATCAGATCGTCGCTCTGGGAGGCGGCACGGCGGAGTCGGGCGAGTGCCTTTTTCAGTTTTGACCCGTTTCGCCGCTTCTTCCTCTCTTTGAGCGCATGAATTTGTCGATCTTCGACGTCTCCCTCGATCTTCAACGTATCCACCTCCTTCGCACCCGGCTCCGTAAAGGCATTCACGCCTACAATGACGCGCTCTCCGCTATCCACTTCCTTTTGATAAGCCAGGGCGCTCTTCTGGATCTCACGCTGGGGGAATCCCCTGGAAATCGCCTCGACCATTCCCCCCATCTGATCCAGCCTTTTAACATAGCGCCTTGCCTCGGACTCCATCCGGCTCGTCAGCCATTCCAGGTAATAGGAACCGCCCAGCGGATCGACGGTATCCGTCACCCCCGACTCATTGGCGATCACCTGCTGGGTCCGGAGCGCGATTTTCACCGCCTGCTCGGTCGGTAGGGCCAGGGTCTCATCTAATGAATTGGTATGCAGCGATTGGGTCCCGCCTAGAATTGCAGCCAGGGCCTGCAGGGTCACCCGGACAACATTGTTGTAGGGCTGCTGGGCGGTCAGGGTGCAGCCCGCGGTCTGAGTATGAAACCGAAGGGCCATCGAGGCCGGATCCGTAGGGGAATGGCGCCGTCTCATCTCTCGTGCCCAAAGCCGGCGGGCGGCGCGGTATTTGGCGATCTCCTCGAAAAAGTCGCTGTGAGCGTTGAAGAAAAATGAGAGCCGGGGAGCAAACTCGTCGACCTTGAGCCCCGAGTCGACCGCCGATTGGACATAGGTCAGACCGTCATAGAGCGTAAAGGCCAATTCCTGAACCGCCGTCGAGCCCGCCTCTCGAATATGGTAGCCGCTGATGCTGATGGGGTGATAGAGCGGGGCAAAATCCACGCAAAAGCGGACGATATCGTTAATCAGCTTGAGCGAAGGCCCCGGAGGGCAGATCCACTCCTTCTGGGCAATGTACTCTTTTAAGATGTCATTCTGCAGTGTCCCGCGGAGGCGATTGAAGGCGATCCCCTGTTTTTCTCCTACGGCGAGATACATGGCAAACAGGACAATCGCAGGCCCGTTGATCGTCATCGAGACGCTGACCTGATCGAGCGGGATCCCGTCGAAGAGGAGCTCCATATCAGCCAGGGAATCGATCGCGACCCCGCACCTTCCGACCTCGCCCCTGGATCGAGGATGGTCAGAATCGTATCCCATCAGAGTCGGCATGTCGAAAGCGACCGAAAGACCGCCCGTTCCCTGTGCAATCAGATAATGATATCGGTGATTGGTATCACGCGCCGTAGCAAACCCGGCAAACTGGCGCATCGTCCAGAGTCTCTCGCGATACATCGTCTCGTAAATTCCCCGCGTGAAAGGGAAATCACCCGGATTGCCCAGATCCCGCGCATAATGGAGCATCCCGATCGCTTCAGGCCCGTAAAGCGGTCGGATCTCCACTCCGGAGAGGTTCTTAATTCTTTTCTTCCTCCGGCTCGGTTCGTTCTTCTGCCGACGCGTCACGCACACTCCTCTTGTATTAGGCCCCGTGCAATCACCAGACGCTGAATCTCGGAAGTCCCTTCATACAGTGTCGTGATCCGGGCATCGCGGAAGTAGCGCTCAATAGGGAACTCCTTTATATAACCATATCCGCCGAAAACCTGGATCCCCCTGTAGGCAATTCGGTTGGCCGCCTCCGAGGCAAAGAGCTTGGCCATTGCCGCCTCACGCGTGACCCTGGATCCGCGCTGACGAAGCCAAGCCGCCCGATAGGTGAGGAGCCGGGCAGCCCCGATTTCCGTGGACATATCAGCGAGCATTGACTGGATCGCCTGAAAGTGACCGATCGGTTCCCCAAACTGTCTGCGCTGCTTTGCATAGGCGAGGGCCTCCTCGAGGCACCCCCGGGCGATGCCCAGGGCCTGTGCGGCGATCCCGATCCGTCCTCCATCCAGGGTAGCGAGGGCAATCTTAAACCCTTCGTTCGGCACACCCAACAGATTCTCCTTCGGGACTCGGCAATCATGAAAGAGGAGCTCGGCCGTATCGGAGCCCCGCAGCCCCAGCTTGTCCTCCACCCTGCCGACCGAGAAACCCCGGGTCTTCTTCTCCACGAGGAAGGCCGAGATTCCCTTCTTCCCGCGCGGTGGATCGGTGAGCGCGTAGACGATGGCGAGATCGGCATGTTTCCCGTTGGTCACAAAGAGCTTCGTCCCGTTAAGGACGTAGTCGTCTCGCTGCTCCGTCGCCACCATCTGGATGGAACCCGCGTCAGAGCCCGCCCCCGGCTCCGTGAGGGCATAACAACCGAGGCGTTCTCCTCTGGACAAGGGGGGAAGGTAGCGGGTCTTCTGGACGTCGCTTCCAAACCGCAGAATCGGGTCGCAAACCAGAGAATTGTTGACGGTCATAATAACCCCCAGCGACGCCCATACCTTGGAAATCTCTTCCATCGCCATCACGTAAGAGACAAGATCCATCCCGGAACCGCCAAACTGCTCGGGCATGAATGCCCCCATCAGACCGATTTCAGCCATCCTCCTGACGAGATCGGAAGGATAGATCCCTTCGTGATCCATTCGGGAGGCGACCGGTTTGACCTCCTTCTCCACGAAGGAGCGGACCATGTCTTGGACCATCCGCTGGTCGTCGCTCGGCGTGAACTCCATCTGTTGTCTCACCGCTGAATCGTTTATGGATCCGATCGACGCGCAGAAGGTCCAGACCCTCTCCTCTGCCGGTGACGGCAGATGCGCCGACGTGCCCCCCGGTCTCCCCTGCCGGGCCGACTTGGAGCGAGGGGAGTCCTCGGCTCACTTATACTCGTAAAACCCCCTTCCGGTCTTTCGCCCGAGGCGCCCCGCTTCGACATATTTTCGCAGGAGGGGACAGGGCCGATATTTTGGATCCCCGAATTCCTGATGAAGGACCTCGGCAATATCCAGGCAGATATCAAGCCCGATGAGGTCCGCTAAGGCTAAGGGTCCCATCGGGTGGTTCAAGCCCAACCGCATCGCCGTGTCGATCGCCTCCCTGCTCGCCACCCCTTCCATCAGGGAAAAGGCGGCCTCATTGATCATGGGGATCAGGATACGATTGACAATGAATCCCGGGAAATCACGCGACTCGACCACCGTCTTGCCCAGCCTCTCTCCGAGAATTCTCGCCGCCCGAAACGTCTCATCGGAGGTCCGCTCCCCCCGGACGATCTCCAGGAGCGTCATCAGGGGTACGGGGTTCATGAAGTGCATCCCGATAAATCGATCGGGCCGTTTGGTCGCCGAGGCCAGACGAGTGATCGAGATCGACGACGTATTGGTCGCGAAAACCACCTCCGGAGGCAGAAGGGTGTCGAGTTGCGAAAAGAGTCCACGTTTTTGTGACTCCTTTTCGGGAATGGCTTCAATGACAAAGCGGACCTCTCCCAGGGCTTCCAGTCGCGCCGTCGGAGAGATCCCCTTGAAGACCGACGCCGGTTCGACCTCGACCCCCCTTTCCTTTGCCCTTGCCAGCCCCAGCTCGATTCTCTGTATTGACCGCTGCAAGGCGACGGCATCCGCATCATAGAGAATCACTTCTAAGGAGGCCGTCGCGATAGCCTGTGCAATGCCGCTGCCCATGACTCCTGCGCCCACCACCCCGATCTTTTGAGGACGGTCCGCCATTTCAAACCCCACATAGGCCGAAAACCGGATAGGACCCTTTTTTCGATTATAACATACCGTGTTGCAGCGATGAATTGCCAAAGGAACACGAAAAGCATTCAAAGTCACGAAGTTCCGGCGCCAAACCGGAAGGATTACCCCAGTTCCCACGGTCAGGGAGCCTTGCTCAATGTCGCTCCCCTGAAACAGAGTTATAAGAACTGGAATAAGAAAATCCCTCTCGGCATGGGGGTTGCGGGCTGAGCCTATTCTTATCCGTGAGTGAAATTTTCCAACGCAGGAGGCTGATGAAATGATGATGCGACAGTGTTGGGATCAAAAGGGAGAAGACGCAGAAGCTGAGGGCAGACGGGTTTTGGGCACTCCTTGCGCAGTACAGCCACGCTGGCGCTCTACCGGCGAGGCGATAAACGTATGCCCGAGGGGAAGAGGATCGGTTTATTTTCGGGCCGATTCGGCCTCCCTAGAAACCCGACGACCTGCCACAATCACCAACTCCGATTGTCCTTTGTGGAGCGCTCTACCGCGGTTGCTCTTCTCTGAATTTTTAGATAAAATGATGTTTCTTCCCCGGGGAAGGGGGGTTTTCAAACAGACAAAACGAGAGGCAGAGATCAAAATGGACATCCCCTGGAAAGGACCCCTGGTACTAGAAACCAGATTCGAAGGGGTAGGAAAGAGGCGACAGGGAAAGGTACGAGACATCTATGAGTTAGGAGAAACGCTCCTCTTGGTGGCAACCGATCGCATTTCGGCGTTCGATGTGGTCCTCCCGGACGGGATCCCGGGTAAGGGGTATGTGCTCACGCAGCTGTCCAAATTCTGGTTCGATTTTCTAGGGCGGCGCGAGGAGGTCGTTTCACACGTCATTAGCAGTGACGTTGAAACTTTTCCTTCTATTTTTCAACCCTTTAAAGATCTTCTCTCTGGGCGAAGCATGCTGGTCCACAAGTGCGATCCCCTCCCCGTAGAATGCATCGTCCGGGGGTACCTCTCCGGCTCAGCCTGGAAAGAATATCGGGAATCCGGGACGGTCTGCAATCAACGATTGCCGACGGGCTTGGTCGAATCGGAACAACTGCGCGAACCAATCTTCACACCCTCGACTAAGGCGACCCGAGGGCACGATGTGAACATCTCCTTTGATCAGATGACCAAGATGGTCGGGGGTCCCCTTGCAGAACAGGTCCGCTCGCGGAGCCTCACTGTTTACAAATGCGCCGCAGCGTTTACCGAGCAAAAGGGAATTCTGATCGCGGATACGAAATTCGAATTCGGGCTGAGCCCGGGGACCGATCGGCTCGTTCTCATCGACGAGGTCCTGACGCCCGATTCCTCGCGCTTTTGGCCGAAAGACGGTTATGTGCCGGGAAGAGCTCAGCCCAGCTTCGATAAGCAATACGTTCGGGACTCCCTGGACGACCTCGGATGGAACCGGCAACCCCCCGCCCCTTCGCTTGCGCAGGAGGTCATCCGTAGGACGTCCGAGAAGTATTTCGACGCGCTTCGGCGCATTGCAGGATAACCCATTCGTAAGCCCCGGAATCCGCTCCGCCTCATGCCCATCTCGGCTGGACAAAAAGCCTTGTGATATAATTCAGTCATGAACGCGAGGAGAGGTGTGGCCAAAGAGATCGTCCAGAGCTTCCAGGTTGAATTTCTGCAAATCCTCGATGAAGGGGGCCGCTGTGATGAGGACCTCCTCGCTTCGCTGGGGGAAAAGGAGATCAGGGGTTTCTACGAATGGATGGTTTTAATCCGAACTTTTGATGAAAAGGCCCTAAACCTTCAGCGCGCAGGCCGCTTGGGAACCTATGCGTCCGTCCGGGGTCAAGAAGCGGTCCAGGTCGGCTGCGGGCTCGCTTTAAGCAAAATTGACTGGTTTTTCCCGGCTTTTCGGGAGCCGGGGATCTCGATGATCCGCGGAATTCCAATGAAAATGATCTACCAGTATTGGGCCGGCGACGAGAGGGGAGGTGCGATTCCAGAGGGGATCAACGATTTTCCAACGGCAATCCCGGTCGGCACACATATCCCGCATGCCGTCGGTGCGGCCTGGGCGGCGAAGCATCGGAAGGACCCGATCGCCGTACTCGTCTCCTTTGGGGATGGGGCCACCTCCAAAGGGGATTTTCACGAAGGAATGAATTTTGCCGGGGTTTTTCGTCTTCCTATCGTGTTTCTCTGCCAGAACAATCGCTGGGCCATTTCAGTCCCTCTCTCCCGCCAGACGGCGTCTGCGACTTTAGCCCAGAAGGCAATCGCTTACGGCTTCAATGGAATTCAGGTGGATGGAAACGACGTTTTTTCAGTTCATTACGCCGTTGCACAAGCCCTTGAACATGCCCGCGCCGGGGGGGGGCCGACCTTTATTGAGTGTTTAACCTATCGTTTGGGCGACCACACCACGGCGGATGACGCGACTCGCTACCGCTCTGCGCAAGAACTTGACCAATGGCGGGAAAAGGACCCCCTGAAGCGGCTGGAGGAATACCTGGAAAGGAAGGAAATCGGAGGAGAATCCTTCCAAGAAAAGACGCGGGAATCGGCCCGCCAGAGGGTCTCGCAGGCCGTTGAAGAATTCGAGACGACCTCCGACGCAGATCCACTCGATTTATTCCGCTATCTGTTTTCCAACCCCACTCCCGAGCTTCTGGCTCAAATGGATGCCCTCCGCAAGGAACTTAAAGACAGGCCTCCGGGAAGGTAACGTGGCGAAGCTGACCTTGGTTCAATCCATTAACCGGGCCCTTGCCGAAGAAATGAAACGGGACCCCAATGTCATTCTTTTGGGCGAGGATATCGGAAAGGATGGAGGAGTCTTTCGAGCCACGGACGGACTGCTCGAGCAATTCGGGGAGGATCGGGTGGTCGATACGCCTCTTTCGGAGTCTGCGCTGGTTGGGGCGGCGATTGGAATGGCCGCCTATGGCCTCATCCCCGTCATAGAAATCCAATTCATGGGCTTCATCTATGCGGCGATGGAGCAACTCGTCTCCCACGCCTCGCGCCTGCGGAATCGGTCCCGGGGAAGATATGCCTGCCCGATTGTCATACGCACCCCTTACGGGGGTGGAATTCATGCCCCGGAGCATCACTCCGAGAGTACAGAGGCCTACTTTATCCATACCCCCGGGCTTAGGGTGGTGGTTCCGGCGACCCCTTCTGACGCCTACGGGCTTTTGATTGCATCGATTCGTGATCCCGATCCTGTCCTCTTCTTGGAGCCGGCCCGGATTTATAGAGCCATCAAGGAAGAGGTGTCCCAGACGGACCCGGTCCCTTTGGGGCGGGCTCGGGTCGTCACCCTCGGAACGGATGTCACTTTGATCGCCTGGGGATCCATGCTCCACCCGACCCTCGCCGCCGCCTCCGAGCTTCAAGAGAGGGGAATCCAGGCGGAAGTGCTCGATCTTCGTACCCTTTCACCCCTGGATACCCCCGCCCTCCTCGAGTCGGTTCGAAAAACGGGGCGCGCCGTCGTCGTCCACGAAGCCCCTCGGACAGGGGGTTTTGGCGCGGAGATCGTCGCCCGGATTAACGAAGAAGCCCTCCTCAGTCTGGAGGCTCCCGTGGAACGGGTCACCGGGTTTGATACGCCGATCCCTCTTCCTCGGCAGGAGAACTATTACCTTCCGAATAAAAGCCGGATCCTGGAAGCCACGTTGAAGGTCTTGGAGTTTTGATGCGTAAAGAGTTCAAATTTCCGGATGTGGGCGAGGGGATCGTTGAAGGAGAAATTGTCCGCTGGCTCGTTGGCGAGGGAGAGGTCGTCACAGAAGACCAGCCGCTCGTGGAGGTCGAAACCGACAAGGCCGTGGTGACCCTTCCCTCCCCCCAGGCGGGCAAGGTCCTCAAATGCCATTTCGGTGAGGGCGATCTGGTCCGCGTCGGGGAGGTCTTGGTCACCTATGGAAACGCCGAGGAAGCAACGTCGCTGGCGCCCAAACAGGGCGCCCTCGGAGGATCAGTCGTGGGAAGGCTCCCGGAGGCCGACGAGGAACCCGAATCCCAGATCGGCCTGCGGGTTGGACCAGGAGGGACCGTTCGGGCCATCCCGTCCGTTCGAGTTCTGGCCAAAGAATTGGGCGTTGATCTCTCTAAGGTAAAGGGGACCGGTCCAAACGGCCGAATCAATCGCAGGGACGTCGAACGAGCCGCCGAAAGAATTGTGCCGAAGAACACCCCCGTCATGCAGATCGTCCCGGAGTCTGTCGCGCATGGACCGCTCGAGCGCGTTGCGCTTCGAGGGATGCGTCGCAGCAGCGCCCGCCATGTAGCTGAATCGGCTGCCCGTGTTGCGGCGGTCACTTTTATGAACGAGGCCGATATTTCCGATCTTGAAAAGGTACGCCATAAAGAGAAAAAGATCGTCGAAGAAAAGGGTTCCCGGCTGACCTATCTTCCCTTTATCGTGAGGGCCGTGGTTGCAGGGCTGAAGGTCCACCCATACCTGAATGCGACCCTGGACGAGGAAGCGGAAGAGATCATCCTGAAAAAATACTATCACATCGGGATCGCTGTCGACACCTCTGACGGTCTCATGGTTTTCGTGCTCAGAAACGCGGACCAAAAGAGCATTCTGGAGCTGGCGCAGGAGATTTCGACGATGAGTCAACGGGCGGAACAGCGCAAAATAGAGCTGGCCGAGCTCAAGGGGGGGAGCTTCACCATCACCAACTATGGCGTGATCGGAGGGACCTATGGAACCCCGATCATCAACTATCCCGAGGTAGCGATCCTCGGCATGGGAAAGGTCAGCGAGAAACCGGTGATCCGTGACGGGGCGATCGTGGCCCGCAAGATTATTCCCCTTTCCCTCACCTTCGACCATAGGGTCATCACCGGGGCCGAGGCGGCCCGCTTCATGAACGATGTCATTCGCCATCTCGAAGATCCCGACCTGATGCTCATCGAAGGAAAATAATAGCCCGTCCTACCGGTGCATACACGGCAATGGGTTTGGCTAAAATCGGGGGTGTAGGAATCTCTTTTGAAGAATCCGGTAGGGGGTTTCCCGTCGTGTTTCTCAGCGGCCTCGGACAGGGAACTCCCTCTTGGCGGGCTCAGGCCCGCCTCTTCTCGAAGAGATACCGGGTTATCCTCTATGACATCCGAGGACAAGGGGGCTCGGATCGTCCAGAGGGCTCTGAAGCCTACCGGATTATTCACCATGTCGACGACCTGTTGGGCCTGCTGGACTATCTGCAGATCGACCGCGCCCATCTCGTCGGCCTTTCCCACGGCGGGATGGTCGCCCAGTGGACGGCGCTTCGCGCAGCCGAGCGTGTAGGCGGGCTCGTTCTCGGATCGACCCTTGCCTACACGACTTCTCTGCTGCGCCACATTTTTTTGAGCTGGATCCGAGCCGGGGAGGCGGGCGGTAATCTGCTGCGTTTCGATGTGACGGTTCCGTGGCTTTTTTCGGAAGACTTTCTCGAAAAAAATGGGCCTTTGATCGAAACCCTTCGAAGCCTTTCGGCACGCGTCCCGGTCGACTCCCTCATCCATCTCCTTCGAAACAGCCTGGCGCATAATCTTGAAAACGAGGTGGCGAAAATTCTGGCCCCGACCCTAATTCTCTGTGGAGAGCTCGATCTTTTAACCCCGTATCGTCATGCACGTTTCCTTCACGAGCAAATTCGCAACTCTGAACTCGTTGTTATTCCCGGATCGGGCCATGTCCTCCCCCTAGAAGCTCCGGAAGCATTCAATCTCGCGGTCGGTTCCTTCCTGCAAAAACTCGACGCGGTCCCCCCCTTGAAATCGACGAGTCCCGACGCCATCGCGCCGGAAAATTGACACCTTCTCTCCTTTTCGGGTATTTTAGAATTAAGTGACGATGCTCCGGGGCGGGGACCGGGTATTCATCGGATCAGGTTCTGATCTCATGCTCGAAGATACCTTCGGCGACATCGTGGGCAAGGCTCGATGGGGAAAGGGCTTCTCGATCAACACCCTCGCCCGACGGGCGGGGATCCCTCCCGAGAAAATCGCTTCCCTCGAAGAGGGAGGCCTTCCCGAGCCCGGAGAAATCGAGCGTCTCGCTCTCGCTTTGGGCCTCGACAGCGACCGCCTACACGCAATTGCCGAGGAACGCTGGGAGCCCGGGCCGATGCCGGCCTGGGCGGCCGAGCGGATCCGCTCGATTCAAGGGTTTATCGGAACCTATCCCGTTTGGGGATATCTCTTCTTTGATCGGACCACACGGGAGGCCGCATTGATCGATACGGCCTACAATCCCCGAGGAGTGCTCGATACCCTGAAAAGGGAGGGACTTCGCCTGGCTCTGATTCTCTTGACCCACGCCCACCCTGATCATATCGGCGGGCTGGAGGAGATTCGGCTGGCGACCGGTGCCCCGGTTTATCTCGATCCATTGGAAGAACCGGCCGGTCGAAATCCGTTGCCCGATGGAACGCTCCCGATTCGAAAAGAGAGCACTTTCGCGGTCGGCGCGCTCTCCCTGCGTCCCTGCTCGACCCCAGGTCATACGGCGGGCGGGACCAGCTATCTGTCGGAGGATCGGGCTCGGCCTCTTGCTTTTGTCGGTGATACCCTCTTCGCGGGTTCGACCGGAAGGAGCCGGTCTCCCGAGGGATACACGAAACTGATTGAAGGAATTCGAAAAAACCTTCTGTCTCTCCCAAGGGAAACCCTCCTTCTGCCGGGGCATGGGCCCGCTTCGTCGGTGGGAGAAGAGATGGACCATAATCCTTTCTTTCCGAGCTAGAGACTTATCGCTCCCCCAACGAACAGGTCCTGCCCTGCAGGGCCGGAACAGCGGTATACCTCGATCGGTTCTGATCAAAAGACGCCCGGCCGAAGTGCGCCGGGCGACCGGAGACTCATCAACCGACTGGATTGGCCCTGCGAGTACGAAAGTGTTTTGGTGGAGAATCCTGGACGACTTGTGGGCCGGGAGCACAGGGAAAGCCTCCACTTGTTTTTTGGTGTTTCCCCGTAATTGTTCTTGATTTATTCCCGTTTTTTGTTAGAATCCCAACTGATTCTTTCCCCTTACCAGTAATGGCGCTTGCGATGGAGAAACCAGAGGAGGTGGAAATGGCACTGGAGGGAATGGACGCAGAGAGCATCGATCGAGTCTATTCGGTTTTTTCCGGATTTTATGACATCGTTTACGGTCGATTTTTTCACAAATCACGGGCAGAGGCCGTTCGCCTGCTGGAAGTTCAAGCCGGGGATCAGGTACTGGAGGTGGGGATAGGAACCGGTCTCTCTCTAGGCTACTATCCAAAATCAAGCTTTATTACCGGCATCGATTTCTGCGCACCCATGTTGGAGAAAGGGAAAAAACGTGTTATCGAAAACGGACTGAAACACGTCGAGCTGCGCCAGATGGACGCGATGAAGATGGACTTCAAGGACAACCAGTTCGACGCAGTCTTTGCGGCCTATGTCATCAGCACCGTGCCGGACCCCCGTCAAGTTCTCTCGGAGATGATCCGCGTCTGTAAACCGCTCGGTAAGATTGTGCTCCTGAATCACTTCCAGAACGGTAACCGCCTGATCTCCAGTTGCGAGCGGGCGATCTCCCCATTATGCAGAAGGCTTGGATTTCGTGCAGACCTTCCCCTCTCCGCTCTCCTTGAAGGGACGCCTCTGTTGGTCGAGCAGGTCGGGGCGGTCAAACCGCTGAATTATTGGAAGGTGGTCCAGTGCACGAACCGAAAGAGCGCGCAGTGGCGCGGCTTAAATGGGGTGCTCCCTCGATAGGAACTGCACGTCGACGGGGCTCACTTCAGTCTCCCTCCGACAGGATCAAGCCGCCCCCGATTACCTCGTTTCCCAAATAGAAGACCGCCGACTGACCGGGAGTTCCTCTTTTCACCGGGACATCGAGTCGGACCTTGAGCCGGTGGTCATCAATCGGTTCAATCGAGGCCGACGCCGGAGGGGTTCTGTAGCGTAATTTGACCTGAACTTTTAATGGAAAGGGAGGCTGCTGCCAGCGGATCCAATTCAAATCCCCGATCCGCACCTCGCACTGCATCAAGTCGTGCTCTTCGCCCACCACCACGACATTATCCTGCGGGCGGATCTCGGTTACATAGAGGCGAGTCGGCGCGGAAACACCGAGGCCTCTTCTTTGCCCAATCGTGTAGAAGGCGATTCCCTCGTGGGTTCCGACCCTTCGCCCCTTTGAATCCAGCATCGGTCCGCGGCATACCGCCTCGGGGCGAAGCGTGGTGAGGACCTCGCGGTAATCTCCCTGGTTCACGAAGCAGATCTCCTGGCTTTCCAGCACTTCTTCATAAGGAAGACCCAGCTTCAGCGCCTGAGAATAGACCTCCTCTTTCCTTGTGCTTCCCAAGGGAAAGGAGATCTGCGAGAGCTGGAACTGATTGAGGCGATAAAGAAAGTAGCTTTGGTCTTTAGAAGTGTCCTCACCCTGGAAAAGGCGAAAGCGGCCCGTTTCGGCGTCTTGGCGAATCTGAGCGTAATGACCGGTGGCCAACGTCGCGGCCCCGAGTCCGCGTGCAATGTCGAGGAGCTGCCCAAACTTGATCCGCTCGTTGCATCGCACACAGGGATTCGGCGTCCCGCCCTGCAGATAGACGTTGCAAAAGTCCTCGATCACCTCCCGCCGGAATGCCTCTTTAAGGTTGATGACCTCATGGGGAATCGAAAGCTTCTGCGCAACGTAACGCGCCAGGCCGACCTTGCAACAGGAGCGATCCTGCCACCTTTTCTCCTGCGGGTCCTTGTCGTCGGTGAGCATAAGGGTCACGCCCAGGACCTCGTGCCCGTCTGCCTTCAGAAGGGCTGCGGCTACGGCGGAATCGACCCCGCCGCTCATCCCGACCACAACTCGACTTTCCACGACTAATCCTTTAAAAGCTCTCCGGTCAGCGCCATATCGACAGTGTCGCGGCCGGAGAGGCCGTCACCGCGCTCCATCTCGCACTTGCCGTTAAAGAGGACGCCTTCCTCAATGGCAAGAATCGGGGTATTGATCGATCCGTTCTGGACCGCGGAGGAGAGGAGCTGGACCCGTTCAAGCGCACGAATGTTCCCGGTAATGCGTCCTCCCGAAATCACCGTGCCGGCACTGATCTCCGCATTAATCGTGGCGGTTTCCCCCACGATCAGCGTTCCCTTCGTGACAATCTCGCCCTCAACCTTCCCGTCGATACGAATGGTTCCCTCGTACGTGATCACCCCCTTAAATTCGGTTCCTTTCCCGAGAAAGGCAATGATCTCCTCGTTTTTGAAGGTCCGGTCTTTGTCTTCTTTTTTCAGCATCGATCCTCCTCCCCAATCTCTTATGCATCCCGGCTTGCAGGCTTCTGACACAAGAGCCGATCTATAAGTCTATCCAAATCTTCCAGATTGTAAAATTCCACCGAGATCTTTCCCTCGGTCCTTGGGCCTCTTTTTCTCGAATCGATCCGGACCCGAGTTCCCAACGATTGACCGAGGCGCGTCTCCAGATCGATCACATCCGCCGGTTTGGCCGATGTCCTTGACTTCGAACGGGAGGCTTCCTCCGAGCGGCGAACCGAAAGCTTCTCCGAGACAATCCTCTTCCACAAAGCCCGCTGAGCTTCCGAAGAACCCGCGGCCAGGATCGCCTTGGCATGTCCCATGGTCAGGGCTCCCCGAGCAAGATCCTCCCGGATTTCAGGAGGAAGCTGTAAGAGTCTCAAATAATTCGCTACCGTCGAGCGCTCCTGGGCGAGTCGCTCGGCGAGCTGCTCCTGGGTAAAACCCCGTTCAGCCATCAGACGGTGATACGCCTCGGCCGTTTCGATCGGGTTGAGCTCTTCGCGATGAAGATTCTCGATCAGGGCGATCTCCAGAAGTTCCCCGTCCGGGATACTGCGGATCCAAGCCGGCAAGGTCTCCAGGCCCGATATCTGGGCGGCCCGCCAGCGCCGTTCTCCGGCGATGAGCTCATATTTGTCCCCCTCTCCCTTGCGGACCAGGATGGGCTGAATCAATCCTTTTGTCTTCAAGGAGGCCGCAAGGGACGAGAGTTCCGCCTGGCGGAACACCCTTCGAGGTTGATACCGATTTGGTATAATTTTGCTGACCGGGATATCCACGAGCTCCGTTTTTGGAGCCTCCTCAGGGATCAGGGCGGTAAACCCCTTCCCGAGCGCCTTACGTGGTGGCGACGCCATCTTTGATCACCCCCTTCACGATTTCCTGGGCCAGTTGAAGATACGCCTGTGCTCCCTTGGAGTCGATGTTGTAGAGCAGAGCGGGTTTTCCATGGCTGGGCGCCTCTGCAAGCGTGACGTTCCGAGGAATCCGGGTCTGATAGACCTTGTCTTTGAAGTGACTCTCCATCTCCCGGATGACCTGGCTGCAGAGATTATTTCTCGGGTCGACCATGGTCAACAGGATCCCTTCGACCTGCAGAGCCGGATTAAACGATCGCTGCACATGGGCAATCGTTTGGAGGAGCTGACCCAAACCCTCCATTGCGTAGTACTCGCACTGAAGCGGGACGAGTACGCCGTGGGCCGCAGACAAGGCATTGAGGGTCAACAATCCGAGGGACGGAGGACAATCAATTAAGATAAAATCGTATCCACCGCCGGAGCTGTGAATCCGACTTTTTAGGATCCCCTCTCGTTTGTCGCAAGAAACCAACTCAACCTCCGCCCCCACGAGATCAATCGTGGCGGGAAGGAGGTCCAGCCCCGGGAGAGGGGTTCTCTGGAGGATATCGGCAATCTCCTTTTCTTGAAAGAAAAGATCATAAACACTCTGCACGATCTCCTCTCGGTCGACACCGAATCCACTGGTCGCATTTCCCTGTGGGTCGAGATCAATCAAGAGGACTTTTCGTTCGGCCGCGGCCAGGGATGCGGCCAGGTTGATGGCGGTGGTGGTCTTGCCCACCCCTCCTTTTTGATTGGCGATGGCGATGGTGCGTGGCATTCCCATCCTCTTGCGGCATGCTGTAGGAAAAACGGGAGTCATTATAACATAAACATCCCCGTCCCGGTAAAGCCGAAGCCATTGTTCAATTGTTCCACGTGGAACAGACCCGTTTTCAGGCCTTCTCGGCTTCGGGGGTTCGGCCATAGGCCACCACCCGCCGATTTTCCAAGACAAAGGGGAGCGTGATCGGGGCAACCCGTCGAACGGTCCAGCCGTCGCCGAAGGGGAGATCTCCGGTCGCCTTGAAGAAAAGGATGACCTCTCCCTCTCGTTTAAGGAGGGGAGAGGCCCGCTCCAAGACGCGTAAAGGGGAGACCGCGCGACTGATCAATCGATCAAATGCGGTCGAAAGGGTCTCCATGGGGCCTTCGGAGATCGTCATCTGCGGCAGCTGCAGCTTCCCTCGGAGGTGATGGAGAAAGGCAACCTTTTTCTTCGAAGCCTCGACCAGGACCACCCGAAGATCTGGGCAGGCAATTTGAAGGACAACGCCCGGCAACCCAGCTCCCGTCCCGAGATCGGCCAAGGTACTTCCCTCTTCAGGCCGAAAGACCTGCAAGGCCGTAAGGGAATCCAAAAAATGATAGATCACCACCTGTTCCGGGTCGTCCAGAGCGGTCAAGTTGATCCGGCGATTCCAGATAAGGAGCTCTTGTAGGTAGATCGCCAGCGATTCAATGGCGTGTCCCGACAGGGGAAATCCGAGGAGCTCTGCGCCTCTTTCGAGCTTCCGAAATAGCTCCATAGGAAGATCGCTTAGCGGGCCCTCCGCTGAAGCGAGACCCACAAGAGGGAAACGGCTGCCGGGGTCACGCCGGGAATCCGAGACGCTTGGCCCAGGGTCTGCGGCTGGACGCGGCCCAATTTCTCCCGAACCTCCCTCGAGAGCCCGAGGATTTCACCATAATTAAACGCCCTCGGAATCCGTTTTTCTTCCATCTCCTGGACTCTTTCGATCTGGGCGAACTCGCGCGCAATATACCCCTCATACCGGATTTGCACCTCGACCTCCGCCAAGGCTTCATCGGGGAGGGGGAATGCGCCGGGAAAAAGACGGGGAATGGAGATCTCCGAAAGTTCCGGTCTCTTCTGCAGCTGGGCGAGCGTAATCTCCGGTGGAGGGAGCGCTTTGACACCGGCTTCGGTCAGCCTCTCCTCCCAACCGGGCCGGTCTCTGAGGCGATCTGATCGGAGCCGCTTAATTTCGTTGACGATCTGGACCTGCTTCTCCTTAAAGCGGGCATAGGCCGGCGCATCAATCAACCCCAAACCGTACCCTTTCTCCATTAAACGAAGGTCGGCATTGTCATGACGAAGAATCAAACGGTGCTCCGCTCGCGAAGTGAACATGCGATAAGGCTCCTCGGTCCCACGGGTGATGAGGTCATCAATGAGGACCCCGATATAGGCCTCGGATCTCTTTAGGATAAAGGGCGGATCGCCACGAAGCTTTAAAACCGCATTGATCCCGGCCATCAGGCCTTGCGCGGCGGCCTCTTCATACCCGGAAGTCCCATTGATCTGGCCCGCATGATAGAGACCTCGGATTCTCTTGGTTTCCAGTGAAAGCTCCAGTTGCACCGGGGGGACATAATCGTACTCGATCGCATATCCAGGCCGAGTCATCTCCGCTTTTTCAAGACCCGGAATGGTCCTTAAGAAGGCTTCTTGGACATCGGCCGGAAGACTGGTCGAGATACCATTGGGATAATAAAGAGGGCTCTCTCGTCCTTCCGGCTCCAAAAAAACCTGGTGCCGCTCCTTATCGGCGAACTTGACGACCTTATCCTCGATCGAAGGGCAATACCGGGGACCAATCCCGACGATGGCTCCTGAGTAAAGGGGGGATTGATCTAGATTGTCCCTGATAATCCGATGGGTCAGGGCGTTGGTATAGGTTAAGTAACAGGCCACCTGATCGATCGGACCTCTTTCGGTCCGATAGGAGAAGGCCGGGGGAGGGTGATCGCCATACTGCGGAAGGAGGCTGGAAAAATCGATGGTTCGCCCGTCGAGACGGGGGGGCGTCCCTGTCTTGAGACGTCCGAGTCTGAATCCCAATGACATCAACTGTTCGGAGGCCCTCTCGGAGGCCTTCTCACCCGCACGCCCCGCCGGAAAATGGGTCCGGCCGATATGGATCAATCCGCGTAAAAAGGTCCCGGTCGTCAGAATCACGGCTTCGGCCTTGTACCATCGGTTCCCAGGCACCTCGACGCCGACCGTTCGATCCCCTTCTAGCAGAAGCCTTTCGACTGTTTCTTCACGGATCGAGAGCCGCCGCTCTCCTTCCAGCGACTGCACCATGACCCGCCGGTAGGCGTCCCGATCTGCTTGGGCACGAAGGGCACGAACGGCGGGGCCTTTCCGGGTATTCAGCATCCGAAATTGAATCCCGGCTTGGTCGATCGCCCGCCCCATCTCCCCTCCTAGGGCGTCAATCTCCCGAACCAGATGTCCTTTGGCGATCCCTCCGATCGCGGGATTGCAAGACATTTGTCCAATATTGTCCATGCGCAACGTCAGGAGAAGAACCGTCTTTCCCATCCGTGCCGCCGCGAGGGCCGCCTCACAACCCGCATGTCCTGCCCCAACGACGATAATGTCTGCCTGAGATTCGGGATCGCGGTTCATCGGTCTCCTCGTTTCTGTTCCACGTGGAACTTTTCCGGGGAACAACTTCCTAGAAAACGGTGGAGCTATTTACCAATGCAGAATTGGCGAAAAATTGACTCGATGACCTCATCCGGGGTCTCGAGTCCCAAGACTCCGCCGAGCTCCCGCCGGGCCCGTTGAAGATCGGTCGCCAAGAACTCCCCGGACAATCCCTCCCGCAATGCAGAAAGGGCCGCCTCCAGGGCTTCCTTCGCTTGGCAGATCGCCTCGAAATGCCGAGCCTGGGTGACTATTCCCCCCTCCGTTCCTTGGAGTTCCCGCGAGATCACTTTCTTCAAGACCTCCCTTAGGTCATCGACGCCAGCCCCGCTCAGTGCGGAAATGGAGACGATCGGACAGCCGGGGAGATCGTCCCGGACCCCGTCGGCGGAGAGGCGGGCCGGAAGGTCACTCTTATTGAAGATGATAATCGTCTTTTTCTCTCTCACGTGCTCGATGAGCCGGGTATCGGTAGGGCCCAATGGAAGGCTACGATCCAAGACAAAAAGGACAAGATCTGCCTGTTTAAAGATCTCCTCCGCCTTGCGGACCCCTTCCCGCTCTACCGGATCATCACTTAATTGAAAACCCGCAAGGTCAAATAGCCGCAGCGTCGACCCACCGAGAGGGAGATACTCGTGGAGGAAGTCACGGGTCGTTCCCGGAGTGGGGCTCACAATCGCCCGTGCCTCTCCCAAAAGAGCATTCATCAGGCTCGATTTCCCGACATTCGGGCGGCCGACCAGCGCGGTCCGTATACCCTCTCTTCGAAATCTGCCCGCGCGGTACCCGTCCCGGAGACCTGCCAATTGGGAGATCACCCTGTCGATCCGCTGAACCATCTCTTCCTTGGAGTCAAACGTAATCCCTTCCTCGGCGTAATCGATCGAGGCCTCAAGGCGGGCCAGAAAATCGATCGTCTCCCGGTAAGCAGGCAGCAGCACGGCGGAGAGTGCACCCCGTAACTGGGCCAGTGCGGCCTGATGGCCCTCCTGGGTCCTCGCTGCGATGAGATCCATCACCGCCTCAGCCTGGGAGAGATCGATCCGACCATTAATGAAGGCCCGAAAAGTAAACTCCCCCGGTGTCGCCAGACGTGCACCCTGTTGACCGAGGAGCTCAAGGACACGGTGGAGAATGAACTCCCCTCCATGAAGGCCGATTTCGACCATGTCTTCGCGTGTATACGTTTTGGGAGAACGCATCAGGGTGACAAGCGCTTCATCGGTTTTGTCTCCGTTGGAGGGTGAGTAGATATAACCATGGTGGACGGTGTGACTGACGGCATCTCTCAACAGAAGCCTGGAAGTGGCCGAAAAAATCGGATCAACGGTCGATATGGCATTCCCTCCGCTGACTCGGATGACCCCTAGGCCCCCGATGCCGAGCGGCGTTGAGATCGCACAGATCGTATCCTTCCGGTCCATGACCGACTCCCTCTCCTAATGAGGAGGGCCCATCAATTGCTGTTGGCCTATACTTAGGAGGTTATTGAGAACCCAATAGAGGACAAGCCCTGAAGGGAAATTAAGAAAAAGCCCGGTCGTTACAATCGGAATAAAAATCGCCGTCATTCTGGCCTGGTCGGGATCCATCCCCGACGGCTGTGTCTTCTGGAGCAGGTAGGTGGTGCTCCCATAGAGAAGGGGGAGAATATAAAAAGGGTCAGAACTGGAGAGGTCACGAATCCAAAAGACGAATGGGGCATGGCGCATCTCGATACTCACGTACAAGACGTTAAAAAGCGCAACAAAAACAGGAAGCTGTATCAGCATCGGCAGACACCCGCCCAATGGGTTGATATTATGTTCGCGGTAAAGCTCAATCATCTCCCGATTCAGTTTCCCCTTGTCCTTTTCGTATTTCTTACGCAGCGCAATTAACTTAGGTTGTAACTCCTGCATCGCTCTCATCGACTTGACGCCTCGAAGGCTGATCGGGAAAAAAAGTCCTTTGACCAAGCATGTAACGAGAACAATCGCAACACCATAGTTATGGCTGAATTTGTAGAAGAACTTCAGGGTGTAAAAAAGCGGCTTGGCAATCATCCTCACGATCCACCAACTCCCGAAAATAAACCAACCCAGGTCGATCGTATCCTCAAGATGCCTGCCCACCGCATGAAGATGGTCATAATCCTTCGGCCCAATATAGATGCCGAAAGTTTGTGGATTCCGGGCATCCGCCGCAGAGACAACGATATCCGTATTGATTTCGGCGTCGCCCGTGCGTCGGACCTCCACCGAGCCGTCCAGCGGTAATTCAGGATAGACTGCGGCGAGGAAATATTTATCCTGCTGGGCGGCGATCTCGACTGTCCCGGACCAGACGACGGGCCCTTTTATTTTTTTCGGGTTTTCGGTCTTGTTTTCATCGTTGATCCGGGAAAAAGGACCGACCAATCCCCCTAATGACTGCCCCCATGAATGAATTCCGGTATTCGGACCCAGGGAGAGCCGATAGGCCCCTTTTAATCCCGAGGTCGTGATGTGAAGGGAGACGGCATAGGTCCCTTTTCGAAAGGTATAGGTTTTAATAATCCGACTTTGACCGTCGGGATCCTGGTAGGCAAAGCGAATCGACCCCTCCGGTGCCGCTCCCTGAAGGTCGAGATCACCACCTTCCAGATGGTATATGTCCATGCCGGGTTTGAGTCCCTCCGCCTGTAGCGAAAAGGGATATTCCAAGGAAGAGGAGCTCTCTGAGATCAGATCGATCGGCCGGGTCTCCCCGACCGCCCCTCCCGGGCCGGTCTGTTCATCGTACTTCTTGAGCTTCCAGGAGACAATACCACCCCCCCGAGTTGAAAGGGTGGCGGTATAAAGATCAGTTTCGACCACCACATTTTTCGCCTCATCCTTCTGCGGACCCGGACCTGTCGGGACCGGCCCTTCGAAAATCCCCGGGGAAGGGAGGGTCGTGGAGGGTTCCCTGGCCCTTTCCGGCCGCCTCACGGTCGATCCTTGAGGGACGAAACGCCTCAACATATACGGATACGCAAAAACAATCACCACCGAGACAATCAGAAAAACAATGACTCTCTTTTCCACGTATTAGGCCTGTTTAACTGGAGGGGTTTTTCCCGGTACCGGATCAAATCCGGACACTGCGAACGGGTGGCACCTGGAGAGACGATAGAGGGTCAGCTTCACCCCCCGCAGTGTCCCGTGTACCGAGATTGCTTCCTCTGCATATACGGAGCAACTTGGGTAAAATCGACACGCGGGCGGAAAGAGCGGCGAGATTCCATAGCGATAGGCAAGAATCAAGGCGCGGAGGATAAACTGCATTCCTTTCTTTTCTCTTTTAAGCGATCAACCAAAATACTTAGTTGCCGAGACATTTCCTGATACGTCTGGCCCTTCGCCGGCAATCGGGGTATCACGATGAGGGCCAAGGAGAGACCATCGAGCGGCAGGACCCGAATTGCTTCGCGAACCTGTCTTCGGAGGCGGTTTCGTTCGACCGCTTTTCCGAGCCGTTTACCGACATGCACAGCAAGAAAGAAACCTTCTGATTCATCCTCTAAATCAGAAAATACCAAGACCCATCTGGAGGTCACCAGGCGTCTTCCATTTTCATACAGTTCCTTGGTTTTTCGCCCGGCAGGGATGGTTTTTATGACCGACATTCTCTTTTTTTAGACCCAGTCTAAGAGGGTGTAAGACGTTTTCGCCCTTTTGCCCTTCTTCTCTTTAAGACCTTTCGCCCGCCCGGGGTAGCAATCCGTTTCAAGAACCCGTGGGTTCTTTTCCTCCTGAGGTTGCTTGGCTGTCGGTATGTGATCGACATACAGTCTCCTTTTTGAGTATCCGGTGATTCTATAGGAACGTTTTACCGAAATCAACAGTCTAAAGGATTAAGATGAATTAAGATAGAAAAATAGAATTAATTAAATAACCAGGAGTAGTAATAAGATGGCGGTAAATGTTTAAAGGGGCAAAAAGCGGCCATCATTCAAGGGGGTTTCACTGTGCAGAGTGGACTGCCCTCTATCCCCCTTATACTTGCAGTGTTCGTCTGGATTTGGTATATTAGGGTGGCCTTGTTTTCCAAACTCACTATCCCCACCCCGCCTGTGATTCAGGAGAAAAAAGAAGGTTATTTAGTTTTAACTTATTGATTTATATATAAATAAAGACATATCAACAGTTGTTGATAAACCTGTGTGTAATTCTAGGTTCGAAACAGATGCTCCCTGAAGAGATTTGGAAGGAGGTTATCGACTTTGTCCGGCAGCAAGTCAATAGCCAGAATGTAGAGACCTGGCTTAAACCGGTTTCGATCGCGTCGCTCAATGACCAAGAGGTGGTCCTTTCGGTTCCAAATCGTTTTTCCGGGGAATGGATCCGGGAGCATTATCTGGTTTTGGTCCAGGAGGGGATTCGAAGAGCAACGGGGCTCGCCCCCCAAGCACGGATCCAGTCCCGCGACGAGGTCTCAATCCAATCTGCCCCCTTTTCTGATTCGCCTCAGAGAGAAAGGAAAAAAAACAGCCTCAACGGGCGCTATAGTTTCGACACCTTTGTCGTCGGAGCGGGGAACCAATTCGCACACGCTGCATCGAGAAAGGTTGCGGAGAAACCTGGAAGCACTTACAATCCGCTCTTCATTTATGGGGGGGTCGGTCTAGGAAAAACGCACCTGCTAAACGCCGTCGGAAACCATCTCCTACAGGACCAACCCGAGATTAAGATTGCCTATGTATCATCGGAACAGTTTACGAATGAGGTGATCAATTCAATCCGTTATGACAAAATGCAGGAGTTTAGGAACCGGTACCGGACCGTTGATTGCCTCCTGATCGATGATATTCAGTTTATTGCGGGCAAGGAGAGGACCCAAGAAGAGTTCTTTCATACCTTTAACACCCTTTATGAGGCCAACCGGCAGATTGTCATTTCGAGTGATCGATCGACCAAAGAGATGTCTGAAATTGAAGAAAGACTCCGTTCAAGGTTTGAGATGGGCCTGATTGCGGACATCCAACCCCCTGACCTGGAGACCAAGATTGTGATCCTTCGAAAAAAATCCGAAACAGAGGGGATTCCGCTTCCGAGCGAGGTCGCCCTCTTTCTCGCCAGTCATATCCAGACCAATATCCGAGAATTGGAGGGCTCCCTGATTCGCCTCGGCGCCTTCTGCTCGCTGACGGGACAGGAAATCAGCCTGGACCTGGCGAAAAAGGTGCTTCGTGACACCATTCAAGAGAAGAAGCAGACCATCACCGTCGATGAAATTCAGAAGGTTGTCTCCGAGCGTTTCCAAATCAAACCAGCCGACCTCAAATCGCGAAGAAGAACCAAGACGATAGTCCAGCCCAGACAGATTTCAATGTATCTCTGTCGTGAGTTAACCGGCCTTTCGTTCCCGGAGATAGGAAAATCGTTTGGCGGTAAAGACCATTCAACCGTGATTCACGCCTGTAAACAGATTGAAAAAGCGAAGGAGGATAATTTCAGCCTTCGGGCCATGATTGAGAGCCTCATACAAAAACTGAAGGAATCCTGACGGAGAGCTAGCATGCGATGCATGGTCCAAAAACGAGAACTCCTGACGGCCCTCCAAAGGGTCCAGGGAGTCGCCGAAAAAAGAAATACCATGCCGATCCTCTCGCATATCCTAATCGAGGCGGAGAACAAGGGGATACGCATCCTGGCCACGGACCTCGAGGTCGGGATTCAGGGTCTTTATCCTGCCGATGTTGCGGAGGGCGGCAGGGTGGCACTGTCGGCCCGAAAGCTCCTGGAAATCGTGCGAGAGCTGCCGGTCGAAGAGATCCACATTTCTTCTGACGAAAACCATTGGGTCACGCTCGAATCGGGGAAGAGCCGATTTCGAATTACCGGTCTTTCGGCGGATGATTTTCCCTCGTTTCCGGCCCCTCCCACCGATCATTTCTTTAACGTGAATCATGAGACGCTGGCAGATCTGATCCGGCGGACTCTTTTCGCCGCGGGGGAGAATGATGCCCGTTACATTTTAAATGGTGTCCTGTTTTATCTCAAGCAGGGGGAGGGCAACCAATGGCTGCTTCGTCTCGTTGGAACGGACGGCCACCGGCTGGCGATC
>Ga0209167_10000324_pt1 | contig 39324 bp, 36 predicted proteins | sample Coa_R1_9_FD_187154 | JGI IMG/M metagenome (GOLD analysis project Ga0209167, IMG submission 187154) | Surface soil microbial communities from Centralia Pennsylvania, which are recovering from an underground coalmine fire - Coalmine... | ecosystem: Environmental > Terrestrial > Soil >...
CTCCGCGAACTCCAGGATCCTTCGCGGTGAGCTGGCCGAAGGCGATGCTGGAAATCAAGAGCACCATCAAAATCGCGAGACACAATTTCACTTTGGATCTGCGCGCCAAATCAAACACCCCAGATCGATGAAACATTGGCATGTCCTCTCCTGAATCTGGCTGGACGGGTGGCAATTCGTCTGATTCACGAATTTTGGAACCACGGAAGGCTGGGTTGCTGACCCGGAAGACTATCGCTGAGTCCAATTGAGGGTAAGCTGAGCTGAGGGACAGTATTCGTACAGGAACGAGTTGCTGAGCGGGACCTGGACTTCAAACTCTTCAGTGATATGACGAAAACCGATTTCAAATCGATCCGCTGACAAAATCTATTTTCAATCGACGAGTCTCTTTATTATTTTCTTCTGACCTGACGAGAAGTCTTATTGGGGCACGGCCTTCGCTCCATACTTTATTCTCGTTCAGTTCAGTACAATCCCGATAAGGATTGGCTGGGCGCAATACTTCGTAAAGCCCAATGGATCTCCGTCGATAGTAGTTCCACTGCGAGTTAAGTTCCGTAATGTGGAATAACGGCGGCTATGTTAGTAGGTGACCACATTCGCGCCATTCGTGAGGAAAGGAAACTCTCGCAAGGGGACATCGAAAAGAGCACGGTGAGGGCGAACCAGTCCTCGACCGAAACGAATTGAATCGGTAAGGAACCCAACGATGATTGAGAGAGGGCGATAAATGAAAGCGGACAGTTTGCGGAACATGGGAGCGGGATTCTAAGCTCAAATCGACCCTCGAACGAACTCAATCCATGTGGAAAACCCCGGACCACGGAATTCGATTAAAACCTGATTGCAAAGAGGGTTACGAAGACTGACGAGGTTTTTGCGCATCACAGCTCTTAAGAGCCCAAAGCTTGTCAGCGCCGATTAAAGTCAGCGTCAGTTTTCCTTCTGCGATTGATAACTCGACCATCGCACCGCTCCTGCTGGTTGTGATTTCCCTGCCCATAGTATCCGTTTGCCCAGAAGCTTCGCAATTTCCTAAGCCCCGATTGTCAGCAACTGGGAAACAACCCAGAAACGGGGTTGTGGGAAACACGAGACGATGTTCTGGCCGTATCCTCGCTATCTCGTGGTCTGTCCAAAAACCTTTCCTCGCCCAAAATCCCCATTTCCTGAATGCGCCGAAACGTTGAGAAATGCACCTGCCCAAGAGCGCGTGTCGCCCACCTCAAAAAGAAACGATTATGGGCAGCGAAGCAATGGCTTATGAAAACCCCAGTGTTCTCGCACTGGATACCAGGTGTCCGTTCGTCCATGAGCTGGAGGTCATTAGCCAATCAGCCGGCAGCTGCAGGCTTTCCTCTAAATGTGGCGGATTTCTTTGAAGACGCCCCCTTTGCCTGTGCCTCCTTCCCTGCACAACCTTTCTAGCGTTCCTCCAGCGAACCGTGCTAATTTGCGCGCGGCGGCGGCCTGCAATTTCGCAAGAGGGATCGCGATGAACCATTCGACCAATGAAGCCGGCGAACGGACTGATCGGGGCAGGCCCAAGGAGTTTTTCTTCGGGGCCGCAGATAGGCACTACACCGCGTGGATCGCCGCGGGAACCGCTGCCTTCGGAGTATTTTCTGGATATTCGCTGTACGTGCTTTGGTGGGAAGACTCCATCAAAATGGAGCCCGTCTGGGTGTTTGCCCTGGCGCTTTTCGGCGCAGCGTTGATGTCGTTCGCCTTCGAAACTTTGCGCAGCGCGATCGAGGGGAAAAGCGAGCCATGGTCTCGATCGCGCGTGGTGAGCACGCTGGTGATGTTGGGAACCTTCGAGCTCTTCATTATGGCGGTGGAGGGCCTGTTCGACATGGGACCTAAAAACTTCGTGGGCATCGCGGGCTTCATTCTGGGCGAGCAGTTCGCTGACCACGTGAGCGGATTGGTCAACGGTCTTGCGGTGGGAATGCTCTGGGTGGTGGTCGTCGTGACGGTTGCGTTCCGGCTGCGGAAATATGTGCTGGGCTGGCCGTATCCGAACTCCGACCGCGGCCAACAGGCTTCGCTTGGCGAGACGCTTGTCGCGATGAGGCCGGACGTATTGCGCGGAGGCAAGGCCGGGTTCAAAGCCGGAGTATTCTGGGGCACGGTGAGCGCGCTGGTCTACGTATTCCTGTTTCGCGCACTCTTCCTGGCGAATTTCATACATAGCGACTACAACGCGTGGGCCGAATCGCTTGCCCCATTACATCTGCCGGGAGGCTTGGGCACGCTGTTTTATATCCCGGTGGTGATCGCGGGCCAGTGCGCAAAATACTTGGGCGTATTCGGTCTAGTGCTGGGCCTTGTGGCCGCGTCGCTCGCTGCGTACAGGCTTGCTCCCAAGGAGAATCGCGGTGTTGCGGCGCTCTGGCCGCCGGCGGCCATGCTGGCGTTGCTGGGTTCGCCGATTTTGGCAGATCCCGCGGCCCGGCACGATCTTCTCTCCCTGGCGTATCTTGCGGGGGTGATCTGGGGTGTTCCAGCGATCCTGCTGGGCATGCTGACCCCGTTTTTGCGGCGGCCCGCGCACAATCCGCACGTGTGGGGTCTTGTGGCATCCGGTGCGGCGCTGGTGCTGGCAGTGGTGACGGTGACGCGCTTTGCCGCCGCCAATGCATCCGGACTCGAAAAAGCAGTCCTCATTGCGCTCACCGCTTTTTTGTTTCTGTTCGCGATCCGCCTGTTTCGCGGAAACTGGTCGGAGGAGCTGTGGCCGCTAGTGGCCCTGAGCATTGGCCTGATCATCTGAGGCATGACCAGCATCCTGGAATCGGCCGACCTGCTGGAGATGCAACGCGAGGCCCACACGTTGATGACGGTCACGCTCGGAGGCGCAGCGCCGGGGCCGAACCCCTTCGATCAAGTACTTCTCTCCTTGCAAGGCGCTAGGCTCCGTTACGCGTCGCTCGACGACCTGCTTCCGCGGGACTCCGTGCCCGATCTTTTCGGGGAACATGTTTGCGAGAACGAGCGCCGCTGGACAGCGACGCAACACGATCAGTTTGCCAATAGCATCCGCAAAGCCCTGGTGGACGATCAGGCGAAGGCGAAAAGCGACCGCGACGATGTTTCGAATTACGCGCCGTTGCTGGACATCTACGAGCGTGACGTGCAGGCGGCGCTTGCCAAGGCAAAAAGCCAGTTGAAGGATTCGCCGCCCGGCAAGCTGCCGGACTCGCTACCAAAAGAGCTGGAAGCGATTGGCGAGCGGATGGACGCCCTCGACCAAGTGAAAAATAGTGACGGCAAGCTCGAAACCTGGATCAAGACTGTGCCCAACCTACACTTCAATGGCTACGGGAATGGGCCGTTCGCCTGCCAGACCGACCTGGATGGGCCCCTCGCCGAGCTGGTCAGTGCAGGTAACGAACGGGTTTGCGCGGCGATAGCTGTCGCAGAATTGAAGGCGCGCACGTATCGGCAACTCACGGCGGACGCCTCCGAAATGGCGACCGTTCGGGCAGATCTCGAGCAGGCGCGGCAGAGCCTCCAGCCGGAGGTGGCCAAGCGGCTGGAGGTGGCTTTGACCAGCGCGATGGGATTCTGGGTGACAATCGGTCTGCTGGCGATCTGGCGCCTGACCGATCGTGAGTCTTCTTCATGATCTCCGGGTTCTTGAAATCTGCGCATGTGAACAGAGGCAGGAAAAGTCTCGTTGTGTTCTTTCGGATCTTGGGGCCTTTGGCTGGTTTGGCGCTTTACACTTATCGATGCGCCTACACAAGCGGGCGTGGGTGGGAATCTAGCAACATCCGGCGGTCTTCTGTTGCCCAATTGTTCTGCAGAGATTCCAGCGGCGGTGCCCGATTGACCGACACATTCCACGCGACCGTGGAGCGAGCACAGCCGCCACCGCGATGTCGACCAAGACTATCTTCCGCTTTCAGAGGGGAGTATATAGTCGTCCCGGACGTCCTAAGGGAATGTGAATGCTGTGAAGGGGAAGACACCGAACTATGATTCTGGGAAGTGCACCTTTCTACACTCACTCCTTCGGAGCTATTGGAGAGAGGCTGGAAACAGCGCGCCGGACGACCTTCTTCCAGTGGTTCCATTTCGAGCAAACCGAAGGGAAGCGCGAAGACCCGGGCGAAGCAGTGCGTTTTCGTCCCTCTGGCGACAAGTTCCATGATCTTTGCTACCTGGATGTGTTGGTTGCTCCCGACGGTGGCGTCGTTCAAATGGAGTTGGTGGTGCGGCGTTCCTTTATCGATGGCCCCGACCAACTCTTCGCCCAGGACCTGGTGAAAAGCTTCCTGCTGGCCTCTTTGCCGGATGCCTGCCAGAATATTCTTCAGGATTTTATTCGTGAGATAAGTTCATTGGGTAGAGATGGTGAAACACCCGGCTACTTGGTCTTCCTGGGCACGCGCAAGGATTGGAAGGCGCAAACTGGATGGACAAACCTGATCCTTGCTAATTTACTGCTGACGGAAACACCTTCTTTTGTTGTGCACTTGAGCGCAAATCCCGCTGCGCCAAATGCAAGACGAATCGAATAGACTAATGTGACTCAGTTTGTATCAGTTTGATTGAGCAGTGAGGATTGAACCGGACGACTCAGACTCTCAGTTCAAAATATCAACTCACGAAATGATACGAAAAACTCGGTGGCGGAGGCATGGGTGTCGAATATGAAGTGGGACTTTTGGTGAGGATCAGCCGCGAATTCGGAAAATCGATCGAGTGGCTCCTGACTGGAGAAGGCTAATGTGTGCGACCTGTGCAAGAACCAAGAAGCCTCGAATCCTGTTTCCACTGGAACGAATGGGGTTAGCGGAACCGAAAAGAAAAAGTCGTGAATTTCGTGAACTTCGCGGACATGAAAGTGACTGGGTCGACCGTAAGGCAACTTCACACCGCGGACTCGACGAATAAAAGAGTTTGGACACGATTGAAATCGCGAGGATCAGCCGCGAGTTTGGGAAATCGGACGAGTGGCTTATTACCGGCGAGGGCTAGAAGCCAACTTCCTACGAGCCGTAAGAGAGACCATCCGCAGGGCACCTTCGCGATCCAGACCTTGCAGCGCCAATCCGCACTTAACGCCCCGAACCAGACGCCTGTTTGAACGAAACTTCTGCACAATTTAGTGAGTGAGAGATTCCGAGAGTAACGCGAACATCGATCCCTGAACAAACAGATCGAGTTCCTGCTTGATCGATCTGTCCGGGAGAATGAGAAGGCGCACGAAACCGGGGACTCAACCCACTCAAAGAGTGATCGAGTAAAGCGGAAGTAAAAGGGAGGTCCTATTCAGACGAATCGAACGGACGCGCGCTGAAATCTGGCCTGCCCGCTGCAGAGGGCGGCTAGCGTTAGCCGAGTTGCTCAGAGTCCACGCCGAATCCATGTGCACGCGGATCACCTTGCGGCTAAATCAGGCGCTCGGTTGGGATCGAAAACCACAGCAGACAAGAATGGGATTGTCCCCCGGTGGGCGATTGCGGAGTTAACTTCCAATTGTATCAGCCTCTATACCCAGTATTCCACGGGGCCATTCTCGAGCCAGGATGCGCACGGGACGCTGGTTCAAAGGAATACACCAATCCAGGCGCTCCCGCAGCGGACTGCCGATCAGCCTCTCGCAATACTCATTAGCCTTTGGCGCTCGAAAAAGGAATTCAGAGAAGTGTTCCAAGCTTTTATTGGTACCCAGCTCTTGAATCCTACTCATACCTCAACGCCACCAGCGGATCCACCATCGTTGCGCGCCGCGCAGGCACGTAACACGCCGCCAGCGCCACCAGTAATAGAATCACACCAACACTTACGAGCGTCTTCGGATCGCTCGGCTTCACGTCATACAATAAAGTTCCCAGAAATCGCGTCACTTCAAACGATGCCGCCGACCCAATTGCCACTCCAGTTGCGGCCAGCGTGATGCCTTTCCCCACAACGTCGCGCAACACATTGCCGGCCTGCGCTCCCAGCGCCATCCGTATGCCGATCTCGTGCGTCCGCCCCGCCACTTCGTACGAGAGCAGGCCATACAACCCGATGCAAGCTAATAGCAAAGCTAGCATCCCAAAAGAACTGGAGAGTCGTGCGATCAATCGCTCCTGGAAAAGCAAAGCGTCAATTTGCTCGGACTCCGTCTTAACATTGAAAATCGGTATGTCGCTCCCGGTCTGTCGCATCACTTCGCGAACCCCATCCATTGCCGCCATCGGATTCCCATCTGTGCGCAGTTCAAACGAGCCGCCTTCCCCACTCGGCACGTACATCGTGGGGTGGACCTCCCTCCGCAAGTTGTTGTACTTCGCATCGCCCACTACGCCTACAATCACCCACCCTGGTTCCACAGTCTGGTCAGGGTCGCCGGTGATTCCCGGCCCAGTCGCCCCGAACGGCTGCCCGAGCGGGTTGACATTTGGGAAATACGCGCGCACAAAAGATTCGTTCACGATGGCTGCTTCAGGCACCTGCGACTGCGATTTCGGATCCGCCTCCTCTTTCGCCGCCTGAACGTATTCTTCTGGATGGAAAACACGGCCGCCCACCAATGGTATCTGCATCGTCGCGAAAAACTCCGCGCCCACCGGCAGATAGTCCGCATTCGATTCCTTCTTAGGCGGCGTGCCCGGCAAATGGAAACCTGTCGTCGAAAGGCTTCCGCTTAGCAGCGACATCTCCGAATAGCTTGCCGAAAGAACTCCCGGAATCGCGTTGAACCGGTCGCGCAAATCGCGATAAAACGTCGCGAGCCGCTCGCCCTTGTATCCCGTCAGCGTCGGATCCATGTCAAAATTCAGCACGTTATTTGTACTGAAACCAGGGTCAATGCTCTTCAGATTCTCCAGCGTCTTTACCAGCAATCCCGCTCCGACGAGTACCACAACGGTCAGCGCCACTTGTGCTACGACCAGGCTGTTTCCCAAGTTGAGCCAGCCCCGCCCGCCATGGCCTTCACTCGATCCCTTGCCGGAACCATCTTTCAGAACTGGCGTCAGGTCCACCCGCATGCATCGCACCGCCGGCGCCAGCCCGAATGCAATACCCGTTATGATCGCGGTTGCCGCCGTAAACCCCAGCACGCGAAAATCAAGACCCGCCGTAAACCCTAGCGGCCTCTGTGACGTGCTCTCCAAAAAAGCCAGCAATGCTCGCGCTCCCCAGAACGCCAGTATGATTCCCAGCAGTCCACCGGCAATCGAGAGCGTGACGCTCTCCGTTAACAGTTGCCGTACGATTCTTGCGCGGCCAGCACCCAAGGCCAGCCGTACGGCGATCTCCTTTTGTCGCGCCGCTGCGCGCGCCAGCATTAATCCCGCCACATTCGCACACGCAATCAGCAGCACAATTCCCACCGCCATCATCAGCACAAAGAGCGGCGTGGATAACCGCCGTCGTGCCCCGGTCAGCCCTGTCTGTGCGGGCTCTAACGTGATCGCAGGCGCGTCTTCCTCCTTCGCCAGGGGCTTGTCTGCGTGCAGCAAATCATTCAGAAAAAGCTGGCTCAGCTTGTTTTGTGCCTCGCTTCGCGCCACCCCCGGCTTCAGTCGGCCGACCGCAACAATCCACCATGACCCGGCATCGTCTGACCTCGGATTCCAGCCCTTCCGCAATCGGGATCGCTGCGACAATGAAATCCAGAGGTCGTAACCGTTTCCTGGGGTTAAGTAATTAAATCGTGCTTCCGCAACCCCCACGATCGTGAATGGGAGATTGTTCAGGTGAATCGTCTCCCCCACCACTGACGAGTTTCCGCCAAACGCTTTCTGCCAATACGCATAGTTCAGTACCGCAACGGAGTTCGCCGAAGGCGTGTCATCAAAGGGTGCGATCAGGCGCCCCGCCGCCGCACCCACTCCCAGAGTTTGAAAGAAATCTCCAGACACATATTGTGCGTTCACCCGGCTCGCCGGACCATTGCCACTCAGATTCATCGCACCCGCACTCGCAAACTCGGCCAATCCTGAAAAAACATTCGTCTGCGTACGCACATCCTCCAAAAACGGTTTCGACAAAGAACAACCACCGGCATTTGCTCCTCCGATACTTGTTACACAATCACCATAAGAATTTGAGTTGTGAATCTTCGGCGATTGCCGCGCGCCCCATTTCAGCAGCATCAATCCTTGAGGATCACGCACCGGCAGCGATTTCAGCATCACAGCATCAATGATGCTAAAGATCGCCGTATTTGCGCCGATTCCCAGCGCCAACGTCAGCACTGCGATCGTCGTGAATCCCGGATTCTTCGCCAGCACCCGCAGCCCGTACAAAACGTCCTGCCGCAGGTCTGAGAGTATCGAAAATGTCCTACGCTTTCGCACGTCGCGGTCCTCGGCTTGCCTCTGTAAGATCGCCATTGCTGATTCCTTTCCTCGATGTGAGTGGTCCAACTCGTTTGACAAAGACGCCCAGTCGACCACGTGCTGCCTGGCCGCGTCCTGTGCCTGTTCATCGGTGAGTCCGCGATTTAACGACTCCCGATAGGCATACTCCAGCTGCCCCGCGAGATCCTCCACGATCTCCGCCTCACGCTCCGGACGAAGCGTTCGCAATCGAAGGTTCTGCCGCACATAGCTTGCCCAATCAGGCATGGCGCTCCCTCACGAGGTCGCCCTCACAATATCGTTAACGGTCACCACGAACTCCTTCCACACGCTGCGCTGTTGCGCCAGCACCGTGCGACCTTCTGACGTAAGCTTGTAGTACCTGCGGCGACGCTCGCCAGCGCGCTCGATCCAGCGGCCCGTAATTAGGCCGCGGTCTTCAAGGCGGCAGAGGATGGGGTAAAAGGATCCGATGCGAAAATGAAGCTTTCCGCTGGAGCGGAGCTCGATCAGCTTGCCAATCTCGTAGCCGTGGCGCGGGCGCTGGTCGAGTAGAGAGAGAACGAGCAATTCGGTGCTGCCCTTCTTGAGGTCACGGTTGAACATAATGGTCTGCAGTATACTTCTGTGCAGTATATCCTCGTCAAGAACTTAGACGTCGTTCCCTATGAAAGGGTTAGCGATCATGACCAAGGATGAAAGAATTGGCATAAGAGTCTCCGCAGAGCTAAAGAAGGCACTGATTCAAATCGCTAAGAAGGAAGACAGAAGCCTTGCTCAATTGTGCGAGATTCTGCTAAGAAGTGCCGCTGCATCGTACAAGGAAGATGGGCCAGCATATCTCCAGCGTTCAATCTCTCGCATCAAGAAAGAGCCCTCCGAGTAATTCTACCTCGTCCGTGATTCCCCCAATGTTCCAGGCTGGGATATTCGCAGCTTTGGTCGGGGGCCGTTGACTCTTTTCGAGACAAAAACAGAAGTGTTCCCGGAAGGTTTCCCTGTCGCGTGGATCCCTCGGTCGGTTCACCATATAAAGGTGCTGACCGGAAGCACCCTGTCCGCGGAAATGGGCTCAGCCCACCGGCCATCCGATTTGCTTATTCAACCTGACTTCCTGCCCGACGCGTGCGGACCACGGGCCATTTAAGGAGGACAGGTTATGGCTACAGTCTCCCGTAGATTGCCTGAACAACCGCATCTCGATATTCCAAAGCGCGAGGCGCGGGAACTTCTCGACCAATGGCGTAAAGGCGAACGCAACGCGCTCGATCGCATACGTCACCGGCATCCGAGGTTTGCGGAGGCGGACGATCCGACTCTCGCATCTGGTCCCTTTCGTCTTAGCGATGCTCAACTTGTCGTCGCTCGCGAATATGGTCTCGCCCATTGGAGCGAGTTGAAGCAGCGTATTGAAGCAAACTCGCTTGCCAAAGCCCTGACCGCCGCAATCCGCGCAGACGATCGCGACGAGGTCGTCCGGCTGATCCAAACGAACCCGCAGCTGCTGCATATCCCGTTAGTCAGCGGAGACTGGGGCCCACCGATGAGCCACGCGGCCAACCTCGGCCGGCTGGAAATCATCAAGGCGTTGGCTGCTTTGGGTGCCCGAGATTTTCAGCACGCCTTCGATCGCGCCCTGCTTCAAGGACAGATCGGATGCGCGCGCTGGCTGCGTGAGCACGGCGCAAAAGCGGAGCCTGGGGTCATCATGGGGGCTTGCGAAACGCTGAACGCCGCAGGCATCCGCTTTCTCGCGGAGTTGAACGCCCCCTTTACGAACAACGATGGCGATCGCCTCGCACCGCTCGCCATGGTCCTGGAAACCTACGGCAGGAATCCCGACGGAAAGCACAAGACCCTTGAAATCTTCGCGCAACGCGGCTATGACCTGCCCGAAACGCCGATGATGGCGTTTCATCGCGGAGACATTTCGCGATTAGAGGAACACCTGCGCCATGATCCGCGACTAATCGAGCGCCGGTTTACGCTGGAAGAAATCTATCCGACGGAGTGTGGCTGCGGGACTCATGGCGCTGGCATGCACTGGACTCCAATTATCGGCGGCACGCTGCTGCACCTCGCCATCGATTTTCACGAACGGGAAATCTTCGATTGGCTGCTCGCACGCGGGGCCGATGTCAACGCCCAAGCTTCAACTGACGCTGAGGGCTTCGGCGGGCACACGCCGCTGTTCAATGCCGTCGTTTGCGGTCCTTGGCCTGATGCGGGAATGACCGCCACTCTGTTGGAGCGCGGGGCTGCAAAAGATGCGCGGGCGAGTTTGCGAAAATTTCTCGACTGGATCGCCGCTCCCCACTGGTACGAAGCTGGTAATGTAACCGCCGCCGAGTGGGGCCGCCGATTTCCGGAAAAGGGCTGGGTTAACGCCGAAGCTCTTCGACTTCTCGAGTAGCGGGAAGTAATAGTCTTGTCGATGTATAGAACTAGGTATCCAAACCCCCAGCAATCGGGAGAATCGTCGATCGGTGCCGTGGGGCCGTGGTTGATGCATATCGACGAAAGAGTACGATTCGAGTCGACCCAACGAGAAACCACTTAGCAATTGAGAACATGCCTCGCGTGAGACAGTAATAAGCTGTGTGAACGGCGAACGGACTCGCAACATAAAACTTCCAAGAAAGCCCGAACACTTGGGCCATGACAATTAGAATGAAGGAAGTGGCGGCGTTGGCGATGTGTTCTTCGGCTTGCCCATTAACGCCCACCTTTTCTTCAAATAGATCGCCGTAAGTACGAGAAATACCAGCGTGAGGCCAACCTGTCTCTCTTTTTGTGAACTAGCAGCCTGATATCGCACAGTTTCAAAGACCGGACCACCCACGATGAGCGATATATAGGTGATGTAGAACATCACCACACCAAATTTACGGCGGCGCAATAGTCCGATGCAACTCAAAATGGCAGAGATCCCCAAAACTGCACCGCCGGCTTTCCCATAGGCATCGCCCGAAGAAAAAGTGATCAATAAAAATGAGAAACCTACCAACCCAGTCGTGATTGCGGTATATGTGCCCCAGCGATAGGGCTTTTCACCAATAGGTTTTGCCTTCACTGAAATCCATATCAGCAAACCTTGAAATGCCAGTGTCACCCCGATCCACAATGCATAGGAATGAAATGTCATTTCCGACTTGTTCGGCGACAGAAAAGTGAAGGAGCTAACAAATTGAGTGAATTGGCGCGGCTCAGTAGCCTCAACAGTGTAATCGAGAAGCACGTACACTCTTATCCCGGTAAGAATGTAACCGTATGCGTACAAGACTGAATCGTTTGGAGGATGGATTTCAATTTTAAATTTTGATGAATCCTTCAAAGGATAGGCGGACGGTTCGATGTTCGCGTCCCCGACACGCCAGTCCTTCGGCATAGATTCCTGAAATTCGTGAACGAATTTCCTTGTGCTTTCTGGGCCCATTTCACCGCTCATATCCAACACCGTTATCGCGAATCTTCGACCCATAGACGCATCAACTGTGAAGAGTGTCCACTTGCTGCCTTGGTAGTCGGGGAGGTAAGCGTATGACCAGCTAGAATCGGGATCGGGGGAATCTATTGAAAAATTGAATCCCTCTGGAATCAATTTCCCCTCACGCAACCACTTGGAGGGCACAGGTTGTGCCGTAATCTGCGAACAGAGGGTAAGAGGACAACCGAGAAGAGTGCAAAATACAAGAAGCACCAACATCGCCCGACGTTCGACTGTCTTCCCAATCGTTGGTAGCGCCGGGGACGTAATATTGTCGTTGATTACGGTCGGATGTATATACATGGTGTATTTTTCTAAACCCCTGTGTCGTGTATAAATTCGTACGGACGTCTTCCTTCAACACATACGGGGATAAGAATTAATGGTTTTTGTCCTCCTGCCAATTCGAACGAGAAGTCGTTCCAAGGAACGATTTCGACGCTTCCTGTGGTCGGCGCAAAGCAAATAACTCCAATGTCGACAAAAACAAAGATTCAGCGTGAAATACATAAGCGTCCTTTCCACATCCGGCTAGTGCGATTTGTGCACCGTTTCCGACTTCCGCGGCATTCGCGTAACAAATCGGAGAGATTTGCGCGAACTCTCTTTCATTAGCCTCAATGCTTTGTCAATACTGGCATCGACAATGGGATGGCGCGGACCCGATTCCCCGGGGACTCCAACTTGGAAAGCCACAAATTGCTCGATTGCTTTCGGGACGATCCATTTGCTTCTTCGGCGAATGCCTGCGCATTTCGGACACCATGAACCGCGTTTCACTTTGCTCGGCGTGGCGCTCCAGCGGTGTCCAGCTGCGCAGTACCATGCCAGCGCCGTCCTTTCGTTCACATAGGTCTGTGAAAGACAATCTCCTCCTCTGCTTGCCGCAATCTTCTGTAGCGCGCATAACTCAAGTCGCTGATTGTGAGCGCATACAGGGCACCAAGTTCCATGAAGAACGGATACGGGCCGAGCTTCCCATTCGTGCTCATATGCGCATTGCCAAGTTAACTTGGTCTTGCTGCCCAAGTATTCCTCGGACATACATTGGCCTCCACGAGAACGAGCCACCTCTTGCATCGTTTGAAGATCTTGCTTCGGATGAAAAATCCGTCTCGTGTTGTAGCACTCCAAACACCAAGATCCTTTCTTTCGAGTCCCACCTTTGATGTTGGCGGGGCGTGCTTTCCATCGATGAAGCTGACTACACTCCCAAAGAAGAGGAGTGCGGCCATTCCTATAAGCAGTCGAGAGACACCGTCCACCTCGTTCACGCGCGATTTGGCGCAGTTGCTCTAAATCCAACTCTCGATTGCGCGCGCAATACGGACACCAATTTCCTGACTTGATCGATGATGGCCGTGCGTCCCATTCGTGGCCAAGCGCACATTTCCACCGCAAGGGATTTGCCGACCCTAAATACTCGGCCGACAAACAGTGACCTGACCTCCGGACGGCGATGCTGTTCATTTCTTGTAGCGTAAGCCGGGCAACCCGAGCGCACACGGGGCACCAGTGACCTCTCTTAATATGAAGCGGAGCCGCATTCCATTCGTGGCCCGCCCGACAGCCCCAATGCAGTTTCGTCTCGGTATTAACGTATTTATCGGAAATGCAAGATCCACCGCGAGACTCAGCAATTCCGTGCATCTCCTGAATTGTTCCGCGCTTTACGCCCGCACAGGTGGGACACCAACTGCCTTGGCGAATGCTCGCCGGAGCTGCTTTCCACTTATGGCCAACGCCGCATTTCCATAACAACGGCGTTACAGAATTAACGTATAGCGTAGAAATACACCGCCCGCCCCTCTCGCTGGCGAGTGAAGCCATAACGTAAATGGTCAGCTTCTTCATTCTAGAGCACGAAGAAAGAAGGAAATCCGCGTGAGCTTGTGGGGAAGGTATGCAGGCTCACGCGGACTCTTCGAGTAGCTTGTTAGAAGTGGAAGCCGATTTCTCCAGTCATGGTTCGCGGCGTCACGTAATGCGTGCCGCTAAACGTGGACAGGAAGTTGTACAGCGCTACCTTGTTGGTCAGGTTGATGACCGTGAAGCGTGCGCTCCACCGGTATTTGTCATTATGAAAGAGGTTGTCATCCCCGATGGCCGCATCGAACAAGTGGCGCGGAGCGATGCGAGGAGGGTTTTTGTCGTCATCTTCTGTCCCGGGCGCCGGAACTTTTGCGAGCGTTGAGCCGAACTGCGACGCGAGGCAAGTAAACGGCAGTGCCACTGTCGGCGTAGCATGTTGCGCTCCGCAAAAGAGCCCAGCCTCGAACTCTTGATCGGCAGTCAGCGGATTCCCGAACGCATCTGTCATGTCCACGGCAGGCTGTCCGCCCAGAGTATCCGTCTGCGCGCAATTCCCTCCGGAACACGGAACCGCCCCAGCGACGAGTCCGCTGTCATACCGCCAGTTGAAGCCGAACCACGGCCCCCTCTTCCACGGCTGATACTGCACGTGTGCCGTCATGTTGAAATGCTCGTCATGGTCAATTCGGAACGGAAGAAACGTCCCACCCGTCGTGACCGTTGTTCCCAGGCCGCCGATTTGTGGTGTGAAGAACCGCGCTGCGACACTCGACATGACCACCAGTGCGGAGAGCCCATGGAAGTTGGGCACGCTGGCCCGTATCGCATAGCCGGGGATTTTGGAATTGTGCCACTCGATCGGGAAAAATATCGGCGTGTTGCCGAGGTCGCTGAAATCGTAGCCATTGTGGGTGTACTTCCAGATGTACTCGCCGCCGACCACCAAATACTTCCCGAAGGCTTGCTCCAGGCCCGCATGGAATTCATTGCGAAACCCGGGAGCAAGTACGGATGGGACGCACGATACCAGGGCCGGAATCACTCCCGTCGGATCGCTGCATCCCGTGCTGGAAACCACCAGATTTTCGTTGAAGGGGGTCTCCAGCGCTCGCGCATAGGAAATACGCAGCACCGTATTTGTTTTTTTGATGTTGTAAGCGATCCCGGCTCGAGGTTCCGCCTGACGGGCGACGGCAAGTCCGTTGTAGAGATCTCCACGAATTCCGAGGTTGAAAGTCCAGTTATGCACGGAAATCGTGTCCATGGCGTAGAGCGCGAGTTCCTTAACGTCCGTGTGCCCATTAAAACCGAACAGGCCCCCTCCGCGTGTCAAATCGAACGGCAACAGCACCGGGTTGAATAGGGGGAACAGCGCCGAATTAGGTGCGTTGGGATTTGAGGCGATGTTTGGCTGCAATCCGGCTCCGGCGCACTGCGCAGGGTCGGTGAAGCCGGCCACAGCGGCCCCGGTCAAATCCAAACAGGGTGCGTTAAACGCCGCATCTACAACCCCGAGTTTGTCATGTTCCCTCAGAAATGTTTGTTCGTAAAGGATCCCCACCTTTATGTTGTGAATGCCCTTCACATAAGTCAGATCCGCGTGGCCTCCAACGTTAGTTAGAAAACGGAGTTGGCCGACGGTCTCTCTTTGAAGGCTTGGCGGCCCCAGGTCCGAAAAAGGGTCTTTGCTAGGATAATAATTGTACTGGTCTCGTCGCGCGAAGGCTCCCACCGTAAATACCGTATTCGCGCCAATAATGTGCGTCCAAGTCGGAGCAACGTTGTAAGTGCCGATTCTTGACCGTTGATCCGCCGGGCCGACTGCCATACCCGCGAAGGGACTGCCGACGGGGACTGTGACGCCGGTATTCAAGCTGTCGAACGAGTTCGGCGTCTGAAACCATGAGCGCGAGTACCCCAGGTTCACATGCACTGCGTCAGCTTTTGAGATTTGGTAGTCCACGCGATCGAAGACGTTTTGTTCGTTCCCCTTATCATGTAGCACGGCGAATTCCGGCCCGTCGAGAAATCTGCCGCTATTCAGCCCACTCACGGCGATAAAGTTCCCCCAATTCGCGCCGCCATAAGAGAAGTTGAATCCCCCGCTCGGCGTACCGAAGGAACCATAAGAGGCCGTCACATCCCCGTGTGGCACCGTCGCTCCCAAACCCGAACGTGTGGTCACATCTATGACCAAGCTGGTTTTGTCCCCAAAATTGGCGGGTGGCGCGCCGGAAATCACTTCCATGGATTGAATTGCGTCAACAGGAATCTGGTTTGAAAAGATCTTGCTCTGCTGGTCTGTAATGGGTTGGCCGTCCACGGAGAACGAATTCTCAGCGTGGTCTCCCAGTCCGTGGAATAGCCCGTTTGAATCGGCTGTGACGCCCGGCGTCACCAGTGTCACCAGAGAGCTTAGGGACGACGATTGGCTTTCCAACGGAAGTTTCTTGAATAAATCCCGATCCACGTCGGTGTGAAACGTGGGATCGTTCTCCACCAAATCTCCTCCACCGGATTCAACGGTGACGCTGACGCTCGTGCCCGCCACTTTCAATTCCACTTTTAAGCTCAAAGGCACACTGGATCGAACCTCGATATCCTGGTTGTACACGTCAAACCCTTTCGCCGTGATGTCCATGTGATAGGGATTGAACGGCACGTTAGTGAAGCTGAAACTTCCCGTCGAATCGGTTAGCGTGGACCGCGAAAACCCGCTGACCGGATTGTGTATTTCGATGGTTGCGCCTACAACTGCCGCTTTGGAAGGATCCAAAACCGTTCCGTTGATGTTAGCGGAGTTTCCGGTTTGGGCATTCGACACCGGAACCATAAGCAAGGATGAAGAGATGATCAGTGCCAAGAAAGCCCACAGAAATCTTTTGTAAGACATTTTTGTCTCCTCCTAGGAGTGGCCCCACAGGCCCGAATGTGATCGGATGGTTGAATGCCGTGCGTACTCCCCAAAACGAGGAGCGGCGAGTGACACTTCGGGTGCAATTAATCGAGGGCTAGAAAATTAGGAGGCGACTGGAGGAGCGCGTGGAGACTTCGAACTGAAGACCGGAGCAGAATGTCCGGAGATTCCGGGAATGACTACGAGGCCCTCGACTGTAAACACCTGCGGAGCAAGTGAAATCGAGGCAGGTTGTGGTTGCGTGGGTGTTGAGCCCACATGGCAGACAGTGCAAGCCGCGGCTTCTCTGGCGCTATCGTGAGCGTGCCAGAGGCCCGTCGCCGCTACTGCTAACAACACCGCAAACATCGCGGTGAAGAACATCAGCGTGGCGCGACGGGATCTGAATGGACTTCGTTTGTTCATGGCTGTCGCGTTCGACCTCCAATCAGCATCGAATTCTACACCCGAAGGGCCTCTTCGTCACACCCGTCAATTAATGCGCGTGCGGTATCGACACTCCTGGTCATGGCACGACAACATTTGAAGCTCGCTTCGAGTCGCTAGCTACGCCGGTCGAGAGTCCTTTCGATGGTCACTTGCCAGCACCAACAAAAGCTAGTCGAACTCTCGAAAGGATGGGACAAAGTAGATGAAGACCAGCAGCAGACACAGCAGGGCGGAGAGGGCCATAAACATAGCCGCGTCGCTACTCAACCAACGATGTTGAAAGTTGAATCATCGTCGGCCGCCACGACCTTTTCATATTGGGACCGTGCACTCCGCCTCGATCACACCTACAAATAAGTTCACGGGCAGAATCGTTTTGATTCGCTATACTATACTGTAGTATATTATATACGATCATCGGAGAACCTATGGCCCACACAACGAAGGACAAAGAAAAGCTTTTGATTCGTGTTCGGCGAATTCGCGGGCAGGTGGAAGCCATTGAGAGAGCGATTGATGGAGAGCAGGAATGTACTGGCGTACTGCAACTCTTGGCTGCCTGCCGTGGAGCGCTAAACGGCTTGATGGCGGAAGTGATGGAAGGTCATATTCGCTTTCACGTCTTGACCCCCGGAAACGCTAAGAACTCTCCGCAAGCGGAGGCAGCCGAAGAATTGATCGGGGTAGTGCGAACCTACCTCAAATAGAAGCCAGAGAATCCAGGAGCACTCGATAAGAGCGACGCAATCATGCACGAAACCAATGCCGATACGTCCGTACGCGAAAAGGCCCTTGAAATAGATCAATCGAACAGATCGCCCCATGGTGAGCCCGACGACGATCATCACACTGCACATGGGCTCAACGCGATTGAGGTCTGGCGTGTTTTATTTGTGGCTGGCACCGCCTCAGTCGTTTGGTTTACTGGGCGACCGCCGGGCCTTTATGTCATCGCCGCCGGTGTGATTTGCACAGTTGCAGGAGGTTTTCCGATCTTTCACGAAGCATACGAGAACATTACCGAGCGGCGCATGACGATGGAACTTTCAATGGCGATTGCCATTGTGGCCGCGCTGACGATCCGAGAAATATTTACCGCCCTTGTGATCACGCTGTTTGTTCTCGTTGCCGAGATTTTGGAAGGCCTAACAGTTGGCCGGGGCCGTCTGGCGATTCAGCATCTAGTTGATCTTCTACCGAACACTGCGACGGTCCAGCGAGATGGTGCTTGGCAGGAAATAGGCATTCGGGACGTGTCTCTAGCCGATGAAGTTCTCGTACGACCGGGAAGCCGCATTCCTGTTGACGGGAAAGTCGTACGCGGCAGGTCATTTGTCGATCAAGCGCCAATCACTGGTGAGTCGATGCCGGTTGAAAAGAGGCCAGGCGCACTAGTCTATGCGGGAACAATCAATCAATCGGGTGCGCTCGAAATGCGCATCGAGCGCCTCGGCCGCGATACAACCTTTGGCAAGATTATCGAAGCGGTGGAACGGGCGGAGAAGTCTCGTGCCCCGATTCAAGGAATCGCGGACCGCCTGGCGGGGTATCTCGTCTATTTTGCGTTGGGCGCGGCTGTAATTACGTTTCTTATTAGCCACAACATCCGATCCACCATCTCTGTTGTAATCGTCGCGGGCGCGTGCGGAATCGCCGCTGGAACTCCGCTCGCGATACTTGGCTCAATTGGGCGGGCTGCCCAAGGCGGAGCAATAATTAAGGGCGGCTTATATCTTGAAAAACTGGCTGAAGTTGACACGATCCTACTAGACAAGACGGGAACGCTCACTTACGGGACCCCCGAGGTCATCGATATTCGTCCAGCAAATGGAGTGACAGACGAGTGTTTGATTGAAGCAGCAGCCATCGCGGAATCACAATCCGAACATCCGGTTGGAAAGGCCATTCTCAATAAGGCATCGCAGATGGGAATTCGCCTTCGTCAGCCGGACCGATTTGAATATACCCCCGGACGCGGAATCGTTGCCTCTATCGACAACGAAGAGATCGTGGTGGGCAATTTCCTTCACCTCCTACACGAAGGAATGAATGGTGCGGTATCGCAACAAGAGAGTCCGGACGGGGCCGTGCTGGTTACACGAGGAGGACACTTGCTCGGCTCAATCCGAGTGGCCGATCTCTTGAGGCCGGAAGCCAAGAGGGCAATTCAAGACCTAAAATCAATGGGGCTAAGAACCATTCTTCTCACGGGCGATTCAAGAGGAATCGCGGAGACAGTGGGCAAAGGTTTAGGAGTGCACGAAATCTCCGCTGAACTGTTGCCTGAGCAAAAACTTAAGCGCGTCGAGGATCTGCTCGCCAAGGGTAGAAAAGTCGTGATGGTCGGAGACGGTATTAATGATGCCCCAGCACTGGCACGTGCGACGGTTGGAGTAGCGATGGGATCAGGAACCGCCGTTGCCCGCGAGAGTTCCGATGTTGTTCTGATCGGTTCAGATCTTGGCAAATTGGTGGAAACCATTCGCACCGCACGACGCTGCCACCGCACAATAATGCAAAACTTCACCGGCACGCTTGTGGTTGATACTATCGGCGTAGGCTTAGCTGCCTTCGGATTCCTTAACCCACTTCTGGCTGCGTTCATTCACGTTTCTTCTGAAATGACTTTCATATTGAACTCGGCCAGATTGCTGCCTACAGTTCCTTCTGCCAATAAATTAGTGCGCGGACTTTTCTCGCCAGAGCTGAGCGAAGAAGCAGACTCTCCGCGATTGCATATGATTTTGTAGCTGCGAAATCCTCCAACTTCAGCAAAGTACAAAAAAGTTCAACAAGCGGGCCGCAAACGATTCAATAGCAATCACTTAGAATCCACAAGAATCCATAGATTTCAATAAGTGCAGGCACCTGGTTCGGGACCAGGTGCCTGCGAGTTTGCTTCCTGAGAAAGACAATGGTCGGGCTGCCCCAAAACAGTTTCTTTTTGAGGCGAGCGAAATGAGGTCGCGGGCAAGCGCATTTCTCAATGATTCGGCGCATTCAGGAATCGGGGATTTTGGGCAGGGAGGGTTTTTGAGTAGGCTTCAAGATGGCTGGGGAACTGCCCAAAGGCGAAGCGCGATGCAATTTACTGTCGTAAGTGCTCCAATACAGATTTATTGCTCGCTTGGCTAGCTAGGTTATTATGGCCAGCCGTTTTCGCTAAGGGCGCTGGCAGCCAGGTCCAAAAACCAAGTTGGGTTACGGACACTCCCAAGGCCGGAGAAACCGCCGATGACTTCGCAAAGCGGGTTTGCAGTGTGAAATACCCTCCAGACGGAACCGGATGCGGAAAAAGCCCAGGTAGCGAGTTCAGCAAAATAAAGAAGTGGGCACAAGAGTGGATGAAAACGCACTGGAGAAGGGTCAAATGACAAACCTATTCCGGAAGCCCAGCACGCACCCGCACACTGGGGAGAAGTCTGATTCGGTTTATCTACTGTGGCACACTGATGCCACTGAGGACGAAAAGCTGATTGGCGCATACCGAACCGAAGTAGATGCGCTAGCGGCCATTGAGCGTGTGAAAGATAAGCCCGGATTTGCTGAGGAGGGCAAATTTGAATGCGCGGAATATGAGCTAAATCGTGACTATTGGTCCGAAGGCTTCGTCCGTGGTGATGGCTAGATCGCTTTGCGAACCGCGGGTGGCAGTTGAATTGCGCATGGCCCATGTTCGTCCAGCACAGCGGCGCGTGGTTGTACTCCGCATCTATGAGGAACTCCCCCAAGTCAAGAAGGTTTTTCGTTTTACTCTCACAGGGAGACTCCCGTTTCTTTCTGTTAGCCTGCTTCGGTCAGTCATCCATGGGCGCTCAGTTAAGGAGCACAAGAATCAATCATTGGACCTGCGCGCGGCAATCAAAAATAGCCCTCTCTAGTAGGAGGTATGCGGTATGTCCGTCTTCAGCGCTAATGAGAGCGACTGGGATTCGAACTTAGCTACAGTTTGAGGCATCCGGTTCACCGGTTTTTGTGCTCCGCCAAGATTGAAAACGGATTTGAATTCACACTTCGAATTACTTTTCTTTGATCTCGATCCAACCAAAACGAAAAGGGGGTGCAGGCGTGAGCCCGCCGCGCTCTTATTGAATCCCCAAATACTAATCACCACTGAAACCGGTTCCGCCACGAGATTCCATTCAAGTAATCGCTGCGAGTTGGCCCCAGAGGCGCGCGTTTCACGGGCGGCCATTGATGACCGCACTGATTGCAGTGTGTCTGCTGCTGAATCTTTACAGTCGCCGTTGAACCGCACTCGGGGCATGGTTCACGCTCTTCGACGATCGTGAATCCAGCAGGGGGAGTAGGCTTATTGAGCATAGGGTTCTCCAGTCTTCGAGTCTCTCCACTGATTTCCATCCCACCGAATCCTCTGTCCGGTACTTGGATTAATGGCTACATACGACTCGACTTTCGCGATCGGTACCCAGTTCCCCCATGCGTCGAGATAAAGGCCATTCTCCTCGGCCTCCCTCTTCAAGTAGTCGACGTAACCCAAACACTTTTCTCCGACTCTTGCCCAGTCGAGTGCTTGTGAAGTCGAATCGGTTTGGTCGTCAAATTTGCCGTGTGGGAAGGTGGTGATTTCGTGCAGATATTCTTCAAGCCATTCTGCCTTTGCAGGCAGAAAGACCAGGCCGTTCTCGATCGTGCAGGTGACCGAATGCAGCCGCATGATCTTGTCCATTTTCGGCTCATATCGGGTGACCGAATGGAGACCCTCGCGGATGAGATCCTGGATGAGCTGAGTTCCGGACGCCTTATCTTCTATCAAAATGTTTCGTGCGCCGTATTGCGACGCAAGGCAAACAATCGTTCGCCTCAAGTCCGGAAAATCCAATCGTCGGCGGAAGACATGGAGAAGGAATAGGTTCTTTCCCTTGCGCCCCCAAGTTGTGCATACGCTGTAATCGCTCAGTTCGGTGCTCTTGTTGGCGGTGTCCCAGCTTTGAAAGATGAGGTCGAAACGAGCAGGCTGTTCCCCGGGAACATAGGTCTTGAACCACTCCCGTTTGACCATCCCGCCGCCTGCGGGCGCTGGGCGTTGCTGATACTGGCCAGCAAAGTTGTACTCGCCAATGGTGTGGCGCAAATGTTCGAGCACGGCTAACGGCTCCCGCTCTAGGTGCAAGGGTTCACCGACCTTCCTCGAAACAATTCGCGGGCCGAAGGGTGATTCTATCCGGTGTACCTCGTCTTCCTCCGCTATCGCTGGCAGGCGGACGATCTCCCAGGGCTCCTGTTCAAGGACATGGCCGACCAGGTCGTCTTCGTGAAGGCGTTGCATGATAATGATGATGACGCCGCGGCGCTTGTCATTGAGGCGCGAGTACAGGGTATGGTCAAACCAGTCGTTGACCGCCCGACGCTGAGTCTCCGACAGCGCTTCATCCGGCTTCAGGGGGTCGTCGATGATTAAAAAGTCTGCCCCGCGGCCGGTTAGCACTCCGCCTACAGAAGTCGCTAGGCGGAAGCCATTCTCCGTGGTCACAAACTCCTGAACGGATTGTTTCTGGGACGAGAGCCGGGTTGGAAATAGGGTTGTGTACCAGGGACTGCCCATGAGGTTGCGGCAGTCCAAAGAATACTTGAAGGCGAGCGACTCCGCATAGCTCGCACAGATGATCTGCGCACTGGGGTTATGACCTAGCAGGAATGCCGGGAATGCAATTGCTGCTGCGTGAGTCTTCAGCGACCTCGGGGGAACATTAATGATAAGGCGAGTGATCTCACCCCGGCGGCAGGCCTCCAGTTTTGCTGCGATCAACTCGTTGTGCCAGTTGTACAGGAACGCTGTGTTTGGGTTTATCTCGCAAAACGCGCGATGCATGAAGGTGTAGAAATCATTCCGCAATAGGGCCTGGTATTCCATCGGGCTGATCATAATTTTTCCTCCTTGGGCTCTGAGAAGCGCTTTACGATGCCGGCGATTACGTCCTGGTCGAATTGCTCAAGAACTGTTCCTTCTTGGTTCGGCAGAGACTGTTTTGTTTCGGCATCGCGCGCCAATTCAACCAATTGCCGAAGAGCTCGAAGATCGCCAGCGGCGGCTTTGTTGACCAACTGCTTGAGCGCCGCTTCAAGCTTGGTAATCGTTTTGCGCTGGCCGTGCTCGGTAACCACAACTCGCTCGCGGAGTGCTTTAGCAAAGGCAGTCGCAACGTTGAGATTTCCCTTCGGGCGTCCCTTGGGGTTCCCCGATACGCCCTTTTTGAAGCGCGTACTTTCGGGTGGCGAACCGTATCCGACACGCTCGTTCGCGTGACTCGGTGGGTCTGACGTTTTCATTTCGGTATGCGCTCCTTTTGGAGTTGATGGAATGGCTTGCCCGAACCGGCATGGGTGGCCGAAAGGCCGGTGAACGTTTGCCAGCGACGGATGATGGTGTCGACGTAGATGTGGTCGATCTCAATGCCATAGCAAATGCGGCCGGTTCGCTCGGCCGCGATCACGGTTGTGCCGCTGCCCAGGAATGAATCGAGAACAATGTCTCCGCGCTTAGAGCAATCCAAAATGGCGTCCGCTACGAGCGCAACCGGTTTCGTTGTCGGATGAAGTTTCAGAAGATCGCCTTCGGGGCTCTTTCGGCCGAAGGAATTCACACCCGGATAATCCCAGACATTAGTGCGGTAACGACCGAATTGGCCGAGTTGGACATTATTGTGATGTGGGGCGGTGCCATTCTTGAATACGAAGATCAGTTCGTGCTGAGAACGATAGAAGCTACCCATCCCGCCACGACCTTTGTTCCAAACGCACAGAGCCTTGAATTCCGAATAGTTGGGCTCAGCCGCGGCCAAGAGTTCGCGGATGTGGTGCCAGTCCATGCAAACGTAATGCAACGATCCTTCCGCTGAATGGTGGCGGAGGAAACTGCAAACACCGGTGAGGAATTGGGTGAACTCGGCCTCACTCATCTCCCCTGAGGCCATGGAAAACTCGCGGTGCTTGATCTTGCCGAAGCCGCATGCATATCGATCAATCGGGACGTTGTAAGGTGGGTCGGTGAATACACCTGCCGCCTTGCGCCCTCCCATGAGTTTGGCGTAGCAGCACTCATCCAATGCATCACCGCAGAGGATTCGATGCCGACCAAGAGACCACAGGTCGCCGGGTTGAGTAATCGAAATAGTTGAGTCTGGCTCAACGATTTGATCGGCAGGGTCGTCGGCACCATCCGGCAAAGGACCGAGTCCTTGGATCAGCAAATCCAGCTCGGCCGTCTCAAAGCCAATCGCTTCCAAGTTGAAGTCGAGATCCGCTTCGGACAATATCTTCAGCTGTTCAGCGAGCAGTTGCTCGTTCCATTCGGAGTTTTCCGTGAGCTTGTTATCGGCAATTGCAAAGGCCCTGGCTTGCTGAGCCGTAAGGTGTTCGAGCCGGATGACGGGAATCGAAGTTAGCCCCGATGAGCGCGCTGCAAGCACGCGGCCATGCCCGGCAATGACCCGATCATTCGCATCGATCAAGATCGGAACGTTGAAACCAAATGCCGCAATGCTGCGGCCGATCTGATGAATCTGACGATCGCTATGGATTCGAGCATTTTCTGGATCCAGTGAGAGACTGTCGGGTTGAAGATAGTCGATGCAAAGTGTCGCCCTCTTGCCTGTGGCGCCAGAAATTGTCGGTGAGCAAGCTGCGCCCTGGACTTGTTGTCTGTCTCGTTTTTGAAGGCCGGTCCGTGTTTTTACTCTCATGGACCGGAATGTTATGGACTATGCGAACGGAAGTATGTCCCTGCAAACGTCATTTGCAGAGACAATCGGCTGCAACCCTCAGAATCAACAGTACTTACCCATCGCTGAAATTCTTTTGCGCACCGTTTCCTGATCCATCGATTTGCCTCGCGCGGCGCCTTTGCACCAGGCCATCCACGCATCAAATAGATTCTCGGGGGTAATCCTTCGGGCCTTGCTTCCACTCACAAAATTGGGCAAGAGCAGTTGGATTTCTTCTTGCCTCAAGAACTCGTACCAACGCGTTTGATTCCGTCTAAGGGCGACGAACTTTTCCTTTTTGTCGGTTACAATTTGGAAGAAAAGATCCAGAAGCGGAACGTTTTTCCTGCGGCGCGAATCAACGCGTTGACGCATTTTCTGGAGCAGCACTTTGAGTTCAGCGACTGTTTCCTGTTTGGTTAGGTACAGGGTGGGATCGTCAAGTGGTGGCGGAATGCGTCCCTGAAAAATGAGGGTCGCATGTGCGAATGCTTTGCCAAGCGCTTCAAATTTTCGAGGTCCATCCGGTTCGTCGTGCCATTCGATTGTTCGCTTCAGGACAATCTCGGACAGAGTAAACCGCACTCCTATCGTTTTTGCTTGGCGGAGAATGACCTCATCCAATCTTCTTAGCATCTTCGGATCTCCAACCGGAGAGGTTCGCCACAGATGAAAGAACAAAAACTCCTCAACCGAGAGGAGCCTTTCCAATAACTCAGCCATTCCTTGGTCTAGCTTTTCTGCCCATTCTTCGCCCGTCATCCCAGTCTGTTGGAATTGCGCAATGATCTGTGGCATCGGTCCCGGATCGTATTTTTGGCTTCTCATTTTGCGTCACCTTATCCAGATTTGTACGTCTTCGCGCAGCATAGGGTTTTTCCATGTATTTGAGCTATGGATTTCTCTGATTGTGCTGGCTTAGTTAGTGAGGGGCCAAACGAAATCAGGTCAGTTTTCCTGGCTCGACGGCGGGCCGACCGACTTGACTTCCTCCCGCCGCGCAAGCGTCAATGTGTCCAGAGATGCGGACATCATTATTAATGATAACCGTATGGCAGAGCGATGTCTGATCCTGTTGAGGAGCGAATTGCATCGCTGCACCAACTGAGCACGGCTGAACTGCGACGCCTTTGGATGGAGGCGTTCAAGACTGTTACCTGTCCCCCGCTTCGGAAAAACCTCCTCATTCCGGTCCTGGCATTTCGGTTGCAGGAACAGGTCTTCGGCACCCTGCCACCTGAACTTCGAAAACGGCTGCGTGAACTCACCAAGAACAGCTCAGGATCGACGATTTCAGCGCCTGCGGTCAAACCCGGCACCCGACTCGTGCGCGAATGGCGAGGAAAATCACACGTCGTCACCGTCGCCGAGGATGGCTATGACTTCCAGGGTTGTCGTTTTCAGAGCCTTTCTGAGATAGCTCGGCAAATCACAGGCACGCGATGGTCAGGGCCACTCTTCTTCGGCCTCCGAGATATCCAGTCCAAACTGAGCACTGGCCGATGACGACCCCTCGCATCATTCGGTGTGCGATCTACACACGCAAATCCTCCGAAGAAGGTCTTGACCAATCCTTCAATTCTCTCGATGCCCAGCGGGAAGCCTGCGAAGCCTACATCCAAAGCCAGCGACTAGAAGGCTGGCAGGTCTTGCGAAGCAGGTACGACGATGGTGGCTACTCGGGTGGGAACATGGAACGGCCTGGTCTGACGAGGCTCCTCGGAGACATCAACTCCGGAATGGTCGATACGATCGTTGTTTATAAGGTGGACCGGCTGACACGCAGCCTGGCGGACTTCGCAAAAATCGTGGAGACGCTTGACGCCCGCGGCGTCTCTTTCGTTTCCGTGACCCAGCAGTTCAATACCACAACCTCCATGGGACGACTCACCCTAAACGTTTTACTTTCCTTCGCACAATTTGAACGCGAGGTGACTGGCGAGCGGATTCGCGACAAAATCGCGGCTTCCAAAAAGAAGGGCCTCTGGATGGGCGGTTGTGTTCCGCTCGGCTACGAAGTTCACCAACGTGTGCTCGTCCCTCATCAGGAGGAGGCAAAGCAAGTCCGACGGGTCTTCGAGCTCTATCTCAAGGTCGGCTGCGTGTCGCTGCTAAAAAACGAGCTAGACCGCGAGGGAATTCAAAGCAAGATCCGGATAGACGAAACTGGGAAGCGGTCTGGAGGCAATTCTTTCTCGCGGGGAGCTTTGTATGAACTCCTAAGGAATCGGCTCTATCTGGGTGAAATCCGACATCATACCCGCTGGTATCCAGGCCAGCACCCGGCGATTGTTTCGAAAGAGACTTTCGACGCGGCACAGGGTCGACTCTCAAGCCACTGTCAGGGCCGAAAGGACGGTGTGCGGGCCGGGAGTCAAAGTCTACTCGTTGGGCTGCTGCGAGACGAGCAGGGCAACCGATTCACTCCATCGCATACCGCGAAGAACGGCAAACGGTATCGCTATTACGTCTCTCAAGCAGCTATCCGGAATGGAAGCAAAGGTGCCGTTGGCACGATTCGTCTTCCGGCCAATGAGATTGAACGGTATGTAATTGCAGCCGTGCAGACATTCTTGCGTTCCCAGCAATCCATCTTCGATCAACTCGCGGACCCTGACGACCCACCCACCAAGACACAGAAACTGATGGAAGCAGGTCAAGCTTTGGCCGGCCGATGGAAACGAATCCAACCAATCGAACTTCACAGCATTGTGCGGAGCGTCGTACACCAGGTTGCAGTTCAGAGGGAAGGGTCGATCAGGGTCCTACTCAGCAAATCACGACTCCGTGGAAATCTCCTCGGAGAAGAACACCGTGAATCGAGTGGCGACCCAGGAGGCCTCATCACCATTCCCATCGACGCCCAGTTGAGACGATGCGGCATGGAAGTTCGGTTGATCGTCCCGCCCGCAATCGACCAGACTGAACGCCAACCATTGCCATCATTGTTGATGGCACTTGCCCGGGCGCATCAGTGGTATGAGTGGTTGATCGAGGGCAAGGTCAACAACGTCATTGCAGTTGCCATCCGGGCACGCATGAATGAGCGATATGTTGAAAAGGTGCTTCGATGCGCGTTCCTTGCGCCGGACATCGTGAAGGCGATTCTCGATGGCCGTCATTCGCCTGAACTTACCTTCGAGAGGCTTGTAGCTGAAATTCCTTTGAGTTGGGCTGAGCAAAGAACGCGGCTCGGGTCCTTCCTGGTTCCCTGAATCAACCTTCATAGCCCCTAGCAATTCCCTGTTCCGTCCCTGTTCTTTCCCTGATTGAAAAGTCACCCCCTCGCACGTCAAGCCGCACACACGCTAGCACTTAGATGCCAACTGGCATGTAGACTGGCCTCGGAAACGCCTGAATTCCCTGTATTTTTCCCTGATAACCAGGGGAGAACAGTTCGCGGCTGACTGCACACTCCGCCATCCAGTTTTGGTCTTTCTCTCTCCGCCTTGTTCTCCCCCTAGATACGGATTTGGCGCCCACAATGAGCGAATGCCGCGTAGGCGATGAGTGTCAGTTTGTCTCTCAAATGGGCATTGGATCAGAATCAGTTCTTATTTCTCGGGCACAGAGTCGAGCGGTGCAGTTCCACGGATCGGGGGCGGGTACCGATTAAATTTGAAGGAAAGCGTGACTAACGCGGTGGGTTGGGGACTAATAGATCGGGGGTCCGTTTCTTCGGACAGGCGACTGCCAAATACTGCAAAATCAATTCTTCTTGAAGCAAGCGAAGGACGCCCTGGGGCATGAGCGATCGATTACGTCGCGATATCCTCGTCTGTGCCGCCTCCGTTTGCGCTGCCCAGCTCGGATACGCGCGCCCCTGCAGGCACAATGATGGGGCTGGAGTGCGGGGTTACGCCCCTGTTTGTGGCCACCTCATCTGTTGTGGATTGTCCCGTGCCACTGGTCAGCAGTTTATTCAGAATCGGGATTTTCATGCGTTGGGATTCCACGAAGTCCACGCCCTCCGCCGTTAGTGCGAAATCTGAATTGTCCGCGCGCGTGATGTATCCCTTATGGCGTAGATACCAGGCCGTAAATTCCAAATAATCGCGAGGAAACCCCATGCGCCTTTCAACCTCCAAAAGTGAAACCTCGGGGAAGTAAGGGTTTGTGCGGCGCTGTATATAGAGGAGCGCAAGGATCCCCAATCGGCGATTCAGCTCGCCCTCCATGGTATCCATAAAATCAATCGAAGTGGAAAGGGGTACCGGCTGGGGCGGCTCCTTCTTGCGATTCTCATCATATTCGGCGCGGCGCGCAGGATTGGACAGTATGTCGTAGGCTTGCTTCAACAAGAAGAACTTTTCTGTGTCGCCGGTTTCCGGGTTGTCCGGGTGAAAGCGTACAGCGAGAAATCGATAAACGCGGTGTACCGTCTCGGGCTCGGCATTCGGACTGATTTGAAGGAATTCATAGTAATCCAAAATTTCCATTATGGGTTCCTCGGAGAGCCGCTTCTCTCTTAGCCTCTCCACCGAATACATTGAACAGCGTGGAGTCGTTCAAGCGTTTTCGTGATCAAGACGTTAGAGGCCCGTGCTCTGACGGGTGCAAGTAACCTGAAAAGTCCCGCCGAAGAGAAATCCGCTCGGACACAATTACTGCTCAGCTTCAATTTGGGGACACAGCATGGACGCCTTGGCTAGAGCACGCGGAGCGCCTTTTCTTCCTGCTATTCTAAACGCCTGAAAAGCACCGCTTATTTGAAAGCCCGTCCAAGGCCCGAATGTATTTAGGCATGCTTCAGTGACTATGCCACGGCTGGACGTGTAATCGTTTTGTGGCACCAGTACTTCCATACTGATTGCCACAAATCGGATTACGAGAAGCAGATAACGGAATCGAAAATCGCTTGTGCGCAAATGGCGTGAAGAAGTGTCTTTTCCCGAACAAATGAGCCCCAGAGAAGGGCAGCACGGTCAATCGAGAGGTCTGGAGTGGTAAAAGGGCGACATTTGGGGTCTGGGTGCACTTTGAGGCAACTTCAAGACGTTCTCGGATCCAGAAGTAAATTGGAATCGCACGTGCTCAAGAATGACACGAGAAAGTCTGGGCGTTCGTGCGCATGGTACCTATTGATCTTCAAATGAAGCGCTCGCGGCCACACATGGCAGTTGGAAGCCATCCTCAAGGCAAGGTGTGACGTTCTGGATCGAATGAGTTTAGGTTGGGGTGTACTGACGTGATTGTTATCCGCATCGGACATCTTCCAAAAATGACAAACAAAGTGTCAAACGCTAAAAATGATCTGCGCTTTTTGGTTCCGGCTGAACCCCGCCTGCTGAGTTTGTGGAAATCTCTTGTTGCACTCTTTTCCGTGCCCCAAAAAAGCCGGCTGCCGCCGATTTATCCTGTGCGGATGTTTCGACGGTTGGACTTGCGATTTCTTCAGAGGCCGGCGCGATCACTTTTGGGGTCCGCTGTCTCCAATGTTGGAATAGTGTTTTTTTTGTTGTGGATTGCTCAGAACCCGGGCATACCGCGAAGCATTTCGAGTGCATCGCTCAATGAAAACTATGAAATTTATTACATTCCGCCAGTAGAACATGCGAAACACAAAGTGCCTCGAATTACTCCGGCCGGACCGGGTGGAGCACCGGGGCAAGGCGAACTCCAAATCTGGCTTCCTAGGCGCGGGAGTACAGCTTTTCAAAGCAAGCTCACGGCAATCTCTCAACCTCAACGCCCGGACAACAACCACCAGACTGTCATCCAGCCGAAAATACCTATGGACATCCGATGGGCGGAGGATCTGCACTTGCCGAATCTAGTGCTGGTCAATTCGATGCCGCAACCAAAAGCACCGGTTACGATTCGATGGCATTCTCCGGTCCCGGTACCTAAAGACGCAAAGATTGCGGACTTGGCCCCTCCAACACTCGCAGCCACAAGCCCAGACGCGGCGATTGTCGTTACTGGAATCAGCACACCAGCACCAGCATTGCCTGTCGTCCAACCGATCGAGTCCGATGGGGCTCCTTCCACTCAGAACTCAAGCTTGACGGTCGACAACGCCAACGTGAACGGCCTCGTAGCGGGCGAAGGGGGAACCCTGGTGGTTCTAAGCACGAACCCGAACGGTGCAAGTGGAGTTGTCGGCCTCCCGTTCGGTAATAGGGTCGGGGAGTTTACGATCTCGCCGGATGGAATGGCGACGGGATCTCCGGGAGGGTTGAAAGGGGCTCCGCCAGGAGGAGGTTCCGCGTCTAAAGGAAGCGGAGGGGACGGGAGCGTGGGAGTTGGAGATGGCAAGACTGGAGGTGGAGGCGGAGGCACAACCATAGGTTCCGGAACAATCAGCGTAACTGGTAATGACACAGGACCGGGCGGCCGCACGCTTGCCGCTCCGCCAGTGGCGGAAGATATGGTGTTTCAATTGGCGCCATTTACGAAATTGCGCAAAAACGTCCTGATCGTTTCGACAGGACCAATCGGAGGCGGGGGTTTGGGTGTTTATCAGGCTCTTCAGTGCAGAAAGATATATACCGTTTTTCTTCCCATGCCCGAATCAAACTGGACCTTGCAATACTGCGTACGGGATGATCCAAGCGTCGAGCAGGCCCCCAAAACCGCGGGAATGACCACAACCATCCATCTGCAGCCGGGTCTGGTGCCGCCCGTACCCGAATCGCAATTCGATTTTAAGAGAGTGCCAGTTCCCCCCGAGAAATCGCGCAAGATGATCGTTCTGAAAGGCACCATTCGGGAAGACGGAACGGTCGGAGACGTCCAGATTTACTCAGGTGTTTTGCCTCTGATGGATGAAGCAGCGCGTCTTGCGTTCAGCCGCTGGAAATTCACACCCGCGCTGAGATCGGGAAAGCCCGTAGCCGTCGAAATCCTCGTCGGCATCGCAGCAACATCGCAGGTGCAATAGCCTCCAATTTCAGTTTTTAGAAATGATCTTCTGAGAGCCTCTTGGGACTAGTACCATTCTTTAAATCAATGAATTAGACAGCCATGCGTCATAGAACTAGGAAAAAAGTGTCACCAAACGTGAAAACATTTAGTACTAAAGTACTGTCTCTAGAAAGACACGAGGATTTGAATGCCGTAAAGTCACTGCAATCAGTACTTTACAGGAAGACGTATTCAATTGATTACAACCGGTTTGGTTCTTGCATTGCTCATCCCCAGACGATCCCCGCCTAGGCCTGCATTCTGAAGCCATAGTATTCGTGTGGCCATTCGGCGATTGGCCATTATCCGTCGAGATTTAGGCAAGAGTAATTCACAGTGACGCGCGTCATGGCGACATTGGCGGCGCAAGAAGCTGCGTGCGTCGAGAATTACGGCCAGCGAGGCGTATTTCATGGATGATCGGACCATTCGTGTTTGCATGCTCGGGAAGGCTCCGGGATTAGACGACGCAGTTGCTCGGGCTTTGGGCCCCAACTTTGAAACCCGCCACCTGAGCGATTTTGACCTCAATCGGCAGACCGATTGGCGGGATTGGTGCGATGTGGTTCTTTTGGATGCCAGGTCTGGCGTTCACTCGGATTTCTCAGCCGCGATTCAATTAATCGATGAGATTCAGCAGAGCGCGTCCTGTCCGCCAGTCATCGTATTTTGCGAGGAAAATGACGGCACATTTGCGAGGCGCGCAATGGAACATGGCGCCTACGAGGCCGTCACATATGGAATAAGCATCATAGATCTTCGGCAGATTATTGAGCGCGCGGCCAAGGCTCATACCGCAGAAAAAGAGCTTGATCAGTTGCGGGCGCAGGTGCGCGCCTCCGGACGAATGCACGAACTTCTAGGCACGACGCAAGTCATGCAGGATCTTTTTGCGCTGGCGCAAAGAATTGCATGCTGCGATGTGAACGTGTTGATCACCGGTGAAACCGGGACCGGAAAAGAGTTGATGGCGCGAGCGATACACGAAATGAGCCCCCGCGCAAACCGGCCGATGATTGCGTTTTCCTGCACGAACTTACCGGAAACTCTCATTGAAGACGAGTTGTTCGGCCACGAGAAGGGTGCTTTCACTGGAGCGAACGCGTCCAGACGGGGGCGTTTTGAGGCGGCTGACCAAGGGACGTTGTTTCTCGATGAGATTGGCGACCTCAGTTTAGGTTTGCAACCCAAATTGCTGCGCGTGCTTCAGGAACATACATTCGAGCGTCTGGGAAGCAACACCTCGGTGAACGTAAATGTTCGATTGATTTCCGCAACCCATCAGAATCTGTCCGAAATGGTGCAGCGGCGGGAGTTCCGCGAAGACCTCTATTACCGATTGAATGTTGTGCAGTTGGATCTGCCAGCTCTGCGCGAGCGCCGTGACGATATCCACTTGCTTGCGCAACATTTCTTGCAGGCGAGCGCGCAGCAATTCAAGAAGAAGGTCACAAGATTTTCGCAAGCCGCCCTGCATTCCATCATCGAATATTCGTGGCCTGGGAACGTCCGCGAGCTCGAGAACATCGTCCAGCGAGCGGTAGTGCTCTGCGACAGGGATTCGATCGAAAATTGGCACCTTCCGTCCGCGATCCGAAATAAGGGCGAGGATCCACATCTCGAGCAATCGTACGAGCAGGAGGTTCGTCAATTTAAGCGCAGGCTGGTAATTCGCACACTGCGGCAATGCGGCTGGAACAAGGCGGAAAGCGCGCGTACCCTCGGCGTCGCTCGCGGTTACCTGCACCGATTGATCAACCAGCTTGAGATTCGTGAGTCGGACGAGCCGGCTTCTATTGCGGTGCGCGAGCCACTTTTTCCTCCCAAGCAGGTCATGTGATCCACGGCCGCGACATACAAAAGCACATGGCTTCTGGTGACGAGAGGATCCATCGAAGGCTTCTGTTTGTGGCGGGAGCAGAGCTGGACAACGTTTTCTGGCCCGGGGTCACTGGCGATTCCGCCGGCGCGCGCGTCATGGGTTGTTGCTTAAAGAACAATTGAATTCGTTCGGTGTGCTGCGACCCTGCTATCGAATATCGAAGGTGAACAAATTGCGCAGCTTGGAGAGGGCATTGTTATTGATGTCAAGCCATTTTCCGGAAGGCTCGAGCGGTCCCATTTGGACTCAAAACTGCACCAAAATTATAGGAACTCTTGTGGGTCGCTGAATTCGTATCTTCCAATGAAGGACATTAAGTTCTGTAAAAAAGGACTTATCGGATAGAAATTGACATGCGTTTTGTCCACATGCTCCTGCAAAGCGGCGGTTCAATTGGCGGGTGTCACCTATTGGAGACACGCCACAGATGAGCGAGTCCGATTTAATTGTTCCCTTAGGCCAAAGTATTTCAGTTCTTCCGACTGAACAAGATCGGGCAGAGGTGTTACGCACCAATGATTTGGCCGTCGCGGCGTCACAAACCATCACGCCGCAGACCATCTGGCAGCTTGCTTTTTCCTTCCCGGCGATGTTGGGCGTCATCCTGGTGGGGGCCGTAGGGACCATTGCGCGAACGTTCTTTGTGGACCCTGACGTTTGGTGGCACGTTAAATTCGGCCAGGTAATTCTAGCGACGCATCACTTGCCTACCACGGATATCTATTCATTCTCTGTCGCGGGGCAACACTGGATTGATGCTGAATGGCTCGGCGATGTGCTGCTCGGGGGAATGTACCGGCTCGGCGGATTGCGCGGCCTTGAATTGACGTCTCTAATTCTTGGCAGCGCGATTCTAATTGCTCTTTACACGCTGGCTGCCATGCGTTCCGGTAACTCGAAGGCTGCTTTCGTAGCCACAGCCGCGGTGTTCGTTATGACCGTGGTTTCTTTTAATCTGCGCCCGCAAATGCTGGGGTATCTGTTTCTGATCCTCACGCTCATAATTCTGCAACGTTTCCGACGTGGCAAACGCCGAGCCATGTGGGCTCTGCCCATCCTGATGGTCGTGTGGGTGAACGTCCACCCCTCTTGGATCATCGGCCTGGGTGTGATTGGCGTTTATCTCGCGAGCGGGCTCGTGGAATTTCATCTCGGAGATATTGATGCCCAGAGCTGGAGTAATTCGGATCGCCTTCGATTGGCAATCGTCCTGGGTCTTTGCGGTTCCGCCACGTTCATCACGCCATACGGTGCGGCCCTAGCAGAGTTCCCTTTCAAGTTTGCTTTTTCGTTGCCACTTAATATCAAGAATATATTGGAGTGGCTGCCCATTCCATTTGGTTCGCCGCTGGGAAAAATGTTCCTTGCCGCGGTGCTGGGTGTCATTGCTTTCCAGGTGGTTTGCCGCTTCGCCTGGCGATTGGAAGAGTTGGCGCTTTTTTTGTTTACGACCACAATGGCTTGCCTGCACGTCCGCTTTCTCCTGATTTTCGTGCCTATATTTACGCCGCTCTTGGCAACGATGCTGGCCCGCTGGGTCCCTCCCTATAAGCGAAAGATAGACCGCTATCTGCTCAATGCCGCGATGATGGCCACTGTGGTGGCTTTCACCATCTGGTACTTTCCAACGCAGGCGGAACTGCTGCAAAGCGCTGGAAAAACGTATCCTGTTGCCGCAGTTGAGTTTCTAAACCACAACTCTGTCCCCGGTCCCATGTACAACAATTACGGTTTTGGCGGATATCTGATCTGGTCTCGCGGACCGGAACATAAGGTTTTCATGGATGGCCGAGGCGAGCTTTACGAACCCAGTGGAGTTTTCACGGATTACCTGGAAATTGCGGATATCAGACCCAGCGCGTTCTCCCTAATCAAGAAATATGGTTTCCAGTCGTGCCTGATCAAGCAGGACGAAGCACTGGCGACGGTGCTGGCCGCGTTACCAGATTGGCAGAGAGTCTATGGGGACGAAACGAGCGTGCTGTATGTACGGAGAAGTGCATCGCCGGTTGTGGGTGCCCGAATTTCCAGCACGCCGACGGAGAATGCCCATGGGCTTTGAGACGATTTCGGCTCCTGAAACTAATGAAAGTTCGATTGCGTTAGGTCCGCTCGGCGGCGGTAGCAGGGCTTCTCGTCCGGTCACACAACTGGGCATCTTCGCTGGTGCCTCGATCCCTCAGGTACTTTCCTCGTTTGCATTCATGTTGGGAGTTTGTCTTGTCGGGAGAGTGTATTACGCGTTGCGCTCGTTCGATGTGGACCCGGATTTGTGGTGGCACATCAAGATCGGCCAAAGCATTCTGGCCACGCACCGTTGGCCAATAGCCGATCCCTATTCCTTTACCGCCGCCGGCCAGCATTGGCGGGCGTACGAGTGGCTGGGCGATATCATTTTCGCGGCAGTTTATCGAGTAGGAGGACTGCGTGGCCTGGGCGCCTTACTGATCGTCCTCGGAAGCCTTTTTGCGCTGGCGCTTTACTATTACACGACCATCCGCTGTAACAATCCCAAGGCGGGGTTTCTGGCTACGGCTGTACTAATCAACCTGGTCAACGTGTTCAACCTGCGCCCGCAAATGCTTGCTTATCTTTATTTGGTTCTCACACTAATTGTTTTGGAACGATTCCGTCAGGGCAAGCGGGGCGAGATCTGGCTGTTGCCTCTTTTGATGGTCGTGTGGATCAATACGCATGGATTATGGATCATCGGCTTAGGGACCATCGGTGCGTATTTGGCTAGCGGCTTAGTGACCCTGCGTGTGGGCGGCCTGGAAACGCAACGCTGGAATGCACCGGATCGCCGACAACTATCGTTGGTTTTTCTGCTGTCGGTGACCGCCATTTTTATTACTCCTTACGGCGCGGGCCTCGCGACCCTGCCATTCCAGATGAATTCATCGCCGGTCGGGCTTGCGAACGTTCAGGAGTGGCAGCCAATGGTGTTCAATCTACCCGGAGATAAACTGTTCGTGTATTTGCTGCTTGGGTTTTTGCTGGTGCAAGTGTTGGCGCGCTTGAAGTGGCGGCTGGAGGAACTCGGGCTATTCCTTTTCGGCACGATGATGGCGTTTCTCCACTTGAGGTTTCTCTCGCTATTCGCAGTTTTTTTCGCGCCAGTATTCGCCGTAATCCTGGCTCGCTGGCTGCCCCGGTATGACCGGGCAAAAGAAATCTACGCTTTAAACGCCGCAGTCATCCTGAGCCTTCTGGGAGCCATGGTCTGGTATTTTCCGTCGCAGAGCGATTACTCCAACATTGTGGATAGAAATCTTCCGGTCGCAGCCGTTCGGTATCTGGACACACACACCGTTCCCGTCCCCATGTACAACCGGTACGAATTCGGCGGCTACCTGCTGTGGGCGCGGGGTCCAGAACATAAGGTGTTTATTGACGGGCGCGGCGAGCTCTATGAGCCTGTGGGAATATTGTCGGATTACATCCGGCTCGCAAATTTCAATCCCGGGTCTCTTGAAGTACTGCAGAAGTACAACATCCAATCCTGTTTGCTTTCACCCGGTGACGCCCTTTCGACGGTTCTCACTGCGTTGCCGGATTGGAAAAAAGTGTTTAGCGACGACCACTCAGTGCTGTTTGTCCGGCGGCAAGGCGATGCGAAGCAGCGGCCGGAGGTCCCCACGGCTCAAAACGATCCTGTCGCGGGAGGCGGTATATGAAACCGACTTTCCGCCCGCACGGGAGGCCATGTGGCTGAGCTCGCGACACAGACACAACTGGTGTTGGCTCGCAAGGCCAATCCAACAATGAGCGCAGACTGCTGGGCGACGCTCGCACTGTTGATCGCTTTGGTGCCGATCATGCGCGCTGTGGGCCTTCCACTGAAATTCGCCTGGGCTGACTATTTCGTATCCTTCTGGGTTGCACTCACTCTACAGTCCATATTTGCCGCGTGCGTTCTCTATGTGGTAGGAAGTCCCTATGCTGAAACGTTGGGTTTGGTTATTCGCCGTATCCGAAAGCAAAAAGCCCGGCTACTGTTTCTGATTCCGCTGGTCGTATTACTTATTTACCTTCATGGCCCGCTGCTCGGATTCCTTGTCTTCGTGGATACGATTGCACTGTTGGAGTTCTTGGACAGGTCAACAGAGGGCGGAGCGTCCGCAGCGAAAATGCTGCTCGACGTTTTCATTCCAGCGGCCTACCTGTTCGTAGTGCTGATTCTGGTTTTTGCGTACAACGATATCATCGCGCTTCTGCGCTACGACGGTTCGTGGGAATACGCAATGAATCGGGCTGACGCCTTTATTCTGAGCGGGCATACTGTCTCACCGTGGGCTCATGCAGTGCTGTCGCGCTGGCCTCAATCGGTTCCGTGGCTTCAAGTCATCTATTTCGCCATGTTTATGCAGATTGGTGCGGCGATTGCAATACTCGCATTGCGCAACGGCAGGTCGATCGCGTTGAAGTTCGTCGGAACTATTGCCTTCGCATATTATGCCTCCCTGTTTATTTTCTATTGGATGCCGACAACCGGGCCCTACGCCATCTGTCGCGACCACTTCTCATTTTTTCCCGCGGGAACAAGCATGTACGAGACTCAGCAGGCCCTACTGGGATCTCTCAGTCAACTGAGACTGTCGCACACGTTGAATATGATCGGAAAGGACTACTTCATCGGATTTCCGTCCATGCACATTGTTCAGCCTTTGATCGTGCTGTGGTTTTTTCGAGCACGGAAAGGACTGCTAATCCTACTGATCGCTTTCGATATTTTACTCGTCCCCGCAATTCTCCTCCTCGAGGAGCACTATCTTGTGGACCTGATCGCCGCAATACCTGTCGCGGCATTGGCAATCGCCATCTGCGGACGACAAACTGCGATAGGCGGTGTGCAAAATGGCCGTGCGACGGTTCCGGCGGAAGGACCGTAAAACCTGAGGATAGGCTCAGCAAGGACACAGGGATTTGCGGCGGGGCAGTATGCGGTAACCATACTCGTGCTCAGACTTAGGGCTTATTGATTGCCAAAAGAGGAAACTCGTATGACACACGATCAATCAGTGAATCGGGTCATCAGAAATGAACGCGAAGTTTCTGCCCTTCGCAATGCAGACGATCTTTTGGTCCGCGTCACGGCGGGGCTCGCATTCGCCATTTATGCCGGCTACTGCCTTGATATCGGCTTCGTCAGATTGCAATCAGTGGATTTCGCTAGTCTACAGCTCCACCAAATCGGCCGAGTTCTGGCGGTATTCTCGGTCGCGATTTACAACATGATCATCGCCGTGCTTTACGGTTTGCGTCTTCGACCCGTCAGCAAATCTTTAGGAGTAATCCCCGGAATCACCGCTCTTGTGGGTGGATTCATGCTGTCCTCGCTCCTGCTGCTCACTCCACGCGAGAATTTGCCTTTGGGCGTACTGGCATTGGCCGACTTCCTGATCGTCATCGGTAATATTCTAATCGCCTTCGTCCTACTGCAACTGGGGCGTTCTTTCTCCATCTTGCCGGAAGGCAGGCGGCTGGTTACCCACGGAATTTATTCTGTTGTGCGGCACCCATTGTATCTGGCCGAAGCAGTGGCAGCATTGGGCATAGCTATGACTTATTGGTCGCCATTGTCGTGGATTCTGGTCGCGGCCTGGTTTGGCGTGCAAATCGCGCGCACCTACAACGAAGAAAGAGTCTTAAGGGAATATTTCCCCGAATATGTGGATTATGCAAGGAAAACCCCGCGGATGATTCCAGGGGTTTATTAGAAATCAAAAGAACGAACTCGATTCACGAATCATAGTTTGACAACGGAGGCCACTTTCATGGGACAGCAAGAATCCGGACATCCGGTCATCAAGAATGAGCCCGAAGTTTCTGCCATTCGCCGCGTGGACGATCTC
>Ga0209167_10000326_pt1 | contig 39293 bp, 24 predicted proteins | sample Coa_R1_9_FD_187154 | JGI IMG/M metagenome (GOLD analysis project Ga0209167, IMG submission 187154) | Surface soil microbial communities from Centralia Pennsylvania, which are recovering from an underground coalmine fire - Coalmine... | ecosystem: Environmental > Terrestrial > Soil >...
GAGCTCGTCGTCCGGGAATCCTCCAGGGCACTTACGTGATCCTCGTAGTCCGGCGCTCCGACGTTGAGGAGATCATATGACCCGTTCGAACCAAACAATCGTCCGATTCTGTTTTGTCATTTTCTCCTTTGTGATCGCGTTTCCCGCTGCGGCCTATGCGAGTGCGCCTCACGGTATTCCGCGGCAGTTGGCTCGCGAACGCGCGGCGCGCGTCTCGAACGTGCGATACCGCCTAAATTTCGATCTCGAATCGCATGCATCGACGACGCAGGGCAGCGAACAACTTCAATTCGTTCTGCGCGGAACGGGCCCGCTACTCCTGGATTTTCGTGACGGAAAACTCGAACAAATCTCAGTGAACGGCAAGCCGCTCACTACGGCCCTCGACAATGGCCACATCGATCTTCCCGCCAACGCCCTGCGCGAAGGAGATAACGTCGTTCAGGCGGCCTTCGTCTCGAACGTCGCTCCCGCGGGAAAGCCGCTCACACGCTTCGAGGATCGCGACGACGGCTCCGAGTACATCTACACGCTATTCGTTCCCATGGACGCCAGCATGGCGTTCCCATGCTTCGACCAACCGGACATCAAAGGCCGCTTCCAGCTTACCCTTGTCACGCCGAGCGGTTGGGCGGCGATTTCGAATACGTCCGTGCAGCGAATCGTGGCCCGGGGCGGTGAGCAGCAGACCCTGTTCGTCGAGACTCGACCCATCAGCACATACTTGTTCGCCTTCGCGGCCGGCCCGTTCCAAAAAATTCACGACACACCGGGCCTTCCCGGGCTCTACGTCCGCAAGTCGCAATTCGAGCGCGCGCAAGCGGAAGCGCCGGAAGTGCAGGAGATCGCCGCACAGGGAATCAAGTACCTGTCCGAGTATTTCGCGCAGCCGTTCCCGTTTCCGAAGTACGATATGGTTCTCATTCCAGGCTTCGCGTATGGCGGAATGGAGCACGCCGGCGCCACGTTTCTGCGCGAAGAGTCCGTGCTTTTCCGGACGGCTCCGACGCATCTCGACCTGCTTGGGCGCGACATTCTCGTCCTGCACGAACTCACCCACCAATGGTTCGGCGATCTCGTCACCATGCGCTGGTTCGACGACCTCTGGCTGAAAGAAGGCTTCGCGCAGTACATGGCCTATCAGGCGCTCGCGTCGTTGAAGCCGAACGAACTCATCTGGAAGCGTTTCTACGAATCGATCAAGCCCGCAGCTTACGAGATCGATTCGACGCAAGGCACCACGCCGATCTATCAGGACATTCCCAATCTGGCGGATGCCAAGTCCGCTTATGGAGCGATCGTCTATTCGAAAGCGCCGGGCGTGCTGAAGCAGCTCTCCTTCCTACTGGGCGCCGGGCATTTTCGTGATGGCCTGCGCGTGTACCTGAAAGAACACGCGTACTCGAACGCGGAGTGGAGCGACCTGATTCATGCGTTCGAGCACGTCTCGGGAAAACCGCTGGATCATTGGGCGGACATGTGGATTCGTCACCGCGGAATGCCGCAGGTGGACGTTTCCTGGTCGTGCAGCGGGGATGGCCTCACGCATCTTTCGCTTGCGCAGCATGACGTGCTCGGCACAGACGCGATCTGGCCGATCGCCACGCAGACCTTGCTGGCCTTTCCGGACGGTCAGACCTCCCGCATCCGCGTCGACCTCCAAGCGCGGAGCGCGAACGTTCCCTTCGATCCTCGCGCGCGGTGCCCCGCGTTCGTGTTCGCAAACGACGAGGATTACGCGTACGGCCGATTTCTTCTCGATGCGAAGAGCCAGCGCTACGTCCTCGCGCATCTTGCCGGCGTTAACGACGTCTTCACGCGAACCCTGCTCTGGGGCGCGCTGTGGGACTCCGTTCGCGAAGCTGGTCTCGCGCCGCGCGAGTATCTCGAGCTGTCGGCGCATCTGCTACCGAACGAGAGTGACCTCTCGCTCGTGCAGACCATCCTCTCGAATTCCACTATGGCGCTCCACCGCTACCTCAGCGACAAGGCGCGCGCGGCGTTCGTTCCGCAATTCGAAGCGATGACTTCGCGCAGCATGCTCGACGCGAAGGATCACGATCTCCGTATTCTGTGGTTCCGCGGATTTCGTTCCGTCGCAGAAACGCCCGAAGCGCTTGCAAAATTGAAATTGTTGTTGAAGCGAAAGATTTCGGTTCCGGGCGTCCAGCTGCGTCCGCTCGATCGCTGGACGATGGTGACGGCACTAATCGCGTTCAACGACCGGGAGGCTCACACAATTTTCGAAGCGGAGCGCAAGCGCGACCCGGGCGGCGACGGCCAGAAGTATGCGTACGCCACCGAAGCGGCGAGTCCCGACGCGAAAACGAAGAAGAAATATTTCGACGAATACCTGCACGACCCTTCGCGCCCGGAGGACTGGATCGAACTCAGTCTTCATTCGTTCAATTATTGGAATCAGTCGGCGCTCACGCGGCCTTATTTGAAACCGGCGCTCGAAGCGCTGCCTCAGATCAAACGCGACCGCAAGATTTTCTTCCTCGTTGACTGGCTCAACGCCTTCATCGACGGCCAGCGCTCGCCTGCTGCGGACGCGGAAGTCCACGAATATCTGCGCACTGCCTCGCTCGAACCCGATTTGCGCCTTAAAATCCTGCAGGCCGTAGACGAACTCAACCGCACCGTCAAGATCCGCCGGAAATTCCCCGACTAGAACACTCCGATCGCACCGCGAAGGCGCCGGCGCACGTCCTCAAAGCGCATTTTCAGGAAACGCTACCGGTCCGGAGATTCTGTGCCGCGAAGACTCTGCAGGGCCGTCAGTGCCTTTCGGGCATTCGAATCATTGGGGTCCAGGGTGAGAGCTTTCTCCAACTCCGCTTCGGCTTTGCTGATCTTGCCGGTGCTGCGATAGAGAAAGGCGAGATTCTTGTGCAGTGTGCCTGCAACCGCGCACTCGCCGCAGATCTGAACAGCCTGTTGCATCTGGCTAATCGCATCGGGCCAGTTCTGCGCTCTGGCCGCTTCCAAAGCGAAACGGCGCAGCATCGCGGCGCGGTCCGTCATTTGTTCCCTTTTTTGAAGCTCTTCGAGACGGCTGTAGTACTGCTGCGCCTGCGGATCATGCTTTTTGGTTAAGGCTCGCGCGAGGGTATAGAGGGCGTGCGATTCGTCGGGATTCAGCTGCACCGCTTTTTTCCAGTGCTCGATGGCTTGGTCCGTTTTTCCAACCTGGTCCAGGCACTGGCCGAGCAAAAACTGAGCATCAGCATTGGTGGGATTCAAAGCGACAGCCTTTGCCGCGAGTTCCGCCGCCTCAGCGTTATTGGCCTGCTGCCTCGCCATCAAAGCCAGAAAGTAGAACGCGTCCTCTAGCGTAGGCTGAAGCCGGATGGCTGTCGTGAGTTCGTTGTGAGCGTCAGCGTATCGGCCGGTAACGAAGTAAAGGCGTCCGAGGCTCATGTGGGCCGCCGCGGAATTGGGATCGAGGCGCGCCGCTGAAGCGAATTCCTTGAGGGCGCGTTCTTGATCGCCCTGCTCGGCGAGAGCGATGCCCAGGTTCAAGTGAGCGTCGGACGAGTTCGGCTGCAGTTCGACCGCCTTTTGAAACGCCGCCATCGCATCCGCTCCGCGTCCGGCTCTTGCACGCACGACGCCGAGAGCCGTATAGGCCGCCGCGTCCCCTGGATTCGCGTCAATCGCACCCTGCAGTTCGCTCTGAGCCTTCCAGAACCCTTCGATCTTCGCCAAACTGAGCGCGAGGTTGACCCATGCCTCCGAAAAACCCGAGTCGGTCAGCGTCGCCCGCCGGAACGCCGCAACTGCTTCGCGATCCTTCCCCTCGTGGGAATACAGAACGCCAATATTGTTCAGCGCTTCGGCGTACTTTGGATTGTTCGCGATTGCCGCCTTGAATTCCTTCTCCGCCTCGATTTCCTGTCCTGTGCGCGCAGCCAGCAGCCCAAGTTGATTGTGCGCTGCTGCGAGATCGGGTTTGAGCTGAAGCGCGCGGTCCAGTTCTCGACGCTCGCCTTCCCGGTCGCCTAGACCTCCAAGCGCGAGCGCCAGGTTGAAATAGAGCTGCGCGTCTCGCGGAGTAAGATCGAGCGCGCGGCGATAGGTTTCCGCAGCCGCTTTCAGGTTCCCGGCAGCAAACAGATGATTTGCTTCGGTTACGAGCGGGTCGGTTTCCAGCTGTGTTTTTCCGCTGATCGACTGCCCTGGCGTCTGTTTCGCGGTCTCAGAAGGGGCTTGAGCGGCGAACGCCACGGTCGCCAGCAAGAATACGATCCCTGCCGCCACGCGCCGGCCCACGTTGCGCAGGATCGCGTTCGTTTCAACCCGCAGGACTTGCCGGCTGCAATGACGGCCTCTCATTTCAGTAGCATACTCCGCCGCTTATCTGTTCTGCAGGCGATTGCTGGCGCGGCCGGCGCTGCTGCTTTCTTGAACCTCTCTCAGGAACGAGCGCAACAGGTCCACCTGCGGAAACAGTCGCAGAGCCTGGGTCAGAGTCGCCGCGGCCTCGCGCGGGCGATTCGTCGCGAAGTAGTCTTCCGCCAGCAGTGAGTAGAGCTTCTCGTCGTAGGGAGCCCTTTCGATGCCTTTCCGCAGACAAGCCTCTGCTTCCGGGAATTTGTGCTCCTTGAGCAGGCGGCTCCCCAACTCCTCAAAATCCCATGCCATCGTCGAGCCAAGCTCGATCGCACGGCTCAGATATCCGGCCGCCGCCTCATCTCCCTTCGGAGTTCGCTGTTGCAGCGCATCCGAGGCGAGCGCCTCCAATACGTGAGCGTCGTTGGGCTGAGAGGTTTCGAGCTGCTTTCCCAGCGCGAAATAGCGCTGCATGTATTCGCGGTGCTCCGCTCCGATTTGGCCATAGGCCTGAAGCAGAGTCAGCGGCGACAAAGCATCCGGCTGGCCGGGAATCGCGTCCACGTGGACCAGGTCGGGCAGAGACGGCGTGGCCAGGTGGAACGTAACGTCGGGGAAGGGCTCGTTGGGAGTCGCGACAATCCGATGATTCGTGAGGCTGGCGTGCGAAATCGTAACGATGTCGCGCTTGGGCATGTGACAGCCGATACAGTTGTCCGCAGGAGTAGTCTGCCGGCGCGCTGCAAGAGGCGCGGTGCAACTGCTCTCCGTGTGGCAAACCAGGCATTTCCCACGGTAATAGGCGGGCGCTACCTCGCGCGAAGGCTGCATGTGCGGGTCGTGACACGTGATGCAGCTCATTTTTTCGCCGCTGCTCCGATAGCACTTGCTGAGCGTCATCGAAAAATAATGCTGAAGAAGGTCGGAACGCGGAGGATCTTCCCGAGTAGGAGGCGGCATCAGCACCGCGAGCGTGCGATCCAGCGGCTGGCCAGGCCGAAAATCCTGAAAATTTTTGCCGGGCTGTAGGATCCGGGCGTCGCCAGTTTGATGACACGACATACAGACGTTGTCGGCAAGCCATGGCGAAAGTCTCCCGGGATTCACGATCGACGAACTTGCGGTTTCGGTGGGCGCCCCCTCGCTCATCTCGATAACGTGAGCGGCGCCGGGACCGTGACAATTTTCGCAGCCGATCGCCAGTTCATCGAATGGCGGAGTGCGAAACGTTCCGGCAATCTTCGCCACCGGGTTTGGCCGGCCGCTGTGGCAGACGATGCACGAAGCATCGATCGGCCTGCTGAACGCCCGGTCGGCATCCTCATATCCCGGAGACAACGCCCAGGCGCGCGTTTTGGCGTAGTACGTCAGCGGGGCCTCGGAGATCTGGTCGCCTCGCTCGACAAGCCCGCCCATTCCGTTGGCGCCCGCTCCGATGATCCACTCTACGCGCTCCGTTTCGCGGAACACCTCTTTTCCGTTCTCATCCGTCTCCCACTCGCTTTGATAGAGTTGACCGTTTTTCGCCGAGACGCTGAGGTGACGATTGTGTTCCGGATCGAAGACTTCAGCCGAATTCGGCAGCCGCGCCAGAATTTCAGGCGTCACGTCAGACATCGACCGGCCCATGTCCGTGCGCGAGAACGAATCGTAGATCGAACGGTGGCAGCCTGCGCAGGCTTTCGAACCGGCGTACCCGCTGCTCGACTGCGTCTGCCGAGTGCCGTGTGATTTGCGAGGTTTGGGTTTAGCCTGAAAGCGCGGCCCGGCGGACATTGGAGCGGACATTGGAATCGAAAGAAGAATCACGATCCACAGCAACGCCGTCCAGCGCGCAATGTGGCTCAGGAACTCGCTCCGCGCCCTTTCATGAGTCCCGCTTAGTGCTTTGTTGAGGATGCTGGCACCTCAACGACCACCGTGTCTCCGGCCCCAACGGTGAGCTGAACCGAGGAAGTCATGCGCCCCGAGAGATCCTTCTCTACAGACGCTTTCGTCGACTGGCCATCGACGAGCAGTGTCTCATGCGATCCGGGCAACGCGGCATGCCAAATCAGCGCCGGCCCGCTCTGATTCGTAAATGTGGTCTTCTGATTTCCTTCCTGTTTGACGCCGACTCTGTTTGCGCGCACCGGCAGGTTGCGGATCTCGGCCCAAGTCGTGTCCTTCGTAAGCGAAGGAAAAGTATTCACAAAGGTCTCGACGTAATCCCACTGCTGCAAGCCATGATGCGGAGCGGGCGCCTCGACGTGGATTCCCATCAATCCGGTGACGATCGCGCCCACCACGGAAAATGAAACCTCCGGGTACTCCTGGCGATACCGGCCATTTCGCGCCAGGTCCATAATTTCCGAGTACGCCACATCCGGCTCGCCGTACCGATACAGAACCTCCGGATAATGAGACTCCAGTTCGACGGGACCGGATGGGTTGGCCTTGATCGCGGCCAGCAGGTCGTTCAACGCAGCTTTCGATTTCGGGCCATCTTCCGCGGCGCCGTAATACAGCACGTCCACTCCATCGTGCCCCTGAAAATGGTGATTCTCATCGAGAACCGCGTAGAAATCGCCCGCCTTTTCGTCCCACCACGTCGTATTGACGAATTTTTGAACCGCGCCGGCCTTGTTTGCGTAGACTTCCGCCGCCGCAAAATCCCCGCGCAGCGCTTCGATTTGAGAATACCCGCGAAAGGCGGCGTATTCGGCGGCGAGCAAATCGACACCTACGACAAAATCCTTTCGCCCTTCGTCATAACCGGGAATGCCGCGCGAAACCTGAAATTTATTCTGCGGATCGAACTCGCCTCGGATATTCATCAGGCGTTTGCGCTTCATCACATGATCGAGGTCGAGCGCCCACCGCTCGACGTAATCGGAAACAGTACGGTCGTAGAAATTCACAAACGCCGGGTCGTCCACATACTTCAAATCGCCGGTCCAGAGATACATGCGGTAGCACGCGTCCAGCACGTCGAAGTTGGCTGGAAGGTCATACCAGAAGTGCGCGTCGTCCTGGTAATCCACCGGCGCCGGACGCCCGTAGCGGTTGATCTCCCAATAGCTGCACCAGTCCTTCGAATCCGAAATGTTCGCGGCAAACGCTTTCAGCATGTTTAGCGAATTCGGAGCGAGCCCCAGGACCTGGGCGCCCATGCTTTGGTGTGAGACGTCGCGCATGCAGAACGCTTCACGTCCCGGCAGCGCCGCTTCATACCAGTCCCCCACGGGGTCCCCAGTGAAGGCGTACGCCAGTGCTTGCCGCCGCGCCCACGCGAAGGCCGCGGCGAGGTTGGGATCGGAGGTGTTCAGTTCGATCTGGCCCGTTTCCGGTGCTGACGCCGAGACACCCGCCCCAGACGATCCGTGCTCGTTCCGCGGGACGCGCCCTGCCACATCGAGGAACGAAACAAGCATCAGAAGGAAGCAGGAGAGAATGACCCTGCGAGAAATGAAGGCCAGGGGTGCTTTCATTACCAGCCGATCATCGTTTGGTGTGCTGAAAAACGGGATCCCCGGAGCGGGGGTGGACTAGCTCCGGGGTCCGGTTCGCCGCGCCGTCAGAAAATAAGCTTCAGTCCCAACTGGATTTCGCGGGGTTGTCCGTTGTCGCCGGTGATCGCCCCGAAATTTCCATCCGCAACGTTCGTGTCCGGCGGCATGAAGTTGACGTGGTTGAAGATGTTGAAGAAGTTTGCCTCAAACTTCAGCTGTGTGCCCTCACTCCAAAGAGATGTCGCTTTGCTGATCGAGACATCCCAGTTCTGAAGGCCCGGGCTGTAAGCCTGGCCATTGCCGGTCCGGTCGTTGCCGATGGTCCCTAGAGCCGGCTCCGCGAAACAGGATGTGTCGATCCATTCGGCTTTCGTGTGAGGGTTATTGACGCTCATGCCAGATCCAGCGCCGCAAATGAAGTTGGCCACCTCCGTATCAGACCCCGGCGGCAGCAGAGAGCCGTTCGCGTTGATCAGCATGGCTCCGCCCGAACGGAACGTTGTGATTCCGCTGATCTGCCACCCTGAAACGGCACGCTCGGCGATACCCGAACCGCTGCCCATATATCGCCGTCCCGAACCGAAGGGCAGGTCGTAGGCATAGCTGAGGACGAAATTCTGCGGGTAGTTGCCGTTCTTCCAGCCCTCGCCTACCAGTTGCAAGGACGTGTCATAGGGGCTGATCGGAGCATCGACGTTATCCATCAATTTCGACCAGGTGTAGGAGGCCTGGAGGGTCAAACCGATGGCTGTTCTCTTTTGAACTTCTGCTTGGAGTGCGTTGTAACGGGATGCCCCGTTGCTGTTCCGGGCGTGGACGCCAGTCAGAATCAGCGTTCCCGCGGCAGGGCCGGAAGGAATCGTCGCGGGATACGGCAGGCAATTCGGATAGTTCGTGAAAGGACTGTTGCCAGGTCCCGAAATCAGGCCAACCTCCGGCGGGTAGCACTGATTCAGCTGATAGTCATGAAACAGATGTGACCCTCTGTTCCCGACATAGGCCACCTGGAAGGACATGTCATTCGTGATTTGCCGCTGCACGCTGATATTCCACGAATACGCCTGATCCGGCTGGAAGTTTTGCTGCACGTCGTACACGGCGGAGCCTTGCGGCGGGCACACGAATCCGGACGGCAGGGTTACGTTCAATCCGGCTCCCGTCAAACAAGGAGTTCCTCCGGTCAGCGACGGTATCACCAGAAGGGGATAGAAGCTGGAGTTTGCGGAGGCTGTGACGCCGGGGAAACCGTTGGCCTCGATCAGCGACCCGCAACTGGTGAACTCTGGCGTGGACCCCAGGGTGCAACCGTTGTTGGGCTCGTTGAACGTGCCGAAGTTCTCCTGGATGAGAAACGGATAGTTGCGTTCCAGCGTTCCGGAATCCGCTCCGAAGTTGTCTGGGAAGTAGCTGATGCCGAACGCCCCGCGCAAGGCCGTCTTGCCGTTATCCGGCGAGTAGGCCATCCCGATTCGCGGCTCTAAGCCCTTGTAAAACGTATCGACGTTGGGCGCCCGATTGCTGCTCGTCGCAAGCTGGATCAACCCAGCGTTCGGGCCGCTCGTCAGGAAGTTGCTCTGCGTGTTCGTAATGCTCACCGGCGTCGTGTAAATGTCATAACGCAAACCAAGGTTGAGGGTGAGCTCGTTGTTGACTCGAATGTCATCTTGCGCATAGAAGCCCAGGAAATTGAAGCGCACGTGGGGAAGGGCGATGAACAAATCGCGCTCCATGGCTCCGCCGCCGGGGCAACCGTTTCCACCGGGAGCACCGACCAGAAAGTCGGCCAGCGTATTACCGGTATAGTTGCCGTTGAAGTTGAAGCAGCCGCGGGGATCGTTTTGCGGGTTTGATACGCCGCCCTGGATGTGCTGAATGTCCGTTCCAAACTTCAGTGTGTGTCTGCTCCATACCTTCGTGAGGCTGTCGGAGTACTCGTAGATGTTGGCGACCCGGCCGAGCCCGTTCGGCACCGAACCGGTGTCGCCCGTGGGACTCAGGTTGCTGTTGTCAAAGTGGAATTCGGCAATCCCGCTGGTGGCAGGTATGCCCGCCAGGTTTCCGTTGAGAATTCCCAGCTTGTTGTTTTCGTCGATCCCAAACGACGTCACAAAGTCGCTCGTCGCGTAGCGATTGAAGCCGACGCGCAGTTGATTGGTCATCGTGCCGGAAAATATGTGATCCCACGCAAGCACGGCGCTGTGATTGTCGTTCGTGGCGTTCGGGTTGTCACCCCTCATGAATATTGTTCCGGGCGCCTGCGCGTCGAACTTGCGATGAAAATAGGACTCACGCGCAAAGAAGCGATTGTGGTCGGAGAGGGCATAGTCCACTCTGACGTCAAACTGCGGTGCGCTCTCCGCGTTGACCACATTGTAGATCGCGTTGCTCGCCCCCGTCGTGTTGGGAAGCGGGATTACCGTTGGGTCCAATACCCCAAGCGAAACCGGATTGAGGTCCGCGGCAGGGACGGTATCGTAGGTTCCCGCCACTGTAACCGCCGAACTCGCGGTGCACGGCACGCCCGCGAGTCCGTTCGCGTTCGCCAGGACTTGGCACGCGCTGGCGTTCGTGATCGGCCCAGCGCCGTTCTTGACGAGGTCCGACAGGTCGCCGGTCCGCTCGGCCGGAGTCGGGACATTCAGCGCATCCGTCGCGCCACCGTGCTGCGTCAAATACTGAAAGTCGCCGAAGAAAAACAACTTGTCCTTAATAATCGGGCCGCCTATCGCAGCGCCGAATTGATTCGAGTGATAAGGAGCTTTCGTGAGCGCGAAGGAGTCGCGCGCGTTGAAAGCGTTGTTGCGAACGTATTCAAACGCCTGTCCGTGGAATTGGTTCGACCCGGACTTGGTGGTCAAGTTGATGACCGCGCCGCCGAACGTTCCGTATTCCGCCGACGGATTGCTCGTATCGATTCGCATCTCCTCCGTGGCGGCAAACGGGATAGCGATATTGATAAAGTCGTTGGCCGGCTCGTTGTCGTGGACGCCGTCGACCATGAAGTTGTTTCCGGCAAAAAAGAATCCGTTGACGGAGGCATAGGAACCATTACCCGGCCCGCCCGTCAGAGTCGATCCCGTGGCTGCGGGGTTTTCGTAGAAGTCACCCCATGCCTGGGGGGTCGCTCCGGGAACCAGAAATACCATCAACTGAAAGAGCCGCCCGTTGATGGGCAGACTATTGATCTGCTTTGTGTCAATGAGCGTGCCGATGTCGGAGGTGGTGCTTTCTACCACCGGAGGCGCTCCGGTCACTTCTACCGTCTGCGTCATCTGTCCGGCCGAAAGGGTGAAATCGACGCGCGTGCTTTGTTGGACTTGGACGAGGTTGCCGTTCGAAGCGCCGGTCTTGAACCCTTTGTATTGAGCGGTGATGTCATAGGTGCCCGGCGGAAGATTGGATATGGTGTAAAAGCCGGCTGTCCCGGTTGTGGTGTTGTAGGTAACACCGGTCGCCGTATTTTTCGCCGTCACATTCGTGCCGGCAATGACGGCTCCCGACGAATCCACGACTGTTCCGACTATTGTTCCAGTGATCGCCTGTCCGAACGATACCGCAGCGAAAAGCCCCAGCAGCATCCCTAGCGCGGTCAACAACGTGGTCATCCTGCGCATAGCCCCCCCTTTTTTCGCCGAGCCAATTCGGGTCAAGTAAGGATGGATTGCGCCGCCAACGCATCTTTTGCGGTCCAGTCGCCCTGAACGCTCGAAACGACTGCCGCCGGAGTCATGTCGCATCGTCCCGTTGACCCTTTTTGGGGCGCATACGGACAAGGCTCCACGGCGCTACTTTTGTGCAAGGAACAACCCGGACGCCCCCGCCCGACTCGCACCCATTTACCACCCATCTCGGTCCCGGTCAAACTAGAAAAACTCAAGCGCCAGTTTAAGAAAACTTAATAAGCATCGCGCCGCTCGAGTTTCGTCGCAGCGGACGACAAAAGACACCCCGGGCCGCCCCCAATTTGCGTGGCCTTGATTCTCTAAAACATTGATTTAGAAAAACGAAAGGATTGATAATCACGACTGCTCGGCGACCTGATCCCAAAGGTCGCCGCCTGCCTGCCGTCGGGGACAAAAGATGAACGTCCGGCAACTCGAAGTATTTCTCGCCGTAATCGATGGGAGGAGCGTAACCCACGCCGCCGAGCATGTTCATTTGTCGCCGGCCGCGGTCAGCCTCCAGCTTCACGGTCTTGCTGACGAACTGGAAACCGAACTCTTCGTACGTTCGGGGCGCCGGTTGATCCCCACGCCTGCGGCCACGCGCCTCGCCGAGCGCGCCCGGTCTGTTGTCAAACAAATGCACCAGTTGCAGCACGACTTCAGGAACGATTCAACCACCGACGAACGTCCGTTCCACTTCGCGACGGGAATCACAACCCTGATCTATCACCTCCGACGTCCGCTGCGGCTTCTCCGCAAACGGTATCCTACGAATGATTTCCAGATCTCCGTCGGAGTCACCGAAACGATCGTCGCGGGACTTCTCGAATCGCGCTTCGACCTTGGCTTGATCTCGCTCCCCGTCGCCGAGGAGGATCTCAACATCCTCCCGCTCTTCGAGGAGGAACTCCTTCTGCTTCGTCCCGCTCCTACGCGAATTCGTGGCGGCCACACGGCTCCCTTATCGGCATCGGAACTGGAGAATGTTCCGTTCGTCTTGTATCCCAAGCACAGCAACATGCGCTCCATCATCGACCGGTTTTTCGCTGAAATCGGCCTCGTGCCGCGCGTCGTGATGGAGGCCGACGACACCGAGGCGATCAAGGGTTTGGTCGAGGCGGGATTCGGCTATTCCATATTGCCGGAATATTCTCTTCGCGGACGCGCCCGTTTCTTCCACATCCATCGAATCGGGGGCCACCGCCTGGTACGAAAGCAGGTGCTGGCTATGGCTCGCGTCGGATATCCGCGAAGGCTCACGGAATCGATCGCGAATTTCCTGCTGACGCTTCCATGGACAGGACGCCCGGTCGGCGGCTCTCAATCGCGAAATTCGTGACGAATCCGGCCGCCTCGGCCCAAACAAATCATTCAGGCCAATTGAATCGGAACTTTAGTTTTTCCAGTTTGACAGAATGAAGGCCCGACCTTTATTTTGCCGGTGGGGGACCGCCGCGGCCCTTCCGCTTATCTCGGCATTCAGGTGGAAGTGAAAGCGAGTCTGCTCCCCTATTTCGGGTCCTGTCGTTGTCTCGCCGGCTTCGCCTGCCGGCTTTTCGCAGCACTGCCGCAAAAGTGATCCATTCAGCTCGAGGTGCCCACACAATGAAGGGACGAATCCTGCTGTTGCTCCTCTCTGCTCCGATGATGTTGCTTGCCGCGCAACAAACCGCGCCGGAAGGTTTCGAGCATTGGTCCAAGGCATCGCTCGAAAGCCTCTCGAGTGTGCTCGCGAGGGAAGCGGCAAGCGATCCCCACCATTTCGCCGTAAAGCAGCTCGCCGACTTCCCGAACGACTCGTTCCTGCTGGTGCGCAGGGAAGCGGACGGCGCCCCGGAATGGCACGAGAATCAGATCGACATTTTCTTCGTGCAGTCCGGCTCGGCGACGCTGCTCGTCGGCGGCAAATACCTGAAGGGCGAAACGGTCGCGCCTCACGAGAAGCGCAACGGCACGATCGAGGGCGGCACGCGCATAAAACTTTCGCCCGGCGACGTCGTGCGCATTCCGGCGCGCACGCCGCACCAGGTCCTACTCGACGGCTCGCACGAATTCACCTATTTCGTCGTGAAAGGGAAGGGCTACTAATTTGAACCCTGCGACTTTGAAGAAGGCCACGCGTCTTCTCGCCGGTCTTGCCGGAATATCCGCGCTGATTCTGCTGCCGCTGCTCGCTTTGCATGGTCAAGACAAACTCTTCCACAACGCGCCGACGGAAACCCGCAGTCTCAAGAATCCGTACGGCTCGCATACGACGGCCGAAGGCGGACAACTTTATTTGCGCTACTGCTCCTCCTGCCACGGCCAGAAGGGCGAAGGCACCGGCAATATCCCCAAGCTCGTCAAAGGCCCGACGCAATCCGCGCCAGACGGCGAAATCTTCTGGTATGTCACGAACGGCGACATAAAGAACGGAATGCCTCCGTGGTCCAGCATCTCCGAGAAACAGCGCTGGGCCATCATCAGTTACCTGAAAGCGCTGGGAAGCGGAAAGATCGCGGCGGCCAAACCCGCGCCGGGCACCGAGACCTCGTTCGCTTCCGCGGCGGCCACCGCAGCCCTTCCTAAACCGACTCCGCCGTTCACGGATTTCCGTTTCGAGACGCCCGGCAGATTTCGCAAGATCACGTTGGGCGATCTGCCGGCGCCCTACGCAAGCCGCACCGCGCAAAACGGCCCGAAGAAAGTTCCGCGCCCGGCGAACGCATGGCCGAAGGTGCCAGCCGGATTCAAAGTTGAGATGTACGCGACAGGTCTCGACAATCCGCGCCTGATTCGCACGGCGCCCAACGGCGACTTCTTCGTCGCGCAAAGCGATCCCGGCCAGATCCGAGTCTTTCGCGGAATCACGAAGGACGGAAAAGCTGAGCAGGTTTCCGTCTTTGCCGAGGGCCTCGACCGTCCGTTCGGCGTCAACTTCTATCCTCCCGGCCCGAATCCCGAGTGGGCTTACGTCGGCGACACGGACGCCGTCGTGCGCTTCCCCTACAACAATGGCGATCTGAAGGCGCGCGGCCCGGTCGAGAAAGTGGTCGACGTTCCCGCCGCTTTGTACCACTGGAGCCGCGACATTCAGTTCACTCCCGACGGGAAGAAAATGTTCGTTTCCGTCGGGTCGGCATCGAATGTCGACGATCCCGATACGCATCCCGACGAAAAGAATCGCGCCGATATTCTGGAATCCAATCCCGACGGTTCCGACATGCGTATCTACGCCTACGGGATCCGCAATCCGGTCGGCATCGCCATCGACCCAAAAACCGGCCAGCTATGGTGCTCGACAAACGAACGCGATGAGCTCGGCGACAACCTCGTTCCCGACTACATCACTCACGTGACCGAAGCCGGGTTCTATGGCTGGCCGTGGTGGTACATGGGCGGCCATCAGGACCCGCGTCTCGCCGGCAAGCACCCGGAACTCAAGGACAAGGTCATCACGCCGGACGTCATCCTCGATCCGCACGATGCGTCGCTCGAGATGACCTTCTACACCGGCCATCAGTTCCCCGCTGAATACCAGGGCGACATCTTCGCCGCCGAGCACGGCTCCTGGAATCGCGGGGTTCGCGTCGGCTACGAACTGATTCGCGTCCCGCTCCACCAAACGGGCCACGCCTCCGGCGACTTCGAGGAGTTCATGACCGGCTTCGTCGTAGACAACAACCACGTCTGGGGCCGCCCCGTCGGCGTGACGGTATCTCCCGACGGCACCCTCCTGGTGACAGACGACGCCTCCGGCTCCATCTGGCGCATCGTTTACACCGGTAAAAAGTAGCGCAGCGTTTTGCCCGGACGCCCGGGCACAGCATGCTGTGCCCCTACCGGCACAATGCGTAGCCCGCTCAGCTGGCACCGAGCCCTTATATTCTGCCCGTCGGCAGAGACCGCTTCGGCGCGGCATGCATTGCCGTACGTTCTTCGAATTTTGATTGGTCGCTATCGATAAAGGGCTCCTTCCTCCTGCGGAACACGGAACCACGCAAAAGTGTATCTATCAAATTTGGCGGTTGTGTTGATGGGCATAGACTTACGGCGTTTTTTGTTCGATACTTGTATCGATTAACGAGGTCCCTCGCTCGCGTTGATCCGCTCGGGATGCCGAGAAATCTCCTCGAGGCTGAATACTAGAAACCTCGATACTGGAAGAGGCGGGTGGCCGGTTCGAAGCGCGTTTTGGTCGTACTCGGCTCGGCCTTGCCGTTGCGCGCGCCCGCGGCAAGGGAATCTAGTGCTGAGGAGTTTCTTCTTTGGGACTGGCTATTCTCTGCGTTGCGCCGACCCAGAACAGTTTGAAGTCCCCGAAATGATGGTAGTAGTGCAGGAAATGGCCCTTATATTGGATGTACGTGTCGACGTTTTCGGGCAGCCATAACTCGACTTTATGATCCGGAAACTGGACGGGGACGTAGTCGATGGCAAAATGCTCGCGCCTAAAATCGACAGACAAGAGCGGCTTCATGAGGTCTGTCTCCAGGTGCAGAACCTGCCCGCCTGTTTGCGCTACCCATGCCCTTCCCTTCAGGTCGAGCGGATATTCGTGGGATGGCGTGTCAAAACCCGAGAGCAAGCTGGTGGGGCGGTCGGTGCGCTGCTGGAAATGAATCATCCATGCCGGCTGGTCCCTCCATTTGCCGAGTCCCTCGCAGGTCCACTGGAAGTCGTCACGGAATCGTCGATGAAAGGCCAGCACGAGGCCGGGGGCGCCCAAGTCCTGGATCCGGCCCGGCAAACGCATTGAACTAGAGCTGTTGCCGCCGCCCCTCCATTCTCGGACCTGTATTACCCTTGCGGAGAATGTATCGATGAAAACGATGTAGGTATATTTTCTGGATATCGGTGTTTCCACTTGGCCGTCGGCCTTGAACTCGGTTGCCTGGTAATCCTCAGTGGCGGAGAACTTCTCGAGATCGCCGACAAATTCCTCCGCCGTGCTTTCGACGGCTTTCAGAACCGTTGGCAGATCACAAGTTTCGCCCGAGATGACCGGTGGCTTGACCGCGTCCACATCAGGCGGCACCCACTTTTCTGGCGGCGAAACATCGAGCGCCGATGCAGGCGGCACTAACTTCAACAAAACGGGCAACGCGCGGGTTGCATCTTCCGATGCGGGTGGCATTGGCCGAACGGGATCGGCGGACTCTAGCCGGAGTTCTGCAGCCCGCCGCCGGGCCGGCGCGGCGTTCGGATCGCGGGGGTACTTGTTCGCGAACTGTTCGAACGCGTCGGCGGCCTTTTGCCGGTCGCCCAATTGTTCCAGCGCTTGGGCCAGGACGAGCAGGACCGGACCGGCTCTTTCTTTGCCGGAGTTGAGCGCCCGCTGCGCGTGTTCGCGCGAATCTTCATATCTGCGCTGCCTGAGATAGGAACTCGCCAGCATCCACTCAGCCTGCCAAGAAGATGCCTCCAACTCCGTCGCTTTCGTCAGGACCGCGATGGCTCCAATATCGTCTCCTTGGCGGAACCGCAGCGTCCCTAAGGCCAGTAATGCTGCGGGCCGCTTGGGGTCTATCGAGACAGCTTGCTCAAGATGCGGTTTGGCCTGTTCCAATTGATTCGCAAGGAGAAACGTCATCCCCACAACGTATTGCACGAATGGATTGCCGGGTGCGAGTTGCAGAGCTTTTTCTGCGTGCTTCCGCGCAGAAGCATTCTTACCCGCCCGCAAATCCTGCAAGGCCAACTGCAACTCCTTCTGAGCCTTGGGAGCGAGCACGAACTGCCCCGTCGGAGCGCGGAAAACCAGGGCCTCGTTGACTGGCCGCAGGAAAACAGTCAGGCTCGAAGTCGCGCCGGGGATCTCGGGCAGCTCGACTGTCTCGTGCGTGTCTTCGTAGCCGTCAACTTTTACCACGACCTCATACTCGTGCCCGATGCCCAGCCCCACGAACGACCATCCATTCCCCTCGTTGCGTGGGATGACGGAAGTGGAAAAGGGCGACATTGCTGATCCGATTTGAATTCTGGGAAAGAGGGTGTCGCGAAGCGGGCGGCCGTTTTCGTCTCGAATGTAGACTACGACCGTGCCCGTAGCTTCCGTGTTGGTAGTGGGCGCGATCGGGGGAAAGGGGCGTTGCTGAGTTCCGCCGGGAGCAGTTGGCGGCGCTGGACGCTGCTGGCGGGCGGCGGCTCGCGTCGAGAGACACAAGAGTACCACTGCGAAGAGAAGGACTTGCAGAAACTTCAGATGCATGCAAGACCTCGTCAATTAGAGTGCCGTTGCCCCAGGGGTTCCGCAAGTGCAGTCCAATTATCAGGGACAATACAGAACCGCCGATGCGATGTCAATCACGGTCGAATCTGGATGAAAAGGTAGTTCAAGGCTCCGGGAATTGGTGCAACGCGGGCGCCAGACTGCGGGCGCGGCCTGCCGTGCCCCGACGAGGGCAACTCGGGATGCCGGGCTGAAGCCTGGCACTACGTGAAAGGCAAGAGCAGATCCCTCGTGGTTGGGCGCGCTCGAAGCGCAAACGCGCCAGCAATCGGCGCTCGCTCGGGATGACACCGGCTTGAGTAGCCGCTAGAGAGTTTTCTGCCGGACGGATTCGAAGTAGGAGTCGAGGAAGGGGCGGGACTGGGTGACGCCGAAGTCCTTGACGTTGGTGAGCGACCAGGTGGCGCCGGGGCCGCGCGGCGTTTTGACGTGCATGAATTCCGCGCCTTCGACCTCGTCGAGAGCGAAGGCGGGGCGCGCGTCGGGCTGCATGCACTTGATTTCGACGTCGCGCAGCTCGATTCCCTTCACGTGGCGGATGAAGAAGCCATACGCGGGCATGGGGCCGAAACGGTAGGGCTCGGGATAACCATTCTCAAGCTCGCCCGGCTGGATCGTGGCGTCTTTGGTGCCGCCGCCGGGAACGACGAGCTGAATGTCGGCGAAGCGAACGTCTTCGATCTCGTGACCGGGAATGCCGCTGACGATTGCGGCCTGATGCGGATTCGAGACGGACACGACGATGTTGCTGATCAGCACGCGGCGCAACTGCCCGATGGGCAGTCCGGCAGGGCCGCGCATGCGGCTGCCGAGGCGGAGAAAAAAGGGAACGTCGACGATTTCGCGCATGGTGATGTTGCTGATCGAAACGTCTTCGAGCATCGCGCCGTCAACCGTTTCGAGGGCAATGCCGCGACAAAGTTCGCACATGCAGTTGGTAATGGTGATGTTGCGGAAGCCGCCGTTGCTTTCGGTGCCAAACTTGATGCGGCCGTTGCGCGGCACGCGCTCGTCGGGACCGAAGCGCTTCCAGGTTCCGTCGAGCACGGTGCCTTCCTGGTAGCCGCCGGTGACGTAGCAGTTCGCGACGGTGACGTTGTCAGTGGAACGCGCGAGGCCCAGGCCATAGGAACTCTTCAGGCAGATGCCGTCGTCCCAGGGCGAATTGACGGTGCAATTCGAGACGCGCACGTTGCGGCAGCAGTCGATGTCCATGGCGTCGCGGTTGGTGTCGATGATGAGATTGTCGATCGTGAGATTGTCGACGCCCGTCGCGAGAATGCCGAAGTGGCCGCCGTGGAGAATGGAGAAATCGCGAAGGGTCACGTTGTGACAATTTTTCAGGCCGATGGATTTGTTGCCGACGCCGGGCGCGAGCGGCTTGTCTCCCGCGCCGCGGCTCAGGCCTTTGCCCCAGATGCGGCCGGGACCAAAGATGGAGACATCGGAGATTTCTTCGCCCCAGACCAGGCTGTTGTGCCAATGACTGTGGCCGAAATCCTGGTAGTGGTCCCATTGATTCGGCTCGGGGGCGTCGTAGCCGCCGCTGCCGGACCCGGGCGTTTCGGCAGCGACAATCGTCGCGCCGGGACCGAGGTAGAGGGCAACATTGCTCTTCAGGTGAATCGAGAAGCAGAGATAGGACCCGGCGGGAAACCGCACCACTCCGCCGCCGGCGGCGGCAGCGGCCTCGATTGCGCGGTTGACGGCGGGCGTGTCAATGGTCTTGCCATCACCCTTCGCACCGAACGACACCACATCGAAATTTTCGCACGCGGATGCCGGGCGTCGCGCGGGCGCTCCACACAGCGTTTCGGGCGCGACCAACAGCGAGCCCGCGGCACCGACTCCGCCCAATTTCAGGAAATCGCGTCTTCCAGCGGTCATGGGTATCCTCTGTCGTTCCAGATTACGGAAATAGCCCGTGGGAACGGCGGCGGCGCAGCCGGCTGCCTCCTGAAGCGCCCGCATGTTGCGACGTAAATGACGCGCGATTATAGGACTTAAGCGGCCTTGGAAGCGTTGAGTTTTTCTAAAACGATTCTTTATTCCGGCTCGACGCTTTTGCCAGGCGAGTCGCGCGGAAAATGGATCGAGGGAGGTAAGCCGGTCCGTTTAGTTTCGCTAAACCGTAAGATCAGTTCTTCTTCTTTGACAGGGCGGAGTCGGGGGCCCTATATTCCCGCGATTAGCGCGGCATTCTTGAGTGGAATACCCAGCCGAGAACTCCGCAAGGTAGTAAAAAGGGGCGAACCCGCAATCGCGCATGGAAGCGTCCTCCGTCAGGCCATCCAGTCTCGACGCAAGCTCAGGTGTTCCGGAAGCCCTCGCCGCCGAGAACATTGCCTGCGCCGTGCAGGACGTATTGAAGGCCGCCCCATGCGTCGACATGCATACCCACCTCTATTCTCCCGGTCTCGGCAGGTTGGGATTGTGGGGCATCGACGAACTGCTGACGTACCACTATCTCGAGGCGGAGTTTTTCCGCTTCTCGGATATGACGCCGGAGAGCTACTGGCTGCTTTCCAAGAAACAACAGGCTGACGCGATCTGGCAGACGCTGTTCGTCGAAAACAGCCCCATTTCAGAGGCCACGCGGGGAGTGGTGGCGGTTCTGAAAGCGTTCGAGTTGCCGACGAGCAGTCCCGATCTGAGGGAAGCGCGGGAGTTCTTTAAGGGGCAAAAACACGATGCGCACGTAAGCAACGTGTTTCGCATGGCTGGCGTAATCTCGGCGGTGATGACGAACGATCCCCTCGATCTCGCGGAAGCCTCGATGTGGATGAACGGCATTGAGGACGATCCGCGGTTTCAGGCTTCAATGCGTTTGGACAGGCTGCTGCGGGAATGGTCCGATCCATGGCCGCAGCTCGCGGCCCAGGGCTACGACGTGGACGACCGCGCGTCGACGCGCAGCATCAAGCAAATTCGCAGATTTCTTTCGGACTGGTACCAACGGATGCGGCCCGTTTACATGGCGGTTTCTCTGCCCGACGAGTTCCGGTTTCCGGAAGACACAGTTCGCGGACGGATTCTGCGGGAGGCGGTGCTGCCTTCGTGCCGCGAATTCAACATTCCGCTCTCCGTCATGATCGGGGTGCGGAAGCAGGTGAACCCGAGGATTCGGCTGGCGGGCGACGCCGTGGGAAAAGCCGACCTGCGAGTCCTCGAAAGGCTTTGCAACGAATTTCCTGAGAATCGGTTCCTGGTCAGTGTGCTGAGCCGGGAGAATCAGCACGAACTGTGCGTGTACGCGCGGAAATTCAGCAACCTGATGCCCTTCGGATGCTGGTGGTTCCTGAACAATCCTTCGATCGTCGAAGAAATCACGCGAGAACGCCTGGAAATGCTGGGCGCCAGTTTTATCGCGCAGCATTCCGACGCGCGCGTTCTCGAGCAGGTGATTTACAAATGGCGAAACACACGAAGGACGCTGTCGGAGATTCTGAGCGGGACGTACCGGCTCGCATGGGACGATGGCCGCGGCGTGACTCGCCAGGACATCGAGCGGGATGTCAGCCGCCTGCTGCGATCGAATTTCGAAGATTTCGCGGCGCGCGACGGAAACGCGGGACCTGCTTCCTGACCTCCCGCCCCAAGGGGCGAAACCGGACCCGCCCTTGCGAGAAGTCGCGATTCAGCCAGATGAACGGCTCACGCAGGGGATACCCGAGGGCGAGAGGAGCCTGGTGATGAGTCGAACGAGGACTGCGGATCGGACGACCGAATTCGCTATTGTTCTCAAGCTGTGCGCCGTTTGGATCATGTTGCTTTTCGTTCCCGCCACTCGAGCGCAAACGCAACCGCAACCTCAGTCCTTTCCTCCGTATCTTGCCCGCGATTTCGATTACGCGAGTTTTACCCGCTTCGACGCTCCCGCCCCTCCCAAGAATTTGATTTACCAGTCCAACGGCTTCATGGCGCTTCAAGAGAAGGGATTCGGCGCACAAACGATCATCGTGCCGGTGGCAGGCGATCCCGTGCCGACCAACAGCACGGATCGCCTGCTGGCGGCGGTGATCGACGCGCCTGTCTTCGCCGATTCGTCCGGGCGAAGCTTCGATTTCGCGGAGAGCCCGGGGAAGCGTCATCTGACGTACTACGCGGATCGAACGGTTTATCACGCAGCGTTTGATGGCGGTCCCGAGGTCACGCTGACCGTGTATCCCGTTTACGGGAAGTCCGCATCCGTCTTGGGCATCCGCATTGACGGCGGGAACGGTCCGATTCGCGTCAGTTGGAGCACTCACGGGAGCGGATTTCAATTATTGACGGACGATTCAGAGGAAACGATATCTTACGGCTCGCCTCGATGGCCTTACCGCTTGCTATTTGGCGCGAGCGCACAGGAGCGTGCGGAGAAGGGGACCTTCCATTGGGAGTTGAAGAGCGGGAGCGAAGTTTCGGTGGTCGTCGCATCAGGCGAGGACCAGCCGAAGGCGGCCGCCGTACTGCGCGAAGTGAGCGCCTCTCCTGACGTTTTCAGCAACGCAACGCACAAGGCCTGGAACGACTATCTGGCTTCCGCTCCGCTAGTCGCACCAGCCGAGCCGATTTCCTTCACCATTGGAACCACGGGCCAAAAAGAAACGATCGCGCCCGAGGATCTGGTACGCAGCGAACTCTGGTTCTGGCGCGGCGTTCTGACGACCACTTGCCAGGTTTCCTATCTGCCCGCGTGTCCTCTGACGATCGCTGACTGGAACGTGTTCATGGGAATGTGGGGCAACGACGGCATCGCGGAATCCATTTCCCTGGCGGCGACGGGACGAAAGGATCTGGCTCGCGCGGCCATCCTGAATTGGTTTCGCTATTCGGTGAACGCGAAGGGAGACGGGACGGCGGCGTGGACCATATTTCCGTCGGGCAAGAACACGTTTCAGGCCGCGGGCCCCGAACGCAACACGCAAAGCGTGCCGGTGCAAGCCTCGCTGGTCGGCCAGTACGTGCGCCTTACGGGCGACACTTCGATCCTCGACGCGAAACCCGGCGGCGCGGCCGGCGACCGCACGTTGTGGCAGGCATTGCTCGCGTATCAGAAGAACCTGCCGAAAGTGCGTGATCCCAACCACGACCATCTCATCGACTGGCTGCACACTTACGAAACCGGCTGGGACGACAAGGACTCGCCGTTCATCGATCTGAAAGGTCATCCCACCAGCGCGATCAACGAGCAGGTGTTCAATCTCTGGAGCTTGCGGGAAATGGCCTACCTGTCGCGACTGCGCGGCGACGATCCAGCGCTGTGGCTGAAGGAATTCGCGACAGCCAGAAAAGCGGTGCGCAGAAAACTCTGGGATCGGACCTCGCAGCGCTACTGGGACCTGGACTCGAGCACCGGCGAACTGTGGACGCGCGGCGAGAATCTGGATGCCTACTATTTCCTCTACTACGAATCCGATCCGTCGCGCATTGCGGCAATGATGAAGCGGTTGAATGATCCGCGGAAGTTCAACGGCGCTCTGCTGCCCACGCTCGCTTTCGACACACCTCACTGGGGAGGATATTGGCGGGGCCCGGCGTGGCCGCGGGTTTTTTCGTATGTCGCCCTGGCGCTGGACCGCGCCGGCGAGCGCGAGGAGGCTTTCGACTGGCTGGCGCGGGCGGTCCAGTCGAACCTGGGTCCTCTGCTGCCCGAAAATGTCGACCCCAAGGCGTACCCGCCCGGAGAACACGCGATCGGCAATGTGCGAATCATGGGTTACGACGCCCTGGACACGATGGTGTTTCCCGATATTGCGGGCTTGCGGACGTGGGCCGGAGAAGATCTCACCGTCGATCCAAATTTTGCGGCCGGCGAACTCTACATTCGTGGGCAGAAATGGATGGGCGACAGCTATGACGCAGTGTTTGCGCCGGGAAAACCCACGTTGATATGGCGCAACGGACAGGAGATGAATCCTCTCTCACCGGACCAGATCTGGCGGGCCGCGAAAGACGGAGAAAACGTGGTGTTCAGAGCGGTTGGATCCGCTGCGACTCGAAGCCGCGCCGCAAACTGAGTCCCTGCAGGATCAATCGCCCTTTCCGACTCTCTTCCTTTTCCTTCGCGCAATTCAATGGCGGCTACTTCTGCCCGGCGACCTGCCAGAGAGCCGAGGAAGCATGCGCCTCCAAGCCTGTCATCGTGGCGGAACTTGACAGGAGAAAGCCACTGGGCGAAGCTTTGCCATTGGCTCATCGAGGGAAGCTCGATGTGAGCGATAGCGACTGGTTCGTGCCAGCGCGGGCAGGATCAGTCAATCATTAGACGCCCAACTCCGGAATGGAGCGGGCCCGCTCGTCCAGCGGCGGGACTGCATCGCCGGGAAGCGCCCTTAGAGATTACGTAGAAGCCAGAATGCCCCGAAGCTTCATCGACCGTTTGTTGTTGCCAGCCATTTTTGGCCTGACCACGATCGTGGCCGTGCTGGTCCTCTGGCAGATGCTGATCGGGCATCGGAACGTGGAGATCCAAGCCGCTACACAGGAGCAGGCGTCTTTCATAAAGACCAAAACGGAGTCCGAGTTGCGGGCGCGCGTTCTGCCGTTGGAGCGTTTGGCGGGGCGCTGGGAAGCCGAGGGCCGACTCGACGAAAACGAAATGGAGTCAGACGCAGGTTTGGCCATGAGCGGATACCCTGCGTACCAGGCCATCGAGTGGGTAGGGCCCGCGTTGCGTGTGCGCTGGGCCGTTCCGGAGAGAGAAAACGCGCCTGACATTGGCTCCGACCTGGGTGACGTTCCCGGCCTGCGCGCAGCGTTGGAACGAGCGATCGGCAAGAACGGCACGGTCATTGCGCCTCGCGTTGTCCTGCGGCGAGGCGGACAGGGTTTCCTCGTCTGTGTGCCCGTGCATTCGGAAACAGTCAGCGGCTTTCTGGTCGGCGTTTTCGAGTACCACCAACTGCTTTCCTCGATTCTTCAAGATGTCGCCCCGGATTACTGGGTCGCGGTTTACGACGGCAATGAGAATGTCTACAGCGGGGCGATCTCCGAGCCACCACAGGAGGATCGGTACGTCGAGGAAACAAACATCGAATATGAACAGTTGACGTGGCGAGTGGTGGTGTGGCCGAAGGCGGGGGCGGTATCTTACGCGCGTTCCGGTCTTCCCCTGTTCGTTTCGATCGGCGGCCTTTTGATGGCGTTGACGCTGGGATTCGCTGTGTACATGGCGGAGACAGCGCAGCTGAATGTGAGGAAACTGGGGGCGGCCAACCGCGAATTGGAGCGAGAAATCGCCGGCCGCGAGCAAGCGGAAGAAGCGTTGCGCCACGCGCAGAAAATGGAAGCCATCGGGCGCCTGGCGGGGGGCGTGGCCCACGATTTCAACAACTTGCTCATGGTCATTCGAGGTCAAGCGGCGCTGTCACAGAACAGCGGGGACCTGAGCAGCACGCTGCGCCGCGAATTGACCGAAATTGTGAAAGCCGCGGATCGCGCCTCCTCCTTGACGCGGAAGCTCCTGGCCCTCGGCCGGAAACAGGTGCTTCAGTCGCGGGTTCTGGACCTGAATGCTCTGGTTGCTCAAGTGGCGGAACTATTGCCATCCGTTCTGGGCGAGCACATCAACCTGCACGTACATCTTGAACCAGAACTCGGGCGTGTGAAGGCCGATTCCGCCCAGCTGGAACAGGTCATCATGAATCTGGTTTTTAACGCACGGGACGCCATGCCCCTCGGCGGCGATTTGACGATTCAGACTGCAAATTCCGATCTGGACGCGGCGCGGAGCGGCAAGCACCCCGGAGTGCAGCCCGGGGCTTACGCGATGTTTGCCGTACGCGACACCGGCCACGGCATGGACGAGGAAACCCAGTCCCATCTCTTCGAACCGTTTTTCACGACCAAGGACACAAACAAAGGAACTGGGCTCGGTCTGGCAACGGTCTACGGTACCGTGAACCAGAGCGGCGGTTGCGTCAATGTTTCGAGTAAAGTGGGCATTGGAACGGTGATCGAAGTCTATCTTCCGCGAGTCGAGGAACCGGTGGAGGTTATCGAGACTGTGAAGCCGGTTGTCTCATCTCTGCAAGGTAAGGAACGGATTCTCGTGGTGGAAGACGATGACGCGGTGCGCCGCATGACACGCGAGTTCCTGAAAATAAAGGGATACACGGTGATCGAGGCCAGGAGCGCGGCGGATGCCATTCTTTGGATGGGATCGCACAGCGAAACGATCGATCTGGTGCTCACCGATGTGGTCATGCCGGGAATAAAAGGAGGGGAGCTGGTGGGGCACCTGGCAAAGCTGCGCGCGAATTTGAAAGTCCTGTACATGTCAGCCTACACCGAAGGCGATGCGATCAGAATCGGCATTCTCAGTCCGGGGACGGCATTCATTGAGAAGCCGTTCAGTCCCGATGAACTTGCGGCGAAAGTTCGGGAGGTCTTGAACGGAGACTCCCTGGGAGAACAGCCCCTTCGGCACGGCGCACAAGCTTGATTGGGCGGGTGCGGTGCGCGCATCCCTCGGCAAATCCTTCGACCCATAACGATCCATGAAAGAATTTACGGGAAAAGTTGCCCTGGTGACGGGCACAACGGGAATTGGCCGCGCGATCGCGGTGCGGTTCGCTGCCGGAGGCGCGGGCGTCGTGGCTTGCGGCATCGACAGAGCGGCGAACGAAGATTTATCTCGCTACGCCACGGCTCATGGGCTCGTCCTGGACGTGGAGACGTGCGATGTGGCAGAAGCGGAAGCGGTGCGCTCGCTGATCGCCAAGATCGTCGCACGGGTAGGCGGCCTGGACATCATCGTCAATGCGGCCGCGATCCATGTGTTCGGCAATGCGGTCGAAACGGATCCGGAAATGTGGAACCGCAGCATGATGGTGAATGTTGGCAGCGTCTTCCTTACCTCGCACTTTGGCATCCCCGAGATGAAGAAGCGAGGAGGCGGATCCATCATTAATTTCGCTTCCGTTCAGGGATACGCTTGCCAGCGCGGGGTCGCGGCCTACGCGACGTCAAAGGGAGCGATCCACAGTCTGACGCGCGCCCTCGCCCTCGATCACGCGACAGACAAAATACGCGTGAACTCGATCAGTCCCGGGTCGATTCGCACGCCAATGCTCGCCAGTTCAGCCGCCCACTTCTCGCCGGACACACCGGTGGAGGAAGCTTTTGCGCGGTTCGGCGCCGCGCATCCGCTGGGCCGGATCGGAACGCCCGAGGAAGTCGCCGAGCTGGCTGCGTTTCTCGCGTCAGACAAGGCCAGCTTCTGCACCGGCGGCGACTACCTGATCGACGGAGGGCTGCTCGCCGGAATCGGCGTGCAATGATCTCGGAGCCAGTCTGTATTGCGCCGACGAACGACGTTTGCGGCGAAGGGCTCGTCTGGCACGCGGGGCATCAAGCCGCTTACTGGACGGACATCAATCGCTTCCTGATCCATCGCTTCACGCCCGCCGACGAGTGCGTTCGAACCTGGCTCTTCGAAGAGCCCGTGACCGCGCTCACGTTGACGGATCGCGACGACGCGCTCGCCGTCATCCTTGCCTCGAAGGTAATCCTGTGGGAGCCGCGTTCGAACCGCCGAAGCGCGCCCATCTTCGCACTCGATGGGTGGCCAGGAGTTCGCCTCAATGATGCGCGCGTGGACCCGCGCGGTTCGCTCTGGATCGGATCGATGCGCAACAACGTGAACTCGGATGGCTCCACGTGTGCCGCGGGCGGCCGTGATGGCGTGCTTTACCGCCTCGATCCAGATCGCCAAGTGAGCCAATGGTGCCGCGACATCGGAATCGCCAACACCCTGGCATGGAGTCCCGACCAGCGCCGATTTTATTTTGGGGACACGCTGCAAAATGTCATCTGGGAATATGACTACGACGCGGCGGCGCGATCCATATCGAACAGCCGGCCGTTCCTTCAAGGGTTCGACAGGGGATTGCCTGACGGTTCGTGCGTCGACGCGCAGGGATATCTCTGGAACTGCCGTTACTATGGCGGCTGCATCGTTCGCGTTGCGCCCAGCGGGAAAATGGACCGCGTCATCGACATGCCGGTGCAGAACATTACGACGTGTGCGTTTGGCGGACCGGACGGCACGATTCTTTTCGTCACGTCGGCTCGCTCCGAAGAAACGCCTCACGACCGGCTCGCGGGCGGACTGTTTGCGATCCGCACTGACGCGGGCGCGCAGGAGGAGAATCGTTTTCCAGCGTTTCGGGCCGGCTTGCACTTCTAGAGTAGAAATATCCTCGTCGCGAATTCCAGGCCTCGATGCCCGGACCGTCGTTCCGTGAACCGCCAATCGGCGCTTCTCCGAATTGCACTGGGACTTGCAGCCAGGTTACGGTTTCAATTGCTCCGCGAAAAATTTCGCCGACGCAGTGTAGGCCGCGACCCAGGTCCGGTGCCTCAGAAAATCGTGAATCTCATCGGGGAACACAAGCTCTTGATACTGCACTCCCCGTTTGCGCAACGCGTCAGCCAGTTCGCCCATTTGCGAGAACTGCACATTGCGGTCGTCATCTCCCTGGATCAGGAGCACAGGCGAACGCCAGGCTTTCACGGAAGAAATTGGCGACGAGTCCCATGCCAAGCGAGCCGCATCGGCGCGAGCTTCCGGGTTGTAGGTCGGAATCCAATTGCGAATCTCGACGTTCCAATCGTGAACGCCGTGCATATCGACTCCCGCGGCGTACAGATTGGACGCTCGCGCCAGCCCCATCGCCGTTAAATAACCGCCATAGCTGCCGCCCCAAAGACCGATACGCTTCGGATCGACGTCCGAACGGCCGCGCAGGTAAAGCGCTGCTCCCTGAACATCATTGAACTCGCTCGCGCCATCGGCGCCGTAATTCAATGCTTCGCGGAAATTCAGGCCGTAGCCAATTCCGCTGCGGTAATTCACCGACAGCACCACATATCCGTGGTTCGCAAAATATTGATTCAGGCCGTACGCATTGCTGTAGTACTGCATGTAGTGCCATCCCAGCAGCATCTCGCGTCGCGAACCACCGTGGAAGAAAACGATTGCCGGGTGTTGTTTTCCGTCGTTCGCATTCGCCGGAAGGAACAGTTGCCCATGGATGCGCAAGCCGTCCGCCGCCGAGAAAATCACCTGCTGTGGCGTGACGAGCTGATTGGCCGGAAACTCGCGCGGAATCTGGTCTGCGGCCAAATCCTGGATTTCGCTGCCAGCGCCGAGAATCGCGGGGCGCAACGGCAAATGCGCGTCGGACCGCAAAACGGCCACTGTGCGGCTGTCGCTCGCGAACACGGGCGACGTCTCGATTCCGGCGCCGGTCGTCAATTGCTCCGGCCGACTGGCGCCGACGGCAACGTGCCAGATGTGCCGGCGGTCGATATCGTTCTGGTTCGAGCAATAGACCACCGTTTTGCGGTCGTTGCCGAGCGCCACGTACTCGACTTCGAAATCGCCGGGCGTCATGAGCATCGCGTGGCCGCCCGATGCGGGCAAGGAATAGAGATGAGTCCAGCCGTCGCGCTCCCACGGGAAAACGATGCGGTCACCCGCTCCCCACAGTAATTGATTCTCAGCGACGATTTCGCGAAAGACGCTGCCTTGTCCCTCGGCCGCCTTCCAGATTTCGCGGCCCTTGCCGGTCGCGACGTCCGCCACGCGGATCGACCATGGCGGCCCGACGCGCTTCGGCGCGAACACCAGATCGCTGCTGGAAGAGGGAATCCGGAGGAAAGCAATTTTCGACCCGTCGGGCGACCAGACTGGTTCCTGGTCGCGATTGGTGCTCGGATCAAGATAGGTCACAGTTTTCGATGCGAGTGAATAGACGCCGACAAAGCCATGATCTCCGCGCGAACTCGCGAACGCGATCGATTGCCCGTCGGGCGACCAGCGGAGCGAGCCGTTCTCGCCCAATTCGTGAATTACTTGTTCCGGCTTTTCGCTCCCGTCGATTTTCGCGAGCCAGATTTCGCCCTTGAACACGTACGCGACGGAATCGCCCTTCGGCGAGACCGCTGGCGAATGCCCTTCACCGATTTTTCTCGGTTCGCCGCCGCTGACCGGCACAACCCAAACGTCCTGCTCGACGCCCGCCGCGATGCGAGACGGATTCGGGTACTCCCGTTTCGGAAACTCGAAGTCGCCGCCGTGAACGTAGACGATCGCGCTCGCATCCCGCGCCCAGGCCAGTTCTCCCACATCCTGGCCGTCGTCCTGCGAATAATTGGTCAGTTGGCGCGACGAGTATCCGCTTCGGCCCCTCCCCGGCTTCGCGACCCACACATTGCGCTTTCCTTCGGCGTTGAACACCCACGCCAGCAGGCCTTTGGCCGGAGCAGGCGTCAAATCCGTCGGAAACGGCGCGCTGAGAACCTGCTCGATCGTGAATTTCTCGGGCTCTTCTTGTTTTGCAGAATGACGGCCCGCAGGCGCGGCGGAGGCGGTGCACGCGAACAAAAGCAGAGCAGATAGAAGTCGCTTCATTTTATTTTGCTTCTCCTCGGGAAAGATGAAGCGCGATGGTACGCGTTGGCGGAAAACAAGGCAAGGTGTGGCGGCGCGAAAAAACGTGGCACATCGTGCAAATGGATTAGCGGAAAATCGGCGTTCAGACCAAAGCGTGGAGAGGTCTGGTTTCGTCACTTATCGCGAAACAAGCGTCTCGATCTGTTTGATGTGGTTGATGTCGTGAGCCGCCATATGCTTCGCAAGTTCCCGAACGGTGAGCCTTCCGCGCTCGGCGTGATTCCCCGACCGATTCCACTCTTCGGCGGACAACCCGCTTAGCATTCGCACGTTTGCCTCGCGCAACAAGCGAAACATTTCCAGCGCCTCGTGAGCATCCCAGGAACGATAATTCCCCAGTCGCGCCCATAATTCCTGATCGAATCCGAGCAGGGTTTCTCCATCGTGTTCGATCATCTGCCGGTAACGCCAACTGCTCGTCAGCTCGTCCTCGGCCAGGTGGGCGAGGATCTCCACGACGGACCACTTGTCGGGCCGCGGTCGTTCCTTAAGCTTCATTTCGGGGACACCTTCGATGAGTCGGGCAAGCACGCCGGGCGTCTCGCTCTGCAGCTTGAGAGCGTCCTGACCTTCCGCATATCCTGCCAATCTGTCTCGATACTGTTCAGGTGTCTCGGGCATCCGCGGCAATCCCCCGGTTTGAATCTTCTCCACTTCGCAGCATCGGCTTACGCGGGCGCTGCAATCAACACGGGTGCAGGCCGGCCAACCGGAATCACTTCCACGATCGCGTTGTAATCGGGAACGCCGCTTGGATCGAGGCAGCCGGCCGGAATCAGCACATTCACTTCCGGCCAATGTCCCATCAGGCAGCCGGGCTTGATGCGTTCGATCTTCACGCGCCCTTGAAACTCGCCGCGATCGTTCCGCAGAAGAACGGGATCTCCGTCGCTCAACCCCAGCCGCTCGGCATCGATCGCCGACATGAAGATGGCATCGCGGCTCGCCCCTGTCAGCGGGTCGACTTCGCCATGAATCATGCTGTTGAATTGCTTTCCACGACGCGTAGCCAGCATAAAATATCCTTCAGGGATTTTCTCCTCGGGAAGATCGACGGCGGAAAAATGACCCTTGCCGTCCGGCGTGAGGAACCGCTCCGCCAGCAGCCGCGGGCCGCCATATTGGAATTGATCGCCCTTCTTTCGCAGATTCGCAATCCCTTTGTATGTGGGACAAACGCGATCGATCTCGTTGCGAATGTCCTGCGTATCGCGCCAGGGGAAGGCCAAAGCGGCGCGCTCCGGATCGGCTCGCCGGGCAATCAGCACGGGAATCTCCCATTCATCTCTTGCTTCTCCGGGGCGCGGGCCGGGTATCTCCGGGCTGTAGATGACGCGCCGCTCCGTGCTCGTCTCCGTCCCACCGCCCCGCTGTTCGTAGCGCGTTCGCGACGGCAGCAGCAGCGCCGTTTCTTCCGGCTCGATCAGCATGTTCGAACTGATCGTGATGTCCTGATGGATGCGCAGCCGGATGTTGCGCACGGCGCGCCGCACGCGATTCGGCTCGGGAAGCGTGTCGACGAAATTTCCGCCGCTTTGCCACAACGCATCGATTTCGCCGCGCTCGGCCGCCAGGATCATTTCCGCGGCAGCCAAACCCTTCCAGGCGGGCGGCTCGAAGCCCCAGTATTCCGGCTGCGCGAACTTCCGCGCGTTCTCTTGATCGGCTGGAGCGCCCATCACGTACGCGCCGGGCATCGCGCCCATTTCTGCGCCGCCCTGCACGCCGCTGTGACCGCGAATCGGCATCAGACCAGTCTTCTCCCGGCCCACGTTCCCTCGCGCAAGCTGCAGGTTGACGATCGCCCGCACGTTGTCGCTTCCGTACCGATGCTGGGTGATCCCCATACTCCACACGATGATCGCCGATCGCGCCTTTCCGAACGCCTCCGCGAACCGGAGCATCTCCGAACGTCTCAGGCCCGACCCGCGCTCGAGAGCTTCCCAGGAAAGTGTCCGCACCTTCGCTTCGAGTACGTCCCACCCGGAAGTGCGCCGCGCAATAAAATCGCGGTCCACCCAATCGTTCTCGATCAGGTGCTTGAGCACGCCGTGGAAAAAGGGAATGTCGCCGCCAATGAGGACCGGGAAAAAATCATCCGCAAAACGCGTGCCCAGAAGCGCGCTTTTCGTCACGGACGGTACCCAGTAGCGTTCGAGCCCTGGCTCGAGGTAAGGGTTCACGACGAATGCTTTCGTTCCCTTTTCCTTCGCGTAGTAGAGGTACTTCATCGAGACGGGCTGATTGTTCGCGATGTTCGAGCCGACGAAAACGAGCAGATCGGTGCCGATCCAGTCGGAGTAGGAGCATGTCGTCGCGGCGCACCCCACTGTGGCGTTCAATGCGGACGTGCTTGGCGCATGGCAGATCCGCGCGCTGGTATCCACGTGGTTCGTTCCGAAAAACCGCGCCACCTTCTGGTGCGCGTAATACGATTCGTTTGTGAGCCCCCGCGAAGTCGCGTACCAAGCGGTTCGCTGGGGATCGGTGGCCTTCAGCCCGTCCGCGGCCAGAGCAACCGCTTCATCCCAGGAAACCCTTCGAAAACCTCGGTCGCCCCGCTGACGCAGCATCGGAAAAGGAAGCCGCCCGAGTCGCGGAAGCGCGCGTGGCGGGAGTCTTCTGAGTTGTGCTACATCCTGCAGCAAACTCACGTCCATGGGCGGCATAGTGTTCAGGCGGAGAAGCTTCAAGCGCAACGCGCACAAGTGGACACCTTCCATCGTCCAGTCGTGCATTCCTGACGTGCCCAGCGAGCAGCCGTCGCAGCACCCGTTCGTCAAAATCCGCCAGGCATAGCTGAGACTGTCCCGGTTCTCCCAGACCGTCTCAAGAATGTCTCGGTACGCGTTGGGATGCTGTTCGTGCAACCCGTAGGGAATCAGGCTGACCCAGCTGCGTTCCCCGTTCTTGCCGCTCTTCTCTCGCGTCGCCGTTGCCTCTCGCCCCGCTGTTCGCTCTTACGACCAGATTCTGCTCCAGTTACAGTCCGGCAGCAACCGACAGAATCAAACAGATTCTCGCCTCGAGATGGCTGTTCCTTATTGGATAGTGGCTAGCGGCCGGGTCGCTCTTATCGTTTCCGGTTCACGCCTCGAATGTGCCGATTCGGCACACTTCTCCGCCTTTCTCGTGGACAGCCCCATCTCCCTCAGGTCAAATTGGAAGACACGCTTTTCCGGGAAGAGAACAATGATGAAACGCGTCTCTTGGGTTTGCCTATCTGTCTTCCTCTTTGCGGGAACTGCGTGCGCGCAAATCAACGGCCGACACAGCCTGCCAACCGCGGTTTTCCTCGACAGGCCTGATTCAGCCCTTGCCCCCGCCGAAGATGCCGCCGACGTGGTGGCAGGCCCACCCGCTTTCGTTGCCGAGCCGGATCCGCTCCCGCCGCCGCAGGGCGTCTATGGCGTTCTTCCCAAAGGTGATCGCGAAATTTCCGTTGGCTACACGTTCATGCGTTTCTACGAGGTGCCCGGCGTCACCGAGAACGCGAATGGAGGTTATGCCTCGGCGGTGTATTACCTGAAGCCGTGGGTCGGAGCAGAGGGGGAAATTTTCGCGGCGTTCGGAACGATCTCCGGCTCTTCTAGCAACGTGCTTCTTGCCGCTCTGGGTCCGCGGCTGCGCTGGCCGAACTCAGGCCGGGTCGAACTATGGGGACACGCCCTTGTAGGAGTCGCCAATTTGTGGCCGCAGACGGCATACGGCAAGTCAACCGCGTTCGGTTACGAGGCGGGCGGAGGCGTCGACGTGAGCGTGGGCCGCGGCCGCTGGGCTTATCGCGTCGAAGGCGATGCGGTGGGCACGCGATTCTTCAGCACCTACCAGATCGGCCCCAAAGTTTCCGCCGGAATTGTCTACAAGTTCTAGAGTTTTCTTCTCATCCTGCGCTATCTTCGCTTCGCATCTTGCGTCGCCTGCCCGGACAGTGCTAAACCAGCTTCAGGAGCGTTCGATGGCCCGCGATCCGCGAAGATCAGCCGAGGGAAGACGGCGAGGCGTCGCGCCCGAAGAACTGCGCGTCCCACCCGAACCGGCGGCGCACGAGCAGTCCGAAAAGCTCGATGCGGTCGAGGAGGCGTCGCTCGAATCCTTTCCCGCCAGCGATGCTCCTGCGTGGACCGCTGGACGCGAGCCGAAACCACGGACCAAAGGCGCCGCCGGCTAGATTGTCGATACGTTTCCCGCGCTTTTTTCATCTCATCATCAGGGATCGAAGAGTGCGGGCGAGTTCGATTCTGAACGTCTCGGTAGCAGGGGAGCGGTTATGGCCGGAGAAAAGCGAGCGGCGAACGAAACAAGAATCGTGCTGCAGGTCGGCAGCGAGCTGCGCATCAAGAACAACGGTGACATTGTCGTTGATAATCCCGAACTCGAACTGGCGGGCGACACGCAGGCCGCGGACGCCGTTTTGATGTACCGTCTCGATGCCGAACGGGGCGAGCACGTTCTTCGTCTCGTCAGGCCGGTCGCGGTTCAGCCGGAGGATCGGCTGCGGCGCGGCGCGTGACCCGCGGTTCCTCGATTTCTTAAACGCAGTCTCTTTGCGCGCGCGAAAGGGCTATTCTCCATGCCTTTCGACGAGCTTCCCATTCGGTGGGCCACGCTTCGTAATCGCCTCGTCCTTTCTCCGATGTGCCAATACTCGAGCACGAATGGTTTCGCCAACGATTGGCGCCTGGTTCATCTCGGTTCGCGCGCCGCTCCGCAAGCGACTCCCCTCAGGAATTCCTGAACTCGAACGCCTGCTAGCGCGAAAACTTGTCAGTCAGTATTCGTTTCGCAAGCGCTCCCGCTGCTCCACTGGTTCGCAACCCCCAAAACATCTACCATGTTTCCTTCGTGACCATGCAGACCATGCACCGCCGCATCGCGGTCGCCACGATCATCGTGACCACGAGCGTGCTGCTGAGCCGCGTGCTCGGCTTTTTCCGCGAGTGGGCCGTCGCGCACCAGATCGGACCGGGCACGGCCACCGACGCTTACTACGCCGCGTTCACCCTGCCGGATTTCCTGAACTACCTCGTCGCCGGCGGAGCGCTCAGCGTCACGTTCATCCCCGTTTTCGCGAAATACGTCGCCGAGAAGCGCGAAGACGAAGGCTGGCGCGTTTTTTCCACCGTCATCACGGTCATGGGACTCGTTCTCGTCGGCCTCGTGCTTCTCGGCGAACTCTTCGCGAACAAACTGGCTGCCGCGATCGCGCCCGGCTTCGGCCCCGCCGAACGATCTCAGGTGGTCTTCCTCACGCGCCTGATGCTGCCCGCGCAAATCTGCTTTTACGAAGGGAGCATCCTCAGCGCTGTCCAGTACGCGAAAGGCCAGTTCGTTGTCCCCTCGCTGGCTCCGCTCGTCTACAACATGGGAATCATTCTGGGGGGCATGCTGTTGTCGTCGCGAATCGGTATTACGGGATTTTCGGTGGGCGTTCTGGGCGGCGCTCTCGTCGGCAACCTGCTGTTGCAGATTTACGGCGCCACGCGAGCGGGCGCGCGCTTCTCGCCGAGCTTCGGAGTGAAGCATCCCGGCTTCTGGCTCTTCCTGAAACTTTCCGTTCCAATCATGCTTGCCGTGTCTCTTTCTTTCGCCGACGACTGGATCATCCGCATCTTCGGCTCCTACCTCCAAGCCGCTTCGATCACATGGCTCAGCTACGGCAAGATTCTGATGCGCGTTCCGCTTGGCCTGGTCGGCCAAGCCATCGGAGTCGCGTCGTTTCCGATCCTCGCCCAACTCTACTCCGAGAAGAAATTCGGAGAGTTGAACAGCGTCCTCAATTCCACCTTCAAGGGCATGATCTTTCTTCTCGTCCCGATCTCCGCGTTCACCATCGTCGAAAGCCAGCCGCTGGTCCGCGTCGCTTTCGCCCACACGCGCATGCACGGCCCAAGCCTCACCGCGACGGGCATCGCTCTCGCTCTTTTCTCGATCGGCATGTTCGGCTGGGGCTCGCAGTACATTCTCGCGCGCGGATTCTATGCCACGCGCGACACGATCACTCCCGCGGTGGTCGGCACGGTGATGACCGCCCTGAATATCCCCCTCTACTGGTACCTCGTCCACCGCGCGCAGTATCGCGGATTGGCGCTGGCGAGCTCGATCGGAATCATCGCCTACACCATCGTTCTGTTCGTCCTGCTCAATCGCCGCACGCAAAATCCGGAATCGGGCGCGCTGCTGGTGTTCTTCGGCAAGGTGGGGCTCGCTTCGGCGGGCGCGGGAGTCTGCTGCTACGGGCTGGAAAGGTGGCTCATGCACTTTATTCCGTGGCAGCGCGCTTATGGCTCGTTGGCCATGCTCGTCATCGCGACGGCCGGCGGAGTCCTCGTGCTCGGACTTCTGATGAAGCTTTTGCGGCTTTCCGAGTTCGAAACTTACATGAAGCGGGTGCTCTCCGTCGCCCTGCGCAAAATGGGCCGCGTGCCCGGCAACGCCCCTGGGATGTAAGAACTTACGCGGGCACCCGTGTTCCGACGGCCGCGTCTCTGTTTCCCTCTTCTGTACACCGTCCGTTTCTTCATTTCAGATTTCCCTTCATTTCAAAGTATAGTTAGCGCCGCGTTTTGAAATAATTTCAGCCGATGGCCTCCATTCCCGACAAGCCCGCGCCGGCGCAATCGGGCCGCCCCGTCGCCAACGTTCTCGTGGCCACGACGGCCATGCTTTCCTTTATTACGTTCTGGCAGGCCGCGGCGGTTGTCCTCAACGATCTGGGCTCTTCCGCTTTCTACGCCGGCGCGATCGCCGAACATTTCATTGGCAGAACGGCGCCCTGGTTCATCCTGGCCATCATGTTGTTCGCCTTCGCCGTCCAGACGCTCTATTACGAAAGCTGCGGCATGTTCGTCCGCGGCGGCGTGTATCGCGTGGTAAAGGAGGGCATGGGCTCCCTGCTCGCCAAGTTTTCCGTCTCCGCGCTGATGTTCGACTACATCCTCACGGGCCCCATCAGCGGCGTATCCGCTGGCCTCTACCTGACGGGGCTTCTGAACGAACTGTTTCACTACACACACTTCCACGTCGTCCTGCCTACAAACGCGACCGCAGCCGTTTTTGCCGTCCTCGTGACGATCTACTTCTGGTGGGAGAACGTGAAAGGCATACCCGAATCGAGCCAGAAGGCTGTTCGTATCATGTATGTGGCCACGGTCATGGTCATCCTGTTGATCGTGTGGTGCAGTTATACCCTCTGGGTGCGCGGTGCGCATCTACCGGCACTGCCACGCCTGTCCAATCTGCACTACTCCAGCGACGCTCTTGGCTGGCTGCGGCACACCTCGCTGCCATACACGATCGGCTTCATCGGCATCCTGATTGGCCTGGGGCACTCCGTTCTGGCCATGAGCGGCGAAGAAACCATGGCCCAGGTATACCGCGAGATCGAGCATCCCAAGCTGCCCAACCTGAAAAAAGCCGGGCTGATCATTTTCCTGTACAGCTTGATCTTCACGGCGGGCGTCGCATTCTTTGCCGTGATAATCATTCCCGATTCCGTACGCTCGGGATATTCCGGCAACCCCATCAGCGGCCTGGCCATGTACCTTACCGGACCGTTGCTCCTGCGACTTATCTTCCGCATCTTCGTCGTCGTGGTAGGGACTCTCATGCTGGCCGGCGCAGTCAACACGGCCATCGTGGGCTCGAACGGCGTTCTTAACCGGGTCTCCGAAGATGGAATTCTCTCCGAGTGGTTTCGCCACCCCCATCGCCGCTTTGGCACCTCCTACCGCATTCTGAATCTGGTGGTCGGTCTCCAGTTGCTGACCATCATTCTCAGCCGCGGAAACATCTTCATCCTGGGCGAGGCCTATGCTTTCGGCGTGATGTGGAGTTTTGCCATGAAGGGCCTGGCCGTCATGGTCCTGCGCTACAAGAAGCCCGGCGAGCGGGAGTTCCGCGTCCCTCTCAATCTAAAGATAGGCAAAAACGAGTTTCCGGTCGGTGTGGCCCTTATCACGTTGACGTTGTTCAGCCTTTGCATCATCAACTTGTTCACGAAGGAGATCGCCACGATTTCCGGTGTCGCCTTCACTCTGATCTTTTTCGCCGTCTTCGAGATCTCGGAAACCGTCACCAAGAGGCGCACCAAGACTCACACCGAGCTCGACCAGTTCAATCTCGCCCAGCAAGCCGACCTTACCCCGCAAGGTGTCGGCGTTCGGCCCGGCAATATTCTGGTTCCGGTCAGCACCTACTACACGCTCTATCATCTCGAAGCGGCCCTGCGCCGCGCGCACACCCGCGAGGCTGAAATCGTCGTTCTGCACGTCCGTCTCTTGCGGCGCTCCGCTTCGGGTGAGTACGACCTCGCTCCGGATCAGCTTTTCAGCACCATCGAACAGTTGTTGTTCACGAAGGTCCTCGGCATGGCGGAAAAAGAAGGAAAACCTGTCCGCCTGGCCGTCGCCGCCGCAAATGACCTCTGGGAAGGCATTCTCCGCGCCGCGATGAATCTCCAGTCCAGCACCATCGCGGTCGGCAGCTCGGCGAAATGGTCCGTCACCGAGCAAGCCCGCCAGGTGGGCGATGCTTGGGAACGCATGGGCGAGCCGCGCCCCCATGTCACCCTGGAGATTTTCACTCCCTCTGGTCAGGAACAGGTCTTCTATCTCGGACCGCACGCGCCCCGGCTCACTCCCAACGAAGTCGATCTCCTCCACAAGATCTGGCTTCAGCTCAGCGAACGGCTCCCCGGCCAGGAAATTCACCATCACGACATTGTCCATTTCGCTCTCACGGAAGTGGAACGCGAAATCTCGGCGGGAGACGATAGCGGCGTCCTCGAACGCCTGCGCGATCACCTCAAAGAAATCCAGGGCCGGCGTTTCAGCCCGTAAGGGCTGGATCGGCAACTGCAGGGCAATCTCGATTTATTACCGTGATTTATCTGAAACCTCGAGGCCCAAGATCGCATCCCAATAAGGGAGAGCCGCTAAAGCGGTAGCACGCAATCATTCTGCGGCTCGCCCACAGGAACTCGCAGCAGGCCTGCTCGATTTTCCCGGGGGACAATTTCGTTCGACCAAGGAGAATTGCGAGCTATGCGTATGCAAGCTAAGCATTACTTGATGGCGCTTTCCTTCGTGGCATTCCTCGCGTTGCCGGTGTGGGCGCGCACGGCTTCGGCACAGTTGACCGTGACG